>Ga0209597_1000631_pt1 | contig 23129 bp, 13 predicted proteins | sample M_140625_MF_Meta_FD_187316 | JGI IMG/M metagenome (GOLD analysis project Ga0209597, IMG submission 187316) | Freshwater microbial communities from Lake Montjoie, Canada to study carbon cycling - M_140625_MF_MetaG (SPAdes) (version 2) | ecosystem: Environmental > Aquatic > Freshwater > Lake... | reverse complement strand
TTATGATTCTTATGGATATGAATTTTTGGAAAAATTAAAAGAATTCTCTGTGAGATTTAAAAAAGTAGAATTTAATAACAGCTTAGGAGAATTACAATTTGAGCTTTCTTTTATGACAGATTATGGACGACCGCTTCCGTATGAGATAGTAGAAAAACCAGCACCTATATCTTTTAAAAATAAAGTGACTAAGCCTATGAGCAAAGTTTCTGAGCCTGATATAAAGAAAATAAAAATTGGTAACGAATATGCAGGTAATGGAGGATTATTAGCTAATACATCTCCTTCTTATTTAAAAAGCTATAAATTCATAAAAATAAATAACATTAAAACAGTAGAACCTGATATTGCTAATTTTTATGATTTTATTGAGACTATCATAAAAAAAGATGATAGCAAATCAGCAATAATTAAAAAAATAGTTGATGATAGAGGTATTTTATACGGGCAACTTATAGAAAAATCTGCTTCTCCTTGGTTATTTTTTACAGCTGGAGAAAGAGGAGATAACGATTCTAGAGATCCTGCAAAAACTAGACCTTCTAGTTTTACGAAAGACGGTGACCCAAATAAAACTTTTACTGATTTTTGGGGAAAATTTAAAGATAAATGGGACAGTAAATACAAGGAGAATAAAACAAGATATATTGATCCTGCAATGGTAGCATTAAAAAATGAAGCCAGAAAAGCAGGTGAAGGCTTGGGTAAGACATTGCCGACTAGTGATGCTATAGGAGTTAGGATATTCGAAAACTATTTCGATGTTAAACAAAAATACGAACAAATTCAAGACATTATATTATATGTAGCACAAAAAAGAGCTGAGATAGAAGGATCTTTAAGTCCGAAGAATTTGAGTAAATCTTTCTCTGATGTTAAATGCTCAGGAGGAGATGGACAAGGAAATGGGAATGATCCAGAAAACTGCCCACCTAAATGCTGTGGACCTGCTGGTACTGATTTTAATTCTGAAAATTATTTAACTTCTGCTGGACCAAGTTCAGATTGCCCTACGATGTATCAAAAATGCTGGTGGAAGCAATTCTGTAAAGATTTAACAAAAGTCGGCTTGCTTCCTTATCCTAACGGATTACCTCCTATTGAAGATCCTAAGTATTTCTTGGCAGCTGGTCCTAGTGTTAGATTGGGATTGAAATATTGGCCTGTAGGATATTTACCTCCTGCATTTATTCCTATACCTTTTGCTAATCCAGTAGACGGACTTCCTTATATAAGAATTCCGTTACCTATGATATGGACAACTATACCACCTATACTTATTCCTTTGCCATTTAATCTAGGTATAATTGTTATATTCATTCCTCTAATAGGCGGATTTATGCCTACACCTCTAGTTTATATAAAGGAATTTATTTTTGGTAACTCTTTATTTCTTACTGGAATAAGAGGACCTAGATTTATACCAAGAAAATCCGATCCACAAATAAAAGATTCATTAGAAAAAATTAAACAAGCTCTTAGCTTTGGTATTCCTGACAAGTTAATTCCTTTACCTGGATTTGGATTAGATAATCTGGATTCAGCTACTAGGGTTTTAGGAGATATACAAGGAAATTTAACTAAGATTTTTGATAGTGTTCCTCCTCCCGGTAATATACAGGCTTTAAGAGATTTACAAGGAATGGAAAGGGGTTTAAAAGAAGCAATTAGGGAAAAAAAGAGAGATTATGATAAAAAATATGCTCTTATAGATCTTCCTGCCCCTAATTTCGAAGAAGACAATGAAAAATTAAAAGGATTAATTAGGGAGAGAAAGAATGTACTTAAAAAAGTAATTAATGAATATATTGATAAAGGTATACCTAATCCTAAATCTATTTATTTTCCTAAGGACAAGGATAAATTAAAGATAGACATTCCGGGTATTATTAAGTCTTTAAGAATACTAAAAGAGATGCGAGCAAGCTTTATACCTACTCATTGCTCAGATTATATAAATTTTAAAGATGAAATGAGGGAGATCTTAAAGTTAATGAAGATAATTTGTCCCCCGAAATATTTCTTAGAAAATCTAGAAGTTTCCAATGTTAATAAGATATTTCTTAGAATAGAGAAAGACCCTAGATTAATGAATGAGGATGAGTTTTCTGAGCTAGTTAAAGAAATAAAAGGTGTCTCCTTAATTATTACTAATATAATATTAAGAGGTAATAAATTTTCAGTAATTAAAAAAATGAGAAAGGGTGCTTTCTCTATAATAGATGACTGTGGTTATCAGGGAAATTTTTTATTCCCTCCTATAAAAATAACAAATTCTGCACCTAAGGCATTAAAGTTCATAAATGTAAAAAACCCAATAATAGAAGCTATTTATCTTAGACTGATGGAAGGAATGTCAAAGACTCAATATAAACCTGAGGACTTTGCAAAATATGTAAGGTATAATGGGGAAACTCCTTTATTAGTTATAAGAGTTAAGGATCTTAAAAAACTAGTAGCTAAAAAGCTGGGATTAAGTAAAAGAGGACCTTTTGATTCGGAAAGACCCTTAGATAAAGAAGAACCACTAATTTCTAAATTCCCACACCCGGAAGGACCTTTATGTTGTTTGGAATCTTTAAATGGTGGATTTGGTAATGCTGTTGCTGCATTTGAACTTCCCACAGTATTCCCCCTTAAACAAGATCAGATTTCACAGACTCCTGGATTAGGGGGAATGATTCAGGTAACCATACCAGGTAAGTTGATTAAATCATTTATGAAAGAATCAATAATTAAATTAATGGATAATGGTCTATTGGAAAAAATGATACCCGAAATAAATGATCCTCTATCCCCTAAATTTATAAATATGAATCCTTCTGATATTCAGAAGATAACTAGGAATATGGTTAGAGATTTATTTAACCCAGATTCTCCCGACATACCTAAATTTTTAAATGTTATTAAAACTCCGACATTTCCTTTGGCAAGACCTACTGACATGATAGAACAAGCACTAATAGGTTTTGGTGCACCTCCTGCTGCTAGAATAGTTTTTAATAATTTTTGGAAGTATTATAAATCTTTACCTAAGACTCCTTTAGGTGATATAATAACACTTCCTGCAATAGAGTTATCTGCTAGTATATTAAATAAAATTCCTTGGCCTTTAACAGTACTTATTGGAAGAAGTGTAGTGAATTTACTAAATCCAATAGCTATGTCTGACGATCATCCAGTATGGAGAAGAATGAGTCTTAAAAATGTTTATTATGTTATTTACTTGGATGAATTTTTAAGAAGCGCTGCTGATGTATCTGGACTATTTAAGTTCTTTTTAGGATCAGCGGATCCAATATACCCTATACCAGAATTTCCATCTGAGCTTAAAAAAGCATTAAACATAAAAAAATATTAAAAACTTGGAAATTTTATCTACTCTTAATACTAAAATAAATACAAACTCTAAATAAAATGAAAAATAAAAATTTTAGCTGCTTTGAATATGAAGCAAATGAAAGAGAAAGATTGAAAAATCTTTATTCTGAAACTTTCCCTGAGACAGACGCAAAGATGTCAGGTAAAGATTTACAAGAAAATACTTCTGAAAGAATTGTAGTTACAGGATATGATAGCGAAAGAGGGGTAGCACTAGGAGAAACCGCATTCGGACAGACAATCATAATTGATACAAAGAAGGAAGAAAAGCATATGAGAAAGCTTGGCTATCCTGCTATAGAGATTACTCCAGGACAGGTTCTCGATGTGGTTATTCATAAGGATGCCTCAGGATCATTTAATGGATCTGTTTCCGCTGGATATGAGAAAGCTTTAAAAATAGAATTACACAGATCTATTAAGGAAGAAGACTGCGCATTTAAAGTGAAGGTTAAAAATGTTTGTAATGGAGGATTCATAGTGGATCTTTCGGGGATTGAATGCTTCTTACCTGGTAGTTTAGCTGCTGCTAATAGAATTATGAATTTTGCTGATTATGTTGGCAAAGATCTGACTGTTATGGTAGAAATATACGACCAAAGGAGAGATATTTTTGTTGTATCGTTTAAAAAATACCTTAAAAAGATTATTAATACAGAAGTAAAAAATCTTTCATTCTCTAAAAAATATGAAGGCAAAGTTACTGGAGTTTCTGGAAATAATGTTTTTGTTGAATGGGAAGAAATTTATACAGGTATTATTTCAATTGTCGAGAATAACAGAACAAAATTAGAATTATTACAAACTGGTGATTTGGTTGAATTTTATGTTGTAGATATTAAAAATCCGCAAAGAATCGGTCTTTCTATTTTAGAACCGAATGATAAGTTAAAGAATGTTCAAAATTTAAAGGATTCTTCCTCTGAAGTTTTAGGAGAAAATACTGAATTAAAAACATACAAAGCAGAAATTACTAAATTAAAGACATTCGGTGTGTTCGTTAAAATTGAAAATGGATTATCCGGACTTATTGAAAAAGAAAAATTAGTAAAAGATATTAAAGAATATGAGGTTGGCCAGTTTGTTAATTGCTCAATCTCTAGTGTAGACACAGCTACTCTTAAAATACAATTGGCTGAGATTTAATATTAATATTTAATAGAGTTTTGGAATTAGAGTTTTACATGACCCCGAACAAGTACCTAATAAAGATTTCACACCGCCAGTAATAACCAAGTGGAGTGAGTCGTTGAATTCAAATTAATAGAAAAATAAATAAGTAGATATGTCATATTTTTTCACATCAGAGTCTGTGTCTGAAGGGCACCCAGATAAAGTAGCCGATCAAATTTCAGATGCATTAATTGATGCGTTTTTAGCGCAAGACCCCGAGTCGAAGGTGGCTTGTGAAACCTTGGTAACAACAGGACAAGTTGTTGTTGCGGGAGAAGTGAAATCGACAGCTTATGTTGATTTACAAGAGATTATTCGAGGAACTATCGCAGATATTGGATACACGAAGAGTGAGTATATGTTCGAAGCGAAGTCTTGCGGAATTTTGTCTGCCATTCATGAGCAGTCTGCCGATATTAATCAAGGTGTTGACAAGAAGAACAAGAAAGATCAAGGTGCTGGTGACCAAGGAATGATGTTCGGATACGCAACGAACGAGACCGACAATTATATGCCGCTTCCGTTGGAGTTGGCGCATTCGTTGTTGCGTGAGTTGTCTGCTATTCGCAGAGAAGGAAAGCAAATGAAATATTTGCGTCCAGATGCCAAGAGCCAAGTAACTGTTGAGTATTCAGAAGATCACAAGCCAATGGGTATTTCGGCGATTGTAGTGAGTACACAGCACGATGATTTCGATAAAGAAGCGAAGATGTTGGCGCAGATTAAGGAAGATGTTCGTACCATCTTAATTCCTCGTGTTATGAAGAAGCAGCCTAAGCGCATTCAGAAGTTGTTTGATGGGAAGTATGCGTTGCACGTTAATCCAACTGGGAAGTTTGTAATCGGTGGTCCTCATGGAGACACTGGATTAACTGGAAGAAAGATTATTGTAGATACCTATGGTGGAAAAGGTGCTCACGGTGGTGGGGCATTCAGCGGAAAAGATCCGAGTAAAGTAGACCGCAGTGCAGCCTATGCCATGCGACATATTTCGAAGAACTTGGTTGCGGCTGGAGTATGTGACGAAGTGTTGGTTCAAGTGGCTTATGCCATTGGAGTTGCTAAGCCAGTAGGTTTTTATGTGAATACATACGGAACCGCTCTCGTTGCAATGAACGACGGTCAGATCGCAGGTTTAATTTCGAAGAACGTCGGAATGACTCCTTACGAGATTGAAACGCGTTTCAACCTACGCACGCCTATCTACAAGGAAACGGCTAGTTTCGGTCACATGGGAAGAACGCCTAAGACAGTAACGAAGACGTTCAAAATGCCGAACGGTCAAAAACCGAAGGTTATGAAGGTGAATTTATTTCCTTGGGAGGAAACGACAGAGACTTCGAACAGCTATAAAAAGTGGTTCGGAATTAAGTAATTGGAACTTCGTTGTTTTAAAGACGATGTTGCATTTTCTCCGAAGGATTGATTGCAGAGAAATTGATGATGCCAAGTCTGCATTCATAGTATGGTTCGCCTTTGACAATTCATTCATTTTTACAAATAAAACTCTTTTTTGTGATTGCCTATAGTGGTTTATTATCATTCGTAATGAATAATTCAAATGGGAAATAAAGATATAAAAAGCTAAAAGAGTTTATCTTTTCTTTTACGAATATATAGGATATGGATATTAGCACAAGAGATTTTTTATACTCTGCCCAATGCGGTTTTGAATTTGAGTTTTTTAGTAACTTAAATAGAAACGAAATAGTAGATTCACTAGGGAAAACTTTAGGTAAAAAAATTCTTCTATTTAATAAGTATCATTCAGGTTTTAAACCCACCAAAGATATTTTTAAATTGGAACCAGATTACTCAGGAGGATCTAAGATGACCGAATTAATAACTGGACCTCTTCCTTATTTTGAGGCGATAGCAATACTTATAAAGACTCTTAGGTGGATTGATATGTATGGATATACAGATAAGAAATGTGCATTCCAATTCGGAATAAGCATCGATACATCTATATTCCCTGAGGTTCCTCCTGTGTCTCAAATAAATCCTCTTAAGTTCATTTTAGGATTTGACGAGAATGTTATCTATAAAAGATTCCCAGAAAGAGCGGGTTCTTTGTATGCTAAATCTATAAAAAGAATATTACCTGCTAATAAATTTGTAGATCCTTCAAATATTTCATTTATCGATAAGAATCTTTTTGAAGTACCCGTAGAAAAAAATATGGGTATAAATTTCACTAAATTATCTGATGGATATTTTGAAGTGAGATATTTAGGGGGTAAAGATTATCAGAAGAGATACTCAAGTATAAAAGAAATATTAGATTATGTAATAACATATACTATACAGACCCTTAAGTTTAATAATTCATTCACAGATAACGATTTAAAAGTTCTTAAAATGTTCTTATCAGAGATCTACAGAAGTTCTTCGACATTTATAGATCCTGAATCTTTTCAAAAGAATTATCCACATTTAAATATAATGGTAGATCTTAGATCCGATCCACAAATAGTTAGAACATTTTTCCTGACTATTAGGGAAATTCTTTATGATATTATTGTAGAGAATGGTATTAAAGAGGGTGTTATTAATTATGATAGTTCATTAGGTAAATTTCAATTGAAGGATGTAAAAACTACAAGAGCTTATTTACTTAAAGATTATGATATTCTTAATAGTGAAATTGCAGGAAATATATTGAACTGTAGGTTGTTTTCGTGTGATCTTAACGATTGTGCTATCGAAGATTGTGATCTAATTACTAATAACGAAATTAAACGATCTAAGGTAATGTATTCAGATATTATGTTTAGTAATGTAGTACACGAAACTTACATTGATAACAAAGAGAAAGAAATAAACTGTGAAGTATTTGGGGGAATAATTAGATCTGGGTATATTGGAAAACTTGCTACAATTTCTCCGGAGACTGAAATAGTTAAAGATGCAGAAGACGATAAAAAAATGAAAGGGAGTTCTAAAAAGAAAGGATTTCCTGATAGAAATGACGGGGAAGCATTGTCTAAACCTGTTAGATTTAGTAACAATAATAGTAAGCCCTCAGGAATTCCTGGGACTAGCTTATAATTAAATAACCAATTAAAATGACTGAAGCAGACTTAATTCAGGAAATTAGAGATGATATATCTCATTCTTGTGCATTGCCTTATAACTTAAATGACCAAGAAATAAAAAGAATTATAAAAAGAGCTAGGGCTTATTTTTATGATAATTACCAGTATGCAGTAGAAGATAGAATATTTGTACTAGGTAAAGATCTATTTTCTAATCCCTCTTTTAGAGCTACTAGACAAATACAATTGCCATCTTGTGTGGTATCTGTATATGATGTTAGAGAAGTTAACGGTTCAGGTCTTACCGGTACACCAGATAAAGATTTTGGAGATTCTAAATTATTAGGATCAGAGCTTATGCTATCTCCATTTGCAGGAGATAACTTGGTTTACCGTACTGTTCTTTATTCGTTCTTTGATTTAGCTAAAGCATATTTACTAGAGAGCTATGCTTATAATTACAATAAGAACACTAAAAAATTAACAATACTTGGTAGAGATCCTAATAGGACTAGTGTAACTGATTCTGGAAGTTCTACCACATTATTTTCTGGTACTGATGTGGGAGTTAAAGCTTGTATAGCTATACCTGAAGAGAGTCTTTATGACGATGAATTATTCGTAAGATTCTGTCTTGCCGAAGCTAAAATTAACATTGGCAGGTTATTAGGGACATTTGAATATAACCTCCCAGGTGGTGTTAGAGTTAATTACGCTAACATTCAAACAGCAGGAACAACAGAAAAAGCTGAGATTATTCAGATGATCAAAGACGAAAACACTCCTAGTTATTTCCTTCAGTGGAATTGAAATATTAATAGGTTTTGGATTTACTCTAAATTAATAACGGATTTATTTTAATTTACCTATCTATAATTATATAAGAAATTGTCATAAAAATATTACAGATATATTTCTTTGAATATATAGAACTAAGATGGCAAGATTCTCAGAAATTTATCCTAGAACCCCGGATGATCCTAGATACAAAGAAGGATTATTACATACTGACGATGAAGTAGAAATATTAATCGGTATGATTAAGCAGTGTATGTTAACTACACCTGGAGAAGTTCTTGGAGATCCTTATTTTGGTATAGATCTTGAAGGTTTATTATTCAATTTTAATGTGGATCAAGTCACTTTAGAAAGAGCAATAAGACTACATTTAATAACATATGTGCCTTTAGCATCAAGTAAATTTAATGTGAATTTTACTGTGGGATTCTTTAAAGGAGAAACTAGAGATTCATGTGTTATTGATTTTGCTATAAAAGGTAACCCTATACTGGGAATTAAAATAATATAATATGGATTTATTAGATAAAAACAAAGCAAAAATATCAGATTTATTATCACAGACTTTTGATTTAATACAGGCAAGATATGGTATGTCTGAGCAACTATTTACTGTTGCTTCTGTTTGGGGGCAGATAATATTTGTATTAGATAACCTATCTCAATTTATTTTATTCTTTATTGAGGATTCTATCACTGAGCTTAATATAAACACAGCAACACGCGAATCGTCTATATACGGATTGGCAACATTAGCAGGACACAACCCAACAAGAGCAATAGCAGCAAAGGGTGAGATTATAATAAAATGGAACGGTAAAGGTTTAGAAGAAATTGGGGGTGGAGCTATTCTTATACCTAATAATGCACAAGTAAAATGTGTAAACAATGGTAAAACATACCTTCTTAAATTAGGACAAGAATATGTTAGACTAAATCTTGATAACACATCAACTTTAGTGGCTTCTGTAATAGAAGGAACATTAAATACTAATCAATATACAGGATCGGGAAGAAAATTAGAAAGCTTTAATATATCGGCTCGAGGTACATCGGGAATAGAAAATTTTGAAGTTGCTGTTAGAGTAAATGGTAACACATGGAAGAAATATGATTCATTATATGATATACCAAGAAATGCGAGAGGTTATATTGTAAAAAGTTCTTTAATATCAGGTATAGACATTTTCTTCGGTACAGTCGATTTTGGATTTCCTCCACCAGTTGGTTCTATAATAGAAGTTGATTATTTAGAGTGTGCTGGAGCAGGTGGTAATTTATTAGTAGATGATTCATCTCAAGCTCTTTTTAAATTTGATTCTGACGGAACAGATATATTTGGTAGAAGTGTAACACTGAGTGAAGTTCTACAAGTTGCCTGTACAATCGCTCCACAATTAGGTGCTAGTCAAGAGTCTATAGATTTAACAAGACTTCTTGCACCTAAAACATCTAGAAGTTTCGTTTTAGCAAACCCCACAAATTATATAACATTCTTTGAAAAATTTGGACAGTTTTCAATCATAGAAGCCTTTACTACTTTTGATGATCAATACTTAGATGATGATAATATTATCTATTTAATTCTTGTACCCGATATTCAATTAACACTAAAAAGTAATGAAACATATTTTGATATTTCTCCTTCTAGATTCAAATTAACTAATGCTCAAAGAGATAGAATTTATCAGTTGTTAGATGAGAGCGGGCAAAAAATAGTTACTACTGTGGTAAAAATATTAGACCCTGTACTTATTAAATATGTGGTAAATATTGCTTTAACTATATTTGAAGGTAATGATCCTTCCACAATAAAAAACCAAATAACTAGTATTTTAAGCGATTATTTTCTTAATATAAGAAGAAGAGATAAGATACCTAGATCTGATTTAATTGCAGCAATAGAGTCTATTTCTGGAGTGGATTCAGTTTCTCTTTACTTTGTAGGTGAGGCTAATGAATTAGCTAAATTACAAAGCCCAAATTCTCCGAATATTGGATTTGATGAATTTGGTGATATTGTTATAGGTAAAGATGAAATTGTTGTTATATCCGGAGGATGGGAAGATAGAAATGGTATTTATTATGACTATGGAGCTGGTATGGACAATCTATCTTCTGTTAATATAGATGTTAGATCTATTGTACCAGTAACTTATAACACTAAGGTAAATAATATATTAAAAAGCTCACTAAATACAGGAAACTAATATGGACAAGCAGAGTTGGTACGAATTTATAGAATCACAAAATGATGATAGATCTAATAAAGGATTTGATTACGAGGGTAAGATATTCGAAAAGACTCTTTCTAATCAGGTAATAAACGGAGACTCAAACAGAGTTGATATATTAGCAAGCATAGAGAGGGTTGTTTATCAATTATTTGAAAGCACTAAATACATAAAGAACTATATTAATTATACAGTTCCCAAAAATAACAAGTACGTAAGATAGGATGACAACTCAAAATCTTTTATTTTTTAATAAAAAAGGGGATCAATATAATTTTCAATGGAATGGGAATTATTGGGAAGGAGCGGTTCTTTTCCCTATTGTTTCAGAAAAACTTTTTGAAGTAGAGAACATATTTATAATAGAAAAATTCTTAGATCTTTCTTCTGATATAAAATATGGATATCCTCATGCAGAATTAACAAGTCCTGGATCTCCTTTATGGAGAACAAGATGGGAATCTGACTATGACGGAACAACGGACGTATCTTCTACAATTTACACTTACGAACTTGGTGTAGATACTGTTTTAGATGCTCCTGTGTTAGTTAAAGCTACTAGTGTAGAGTTTTACCCGGAATTAGTATCTGGTGACACTATATCATCTCCTGGAGGTATAGTTATAACATCCGATATCACTTCATCTTCTATGCAAATTAATATTGCTCTTAATTCTGATAGTGAAGGAATATACGATCGCACATTAATATTTGAGGATTATACAGATCCTAATAATCCTGTTACTATTTTAAAAGTTGGTTTTCATGGTGAAGTTGAAGGTGAAGATAGCAGATTGGCTGTTATGCTCGGAAACTTTGGTAGAGAATTTAGCCAATCTGACGCATTCATAGTTAGAGATGGTGATATTAAAGAACCGTTGCCCGACTATGAAATAATCAATAAGAAAAGAAAAGAGCTATTATTAGAGGGAGAGAGTATATTTCCTTACTTAGGATCTTATAAATCGCTTTTTAATGCGATTAAATTCTTTGGTTATTATGATTTAAGGATTAAAGAATATTGGCTTAATATAAAGACTGATACAGCTGATACATTAACTCCTTTACAACAGAATAATAATATATTAAATCAACTTGCTAAACCTAATATGCAAGGAGAAAGTTCTTTGGAACTTATAAGTAGCTTATTAAAAGATGAAAATCAAGGTAAATTTAAACAAGTAGAGGTTTACGGAAAAAGAAAGGATGGTACTTTTGGATTAAAAAAACAATTCGAAGAAATATTTCCAACTAAATCTTACAAGAAGACTTCACTATTTGGACTTTTTTACGATATTAATCGGGTAGTAGAAGGGCAAGACGAGGATCAATATGGGTATCCAATTGTAGAAGATTCTTTTGCTTTTAGTCCTGAAGAGGTTTTAATTAAATTATTTGGATTAAAAGAAAGATTAAAGAGAGATTATTTACCACTTAATGCTAGAATTATTGATATAACTGGTGAGGGAGTATATTTCAATATTTATAAAACAAGAGGTTGGACAGACGTACTAGATGTTTCTGAAGTAAAAACAGGTATACAAGTGGACTTTACTGTATTTCCTAAGGAAGGTTATATTGAGGATTTAAGAGTATTTTACACTAAACCTAATCAATCTGGTATATTATACCCTGCTGTAAATGGGGCAGAGCTAGGAATAAGTTATTATGGTAATACTGTGGATCCTTATTCTTCATTTCAAGAATATCCTATATCGGCTATTCCTTTATTAAAGACTGCAGTTGATAGTTACTATCAAGATATGGATAATGGAGAAATGCCTAAATTTTTAGGTGATGGCGATTACAATCCTTCTGGATATAAGTTGTTCTCCGATGGATCTGATTATGTGCTTCCTGCAGGATGTCCTGTGATAATAAAAAATAATACATTCAATCTTTCTTGGGATGAAACAGGGGTAAGCTGGAGATCTTTAGATACCACCATTACTACAACACCTTTAGAAGTTGCAGACTATAATTCAACTACCGCTAATAATCCAGGGGGACAATTACAGATTGTTAACAGTACAACTTCTTTAATACTGGATCCTTCATTACCTAATGGTATAAATATAAATATAGGTACAGGTAAAGATTGGTTTGATACCACATTACCCGAGACATTATTTGTGAGAATTGAATCTATAGATTCTCCTGGAAATTTATACTTAGGATATGTTAGTGCTGGAGATTATAATACAGTTACTGGTAATCTATTTGTACAGGTAGTTTATACTAGAGGCACAGGAACTTATGCTAACTGGAATGTCACTCCTACAAATATAGGATTTAGTGCATACACTTTTGAATACTATGAGAATTTTGTACAATCTGGGGGATTCTATTCTTGGGATAGATTGCCTTATTTAGATTTCTATGAAATAGAATGGACAATATACAAAGAAGATAGTAGACCTTATTACTTTCAAATTAGAGGAAAATTACCAGAATTAGAAACACTAGTGCATTTCTTACCTTATGATGGTAATTACAATGTTAAATGTAGAGTTTGGGACACTTTAAATTCAATTTCTTTAGGAATAAAAAGAAGTGTAATAAAAGTCGATAAGAGACAAATAGAACTTAATACACTTACAAGATTTAGAGAATCTGAAGTTTATGATTGGAATAATGTTCCTTTGAAATGGGAAAGCTATCCTTCTCAATGGATATTCCCAGTGGAGAATACAAATAAGATATTAAATATTTCGGATTTTATACAAAAATATCCAGATTATTCTAATAATTTTAGTGAAGGACAAACATGTGAAATATTAACTAAATTACCAGAGGTAAAAGCCACATCAACTTTTGATGTTTCGATAATTCAAATCAACATAACAAATATAGTTAGTAATCCTATAGTTAGTAATGTCTTTCCGTTTGCTGTCTCTGGATATGGCTTAGCTGTAGTTACTACCACAACTCCTCATGGATATACAACAGGAGATACTGTATGGATTTACGATTCGGCAGGAGCTCCTTATGGACAATTTCCGATAGTGGTAACAGGAGCTAACGCTTATCAAATTCCACAGATAATTACTTCTGCTATTACAGGAGGCTATTCTTATGGATCTGGTAGTATAAAAGTGATAGTGGATTCAATAGTTATTGCAGATTGTAATTTCATAGGGGATTTAAACTCCACTTGTAGTTTGATATATTCCTCAATAAACCTTTCATTAGTAACTCCAAAATGTAAAGTGATAAATTTAGTAGATTCTAATGTTTCTGGTTATAAGACTTTCACTATACAGGCTCCTAATGATTCAGGAGATATATTTAATGGCAAATCGTTAATCTTACAAACTACAGGATCAATAATAGCAACACCAACAGTGACTTCTTTCTCTGGTGGATTAAACCAAAGAGAACAGTACCTATCATATGATTTTAACACCTTGCCAAATTCTATAATGAAATATTGGGGTACTAAAAGATTATCGTGGGATACATTTGAAGATTTTGAATTTCAAAAAGCATATGCTCACACTTGGGATATGTACGATTACCATAATGATTGGTTAGGCGGATTTGATTTATACTCTTTACAGTATGGAGACAGAGTGAAAGTTACTGATGATTCTACGGGTATTGTATTTGGCGAAATAGATTCACCAGTTAATAGTTATCTAGATCTTTCCGAAGCTGCAGATCAACTTAATGATTCAATCGATGAGAATATAAAAAGATTCGATTACATTGTTAGGGGATTTTCAGAATTACCAAATAGGTTTTATGATAATGGCAATCCTATATCTCCAGATTTAAGTACTAATCCAGGACCTCAAAATATTAAATCAACATTTTATAAAATTCCTGAATACTCTCCTGTAGCATTTTTACCTACGGGAATTGCTTGGGATGGCGACGGAGATATATGGATAACTGGAGAAGACGTAGTAAAATTCGATGGTGCTAATTATGTTACATATAATTCTGCTAATAGTGTTTTACCCGGAATTGGTCTATCTACTAATTGTATAGAAATAGATAGGAACGATGTTAAATGGATTGGTTTAGAAAATAGTCTTAATCCTCTTGTTAAAATAGATGATAAAGATCCCACAAATAGTATTGCATATTCTGTTAGTGATTTTGTTGATAATGGTGGTAATCCGGTTTCTCCAGTAATCCCTTCGAGTATACGTGCAATTGAAATAAATCCACAAACCGGAGATATATTTGCTGCATTTGTTTGTAATTCTTCACCTTCTTATGATGGTCTTTTATTCTACGACTCATATGCTAAATCGTGGGGACTTTATACCACATTAAATTCTAATATTCCTTCTGATAATATAAGAGATATCAGATTGGAATATTACGGAATAAACAAATGGTATCTTTGGATTGCTACTGATACGGGTCTTTCTAAATTTAATGGAGTAGATTTTAAAAATTACGACATATCAAATTCTGGTATTCCTTCCAATTCAATTTATTCTATAGAGCTTGATTCATTAAATCATAAATGGTTAGGCACAGCAGATGGATTAGTTTATTGGGATAATATTAGATGGGCAGTATGGAATAATGCTACTAATCCCGAGCTATCTGTAGGTACATTCGGTAATATAGTGGAAACTGGTAATGCTAATATATGGTTTACTATAGATCCTTCAACTTCTCCTGGAGACACAGAATTATATTTCTTTGATGGATACTTTTTCACTAAAGTACTATATAGAAATGACGGAACAACACTAATAAATCCTTGCAACATATTTCATGGAAAAACTCTTCTTTCTGCTCCTTGGAAAACTATTAAAAATGGTGAAACCACTTATCCCAAAAATTTACTACTTGTTACAGATCTTGGAGAACTTGCTAAGATTGATTATGTGATACCACATATACATGCCACTTCAAAATTCCCAGGAACACAAGGATGGGATTTTGTTTATCATGATACTTCTACACCTTTACCTGCGGTTCAATACATTTATAATGGAGGTATTGGATTCTCTCAATTAGGATTTAACTTTATTATAGGTAACGGAGGAGACAATCTCACACTAAACTCGGATTACACTAGACCTATCATGCCTAACGTAGATAAATACTCTTGGTATAAGCCTATTTGGCAGCGTTATAACATACATAAACTGAAAGACCAGTTTCCATCTTTAAACCTTAACGATGTCTTCTTATACGCTCCCCTACGAGATATTATAGAGGGAAAAGCAACCAAAGAAAGTTACTGGAGAAATTCACAAATAGAAAGAATAGCACAGAAGAAGTCTAGAAATCTTTTTGAGAATTTTGAATGGATAATCACATTGGGGAATAGCCAACCAGATCAAGGTGTTAAAGTCACCGTTGATAAAGAAGGCGATGTGATTGTAATAGGAGACTTTCAAGGAACAATATTCATGGGAGAGGTTAATAACATAGGTACACAGGACGTTTATTTAACTAGTGCAGATTCTGGTGTTTATATTAGCAAATATAACAAAGGTGGTGTTTTACAATGGGCAAGATCAATCTCAACAACTTCACTTCAGGGACCAATATATGCTAGATCAGTTATAACAGATGCGAATTCCAATGTCTATGTTGCTAGTGATAATAATCTTACTGGATTTATAGAAATTGATAAGTATAATAGTTCAGGTCTTCTTTTAAACACTGTTAATATACCAATATCACCGGATCAATTCTTAGGAGATATTAAAGTCGATAAGTATGAGAACATTTATATTTGTGGAGGATTCCAGGGCACATTAAATCTAGGCATTCACACTTTGACATCGCCACAGGATGTAGGATTTATTGCTAAAATGGATTCAACCCTAAATTTTGTATGGGCAAAAGAGTTAGACTCAACTACATATTCAAGAGCTTATGAGTTAACTATTATGAATGAGTCTGATATTTATATTACTGGATTATTCCAAAATGATATAGATCTAGGAGCTATTTCTTTAACTGGAGTTGGTATTCCTGATATGTTTGTTGGTAAATTTTACTCAGGAGATGGTGCTTGTATATGGGCAGAATCATTTGCTTATGATGCTTCAACATCTTTTGTATCGCCTTCAATTTGTTTAGATCCTAAAGGTCATATATTAATTACGGGATCTTTCCAAGGAACTATGTCAATACAGAATAGCAAAATCACATCATTCCCTGGATATGATGATATATTTGTTGTTAAAATTCTTTCCACTGGTAAGCTGATATGGCTTAAAATGTGCGGAGGAGCATCAGGAGACACTTCTCATGATATAGAAAGTGATTCAGAAGAGAATGTTTACATAACAGGATCTTATACATCTGGTTCTTATTTTTCTCCAGAGGAGATTGATTCCAGGGGTGGTACAGACATATACTTAACTAAATTTAATAAAGACGGAACTTTAGTAGATATAATTACTGCTGGAGGAATTAATAACGATTCAGGTGCAGATCTTGTACTTGATGCAGAGGAGAATATTTATATAACAGGTTACTTTGAAGGCGAAGCGGAATTTTCACCTTATGTTGTTATGTCACCTCCTGGAGGTAGTCTTGATGCTTTCTTGGGTAAAATACCAAAGCAAAGATTTAATCCTGGATATAAAATAGGAGCGGTTCAATCTTGGCTAGGATCTCATTCATGGTCTTGGAAAGAAGAAAAATTCTTCCAAGACGAATTTGAAATACCTTTAGCTACCACTATATTTATAAATCCTATTGATTCTTTAGTACCTGGTAAGAAAGATCATATATGGACTTTAACTGATACAGAAACAGGAGAAGTGATAGCTAAGATTAGAAAGACACCATATTTTATATGGACATTTGTAAATCCAGGATTCTATACAATCTCTTGTGAGTTACAGGATGCTAATGGTAATCTTTATCAAACTGAACATAAAGGTAAGATTAGAGTTATAGATCATAAGGAACCAGCTGCTGGAGATTTAATACCCGAGATAGTTAATCCGGAAGATTATCTTCTAAGATCGATATATTATGATAGAAAAGAAATGGGGTTTCCGCCTTTGTCTAAATTTGAAATAGGTTAAGCTTCAGTAATAAAGCTAGCATCCTTATAGGAGAAATACCATTAACTTTAATCGCGTCAATATTATTTGACCACTCCGAATTTTTGAATGTTGTGTTTTTTCCTAGTATTTCTATTAAAATATTAACATCTCTATTTAGAAAATAAGTATCACTTGGTATTTTATCTATAGGTATTTTTTCCATTCTAACAATCTCTATCCCTATGTCAAATATAACCCCATCGGGAATAGAATTTATTGATGATAGATCTATTTCTGAATAAGATTGTATACTATTTAGTCTTTTTGTAGGATCTACCCCATGTATTATTATATTTTTACCGGTATCAGTAAATAAATATTTTTTTCTTGTTAACAGCTTAGTAAAATTATCTCTTCTCATATATTTTTAAGTTTTATATTCACGGTAAACATCCAGCATTGCATGAACAATAGAATGTCTTTAATTTTTCTTAAGAGTTATTTCAATAACATTCATCTATTAATTTAGCCAATTTTATATCTTTTTCTGTTATTATATCTCCCGCATCATGGGTTGATAACTTGAGAGATATTTTATTATAAACCCAATTAATTTCCGGATGATGGTTTTCCGCTTCGCATATTATTGAAATCTCATTTATAAATTTTAAAGCCTGTTTAAAATCAGAAAAATTAAAATTTCTTTCCAGTTTATTATAAACTTCTTTCCAATCGGAATTTGGTTGGAATTTTTTATATTTTTTTATGTGTATCATTATTTTAAAAATAGTTATTTATACTATGTAATAGATTTATTCTCTAGTAATTTCTTGAATTCAGGAAAATAATATAATCTAATAGTGTTGGAAACTTTATTATATCCGAATTTCTCGCAGAAATAGAACCGCACTTTTCCACCAAATCATCTACTTTTTGATCATCTGGAGCTTCTGCTAATGATTTTCCTGAATCTTTTCTACTAAATTTTGAATTCATTATAGATTTTTTTATCTCATCTAAATCAGTTAATTCAGTAAACGATTCCAATTTTGATAAGATACCCGGACTTGATGATTCTAATTCCCAAACCATATTTCTCATCCTTGAATAATAATTCTTTAATTCTTCGTAAGTTTTATTAATATTGCCTAATCTTTCATATTCTGATATTAACTCTTTAAAAGGAACTATTCTAATATCACACACAGATCTATCAAATACAACTACTTCACTTCGTAAAGCACTTTCAATATATTCTTCTTTTGTTAAAGAAACTTCCCGAGAAATCATTGGTAAATTGACAGGAACTTCCCCATCAGGAGTATTCATATACCATTTATTAGCCATACCTTTTATATCATAAGGTGTGTATAATCGATTCTCATCTTTTAAACCACCTTGAGATCCCGAATCCGCTCCACCTGGATTATGATCAACCATTTTTACTCCTGGTTTAATTGATAGTTCATATACTCTTTTTGTTATTCTTATAGATATTAATCCACCTTCTCTTGTGCCAAGAATAGTAGGCCAGTTGTTTGCTCCAGTCATTAATTTACCACAAAACATACCACCTTGTTCCCTAAAAAGAAAGTCTAAGTCAGTAGGTGATATTTTACCACCATGATATACTTTACCACATCCTTCTTCAAGTTTATATACTTCAGAGCCTCCAACATAATCTTCTGATGTAGTAAATCTTTCAGAATAATATTTATCGACATTAGAGTTATAGAAGTCAAAGAATTCTTTAATAGTCATATCTCCATAGGTATTAAGAATATAGTTAATTAGATTAAGAAGACTTTCATTCATACTTGTTTGTAGTTCTTCACCTTTTGATCTTATCTTTGAAAGTTCTGATTCACTATAATAATACTTAAATATATCTTTAAGAGTATTTAGTTTATCTATAAATTTTTGAGAACTTTGTCTTTCTGAATTAATCTGATTAGACCAACTAACTACCCTTTCTAATTCCGATTTAAGTAATTTAAGATTTTCTAACTCTGATATTCTTTTACTAAAGTCTATTTTTTGGATGTAATCTTTACCAAGAGTATCTTCAAATGATTTTGGGTTTTCTTTCCCATAGTCATTTGGCTTATAAGGCTTACCTTGGAAAGCTATAAATGATTTCATTAACTTAGCTATATTATTAGATGAAGGACCAACTGAACCCCTTTCATCTATATTAAACTCCGTCACCGGTTTACTATCTCTACCAATTTTCATATATGAAAAAATATCATCATAATACTTTAATAAATTAGTATCTGGTTCTTTAATTTCTTTATCTTCTTCTTTGAATGTGGCTTTTTGAAACTCTTCTTTGTTTACTACTTTAGATAGTGCTTTTAATAATGTACTTTTGGCTATATTACCTTTTGATGATTCAATTCTAGATTTAATATCTCTTATATCACTTTCATCAAATTTCATATAAGCATTAAACTCACTATCTGTGATATCTTCTACTTTGGAAAAGTCAGGATTTCCTTTTATGTAATCCATTAACATTTGAATAAGATCACCTCTTGATTGTGATTTACTCTTTTTAATATACTCAAGTGAATCTGCCAATTCTTTTTTCCACTCACCAGTCTCTATAATTTTAGTAAAGTTATCTAGGACTTCTTTTACTAATTCATCGTCACTTTCTTCTAAGGTGTATGGAAGATCTGTTATTTTTGGAGGTGTGACGTAGTCTTTGAATAATTCAATTTGTCTTGTAACTGATTCTATTCTATCTTTGGTCTTACCAGTAACGTTTCTCAAGAACTTGTCAAAGAACCCCTCTTTAATATGTCTTAATTCTCTAAACTGATTACCAAAAATTCCTTCGCTAACATTACTATTAATAAAATCGTTAAAACTTTTTATTCTTTTCATCTAAAATAATTATAAAGTGTATTCCCTATAAACCTCTAGCATTGCAGGAACAATAGGGTGTCTATGGTTTTTCTTAAGAGTTATTACATTAACTCCTTCGACCCTTGCAGCAAGGGTATTCATGAAATCAAGCCCAGAGTCTTTTTTATTTTTTAAATCTATTTGTGATGTGTCTCCACATATTATCATTTTAGAGCCAATACCAAGTCTTCCTAGTACCATTTCCATTTGACTCATTGTTACGTTTTGTGCTTCATCTACTATTACACAAGCATTAACTAAAGTTCTACCTCTCATAAAAGGAAATGGTAGGATTTCAATAATTCCTTCACTAAGTAATTTTTCAATTTTTGTCTTGTCGTAGACCATTTCTAAATTGGCGTAGATAGGAGCTAACCAAGGATCCATTTTTTCTTTTAAATCTCCCGGAAGAAATCCTATATCTTCTTTTGCTACTGTGGGTCTAGTAATAACTAGCTTTTCAATCTCCCTATTAAATAGCATATCTAAAGCTATTTGCACTGCTAGAAGTGTTTTACCCGATCCAGCTGCTCCTTTAAGAACACTAACTGGATTGGCCAAAATAATAGCTTTAGCTTCTTTTTGCTCTTCGTTTAGATTAATTTTAAATTTAATAGGATTTTTAGGTTTCCTTTTTTGAGTCCAATTGCTTCCTGTAGTCATAGATTTTTTATTTTTTTTAAGAAACATATTCTATGTTTCTTTCTTTAATGATTGTCCTGTCTTTTTCTATTGTAAGTAATACAGGATATATATCAAAAAAAGAAAAATCAAATGGCAATCACAATTACTGAAATTCTTGGAACTGATTCAATTTCGGGTTCTAGATTAACTATCAATGCTAACTTTTTGTTACTTGAAAATGCTTATAATGATTTAGAAAACACATTTAATATAAACGTGTTGACTGGATCACTTGACGTATCTAGCGCAACAAATGGACAAATTAAAGCAAAATCATTACTGGCTAACAGCTTAGTTATGCCTGCTTCTGGCTCACCTACTATACAATTATATGGAACTGGTGCTAGTGGAGGTTTCATTATAGCTTCTAGCACAGTTGTAGGAGCTACTGGTATATTCTCTAATGTTCTACAATCAAACACTTTATCTGCTTCAGGAACAGCTACATTTGGAGCTACTGCAACATTTAATAGTGTGCTAAATGTGGAAGGAAGAATGAGCATCGGAGCATCCGGTAATTTTGTTAACACTAACAGAAAAGCCACTGTGGGTTCTTCTACTGCTTTTCCTAATACACCAGGAGCAGGTGTTACTGGAACTTACTCAACCCCTTACCAATTAACTTTAACGGAAAATGTTATTTATATACAATCAAATCATGTTTCGAGTGCGCCAGCTGATGCTGGATTTACTACAGGATTTTTCTTTTACGCTACAACAGGCGCTGGAGCAACTGCTTCTGATATCCCTGCAGGTTATACTGTAACCCTAATTGATACCGCTACTACTGCAGGAAAAATTGCTACTGGAGTTACTGGGGGTACTTCTCCTTATTATACTGGATTTTCAACTGGTGGAAGTGAAGGTGATTACACAGATCCTTTTATACAAACATCGGGAAATCCTTACAAATCATCTATTACGATTATGTGGGAGCCAAGAATAGGTCAATCAGGAGCTTCACAAAAAGGATCTTGGGTGGTTGTTAATTCTACACCTGGATTTACATTCTAATTAAGAAAAAATAATCAATGGCAAAAACACCTTACATAAGACCTATAGCAGTTCAGGGGGGTACATTTTATACCTTCTCTTCTGCTGCAGAGGATCTCACATTAACATTTAATAATTCATTAAAGAAATTTAGTTTTTCTAAGTATGCTCTTTTGAAGATTCCTGAAATGGGATCTCCGACATATAAAGAAAACACTTTACAATTTAATGCTATTGATACAACTTTTCTTGATTCAGCTTCAGGTAATTTCGTGTTAACAAACCCTAATAATCTTAGTCCTTCTCCTGAAATTTCATTTCAGAATTATTGTTTAAATTTAGAATCCACTGTTATTTCGGATCCTAATTACAATGCAGAATTAAAAAGAAACGTTTCTGAAAGAATTTTTTGGAAATGGATAAAAGAATTAGGTGGTGTTAGATACAGATCAGCAAATACAAATGAGGTGGTAGCTTCTTTAAATCAGACTACAACCACAACAGTTAATGGGTTTCCATACTCAGATAAAAGATGGGTAGAAGAAGACACTTTATTAACCGGTAATGGAACACCAACGCCTAGATATGAAAGAATAGTACAATATATTGGTGACATTGATGTGGTAAACTCTGTACAAAATACGGATAACGCTTATTCTGAGGTTTATATTCATGTGCCAACAGGAGATGGCGGAACACCATATGTTCTATTTAAAACTGTTGCTGATGAGAATTATTATCCCGATAGAACATTTACGCATTTACCTCCAGACCCTTTAGACACTGAATATCTTCAAGGAAGAGATTCGGCTTCGGGTTTATATGGTCCTAACGGATTACCTAAATTGGCTATATTCGATCAAGATGTTTTAGGAGAACCTGGTGTCACTGGAATATCTGCAACTGGTACATTTTTAAGTAACTGGTATTCACCT
>Ga0209597_1000629_pt1 | contig 23169 bp, 19 predicted proteins | sample M_140625_MF_Meta_FD_187316 | JGI IMG/M metagenome (GOLD analysis project Ga0209597, IMG submission 187316) | Freshwater microbial communities from Lake Montjoie, Canada to study carbon cycling - M_140625_MF_MetaG (SPAdes) (version 2) | ecosystem: Environmental > Aquatic > Freshwater > Lake... | reverse complement strand
AATCCGAAATGGCTTGTGTATCGGTGGCTAATTGTGTAGTTTGATTTACAACCCCGAATTTTTCTAAATCAGTTACGGGATTAAAATTTTCAGAATATTTTCCGTTGAAATAAGAATAAAAATCAGCAACAGGCAATTCACCAGAAATAATTTTTCCCAATTGAATGGTATCTTCCATATCATTCACAATTAATGTAGGGCTATTCGCGGAGGCATGTGAAAAAGTCGCTCTTGTTTCTTCATGCTTGGGCTTGCCGTGAATGATAATGGAATATCCTTTTTTTGAAATTTGGGCACTTCTATTCCATACTTTTTCAACAAAAGGACATGTAGTATTATATTGCTGCACTTGTATGCCAATCGCATTTAATTTTTTCTCCATTGCAATTGTAGTGCCGAATGCAGGGATAATCACAATATCATCTTTTGTCAATGTTTCGAATGGAATTAATTCCTTGCCATTAGTATCTTGTAAAAATTGCACGCCTTTTTGAAGTAAATCTGCATTTACTTGTGGGTTGTGAATCATCTCACTTAATAAAAATATTCTTTTGTCTTGATTGGATTCAATGGTTCGGTAAGCAATTTCAATCGCATTTTCAACACCATAGCAAAAACCAAAGTGGCGTGCTAAATAAATCTTTAAATTACCCAAATCAAGTAAGGTAGGTTGTGTGTCTTTTTTTAGTTTATCGTCCTCTTTTCTTTTTTCCTTTATTGCTGAAATTAAGGAACTACGATAACCTAATGGGACCTCAAAATGCTTCATTTTATTACTTTTATTCTATAACAATGACAAAAGTACATTGTTCCCCTCTTTTTACCCTATTTTTTAGCTAAAGCCTATCTAAAAAGTGACATACTCCTTTTCCCCGCTTATCTTTGCGCCATGAATTATGTTTCCGTTGAAAATTTGACAAAAAGCTATGGTATCCAGCCCCTATTTAAAGGGATTAATTTTAATATCAATGAAGGTGACCGCATTGCGCTTATTGCCCGAAATGGGGTAGGGAAAAGTACGCTTTTGCGCATTTTGTCGGGGAAGGAAGTGCCTGATTCTGGTACGGCTAAAATTCATAAGGATGTACATTTGGTTTTATTTGAACAAGATCCACAGTTTATAGAATCAGCTACTGTCACACAAAACTTATTTAATCAGGAACATCCAACCATGAAAGCGATAAGTAATTATGAGATGGCTATGGAAACTGAGGATGAGGATTTAATTACTAATGCGATTATGGAGATGGAGGAAAATAATGCATGGGATTTTGAATCCAAAGTAAAAACTATTTTAACGCAATTAAATATTCACCATTTAGAGCAACCAGTATCAAAATTAAGTGGCGGACAGCGCAAGCGTGTTTCCTTGGCAAAAACATTAATTCAAATTGGTTTTGAGCCTAAGCATGTTTTATTGTTAATGGATGAGCCGACCAATCATTTGGATTTAAACATGATTGAGTGGTTAGAGAATTATTTGGAGCAGGAAAAAGTTACTTTATTACTGGTTTCGCATGATCGCTATTTTTTAGAGTCGGTTACAGATGAGATTTGGGAATTGGAGCGTGAAAATTTATACAGTTACAAAGGGGATTACGAAAATTATTTAGAAAAAAAAGCAGCACGAATTGAATCTGAATTGGCTAGTATTGATAAAGCAAAAAACACTTTCCGAAAGGAATTGGAATGGATGCGCAAACAACCCAAAGCAAGAACCACGAAAAGTAAAAGCAGACAGGATAATTTTTATGAAGTTGAGGCCAGGGCCAAACAAAAAATTGACGACTCCAATTTGCAGTTGGACATGAAGATGACCCGTTTGGGTGGTAAGATTATTGAAGCAAAGAAGGTGTATAAATCTTATGGTGAATTAATCGTATTAAAAGGCTTTGATTATACGTTTAGTAAAGGGGAGCGTATTGGGGTGGTGGGGAAAAATGGGGTGGGGAAATCTACTTTTTTACAAATATTACAAGGCATAACAGAACCAGATAGTGGTAAAATTAATGTGGGAGACACGATTGTTTTTGGTCACTTTTCCCAGGAAGGGTTGGTGTATAAAAAAGACATGCGGGTGATTGAATATTTAAAAACATTTGCAGAAAATTTTCCATTGGCGAGTGGCGGCTCCTTAAATGCAGCACAATTTTTAGAACTATTTTTATTTACTCCGGACAAACAATATACTTATTTAAGTGCTTTAAGCGGCGGTGAAAAAAAGAGGTTGCAGTTATTGACCATACTTTTTAAGAATCCTAACTTTTTAATTTTAGATGAGCCTACCAACGATTTAGATTTACCTACTCTTGCAGTACTTGAGCAATTTTTAATTGATTTTGCAGGTTGTGTATTACTGGTATCGCATGATCGTTATTTTATGGATAAATTAGTGGATCACTTATTTATATTTGAAGGAGATGGCGTAATTAGGGATTATCCTGGAAATTATACGCAATACCGTATCCTTGAAAAGTCAAAGCAAAGCCTGGATTCTCTTAGCTCAGATATCACGTCGGCTAAGGAATTTGAGACAAAAAAAGTGGCGCCAGAAAACGGAACACCCACTTCAACGGTGGTCAATAAAAAAGCAACTGAAAAAATGACTTTTAAGGAAAAGCATGAGTTGGACACACTTAACAAGACGATGCCTGAATTAGAAAGCAAAAAACAGGTACTCACTAATAAATTAAATGAACCCAGCCTTGATTATAATGAAATCATTAAATTAAGTGAGCAATTGGGTACATTAAACATTGAATTAGAAGCTGCGGAATTAAGGTGGCTTGAGCTCTCTGAAAAGCAACAGGCATAAGCGATTCTTCAATTTATTTTCTGAAAAGGCGTATGCCTCATAAATGCTTAGTTTCATTTTTTGAGGCATAAGAATTCATGTGTCAATATTTTATAATACTAATTTGGTTTAAGAAAGAAGTCGATAAAAATTTTATCAGGCATTTCATCATTAAACTAAAAGCTTATGAAACCTATTGAACGCATTGCCATGTATCTAAAATTTAGAAACATTAATCCGTATTCCTTTGAAAAGAAAATCAAATTATCCAATGGTTATTTTTCAAAACAACTTAGGCATCTAGGTTCTGTGGGTTCGGATATTTTAATTAAAATTCATGAGCACTATCCCGATTTGAATATTTTATGGGTATTGATTGGAGAAGGTGAAATGATTTGTGCCGACTGGGTGGGCGACCAGGGGCAAGCAGGTCAATTTAGTTCCAACTACCTCATGGAGAATGGTAAGCTAAAAGTTTTAGAAGAAGACCTTGAAAAAATGCATTTTGTTTTAAAAGACAAAGAAAAAATTATTTCCTTATACGAGTTTATGTTAAACAATAATGCACTTTCTACCACTATTGCAGATACCGCTACCGCTGTAGGGAATGGTTAAATAAATAAAGCCTTCCTCTTTATAATAGGAGGAAGGCTTTAATATAGTATTCAATCAATGAATTTTATTTGCTTTTTTAATTATTAAGCATAGGCCGAAACTGGTTCGCAAGTACAAATTAAATTTCGATCACCATGGGTATTATTAACCCTTGCGACTGTTGGCCAAAATTTATTTTGTTGTACATAATATAATGGGAAGGCTGCTTGCTGACGAGTATATTTATGATTCCATTCATCTGCACAAACTACTTTTTGTGTATGAGGCGCATTTTTCAATGGGTTATCAGTTTTATCTAATTCGCCATTTTCAATCGCTTTAATTTCCTCATGAATGGCAATAAGCGCATCACAGAAACGATCCAATTCAGCTTTGTCCTCACTTTCTGTAGGTTCAATCATAATAGTACCAGCTACTGGGAAACTCATTGTTGGTGCATGAAATCCAAAATCAATTAAACGCTTTGCAACATCTTCCGCTTCAATACTAGCACTTGCTTTAAATGGACGTAAGTCGATAATGAATTCATGTGCACAGGTACCATTTTTGCCGGCATATAAAATGGTATAATTTTTTTCCAATCTTGCCTTCATATAATTCGCATTTAAAATGGCATAGGCAGTAGATAATGCTAATCCTTCGGCGCCTAACATTTTAATGTATGCGTAACTAATTAATAAAATACTTGCTGATCCTATTGGTGCTGCGCTCACTGCGTTCGCGCCATTACCCTGTTGTGAGTGACCTGGTAAAAACGGTGCTAATTTATCGTTCACACAAATAGGGCCCATACCTGGTCCACCGCCGCCATGTGGAATCGCAAATGTTTTATGTAAATTTAAGTGACAAACATCGGCGCCAATATTTCCTGGACTGGTAAGTCCCACTTGCGCATTCATGTTGGCACCATCCATATATACTAATCCACCTAATTCATGTATTAAGCTACAAATATCAATAATGGTTTCTTCAAATACCCCGTGCGTAGATGGATAAGTCACCATTAAAGCACCTAATGCATCTTTATGTAATAGTGCTTTCTCTTTTAAATCATTCATATCAATATCTCCAGCGGTATCGCAAGCAACTACCACTACTTTAAATCCGGCCATTACCGCACTAGCAGGATTGGTGCCATGTGCACTGATTGGAATTAATACAATATTACGATGCGCTTGTTGGTGATGTTGGTGATAGCTACGAATCGTCAATAAACCAGCATATTCCCCTTGCGCGCCACTATTGGGTTGTAAGCTACATGCCGTAAAACCTGTTGTTTGGCATAAATAGGCGCTTAATTCATTTGCCATCTCGTGATAACCTAATGTTTGGTGACTAGGTGCAAATGGATGCATGGTACTGAATGCTGGCCAGCTTACTGGAATCATTTCAGTAGCCGCATTTAATTTCATCGTACAACTACCCAAACTAATCATGCTTGTATTTAATGACAAATCCTTATTTTCTAATTGTTTGATATAACGCATCATTTGCGTTTCACTCTGATGTATATTAAACACAGGATGTTGTAAATAACTTGAACTGCGTACTAATTGCGAAGGAATATTTTCATTTTTCACTGCTGCATTGGTAGCAGTTGATTTTTTCCCAGTTAATTTTTCAAATAGTGCAACTACTTCTTGTACATGTGCATTGGAAATTGTTTCGTCAATAGTAATGCTAACTGTCCCATCTTTAAAATAATTGAAATTGATATTTTTTTCATTGGCTAACTTTTGTAATGCACCACTATCAAATCCATATAAATGTAAAGTGTCAAAATAAAATTCATTGGCTTGTTGTATGCCTAAGGATTGTAATTGTTGTTCTAAGTTTTGTGCTAAAGCATGAATTTTAGTTGCAATTTTTTTCAATCCTTGTGGACCATGATATACTGCATACATAACGGCCATGTTGGCAAGTAATGCTTGGGCCGTACAAATATTTGAAGTTGCTTTTTCTCTTTTAATATGTTGCTCGCGCGTTTGTAGCGCCATACGAAGTGCTCTGTTACCTTGTGCATCTACGCTTACTCCAATTAATCTACCGGGCATACCACGTTTGAATTCATCTTTAGTAGCAAAATAAGCCGCATGCGGTCCTCCAAATCCCATGGGAACACCAAAGCGTTGTGTATTACCTACAGCAACATCTGCATTTAGTTCACCCGGGCTTTTTAATAAGGTTAATGCTAAAATATCAGCCACTAAAATAACCAAACCGCCTGCTTCATGCACACGATCAATAAATTGTTGGTAATCAGCAATATTTCCTTTGCTATTCGGATATTGTATTATTGCGCCAAAAAATTGGTTGTTAATTTCCACTTCATTGTAATGGCATTCCACTATTTCAATACCTATTGGATTTGCTCTAGTTGCTAATACATCTTTGGTTTGTGTGAAAATAGATTGGTCAACAAATAATTTTGGTTGCGTCGCTATTTCCGCTTTGTTTACATGATTAAAAATCATGGCCATTGCCTCCGCTGCTGCAGTCGCTTCGTCTAATAATGAAGCATTTGAAATGGACATACCCGTTAAGTCGGTAATCATAGTTTGAAAGTTCAATAAACTTTCTAATCGGCCTTGCGCAATTTCCGCTTGGTAAGGGGTGTATTGGGTGTACCAACCTGGGTTTTCAAAAATATTTCTAAGTATCACACTTGGCGTGATGGTACCATAATAGCCTTGTCCAATAAAGTTAGTGGCAACGATATTTTTTTCGCCTGTTTTTTTTAATGCTTGCAACATCTCAAACTCCGTTAATCCGGCTGGAATTTCCATTGCTTTTTTTGAACGGATATTATCAGGCACTGTTTTACTAATTAATTCTTCCACTGATTTTAATCCAATGACAGATAGCATTTTTTGCGTATCATCATGATTAGGGCCAATGTGTCTTTGGATAAATTCGGCGTTGTTGGAGTTCAATTCAAACATAAATAGGTAGTTTAGAAAATTGCCCCAAAGATACTACATAAACTGCTTTTTAACAGGGCGTATTCAATTGATGGGGAAAGCTTGTGGATGAATGATAAATGGTTTACTTTTGACCTACAATATGGACAAATCTACTGAACAATTATTTGAGGCGCCGGCGCCAGAATTGCTAAAAAAGCTTGAATATTTTTTAAAAAAGGAAGATAAGCGCAAAATAATGAAGCAATTGCCTGATTTGCATGAGGCCGCCTTTGAAAAAATTGATTGCTTGGACTGTGCTAGATGCTGTAAGAATTATTCTCCTCGATTTAAGATGCCTGATATCAAAAGAATCAGTAAGTATTTAGGGATTAAGGAGACAGCGTTTATTGATACCTATTTGGCTATGGATAATGAAGGCGATTATGTTTTGCAACAAAAGCCATGCGTGTTTTTAGGAAAGGACAATGCATGTAGTATTTATGAACATCGCCCCTCCGATTGTCAACGTTTTCCTTATACGGATGAGGATACTTTTTTTAAGCGTATTCCAGTGACTATGAAGAATGCTGAATTTTGTCCTGCGGTGCACTCCGTAATGAAGGACTTATTGAGTAAGTAGGCGAGCGGTCAAGATTGGCTTCCTATTTTTTTTGAATTTAATATTCCATTTTCTTTAAAGCAGGTGCTTTAAACCAAGTGACTCCTACCACGAGTAAAGTCATGGCACCACCAAATACCACCGACGGTATTACGCCCATTGCTTTTGCAGCAACCCCACTTTCAAATTGGCCTAATTCATTGCTGCTATTAATAAACATGGAATTTACACTCATCACCCTGCCACGCATATGGTCCGGTGTTTTAAGTTGCACAATAGTGCCTCTGACAATCATGCTAAAGCCATCTAGAATCCCACTCAATAACAACATGACAAAGGAAAGCCAGAATATCTTAGATAAGGCAAAAACAATAATACATAGCCCAAAGCCTGCCACGGCAAGTAATAATTTTTTTCCTTGACCGCGATTCGCAGGGAAAACCGTGATGATCAAAATGATTATGATCGCTCCTATGTCTGAAGCCGCATTAAGCCAACCAAATCCAATGGGTCCCACTTTTAAAATATCTTTTGCAAAAACGGGAATCATGGCTACAGCGCCGCCAAATAAAACAGCAAATAAATCAAGTGATAAAGCCCCGAATACTTCTTTTGAATTAAAAACAAAACGTAAGCCTTCTTTCACACTTTCTAATGTTTTTTGATCCACTACGTCCGCGTGTGGCGGCTTTGATTTAATCATGGCAATAAAGCCATACCCAAGACCCACCAAGGTAACCACGACTATTAATGAACCGGTATGACCAAAGCCTGCAATAATAAATCCTACAATCGCATGCCCTAAAACGGAAGCACTCAACCATATGCCTTGGCTCCAGGTGGTGGCATTTTGTAATAAATTTTTGGGCACCACCGCACCGACAATAGTACCAAAACTGGGGCCTGTAAATGAGCGAATAATACCCGTACAAAAAACAATAAAATAAATACCAATGGCGATTTGTAATGAAGTCAATTTGAGTGCCCCGATATCCATCGATAAAAAAAGTAAAATAAGTGCGCAGCACCAATATAAAATAACGCCTTTCAATAAAAGCTTTCTTTTTTCGCTTTTGTCAATCACATGGCCTGCATATAAAGCGAGTGAAACGGCTGGAATCACTTCAGCTAATCCGATGAGTCCAATCGCGAAAGGGGCATTGGTTAATTCGTAAATCCACCAGCCTACTAATGTGCCCATCATTCTTAAGCCCATGATAAATAAAAAACGCCCTATCATTAAGTTTCTAAACTCGGAAATGCGCAAAGCACCCAAAGGATCATTCAATTGTTTAACTGGGCTTTGCATGGTTTACTTTATGGCAGGTTAATAAAATGTGGGCCTTCTTTTAAATCCTTTTCAAGTGCATCAGTGATCAATTTTAAATGTGCTTCATTGTATAAAAAATCAGCATGGCTGGCGTCCACAAAGATGGTTTTTATATTATGCTGTTTTATATAGCTGGTATAGGTTTCTTGCAGTTTAAATAGATACTCGTCAGGTATGGATTGTTCAAATTTTCGATTGCGCTTTTTGATATTAGATTGCAACTTACTCACTGGCGCATGTAAATAAATTAAAACATCTGGGGTTGCAAGTTGTTGTTGAAAAACATCAAACATTTTTTGATATAATCTATATTCCTCTTCTGGTAAATTTACTTTGGCAAACAACAAACATTTTGTAAATAAGTAATCTGAAATAGTGACTGACTGGAATAGGTCAGTATTTTTAATTAAGTCCTGTTGTTGTTTGAATCTTTCTGCTAAAAAAAACAATTCAAGCGGAAAGGCGTATTGCTTTGGGTTTTCGTAAAATTTAGTCAAGAATGGATTTTCCGTAAATTCTTCCAACATTAATTTTGCATTATAATGTTGTGATAACAATTGTGATAAAGTTGTTTTTCCAGCCCCAATATTTCCTTCTACTGCAATAAAATGGTAGTTCATAATTTCCTTAATTCGTCGGTTCAAATATAGTAAGCGGAAGGCTTAATTGGTCGTTTTTTTATACACATGCGATTCATCCCTGCACTGCTCTAATAGGGAGCTAGTGGATATATGTAGGACCGGATGAAGAAAGGTTGGGGCAATTTCGTTTAAGGGAATGAGTACAAAATTACGTTGTTCCATGCGAGGGTGTGGAATAGAAACGATGTCGTTATGTATTATTTCATTGTTGAAGTAGATGATATCTAAATCAATGGATCTTGGTCCTAAAGGGAGCAACCTTTCCCTTCCTAATGATAATTCAATGCTGAGTAATTGTTGCATTAATTCAGTTGCAGATAAAGCCGTTTCAACCTGTAAAGCTTGATTAAAAAAGGGGGGTTGCTCAGTAAAGCCCCAGGCAGCTGTTTCATATATCGTTGAGCTAGAAATTATTTTTCCACAATGCAATTCAATTTTTTGTATAGCGTTATTTAGGTTCGCCAATCGGTCGCCTAAATTACCGCCTATCAGTAGGTATGCATTGTTCATAGAAGGATTATAAAAGTAGCCCAAATATCCATAATTTTACAGGGTTAAACTACTTTATATCCGACTATTTTGGGCATTTTGGTTTAATTTAATAATGCAACTTCATGAAAAGCTTTTTTAAAACATTTTTTGCAGCCTTATTGGCTTTGTTTATTTTTTCATTACTTGGTTTTTTTATTTTGATTGGGATAGCTGCCGCATTTTCAACGGATGAAAAAGTAGCTGTTGCGCAAAACTCAGTTTTAGTGATTGATGCTTCTGAAACATTTTTAGAGCAATCGAAAAATGATCCCTTTAGTGAATTGATGAATAAAAAAAATGGTAAGCAGCCAAGTTTGTCAGAATTGATTGGGTTGCTGAATTATGCAAAAAAAGATTCTAGTATCAAGGGAATTTATATTAAGTGTGCTGAAAATTCAAATGGTTATGCAGCAACAGAGGAAATCAGAAAAGCATTAATAGATTTTAAAAAATCAAATAAATTTATAGTAGCCTATGCGGAAACAATTTCGCAAAAAGGATATATGATGGCAAATGTTGCTGATCAAATATATACACATCCACAAGGGGGCATGGAATGGGTTGGTTTTAATTATGAAACAATATTTTTCAAAGGTTTGATTGACAAACTTGAAATTGAGCCCCAAATATTTTATGCAGGTAAGTTTAAAAGTGCAACTGAACCATTTAGATATGCGCAAATGTCGGAAGCGAATAAATTACAAACTGGGATTTGGTTAAATGCAATTTACAATAATTTTATTCAAGGTGCTGCTGAAATGCGACATTTAAATGCAGATTCAATCAAAGCTTTTGCGAATGAAGGGAAAGTGCAAAATGCAAAGGATGCATTAAAATACAAATTGGTGGATGGTTTGATATATGATGACCAACTAAAAAAAATCATTAGTAAAAAGTTACGTGTCGCTGATGAAACTAAAATATCGTTTGTATCCATTAATAATTATGCGGAATCAGTTGCATTAAGAGGCACGGGCAGTGGTAAAATTGCGTTGATATATGCAGACGGAGATGTGGTCATGGGGAAAGGTCAAAATGAAGCTATTGCAAGTGATGATTATAGGGCGTTGATTCAAAAAATTAGAAACGATAAATCCATTGATGCTGTAGTGTTAAGGGTAAATTCACCAGGCGGAAGTGCATTAGCGAGTGATATTATTTGGAGAGAGATTGATTTACTTAAAAAAGAAAAGCCAGTGATAGTCAGTATGGGGGATGTGGCCGCTTCAGGAGGTTATTATATTGCATGTGGTGCTGATTCTATTTATGCAGACGCTAATACCATTACAGGATCCATTGGTGTATTTTCAGTGATTCCCAATGCGGAGAAATTTTTAAAAAATAAAGTGGGCATTACTTTTGATCGCGTTAAAACAGGGCAATATGCAGATGCGCCTTCTGCAACAAGAGCTTTAACTGTTACAGAACAAAGGTTTTTGCAAGCAGGCGTGGACAGTGTTTACCATACATTTAAATCAAGGGTAGCTGCAGGCAGGCAAAAAAGTGTTGCCTATATTGATTCGATAGCGCAAGGGCGCGTTTGGACAGGTGCAGATGCAATTAAAGTGGGGTTGGTTGATAAAATCGGGACCTTAAATGATGCATTAGCATCTGCAGCTAAATTGGCCAAATTAAAAGGATATACTATTAAAAAATATCCAGAAAGTAAGTCCTTTATTGAAGAATTTTTTGAAGGCTACAAAAATGAAGTAAAAACCAAAGCAATTCAACAAGAACTTGGATTAGAACAATGGCAGGTATTGCAACATATAAAATCAATGAAACAGTTAATGGGCCAGCCGCAGGCGCGATTGCCTATCTTTGAATTTAATCAACGTTAATTTATGCCTGAGTATAGTCAAATTAAAGCGATGCTTGCGATAACAAAAGCAAGTTTACGTGCTATCTTTAGGAGTCCCTCAGCCGTTATATTTAGCATTGCATTTCCGTTAATTTTTATACTTGTTTTTGGTTTTTTAAGTAGCGGTGGAAATATCAATGTGAATGTGGCGATGACGCAAGGGAGTGATACCGCTAATCCTATTTATACGGCAATTAAAAATATACCAGGGTTTAAATTTGCAACAGGGGATAGTAGTAAAATTCAAGGGGAGCTTGCAAAAGGCCGTATTACTTCAATGATTCATATTAGAGCTACCGGTAATCCCAATTTACCTTATACCATTGATTTAATCAGTTCGGAAGCGGCCAATCCGCAAAATATTCAATTGGTAAAGTCTATCTTAAATTCAGTCATTTCTAAAATAAATGAGCAACGCTTTAAAGATGCACCAAGTATTGCAGTTGTAAATAATAATGTAAAAAAAGTGCCTGGTCGAATTTATCGGACTATTGATTTTATATTGCCTGGACAATTAGGATTTTCCTTATTAAGTGCAGGTGTATTTGGAGTTGCATTTTTGTTTTTTAATTTGAGGCAACAGCTGGTGTTGAAACGATTTTATGCAACCCCCATTCGTCGCTTATATATCATTTTAGGGGAAGCCTTAAGTAGGGTTATTTTTCAACTCATTACTGCGATCATAATCATTGGCATTGGTCATTTTGCTTTCAAGTTTACCTTAGTCCATGGATGGGTCACCTTTGCAAGTATTATGGGACTTAGTTTTATTGCACTTATTTTATTCATGGGCTTTGGATTTATTGTAAGTGGTGTTGCCCAAACAGAAAGCACTATTCCGCCATTTGCTAATTTAATTACACTACCTCAATTTTTATTATCAGGCACTTTTTTTTCGATAGATAATTTCCCAACTTGGTTACAACCTTTTTGCAACATACTACCGCTAACTCATTTTAATAATGCGATGCGAAATATTGCATTTGAGGGAAATAGTTTGATGGACAGTTGGTCCGACATTTCAATTTTATTGATTTGGATATTGGTTGTATACGCAGTTGCGTACAAATTTTTTAAATGGGAATAAATGAAATTAATTAAACTGGCTGTGATTAGCGCTTTATTGTTGAGTATTTTGGTGACAGCGATTTCATTGCTATTCCCCAGTACAGTGATTGTTTCTAGGGCCATTGAGGTAAAGGCAACGACTGAAAAAATAGCTTTTTATGCAGCTGATTTAAATCAATGGAATGCTTGGATGAGTGATTGGAAACAAAATGAAGTTCGTTTGCAAAATGATACTGCATTTATTGGTACGCAAATGATTCATTTTGAAAGTAAAACAGATTCTTCTGTCAATTATCAATGGGTAGCCACAGGTCAGGCACCTTATCTTGTTAAAATTGAATGGTTCCCATTAGAAAAAGGCAATTATGTAATTCATTGGACATTTGAACAACATGTAAGTTGGTATCCTTGGGAAAAGTTTCAAACCTTATTAAATGAAAAATTACTGGGCAGTAAGATGGAAACGGAATTGCAAAATTTACAGGGGATAATTAATCAGCAATAATAAATTAGGGTTAGTTATGGTGTAGTATTTTTAATTTGAGCAGAATTTCCACTCAAATTATTTACTGTTATTATTTTTTCTCTTTCTGATCCATTAAATATTGAACATTCCTTTTAAGTCCTTTTAGTTTTGATCTAAGTAAAGGCGATTTTTTAAATCTTTCTTTAAAGGTCGTTTCTTCCATTTGTATCCATTGATCCCTTCGCATATTTAATAAACCATTTAGCGGTTTAAAGTTTTCTTCATTGTGTTGTTTACTAAATCTATTCCAAGGGCAAATATCCTGGCATGTGTCACAACCAAAGGCCCAATCGGTATAATTTTTATGGGCATTTATTTCCGACTGTTTTAATTCAATCGTATAATAACTTATGCAGTGATTGGCTTGAATAGTTTTATTGGGTAAGATCGCCTCAGTAGGACAGGCGTCAATACATTTGGTGCAAGTGCCACAATAATCATTTGGTATAGGCGTGTCATTATCTAATTCAATATCAACAATTAAAGTCGCAAGGAAAAAAAAGGAACCTGTTTGGGGGCGAATTAAATTTCCATTTTTTCCAATCCATCCCGCGCCTGACAACTGCGCCCAGCTTCTTTCCAGCACAGGCGCTGAATCCACAAATCCGCGCCCGTTAATATTACCCATATGCTTTTGCATTTCACTAAGCAAAATTTGTAGCTTGGTCCGTATCACTTCATGATAATCTTCTCCCCATGCGTATTTTGCAATTTTTGCATCTGAATCAATTTGCATTATTTGATCCTGTTGTGCTGGGTAATAGTTAATTAAAAAAGTAATGACCGATTTTGCACCTGGCACTAATTTGCGAGGATCAACGCGTAAGTCAAAATGATTTTCCATGTATTGCATCTCTCCATGATATCCATTGGATAACCATTGTTCCAAACGACGGGCATCTTCTGTTAATTCCTTCGCTGCTGCAATGCCGCAATAATCAAATCCAAATTGTTTTGCTAATGATTTGACCAATTTTGTATTTGTGGCTTGATTCAATCTTCTAAATTCATTTTATGAAAAAAGCGATGCGCGATAGGCGCAATTAAAATACCAATACTTGTGATAAAAATAACGCCACTGAATAATGCATAAAAAGAGGAGAAAATTTTACCCCAAAAAGTTTCAATTATCACAACAGGTCCCATACCTCCTAAAATCATTGACGCATTGTGCACTGCGTCAATCCAGGACATAGGCCCAGTAAATTTGTAACCGATGATGCCAATGAATAAACAGGTCCCTAAAATAATTAATGTCCACAAAAAATGAGTGAATACGCGTTTTAAAAAAACACTACGTTCTGCAATAGGTTCACATTTATGCTCGTATTTTAGTTTGAAAATCCCGGGTTTGTGATTTGGTTTCATTTGCTTTAGTCATTTCATGTAAAATTAGCAGAAAATCCTTGTTGTACCTGACTTTAGTTTTAATTACTTATTTATGACATTATAGCTTATATCGTTGTATGGCTTAGATGATTATAATTGAGTAACTGCTTTTTGAAATATACCTTAGTACTTGTATATTTGATGAATTCTTTTCAAGCATTATGGCAAATCCCAAAAAAGCAGCAGTTGGTTTTATATTTATCACTATTTTAATTGATATCATTGGATTTGGTATAATAATACCCGTATTACCTCAATTATTACAGCATTTATTGCATGTAACGGATCGAACGGACATTAGTGCTATTTCAAAACCTGCTATATTTCTAACTTTGATATATGGGCTCATGCAATTTATTTTTGCACCCATATTGGGAAGTTTGAGCGATCGATATGGTCGAAGACCGGTGTTACTTTTTTCCTTGTTAGGGTTTGGCTTAGATTATATTTTTTTGGCTTTTGCGCCAACCATTGGCTGGTTGTTTTTAGGAAGAATGATTTCAGGAATTACGGGTGCTAGTATCACTACCGCTTCCGCATATATGGCTGATATTAGTAATGAAAAAAATAGGGCACAAAATTTTGGCATGATTGGGGCTGCTTTTGGTCTTGGTTTTATCATTGGCCCTATGTTGGGAGGTTTGCTTGGGGAGTTGGGTACAAGAATTCCATTTTTAGTAGCCGCTGGATTGGCCTTGGTGAACGCCTTGTATGGTTATTTTGTTTTGCCAGAGTCCTTAGATATGGAACACCGACGATCATTTGATATTAAAAGAGCTAACCCTGTTTCATCTTTATTAAAACTAAAAAAATATCCAGCGGTACTTGGTTTAATCTTTTCATTACTTTTAATTTATCTAGCTGCGCATTCAGTCCAAAGTAATTGGAGTTTTGCCAACATAAATAAATTCGGATGGACACCTAAAATGATCGGCATCTCATTGGCTGTAGTTGGAGTATTAGTGAGTTTGGTGCAAGGATTATTAATAAGAGTGGTGAATCCTAAACTCGGAAATGAAAAAAGTGTTTACATTGGAATTGCAATGTATGCCATCGGTTTAACTTTATTTGCTTTTGCAACCCAGGGTTGGATGATGTTTTTATTTTTAGTGCCTTATTGTTTGGGGGGAATTTCAGGACCCGCTTTGCAAGCTTTAATTTCATCACATGTTCCCAAAAATGAACAAGGAGAATTGCAGGGTTCGTTAACAGGATTAAATAGTTTAACCACCATTTTCGGCCCCTCCATGATGATAGGATTAACCTCCTATTTCTCCATTAAAAACGATCCAAATCATATCTACTTTCCAGGTGCCGCCTTTTTATTCGGGGCTGTATTAATGGGATTAAGTGCAATAATTGCTTACTGGGTGTTAAAACATGATTCCACTGCCTTGAAGCAATCATAATATTGGGTTATAATCAGTGAGTGTTTGTTATATTTGTGCCTAATATAATAGGAAAATATGACGCCATTAATGACCCAATTAAATGAAACCTCGTCCTTTATTCAATCAAAGATTAAAGATAGCGCTCAAACCGCGATTATCTTGGGTAGCGGATTAGGGAATTTAGCAACGCAAATTCAAGTTGATTTTGAAATACAATATACGCAGATTCCTCATTTTCCGGTGAGTACGGTGGAAGGCCATAAGGGTCGATTAATTTTAGGCACTTTAAATGGGGTTAAGGTTTGGGTGATGGAAGGTAGGTTTCATTTTTATGAGGGCTATTCGCCAGAACAAGTTGCTTATCCTGTGCGTGTTTTAAAACTATTAGGGGTAGTCAATTTAATACTATCCAACGCCGCAGGCGGGGTTAATAATGACTATGAAGTGGGCGATTTGATGATTATAAAAGATCATATTAGTTTATTCTCCATCAATCCACTGATTGGTAAAAACGAATCAGACTTAGGTACAAGATTCCCAGATATGAGCGAGCCTTATGCGCAAAGTTTTATTGATCAAGCAAAAGCAATTGCAGCAAAGCATCAAATTAAAGTACATGAGGGCGTATATGTTGGCGTGACTGGTCCTACTTTTGAAACTAGGGCCGAATATAAATTAATTAAAGCGGTGGGTGGCGATGTGGTTGGAATGAGCACCGTGCAAGAAAATATTGCTGCAGTACATTGTGGTATGAAAGTTTTTGCAATAAGCGTCGTGACTGATTTAGGTATTCGCGCCGATAATAATGTAATTACGCATGCCGAAGTGTTAGAAGCTGCCAATGCCGCTGAACCAAAGTTGACACTTATCATTAGTGATTTAGTAAAACAAATTTCCTAATTCAATATTTCGCATGTCATTTAAGCAGCGTATTCTTTTTATTTGTTTACTAACTTGTTGCTTTAATTTTCAATCAGAAGCGCAAAAGGTATTACAAACCACCAATCAAATGATGGGTGGAGGAGGGAGTGGCGGAATGGGTGGATTTTCAGGAGGAAGGCCTGCCGCTAAAAAAGGAAATGATTCACTTCAGTTAAGAGATAAAAATGCAGATTCAATTACCATTTATTATAAATTGTATAATAGCAATGACATCAAAAAAATGGATACCAGCATCAATGATTTTTTTGTACACTATCCAGTACCTTATACCAATTATAATTTAGGAAATTTAGGTGCCGCAAGTAAATCGTATTTAACCAATACTATTCAAAATGCAGGTTTGGACTTGGGCTTTCATGCTTATGATGTTTATAATTTTACTTTAGAACAAACTCCTTTTTATCAAACCACAAGGCCTTTTACTGAATTAGGGTATTTAATTGGTGGTAAGGGGGAGCAATTAATTGAAGTAAAACACACACAAAATAAAAAACAGCAATTAAATTTTGCCTTTGATTATCGATTTAGTAATGCCCCTGGAAATGTAAAAAATCAAAGTGCCAATGTGAATAATATGCGAATGACCGCGCATTTTCAATCAAAAAGAAAACGCTATGAATCTTTCTTGACCATGATTACCAACAAAGTGGCATCTTCTGATAATGGGGGGTTGATTAACAGTGCATTACTAGATAGCTTGTCATTAGGTAATCCATATGAATTAGATACCAGGCTCGGTGTGAGTGGCATGACCTTTAAAAATCCATTTAATACTTCCATATCAACGGGGACTACTTACAAGGATAATTCATTCTTATTGAAGCAAACTTATGATATAGGACAAAAGGATTCCATTGTAAAAGATACGGTTACTACTTATATGTTTTATCCAAGGTTGCGTTTTCAAAATGAAATTAAATATAAAACAAGCCAATATTATTTCAACGACCAAAATCCAGATTCGGCAGGGTATCGAAACTATTTCAATTATGCACTTCCTGTAGACAAGGATGTGACTTTTCAAGACAATTGGAAAGTGTTGAATGATGAATTTAGTTTGATTAGCTATCCGCAAAAGAATAATAGTAATCAATTTTTACAACTTGCTACTGGTTATATCAATTATACTGCCACTTTCCCTAATCAATCCGGATGGAATAATTATGATTTATATGCATTTGCAGTGTATAAAAATAAAACAAGGAATCAGTTATGGGATATGTTGGCCTCTGGAAAGTTATACATCAATGGCTTTCATTCTGGTGATTACGAAGCCAAGGTTTATTTATCTAGAATTTTGAATACCAAAGGAAATTACATGAAGTTGTCCTTCCAAAATTACAACCGAACACCCTCTGCTAATTTACTAGGTCGTACACAGTTTCCTATTATTGGACTTGCAGGTATAAAAAAGGAAAATACCATTGACCTAATGGGCGTTATTGGCAATTATAAATCTGAATGGCTTGCGCAAGTAAATTACCAATTGATCAATAATTACAATTATTTCTCTGATGGCTATCAGGCCAATTCATATAATGGAGCAATCAGTTATTTGCGTATTCAAGCCGAGAAAAAACTAAAATTATCAACGCATTGGAACTGGTACAATCAGCTAAATGTGCAATTGGTAGACCAATCAAGCCCTATTCATGTACCTTTAATTTTAACCAGACAACGCTTGGCATTTGAGGGCAATTTTTATAAGAATTTAAATTTATCTACTGGGCTTGAATTAGTTTATCACACCGCTTATAAAGCGGATGGGTATATGCCTTTTACTGGGCAATTTTATACGCAGAATAATTATACATTAACGAATAGGCCTGTTGCCAATGCTTTTTTGCATTTCATGATCAAAAGATTGAAAGCGTATATCCGACTTGAAAACTTGAACACCATTATTCCAACCAATGAAAAATTAGGTCCTTCTTATAACTTTGCTGCACAAAATTATCCCACCAATAGTTTGTGGTTTAGGGTAGGTGTGTGGTGGAATTTTATCAATTAGGGATACTTATAAATTTTGATACAGGTAGTATTATATTTATTTATGCTTCCAGTTTATTCTTTTTCCTATAAAACATTTAACATTGAGTCCATTGGAGCTTTCAGTTAAGCCTTCACCAATGCCAAGATTAAATTCAAATAAAGGATGAATAAACAAATCAAGTACTAAATACATAATATGTTCTTGTAGCGGTAATTTATAGGGGTTGAATATTTTTCCTGTATTTCCATAATACTCAAAACCAAAGCTAGCTTTTGGCACTGCCGCAAATGCATATTTAAAATTAGGTTCAAATAAATATTCCTTATTGGTAAAAGATAAGCCAAGGTTAGGGTTGAATGATAGGTAGTGACTTCCTAATGTTTTATCAAAGATGGGTCTAATTTCAGCACCCCAATCGGATTGACTTGAAATTGGATCAAGACTGAATCCAATTTCAGATGACAAACTAACACCAATTGGCCAATTCCATTCCACTGGTGCTTTTATCCTTGGACGAATATTGCTTCCGGTATATTGTAGCTTTCCATTGTTATTGTAAGTGAAAATATAAAAGCCAAGTTCAAAATCTTTAGTTACTCCTGTAGTTATTTCAATTGTTTCTAACAGTGGGTGGTATTTTTCGTTTGATTTGGGACCTTTAAAAGTATAATTTGAGTGAAGTTCAATGATGGTCATGTACTTGGGTGTCGTTGCTGAAGCATATACTTGTATTTCATTTGCATCTTGTGCATTTACCATTGAATTGCAAGCTATTATTATTATGGTAAAAATAAATTTCTTTATTTGTTTGGTTTGAAACTGTATTTTATTTAGCATAGTAGGTTCTAATTTTAGTCAAAGTAAAGATTTTATCAAGCCGAAATTATTTTTGATCGTAATAAAATGATAATACATTATATATTTTCGAAATAAGCGATAGTGCCACCTACCCAGGAGGCAGTTTGGTTATAATTAACGCCAATCATTTTGCCTTTACTTAACCTGCATAAATTTAAGGTGGCGATATATTTTTGTGTGGGCTTATCCCAAAAATAAAATAATCTTATTTCTGCTTTAGCAAAACCATCTGGTGTTTCAATACAGGGGGCGTAATTTACTTTTTCTTGTATTATCCAATTTGCAGGATCGGTAATGGAAGCGAAATCAGCCGCTTGAACATCAATAATAACACCTTGTCCAGCAAAAGAAAATAAGGGCTTTAGTATATATTTTTCTAAATGAGTAGGGATACTTTTAATTTGGTCTACAAATTGTGTTTTAGGCACACAAGTATGATGTAAAAATGGGAGTAGGTATTTGCTTATTCTAAAAAAATGGTTGGGGTGGGTAACCCAGCTCACATCTAGGTCGGAATATAAAATTGCTGCTTTTTCTTTGATTTCGACTGATTGCTTTTTTAATTCATCTGCAACTATGCGATTATATATACGATCAATTTTGATATCAATTCCTTCGCGTTGGTAATACAGCGCGTTTCCTTTTTTGAATATTTCAGTAACACAAACAACAGGTATAGCTAAAAAATGTTGCGTGCAATAAAAATCAATTCTTGTTTTTTGTTGTTCAGGATATAGCTCAAGTAAAACAGTATGTTCCCCTTGTTCCCCTTTTATTATAGTGGATAAATGTCGAAGGTATTTTTCCTTCGTATAGCCATTTAAATAGGGAGTCACATTTTCAGGTATTGTATAACTATTTCTTAAAGCCTCGTCCTGCAATACTTCAAAGGCAAATAAGGAGGGGAAGCCTTGAAGTTCAATTAATGCAGGAACAATTTCGTTTTTATCATTATTGGCAATAGCAAAATCCATTACAATGCATTCAGGAAGTCCTTTTTCATTAGGTGTGATGCTAGTATTTTGTAAGGATTTTTCTGTGACAGATCTAAAATCAGTAGTCCCTATTTGAGAACATACATAATCTCCCACTTCAAGTAATTGGGTTTTAAATTTTTCAGAAATGAATACGGGTGTTTCTGCTATTCTAAAATCAACTGTATTTGTATATAACTGATTGAAGTAATTCAGGTATTGCTGGTATTTATTTTCGTTAAATGCAGCATTGAACTGCTTTCTATAGGAGGGAATCATTCTTTCAGTTTAATTAATTTCCAATAGCGAGGTTCAAAAAATTAGGGATAAAATGCGCATGCGTTTTTGGTAATTTTTCATCATCGTTTAAGTTGCTAATAATTACCTCCCATTTTTCTGCTCCAAATTTATCAATGATATTTTTTTTATTTTTTTCTTCATTAAAAAACTCAAGCAAAATGTTTTTTTCTCCTTCTGGATGAAATTGTACCCCATACATTGTATCACTAAACTTTATTGCCATTATGGCCCTTTCTAAAGGTACATGTGGTCTGTGCTTTTCAAGTGCAATAATCTTAGCGCCTAATTTATTTATATTTTCATCGTTCGGTTCAATGATTTGATAAAGTCTACTTTCCAAAGTATAGAATGGGTCATTCAAATTTGCAAAAATTGGATCAGCTACTAATGGGTGCACAGGAAGCACGCCAATTTGTGTTGATTTTCGTAAGCATACATTCCCAAAATTAAAATGTCGGCAAGCTATTTGAAAACTATGACAAATGAGTAATACAGGTTTTTGTTGCGAAAGCATATCCTGTAACCATTTTACATATAGGTTATCCCAAGGACTACCTACTGAATCAATGGGGGATCCAGGACCGCCAGTGGATAGGTAAATATCAAATGAGTGATCGGGAATTTCCCCTTTATGTCGGAGTGGAAATATTTGATATTGCATTTCAATATCTTTTTTCTTACTCCATGCATTTATGATAGCTACAATACAAGTCATTCCCAAATTACTGGTATCATCATACATATCAATGATAGCAATTTTAATGGGTTTGATGGACATTATAGGTAGCTTAGGTTTGTCTTCGGCGTCAAGGTTAATAATGTTTCATACATTAATTGTATCGTATCCACGATATCTTTCTTATGAATCATTTCAACGGTTGTATGCATATATCTCAATGGTAAGGAAATGAGTACAGATGGGCAACCATCATTTGCATAAGCAAAACTATCTGTATCCGTACCCGTACTTCTGCTTAATGTTCTAAACTGTACTGGGATTTTTTTTGCGTTTGCAGTATTTTCTACAATTGCTAATAATTTATTGTGAATGGCAGGTGCGTAGGCAAGTGAAGGTCCTTTACCGCATTGAATATCTCCTTCAATGGCTTTATTAATCATAGGTGTATGCGTATCGTGTGTTACATCGGTAATGATGGCAATATTTGGTTTAATCCGACGTGCTATCATTTCTGCACCACGTAAGCCAATTTCTTCTTGGACAGCGTTTACAATGTATAAACCAAAAGGAAGCTTCTTTTTATTTTCTTTTAATATACGGGCAACTTCAGCAATCATAAAACCACCAACGCGATTATCAAATGCACGACCAATAATAAAGTTATTGGCGAGTTCGTCAAAGCCTTCCTCATAAGTCACTACCGATCCAATATGTATACCAAGGGCTTCAACTTCTTTTTTTGATCTTGCACCACAATCCAAGGTTAAATTATCCACTTTGGGTTGCGGTTCCTTTTGCTCTGGGTTACTTAATCTGGTATGAATAGCGGGCCATCCAAATACTGCTTTAACGGGTCCTTTTTTTCCATGAATCCAAACACGCATGGAAGGAGCAATTTGGTGATCCACGCCACCGTTTCTTTTTAAATGGATCAAACCTTGATCGTTGATATAATTAACAAACCAGCTAATTTCATCGGCATGGGCTTCTATCACCACTTTAAAAGGGGCATCCGGATTAATGACACCTACAGCCGTGCCATAAGCATCTGTAAATGTAGTGTCAACATATTTTTTAATATAGTCCAACCATAACTTTTGTCCACTGGTTTCAAAACCAACGGGGGAAGCGTTATTGATATATGTTTTTAAGAATGCATAGGAGGTAGGATTAATTAATTCCTTTTTTGCTGGGGTATTGCCCTTTTTTGATGTCGATTTTGCCATAAAAAATATTTAAATTTTACCCTTGCAATATACTACTAATTACGATATCCTTTCATTAGCTACTAGGCGTCATTTTGTGGCTTTATTATTCTATTTTTGCTATGACCAAATTAGTCATTTTGTTACAACCACCTATTGCTATTGAAAGTTTATGGAGCTTAACCAATGAGCAGTTTATACCGGCATGTAGAAAGGTGTTTCAGTGGCAGTTACAGCATAATCCAGTATATAAGGAATGGGTGACTTTAATGGTGAAAGATGAAAAAATGCCGGAGGAGATGAACAAGATTCCATTCCTGCCTATTTCCTTTTTTAAGACTCATGACGTTTTTGTAGGAGATCAGCCCAATACTTTATTTGAAAGTAGTGGTACGACACAGGATGTGGTGAGCAAACATTGGGTAAGCAATACGGCTATTTATGAACAAAGTTTTTTACAATGCTTTCAATTATTTTACGGCGCGCCTACTGATTACTGTGTGATTGGTTTACTGCCTTCTTATTTAGAACGTAAACATTCTTCCTTGGT
>Ga0209597_1000625_pt1 | contig 23280 bp, 32 predicted proteins | sample M_140625_MF_Meta_FD_187316 | JGI IMG/M metagenome (GOLD analysis project Ga0209597, IMG submission 187316) | Freshwater microbial communities from Lake Montjoie, Canada to study carbon cycling - M_140625_MF_MetaG (SPAdes) (version 2) | ecosystem: Environmental > Aquatic > Freshwater > Lake... | reverse complement strand
TTAAGATCCTGAGAACGTCCGTAACGGAGCTGTCATGGGTGAGGTGATTGAGCTGGGCGGTGTTGGTGTGGAAGGCGGCTTCGGCCTCCTGCCCGCGTTGTTCTCCCTGGTGGCCCTGGGCATCTATGCCCTGCTCACCAGCGAAACGGGCAACAACAATGACGACGATGATTCCTCCCCGGGCGGTGGCCTGATGCAGCCCGTGGCCTAGGCCCCTTTGGAGGGTGCCTCCCCAGCCGAGGAGCCAGTGGCTTAGGAGTCAGTGGCCTAGGAGTCAGTGGCGGAGTGGGTTGGGCTCGCTGGGGCTGCGGCCTGATCGGCGCGAAAAGCGGCCGGCACTAGCACGAGAAACACCCCCCACCAGGCCAGCACGGCCAAGGCCACCGGAGCGGTGATCCACCAGCGATGCAGGGCCAGCCAGCTCAGCAGGATGGCAATGCCGCCGCTGAGCAGGATGGTCCAGGGCTGACACCACCAGGGTTTGAGCTGCCACAGGGAGGTCGCCTCACCCGGACCATCGGCCGTTTCAGCGACCACCGAGGGCCGCCGGCAGGTTGGTGCCGGTGGGGAGGAACGGTTTTTGAAGCGCTGAGGCGGTGCGCAACTGCTTGGTGAGGGTGGTTTCGGCGCTCTGGTACTGGGTGTCTTTGCGGCTGCCGAGGTCGTCGAGGGTGAGTTGCTGGGCCTCCTTGTCCGTCATCTTGGCCAGCACGTCGGGCTTGATGCCGCGGTGATGGATGTCGTGATTGAGGGGGGTGAGGTATTTGGCAATCGTGACGGTCATGCCCGAGCCATCGGACAGGCCCCGGACCGATTGCACCAACCCCTTGCCGAAGGTTTTTTGGCCCACCAGCACGGCGCGGCCATTTTCCTGTAAGGCCCCTGAAAGGATCTCGCTGGCACTGGCGGAGCCTTCGTTGACGATCACCACCAGGGGCTTGGTGGTGATCGCCCGCCCGGTGGCCCTCTTGATGTCCTGAATGCCGTCGCGGGTTTTGGTGGAAACGATTGTCCCCTCGTTCAGCCACTGGCGGGCGATTTCGACGCTGGCCACGAGGAGGCCGCCCGGGTTGCTGCGCAGGTCGAGGACATAGCCCTGAACGCCCTGGGCCTCGAGATCCTTGATTGCCGCCCGCATGTCCTTGGTGGCATTGGCGTTGAACTGCTTCAGGCGGATGTAGCCCACCTTCACCCCATCGGGGCTGGTGTTCACCTGATGGTTCACCGCATGGAGCTCAATCAACTCACGGGTGAGCGCCACGTCCTTCAGTTGTCCTTGGCGCCGCAGGGTGAGGTTCACCGTGGTGCCGGCCTTACCGCGGATCAACTTCACCGCGTCTTCGGTGCTCATGCCCTTGGTGGCCTTGCCGTCGATCGTGACGATCACGTCCTTGGGCTGGACACCGGCGCGGGAGGCGGGGGAGCCATCGATGGGGCTCACCACCACCAGCTCCTTGCTGTCCTTCTCGATGCTCAGTTGGATTCCCACCCCGGAGAGTTCCCCGGAGGTGTCAATCTGCATCTCCTTGAACTCCCGCGGATCGAGGAAGCGGGTGTAGGGGTCGTCCAGGGTGCCGAGCATGCCGCGGATCGCTTCGTAGGCATCCTTGGGGCTGGCGTAAGTTTTGGCCAGCACGTCACGACGCAGCTTGCGCCAGCGCTCGGGGGTGTATTTGCCCGTGGTGTCGAGGTAGTCGCGGAAGACGATCTGCCAGGCCTGGTCCATCACCTCCTTGGGGCTGTCGGTGATCGAGACACCACCGGATGGAGCCAGCACCAGTTCCCTGGCCACCACGGCGGTGGCGGCACAGGCTGCGAGACCAACGAGCACCACGAGCGTGGTGCGGCCTTTGCGCATGCTAAGAAGCCCTCGACGAAATTCACATTGGATTCACGGTAGCGCCGCCTTCCCCAGCCGCAGAGTCCCTCAGGGGTCAACCCAGCGGCCGTCCTCCTTAATGAGGGCAATCAGGGCCGCCACACCCTCGTCTTCCGGCACCTTACGGATCTCGTCGCGGCCCCGATACAGGGAAATGATGCCAGGGGTTTTGCCCACATAGCCGTAGTCGGCGTCGGCCATTTCGCCGGGACCATTGACGATGCAGCCCATCACGGCGATGTCGAGGCCGGTGAGGTGGGCGGTGGCGTTGCGCACCTGATGGAGCACCTCCTCAAGGTTGAACAGGGTGCGGCCGCAGCTGGGGCAGGCCACGTACTCCACCATGGTTTTGCGGAGCCCCAGGGCCTGCAAAATGGAGTAGCAGACAGGGATCTCCTTCTCCGGCGCCTCGGTGAGCGACACCCGGATCGTGTCGCCCAGGCCTTCGGAGAGCAGGGTGGCGATGCCGGCGGTGCTCTTGATGCGGCCGTAGTCCCCGTCGCCGGCTTCAGTAACGCCCAGGTGGAGCGGGTACGGGAATCCCTCGGCATCCATCCGGTCGGCCATCATCCGGTAGGAGGCCAGCACCACCGGGGCGCGGGAGGCCTTCATCGACACCACGATGTTGTGGAAGTCGAGGCGGTCGCAGAGACGGATGAACTCCAGGGCGCTCTGCACCATGCCCAGGGGCGTGTCGCCGTAGGTGAACAGCATCCGTTCGGCCAGCGACCCATGGTTCACGCCGATCCGCAGGGCCTTGTCCTGGGCCTTGAGCAGGCTCACCAGGGGTTCGAAGGTGGTGGCGATGCGCTCGCCGATGGCGGCGAACTCTTCGGGGCTGAAGTCGCTGCGGTTCGGATCGGGCTTGTCGAACACGAACAGGCCCGGGTTGATGCGCACCTTGTCGACGTGCTGGGCCACCTCCAGGGCGATCTTCATGCCGTTGTGGTGCACATCGGCCACCAGCGGCACCGGCTGATACCTGTCTTCCAGGCGCTGGCGGATTTCGCCCATGGCCTTGGCGTGGGCCAACGACGGCACCGTGACCCGCACGATCTCGCAGCCGGCCTCATGGAGGCGGCGGATGCCGGCGGTGGCGCCCTCGATGTCGAGGGTGTCCTCATTGATCATCGACTGCACCACCACCGGGTGGTCGCTGCCGATCCAGATGTCGCCGACGCGCACACTGCGGGTTTGGCGGCGGCGGATGGTGGTGGCGTAGCGGGGATCAGCGGCCCAGGCCGGCACGGCGGTGTCGGGGCGGGACGGGGCGGCGGTCATCGCGGGGCGGGGCGCTGGGGCAGGGGCGCGTGGCCAAAGCCTGTCACAGCGGACGGAAAAGTGGCGAGGGAAGGCAGGTGAACAGGACCCGGGGCGGCTGGGCTCACTCCTTGGCGTAGGGCACCAACACCTCGGCCAGCATCGGGAAGTGGCGCCGGTTGAGGGTCACCAGGGTGGCGCCGGCAGCTTCGGCCGAGGCGGCGATCAGCGCATCCGCCAGGCCGGTGCCGTGGCTGGGGCCGTACTGCCGGCGCCAGAGGCCGGCGCGCTGGGCCGGCTGGCGATCGAGGGCCAGCACCTCGAAGGCCGCCACGAAGGCATCGAGTCGCTGCCGTTCCTCGCCAGCGCGCACGCCGGCGTAGAGCTCCGCGACCGTGATCACCGATGCCGCCATGGGTTGCGCGGTGCCCTCCAAGAAGGCCACGGCTTGGGGCTGATCCCGCAAATAATCGATCAGCACATCGGTGTCGACCACCAGCAGTGGCGGTGCCGATCGGCTGGTCATGGCTCCAGAGCCACCATTGAGCGATCCAGTTCGCCGCGCAGAGCGGACCAATCCGGGAGATCGGTGCGCTCAGCCCAGAGCCCGCGAGCCTGGCGCAGGCAAGCCAGGCGCCCTTGGGGCTGCTGCTGCTGAAGGAAGGCGTCGATCGCCTCGCGGATCAGGGCACTCTGGCTGCGGCCGCTACGCAAGGCCAGGGCCTGCAATCCCTGGCGCTCCGCCTCAGAGAGATAAATCTGGGTGCGCAGCATCGCGCTGGTAGATGGCGATGAAGACACGGCAGAAGAAGCTGAAGACGACATGAGGCGAGCTTCGGCTGCTGAGTCAGCCGGTTGAGCGGGCTAGCTGAGTGGTCTGACTGGTGTATACACCATACAGCGCCCAACCTGATCCTCACCCCGTCCAGCGCACGCCTTCGCCGTAGCCGAGCAGGGTGCGATCGGCCGTGAGCAGGCTCAGCCGCTCCTCGGCGGCCTGGGCCACCAGCAGGCGATCAAAAGGGTCGCGGTGAATTCTGGGAAGGTGCTGCACAGCCAGCACATGACTGACCTGGATCGGCAGTTCCAGGAATCCCTGCTCCAGCAACCCGAGGCGCAGGGCCGGTGGGTTCACCTGGAAATCTTCTCGACCCAGGGAGGCTTTGATCGCCATCTCCCAGATGCTCACAACGCTGAACCAGATCACGCATCTCCGATCCACCAGTTCGGCCGCCAGGGAACTGCCAAGCCGCTGCGGCGCGTAGCCGACCCAGACCAGAAGCTGGGTGTCCAACACCAGGCCGTTCATCCCGGCTCGATGGCTGGTTCAGGACCCAGGTCGAACATGGCGTTGATCTCGTCTTCAAAATCGCGCTTGAGATCGGCATCAATCCGAGCTGTCCCCGCCAGAAACCCCAGACGGCGGGGAGGCTGCTCCTCCATCACAGGGATCAGCCGCACCAGGGGCTTGCCGGCGCGGGCGATCACCACCTCCTCGCCGGCCAGGGCCCGGTCCACATAGCGGGAGAGATGGGTCTTGGCGGCGTGGAGGTTGACCTGCATGGGGGGACGCCAGCAATGGACTTAGTCCAGGTTAGTGGCTAAGTCCGGTAGTCTGCCGCCATCACTGTGATCGTGCGTCTGCTGGTTGCGGCGGTTGCTGCCGGCTGCAGCCGTTGTCGGCACCTAACTTGATTGCATGGGAAGCGACGGACTGAGCCCCCTCGAACGGTTGCGCCGCCGGCGCCACGAACGCTGGCTGGAGGCGCTGCAGCAGCAGCTGGCCGTGACCCTGGCCGAGGTGCCATGCCGCGTCTGGCTGTTCGGCTCCCGGGCCCGGGGAGATTGGGATGGCTACTCGGACACCGATCTGCTGGTGGTAGCCGAGTCCGCCGAACTGGCGGAGCGGGCCGCCGATCAGTTGCGCAGCGCCCTGGTGGGCGATGACGTGCTGGCCCTGGATCGGTGCCGCTGGCAGGCCATGGCCGCTTCGCCCTCCCCCCACTGGCGCGCCGTGCATGCGCAGGCCCGTTGTGTGCACCCGCGGCCATGAGTCAGGCCCGCACGGGTGCCTGGTGGCGCCAGGCCCGCAACGACCTTGAGCTCGCGGAGCTGGCCCGCCGCTACGGCTTCCATGCCCAGGCCTGCTTCTTTGCCACGCAGGCGGCCGAGAAACCGCTGAAGGGCGCCATCCTGGAACTCGGCGGCGAACCGCCCCACACCCAGGTGCTGGGCCAGTTGGTCAAGCTGCTCGCGGCCGAGGGGCTTGATGTGACGCCCCTGGCTCCCCTGCCGCTGACGGCTCTGAGCCGGATGACCGTGACCAGCCGCTACCCCCTCGACGACACCCCACCGAGCGAGTTGTTCGATCCCCGCGACTCCGACCAGGCCCTCAGCACGGCGAAGGCGGTGCTGGCCTGGGTGGAGCAGCTGGATCAGCCGCACGGCTGAAACCTCGAGTCAGGGTCGATCACCAACCTGATCCTTGATGCCCACCAGCTGGCGATCCGGGAGCAACTCAGCTGGTTCGATGCCCTGATCGCCGAAGCCGCCATCCGCAGCCGCTGCGCCGTTCTGTTCTCCGAACACTTCGGCCATGGGCGCAGGATCGCCGGTCTGGACGGGGTCAATCCCCTGAGGGGTTGAGACAAAGCTAAATGGGCGGACGAGCTCCACCAACGGGCGCCTTGACCAACGGCCTGATCCAGAGAGCGGCTTCGATCCGGATCGGAAGCCTGCCTGGGCTCCCGCGAGGCGATCGAATGATAATGGTGAGGTTGACGATGCTGGGCGCCGGGTGCGCCGCCCATGAACAACCCCGCCGCCATGGCATGCAATGGCGTCATCCCGGCCGCAGCAGTGCGGCCTGATAACAGCCGCGGCATCCAGGTCGACAACCTCCCGGAAGCTCTGCGGGAGCAGTTACTGCCTGCCCTGGAGACCCTGGTGCAGCAGGTGGAGCCGGAAGGCCTCTGGCTGTTCGGCAGCTGGGCACGGGGTACGGCCAGCCGGCGGTCGGATGTGGATCTTCTGGTGATGGGCCTTGAGCACTGCCGCGTGCTCGATGCCTATGACGCGGTGCTGGAGGCGTTGCAGAACTGCCGGCTGCCGTTGCAGCCGCTGGTGGCCACGCCCCAGCTGCTGGCCCGACATGGCGACACCCCCTTCTGGCGCACGGTGCGCCTGGAGGCGATTCCCCTGCTGGCGGGCAGCCACTTCCCATGAGCCTGGAGAGCGCTCGCCAGAGGGCCAGGCTCTGGCTGCTTCAGGCCAAGGACGATCTGCGTGCGGCCCGCTTGCTCGAGGCTGGTGGCCAGCCGGCGCAGGCCTGTTTCCTGGCCCAGCAGGTGGGCGAGAAGGCTCTCAAGGCTCTGCTGGCTGCGGAGGATCGAGACCTGCGCAGCCATTCGCTCACAGGGCTGCTCCGCGAGCTGGGCGACGAGCCAGCTCAGGACTGGCAACGGCAGGCCCGCCTGCTCGACAAGCTCTACGCCCCCACGCGCTATCCGGATGCCCTCGGCGATGAGCTGCCGGCCGATGTGTTCGGTCCCGAGGACGCCGCCGCGGCCTTGGAAGCAGCGACCGCCTTGCTCGACTGGGCGGGCGAACAACTGACTTGAGACTGTCCCGCGGAGTGTGGGCAGGCACCCCCTGGAAACACCCAGCCCCCGCGACGACGCCCCGACCGCCGTGGGCAAACCCTGACAGACCCAGCGGGCCATCTACCGATTAATCGGTCAATCGGGGCGGTTCGGGGGCATCATCTACTCATTAATGGGTAGACCAATGATGGGACAGGAACAGCATGACAAGCAAAAAGGGGGGCGGTAGATTTGGAGGAGTTTCAACAGCATTAATGGCACTCTTGCAAGTCGCGCTCACCAAGTCGATGGTTTCTGAAGTGCATCTCTCAGTCGGGAGTGCTCAGCAGTCTTCACGCCGAAATCTCAGGCGATTGATCGGTCGCGCCGCCTTCGGTGCTGCTCTGCTGACGAACTGCCTTCAGGCCGGAGCGGCTTCAGCGCTCAGCTTCGACTTCAGTTTTACGGGGATTGACAATTTTAATCGCCCAGCGGAGGTGGTGGGAACCGTTGCTGGACTGGTTGACAACCTCAACGGGCAGACGAAGGGATTGACTGTGACTATTGAAATGTCAACTTATCGAATATTTATTCTTCCAATTGACTTCACGGATGCAGATTATGTCTCGGGAACTGGTTTTGACGTTGCCAACGGGTGGGTGGCTGGCGTAAATATATTTTATAAATCCGAATTAATTAAAAGCGATAGTTTCCCCCTTTTTCATAATCTATTCTTGGGCAACCAGGGGCTCTATAGCCCCGAGTATTCTGATAACTATGGTGGTTATAATCTCGATCCTGATAGTAATTCAACTAATACCCTCCGCTTTGCCCCAGTCTTCACGCCAGTTGCGCCATCTGCCCCAGGCCCCCTCCCCCTCTTCGGCGCCGCTGCCGCCTTCGGCTGGAGCCGCCAGCTGAGGCGCCGCATCAAGACTCCGGCCTGAATCAAGGCCCATTGAGGTAGCCAGCCCTTCTCGCCTTGAGAAGGGCTTTTTTGTGGGCCGTTTTCTCGGCTGATTGTGATGCTGTTTTAGCCACTGTTTTAGTCGCTGTTTTCTCCACGGTTTTCTCCACGGTTTTCCCTACTGCCTCGACCCAGCCCGATCCCGATGGCCACCAGATTCGATCTTTCAGCCTCGCTGCCCTCCGCCCCCGCTCGCGGCATCGCCCTGGCGGGGGTGGTGCTGATCGTGCTGTTTCTCACGATCCTTTCGGCCTCGCTGCTGCCGGCCCGCCTGCTTGATGCCGCCTGGCAGCTGCGGGTGGGCGGGGCGTTGAGCAACGCCTAACCGCGTCGCTGGCAGGCTGCAGCCGAGTCGGGGAGCTCCCAAGGAAGCCAGTTGCGCCAGCTCACGGAACAGGCGGAAGCAGAGGAGGCCTCCCCCCATGGGCAGGCTCCATCGAGTTCAGCCGCTGGTGCACCGCCGCCAGATCGGCGCGGGTGAGCCAGCGGGGCGATCCCTCCGCTTCGTTGGGGAAGCGCAGCAGATAGGAGGGGTGGAACAGGGGCATCAGCCAGCGGCCCTGCCAGGGCATCCATTGGCCCCGCAATCGGCTGAGGCCCTGCTTCACCCCCAGCACCCCGGCGAGGGCCGTGGCCCCCAGCAGCAGGATCAGGGGCGGATCCACCGCCGCAATCTGCTCCTCCAGCCAGGGTCGACAGGCGGCGATCTCCGCCCCGCTGGGGCGTCGGTTGGCCGGGGGCCGGCACTTGATCACATTGCATAGATAGGCGTCCCGGGCACTGTCCAGATCCGCTCCTGCCAGCAGCTGGTCGAGCAGCTGGCCGGCCCGCCCCACGAACGGCTGGCCGCAGCCATCCTCCTGGGCACCCGGGGCCTCGCCGATCAGCATCAGCCGGGCCGTGGCCTCGCCGCGGCTGATCACCACCTGCTGGCGGCCCGCGGCCAGGCCGCAGCGCTCACAGGCCCCACAGCGCTCGCGCAAGCTGGCCAGGCCCGTTACCGGGGAAGACGGGGCCGCGAACGGCACCGACGGATGAACCTTGGCAACCATCGCCCCATCATCAACGGCGCACTCGGGACCTGCATCAGGCAGGATGGCCGATTGCTGACGCAGCGCCCGCCCTGATGCCGGCCCCGTTGACGCTGTCCGCCCGGGCCGGGGCGCTGCAGCCATCCCTCACCCTCTCGATCGCCGCCAAGGCCCGCCAGCTCCTGGCCGACGGCCAGGACATCTGCAGCCTCAGTGCGGGCGAGCCGGACTTTGAAACGCCTGCCTTCATCCGCCAGGCGGCCTGCGAGGCCCTCGAAGCCGGCCACACCCGCTATGGCCCCGTGGCCGGGGAACCGGCCCTGCGGGCGGCGATCGCCGCCAAGCTCAGCGCTGAAAATCAGGTGCCCACCAGGGCCGAGCAGGTGCTGGTGACCAACGGCGGCAAGCAGGCCCTGTTCAACCTGTTCCAGGTGCTGCTCAACCCCGGCGACGAGGTGCTGCTGCCCTCGCCCTTCTGGCTGAGCTATCCGGAAATGGCCCAGCTGGCTGGGGCCTCGGTGCGCTACCTCCCCAGCGACCCCGCCCGTGGCTTCCGGCTCGATCCGGCCGACCTCGACGCCGCCATCACCCCCGCCAGCCGCCTGCTGGTGCTCAACAGCCCCGGCAATCCCACCGGCATGGTGCTCAGCAAGGCCGAGCTGGAGGCGCTGGCGGCCGTGTTGCGTCGCCACCCCCAGCTGGTGGTGGTGTGCGACGAGATCTATGAGTACCTGTTGGCGCCCGGCCACCGCCACCACAGCTTCGCGGCCGTGGCGCCGGATCTGGCGGACCGGGTGTTCATCGTCAACGGCTTTGCCAAGGGCTGGGCCATGACCGGCTGGCGGATCGGCTGGCTGGCCGGCCCCAAGGAGGTGATCGTGGCCGCCAGCGCCCTGCAGAGCCAGAGCACCAGCAACGTCTGCAGCTTCGCCCAGTTCGGTGCCCTGGCGGCGATCACCGGTCCGCGCGACTGCGTGACGGCCATGGCCGCCCAGTTCAGCGAACGGCGCACCCTACTGGGGGACGGCCTGCAGGCGATCCCCGGGGTGCGGCTGGTGGCGCCCGAGGGGGCCTTCTACGCCTTTCCGGATGTGAGGGCCTGGGGGCTGGACTCCATGACCCTCTGCAACCGCCTGCTGGAGGAGGTGGGGCTGGCGGTGGTGCCCGGGGTTGCCTTCGGTGACGACCGCTGCATCCGCCTCTCCTGCGCCGCCGCCCCCGCCACCCTGGGCGATGGCCTGGAACGCCTGCGCCGCTTCGCGGCCCGTCTCTGACCCCTCAGAAGCGCAGGGTGCTCTGCACCAACAGGCCCAGCACCCCAATCTGGCCGTCGCCGCTGGAGCTCTGGCCCGAGTTGGCGCTCACCGGGGTGAGCTGGCCCAGCGGTCGCGCCGCCCAGAACAGGGCCGGCGTGATGGTGATGCGATCACTCACCCCCAGCTTCAGGTACAGCTCCAGCACCACGTTGTTGACACCGTCGCGGCTGTGGAAGTGCGACGTGCCGAGCTGGGGCAGCTGCCGCCGGATCAGGGAGGGTCGGCCCCGAGCACATAGGGAGGTTGGCCCACGGACAGCCCCAGGGCGGATCGGTTCCAGGGCCAGTTCAACCAGTTGAGGCTCGCCGTCCAGGACCAGCTGTCGCTCACGGCCCCGCCCGGGGGCACCAGTCCGGGGGTGGAGCCCTGGCTGCGATAGGTGGAGCGGTTCCAGCCGGTGCCGACGATCACCTGGGGCCAGCCCGTCCCCGGCCCCGGCTTCCAATAGCCCCCCAGGCCCAAGGCCTCCGTATAGCCGTTGTCCAGCAGCCGACCCTGGCGGCGGCTGGGGTTGAGGGCGAGCACCAGGGGGGTGCCGCCGATCGTGGCGTCGGCGTCGATGTGGGTGTAGATGCCAGCCAGCATCCAGCGCTTGCCCACATAGCCCAGTTGGGCACTGCCATAGGCGGCGGAGCCCGCCGTGGCCAGGCCCCCGGCCGACGGATCCGAATCCATGCCCCGGGCGGCCAGGTAGCTCAGGCCCGCCACCCAGCCCGGTTTGCCCGGCCGCGCCTGCCGCCACCAGAGGGCCCCGCCGGGGCCGGTGGTCACGGTGTAAGCCCCCACGGCCCCATTGAGCTGGAACAGGGCCAGGATGCGATCGGCGGCCACCTCACTGGGCCAGAGGGGCAACAGATCGTCCTGGCGCACCACCGGGCCGGCCACCAGGGTGAGGTGGCCCGGCAGGGGGGTTCGGTAGAACAGGCGGCGGATCTCAACCGTATCCGCTAGCGGCACCCCGAAGCTGGTGCTCAAGGTGCTGACCAGGGTGGGTGCGGCGCCCCACGGCCCGTTCACGAAGTTGGAGGCGCGCAGTTGGGTGCGCAGCAGGTCGATGCCGGTGAAGCTGGTGTCGAGATTGAGGCGCAGGTCGTAGTTGAAGGCCACGGCCTCGGGCAGGGCCACCGGCTGGCGGTTCGGGCCGGGGATGGCTCCCTGGCGGTAGAGCTGGGCCCCTTCGCCGCTGAACTGCAGCCCGCCGATCACCGAACGCTGCACCACATTGAGCCGGGTGGTGGGGCTGAAGCGGGTGGCCTCCAGGGCCCGCAGTTTCTCCTCCAGCCGCCGCAGCGCTTCGCCGTTCAGCTCCGGCATCGCCGGCGCCGGGGGGAGGGCGGCGGCCTCCGGCAGGGGCGGGCGCAGTGGGGGCAGGCCGGCCAGATCCTCGAGGCCGATCGCCTGCAGCTGCTCAGACTGCTGCTGCTCCGCCTGAAGCCGCTCCGCCTGAAGCTGCTTCGCCTGAAGCCGCTCCGCCTGCGGCGCTTTGCTCAGAGGTGCCTCAGCTCGCAGAGCTGTTGGGAGATCCGCCGCCGAGGCCGCTCCCCCCAGCGCGAGGACGCCCGCCCACGCCAACCGAGCGATCGAACGACCCCGGATCACTGAACTCGTCAAAACGTGGTGCAACTTACGGCAGTTTATTGAGCTTCGACTAAGGGGGTGTTCTGCACGCGTCCAGCCCTTGGGGGATCGGTTGATCAGGGAAGATCGGCGGAGCTGAAGACCCCTGCCGGGGTCGTGCCCTCCCCCTGGCCTGATGGTGTTCTCGATCCCCAAAAAACTGGTGGCCCTCGGTGACAGCGGCGTGATGGGCTGGGGCGATCCCCAGGAGGGGGGCTGGTGTGAGCGGCTCCGGCGCCACTGGATGGAGATCCCTGGCGGTCCGGTGCTCTACAACCTCGGCGTGCGGGGGGACGGGTTGGAGCGGCTGGCGGCCCGTCTGCCGGCGGAAGTGGGCTGCCGCGGTGAACTGCGCCGCCAGAGGCCGCAGGGGATCCTGCTGGGGGTGGGCCTCAATGACACCGCGCGGGTGGGTCGGCCAGATGGCCGCCCCCAACTGGCCCCTGAAGCCTTTCTGTACGGCCTGGACCAGCTCCTGGTGCAGGCCAAGGCCATCGCCCCGCCGCTGGTGATCGGCCTGACGCCGGTGCTGGAGGAGGCCATGCCTTTCGCCGATCTGCTCTGGTACGACCTGGCCAGCCTGCGGCGTTACGAGGGCCTGCTGGAGGAGGCGTGCCTGGAGGCCGATGTGCCGTTCCTGCCCCTGCTGGATGGCTTGTTGGCGGATTCCCACTGGCCCCGTTGGCTGAGCAGCGACGGCCTTCACCTCAACAGCCTGGGCCACTGGCAGGTGTTCGAACGGGTGCGGCAGTGGCCGGCCCTGTTGCGCTGGGCCGAGCTCATGCCCCTGGCGGCTCCCACCGTCACCTGACATCCCTCCAACGGGGGATTGCGGCTCCCTCCAGCCAGGGATGTCGGCCAGGGCCTGGCGAATTCACCGTGAATTCACTGATTCGCCCTCCCTTCGCCCCATGGATCCCAACCGGACCCATCCGCGCCAAGCCAGCGAGCGCAACCGCCAGTTGCTGTCGGATTACACCGGCAGCACGGACGCGACGACCCGTCTGGCCTGCCGCAATGCCCTCGTCGCCAACAATCTGCCCCTGGTGTTCATGGTCGCCGGTCGGATGAGCCGCGCCAGCCAGCTCAGCTTTGACGACCTGGCCCAGGTGGGCAGCCTGGGGCTGATCAAGGCGGTGGAGGCCTTCGACCCCCGGCGCAGTTTCCAGCTCAGCAGCTTTGCGGTGCCCTTCATCCGCGGGGCGATCCAGCATGAGCTGAGGGATCGCCAGCTGATGCTGCGCATTCCCCGGGCGGTGTGGGAGCTGCGCCAGCAGGCGGCCCAGCTGCAGGCCCAGCGGCGCCGTGAGGGTCTTCTCCCCCTGGTGCCTGAGGCCCTGGCCCTCCGCCTTCACTGCCGACCGGACCAGCTGCAGGAGGCGCTGGCGGTGGCGCAGGTGGCCCACCTGTGCAGCCTTGATGCCCCCCTGGGCCGGGGCCAGGACGGCGAGGCGGGGGCCTGCCTGCTCGATCAGCTGGCGGACCCCAGCGGGGCCGCCGCATCTGCCCCTGGGCTTGAGGACCCCGCCGACCCCACCGACTCAGCCGACTCCGCCGAAGTGCTCTGGTTGCGGGCCCAGCTGGCCCAATTAGAGCCTCCCCTGAGGGAGTTGTTGGAGGGCAGGCTGTTGGTGGGGTGCAGCTGGGTGGAGCTGGGGGCGCGGCTTGGGCTCCACCCCCGCCAGGCCCAGCGCCGCTGTGATGCCACCCTGGCCCGGCTGCGCGAGGCGGCGCTGCTTTGGCAGGACCAGCGGCGACAAGCTCAGCCGCCGGCCCCTGGGGGCAGCACGGTCCACGAGGCCATCGCCAGCACGGCGGCCACCAGGGTCTGAAGGCCGTTCACCACTTCATTGCTGAGCCAGGCCACCCGGCTCTGGAGCGTGGCCCCGATCACGCTTTCGACAAGGGTGGCCAGCAGGCCGGCCCCAATCACCAGCACCGTCGCCGCCGGGCCGTGGATCAGCCCCAGCCCCCCCATCACCAGGGCCATCACCGCCGCCCCCACCAAGCTGGCCCCCGTGCCCTCCAGGCTGATCGCCCCCTCCGTGCCCGCCGGCACCGGCCGTAGGGTGGTGATCAGCACGGTGTGGCGACCCCAGCGTTTGCCGATCTCGCTGCCGCAGGTGTCGGCCAGCTTGGCGGCAAAACTGGCGGCGAACCCGATCAGCAGGGCCGGTCGGGCGGCGGGGGGGGCCACGGCCGCCAGCAGGCCGAGCAGGCAGCCCACCAGGGCCGAACCCCACACGTTCTCCGGTCCGCGGCGACCGCCCCGCCCCTCCGCCAGGCCACTGGCCTGCTTCTGCGCATAGCCGAGGCGCGTGACCAGCGACCCCAGAATCAGATAGGCCACCACCGCCAGCCAGCCCCGCAGGCCGAGGCTGCCCCAGAGCAGGGTGCCGAGCAGGCCGGCGTGCACCCAGCCCGCGGGGGTGAGCACGGGGGTCCGTTGGGCCAGGGCGATCAGGCCCGCATTCAGAACCAGGGCCGTGGCCCAATGGGCGAGGTCCTGGGGAGGCAGCGCCAGCATCGGCAGGGGGGTGAGGCGGGCTTGTGTTGCACTGATCTAAGCCGGCCGGGCCGACCTGCCGCCAGCGACGGATAATCGCTCCACCCCTATGCCTTGCCGGGTCATGCTCTTCAAGCCGAAGTTCTTCCTCGACCTTGGCGGCGGTGAGGGTGATCAGAAGCCCGCCGTGGTGGCACCCACCAAGCCCGCCGCCGTGGCACCGGCCAAGACGGAACCCGCCCAAGCGGAACCGGCCAAGCCGGAGCCGGCCAAGTCGGAGCCGGCCAAGGCGGCCTCCGCACCCGTGGTCCAGCCTGAAGCCGAGTCCGCTCCCGCCCTCAGCTCCCCATCCGTCACCACGACCGAGGCGATCGCCGCCGAGCTGGCGGCCGCCCAGGCCAACCGCCCCGCCCCAAGCCTGGCCACCTTTGCCCCCGATTGCCTCACCCCTGGCGGCGGCCTGCCCCAGCGCCGTCGCCGTGGCGCCGCCGACCTCGCGGGTTTCAAGGCCATGGCGCAGAGCATGATGCGCAGCTGAGGCGCCGCCAGTCGCTGAGCAGGGCCATCCCCGCCACCGCCGCCGTCGCACTGCGCAGGATGGCGGGCCCCAGGCTCACGGCCCGCCATCCCGCCGCTTCGGCGCCGGCCTCCTCCGCCTCACTCCAGCCCCCTTCCGGCCCGATCGCCAGGCTGATCCCCGCCAAGGGCTGGCCCTGATCGCTGGACCTCTGCTCGGCCAGCAGCTCCGAAGCCAACTGCTCCGAAGCCAGAAGCTCCGTGAGGCTCGGCAGGTTGGGGCGGCGGGTGGTGGCCAGCAGGGTCAGCCCCGGCCGCGGTTTCGCCAGCCACGGCCCCGCCGGTTGGGGATCGGTTACGACCGGCAACCACAACCGCTCGCACTGTTCCACCGCCTCCCGCACGATGCTGCGCCAACGCTCCAGCGGCTGGCGGCCGCTCACCCCACTGCGGGAGGCGATCAGGGGTTGAAGCCCATTCACCCCCAGCTCGGTGGCCATCCGCCACACCAGCTCCGTGTCCCGTTTCGGCAGGGCCAGGGCCAGGGTCAACCCAGGGCTGGGGGGCTGCTCCCGCTGCAAGGGCTGCTCCAGGGGCTGTTCCAGCCGCACCGCCTGGGATCCCTCCAGCCGGGCGCCCCAGAGCCGACCCGCTCCGTCCACCAGATCAAGGCCATCGCCGGCCCGCAGGCGCAGCACCCGCTGCAGGTAGTGCAGCTCCGCGGGGTCGAGTTCCACCCGCCCGTCGTCGGGCCCGACGCTGCTCAGGCGCTCGGGGGAGATCAGCAGCCGCCGCCGTTCGCGGACCATTCCGACCCCCTCAGCGGCCGTTGGTGTCGTACGGGTTCTCCGGCTCCTCCTCGATCGGCCAGTCCTCATTCAATCCGCCGATCACCAGTTCCTCGATCTCCACCACGTCGTTATTGAGCTGGCGCAGGGAGTTGATCAGCACATCGAGGGCCAGGGCATCGCTGGTGCCCAGATCCATCCAGCAACGCCCCCAGTCTTCGAGATATTCCATCGGACCCATGTTGTGCATCAGGGCCGGCAGGGATCTCTCTGCGTCCTCGCTGTCGTAGTTGAGCCAACTGAGGTCCGCCGCCCCCTCATGGGCCTGCAGACATTCGGCGTTGAAGCCCCCCAGTTTGGCCAGAAAGAACCAGCTGTCCAGGGCCGTCTCCACATACCCCCGCTCGTCCCCTCCGGGAGGCTGGGAAAACCGCAACCAGATCCAGCAGTTGAAGGGATCGACGTCGCGAAAGCGAACCTCCATGGGGACCTGGGGACAACGGGACAGTCTGGGTTGATTCAACCCTGTCGCCGGCCATGCTGGGGGAATGCTTGAGCTTCAGGGCCTTCGCTATCACCCCGCCACCAGTCCCCAGCCCGTGCTGCGGGGGGTCAACCTACGCCTTGCCGTGGGCGAACCGACGCTGGTGGCCGGTCGCAGTGGCAGTGGCAAAACCACCCTGTTGGAGCTGATCAGCGGGTTGGCGGAGGCCGATGGCGGCCAGATTCTCTGGGATGGCGAAGCCCTCAGCAGCCGCCAGCGGCGCTGGTTGTGTGGGCTGGTGTTCCAGTTTCCGGAACGCCATTTCCTCGGCCTCACCGTGGGCCAGGAGTTGCGGCTGGGCCAGCGGCGCCTCGACGGTGAGCGGGCCGCGGCGGTGCTGCAGCAGGTGGGGTTGGGGGCGATCAACCTGCGCCAGGCGCCGGAACAGCTCAGTGGCGGCCAGCAGCGGCGCCTGGCGCTGGCGGTGCAGTTGCTTCGCGATCCCCGGGTGTTGCTGCTCGATGAACCGACTGCGGGCTTGGACTGGACCGTGCGCGAGGAGGTGCTGGAGCTGCTGGCCCAGCTCTCCAGCCAGCGGGCCCTGCTGGTGGTGACCCACGAACCGGAACTCTTCCAGGGCCTGATCCGCCAGGGCTGGTTCCTGGACCAGGGTGTGTTACGTCCCCTGGAACGTCAGGCAGATCACCCGCTGACTGCCGGGATCGCCGGTGCGGGGTCCTGAGGTCAGGCAGGCCAGGTGGGTGAGCCGGGGCCGCTCGTAAAGGATGTGGCGGTGGTGAATCGACCTCCAGAAGAACCACTCCAGGGTCTCGGCCCTGAAATCCTCTCCATTGCAGGCCACCACCTCCCCGCGCACCCGCCAACCGACGGGCAGGTTGATCGCGACAAAGGGCGAGGGGCCACCCCGCTCGCCGCCATGGAGGCAGGCGTTTTGGGCCAGCATGTGGTGATCCAGTTGCCTCGCATAGCCCTCAAAGCCCGGCCTTAGCGCCGTCGGCAGGGGCCCCAGCGCCGTCAATCCCAGCTCACGGCGGCGCTGGTTCATCTGGGCGAGCATGCGCGTTTCAAAGGTGCTGGACGGGTTGACAGGTCCTGTCCCCTGATCGATGGGGCGAGGCGAGGCTCGATTCACCCCGAACAGCAGGGAGGCCGTCACCCCCACCAGTCCCGAGAGTCCCAGCATGGCGTGGTCCCTGCGCTCACCCGCAACGGCCTTCCTACGATGGCGCCACCAATTCGGGCCGGAGCCATGGGCGATCAGTTGCTGCGGGCCACGGCCGCGGGAGGTGGCATTCGCATGGTGGCGGTCTCCACCACGGCCACCTGTCGGGCGGCCCGTCGGCACCACCAGCTCTCCTTTCTCACCACCGCCCTGCTGGGGCGGGCGATGACGGCGGGCCTGCTGTTGGCCAGCTCGATGAAGGTGGCCCATGGCCGGGTCAACCTGCGCATCCAGTCCGATGGCCCCCTGCGCGGGCTCATGGTGGATGCCGGCCGCGATGGCAGTGTGCGCGGCTATGTGGGGGCTCCCCAATTGGAGCTGGACCTGGTGGAGGGGACCGATGGGATGGCCCAGTTTGCCTTCGGCCGTGCCTGTGGCACGGGCTACCTGCACGTGGTGCGTGACAAGGGGGAAGGGGAACCGTTCAGCAGCACGGTGGAGTTGGTCAGCGGTGGCATCGGCGAGGACGTGGCCTCGTTTCTCCTCCATTCCGAGCAGACCCCTTCGGCGGTGTTCGTCGGGGAGCAGATCGATAGTGAGGGGGTGCGCTGCGCCGGCGGGGTGCTGGTGCAGGTGCTGCCGAAGGCGGCCCGGGAGCCGGCGCTGGTGGCGCTGCTGGAGGAACGCTGCCGGGAGATCAGTGGCTTCAGCGGCCGGTTGGCGGCCTGTAACGGCCAGCTGCGGGACCTGCTGGAGGATATTTTCCCCGACCTGGATCCCACCCCGATCGACAGCGCTGAGGCCGTCACCCCGGTGCGCTTCCACTGCCCCTGTAGCTACAGACGGAGCGTCAATGCCCTGAAGTTGCTCGGCCGCGACGAGTTGACCTCCATCCTGCGGGACGAGGGCCACGCAGAACTGAACTGCCACTTCTGCAGCGCGCTCTATCGCGTCGAAGCGGCCGAACTGGAGCAGCTGATCGCCGAATTGGACGCCCCCTGAGGGTCCCCGCAAGGTCGCCGGAGCTGGAGACCCCGACTTAACCGATCAGGAGGGCCCCCAGCAGCAGCAGCAGGATCGCCGGCAGGCTCTGGGCCTGGAGCGCCGTGATCGGTAGGCCGAGGGGCAGGGCGGGATTGAGCACACTGACGAGCAGGGCTCCAACCAGCAGGCCCACGATCAACAGGCCCAGGCTCCAGAGCACCGCCTGGCCGAGCCGTCCATGGCGGCGCTGCAGGCTGATCACGGTGACAAGGGCGCCCAGGGACAGGGGCAGTTCGGCGGCGACCCCGGGCAGGAGCAGCAGCACCAGCAAGGCACCGTGGGCCCCCAGGGGAAACCAACGGTCGCGGCCTTGGGCCAGGGAGAAGCTGGGGAGGCTCGGCAGGGCCGGGGCCAGCTTCATCGTGGGCAGCTGGGGCAAGGAGGGCAGGGCCGGCAGGGGGGTCCGGCTGGGGGGCGGGCTGGCCTGTTCCCGCTGGGATGCCGTGCGGGCGGCACTGCTCACCCGGCCCTGCTGCCGTTCCTTGAGGCGATCCATCAACACCGCGTCATAGGCGGCCTCGATGCGGGAGCGGGCGAGCGGATCCTCCCCCACCTCCTCCAGACGGGCCTGCTTGGCCGCCTGGACGGCATCGAAGCTGGCATCCGGGGCAATGCCCAGTCGGCTGTAGGGATCGATGGGCTCGCCGGCCGGGGGCAGCTCGGGACTCTCGGAACCGTGATTCATGTCTAGGAGCGTATCGAGGCGGGCCTAAAAAAGCGGTTCACTGCGGTGATATCCGGCTTCCTGTTGCAACTGGCGGTGGCAGGCTTCCGCCTCCTCCCAGGCCAGGTGGCAGCGGCGCTTGAGCAGGGGGAGCTGGGGCGGCAGGTGGGAGCCCTCCCGCATTTCCACCATGGCGGCGCCAGGGGCATTGGGCTCGGGCCGGAAGCTGACGTAGTCCTGGCCTCCGTCACTGCGGGGACGAACCAGCCAGAGCGGCGAAACGGAAGTCGGCATCGCGGAGACCGTCCGTTGCGGTGTGACAATTCATTGCATCGATTCTGGCGGCCCCGGGGCCCGCCTGCGACCGGATCAGAGCGCGATGGGCTCGACGCCGCTCACCACCGGTGCCACCGCACTCAGCTCCAGGTCGGGATGGTCCTCCCGGAGCTGGTTGAGATTCCAGACGTTGCGGAACAGCAGCACCGGCCGGCCCCAGGCGTCCCGGACCGTCTTGCAATTGAAGATGCGCCCCACGGCCTCCAGGGCCGGCCAGCCACCGCTCACCCAGCGGGCCACGGTGAAGTCGAGGGGTTCGAGGCGGGTGGCCACGCCGTATTCATGCTCCAGCCGGTATTGCACCACCTCCATCTGAAGTTGGCCGACCGCCGCCAGGATCGGGTCCCGTTTGCTCTGGTCGGTGTCGTAAAGAATCTGCACCGCACCCTCCTCCCGCAACTCATTGACCCCCTTGCGGAAACTCTTGAAGGCGGAGGGATTGGGATTGCGCAACCAGGCGAAGATCTCGGGGCTGAAGCAGGGGATCCCTTCGTATTCCACCCGGGTTCCGCTGTAGAGCGTGTCGCCGATGGCGAACATGCCGGGGTTGTTGAGGCCGATCACATCGCCGGGGTAGGCATCCTCCACCACCTCCCGTTCCTGGCCGAACAATTTCTGGGGACGGGAGAGGCGAATGGCGCGGCCGCTGCGGGCGTGTTGCACGGTCATGTCCTTCTCGAACTTGCCGCTGCACACCCGCACAAAGGCCACCCGATCCCGGTGCCGGGGATCCATGTTGGCCTGCAGTTTGAACACAAAACCGCTGAAGCCCGGGCGCAGGGGATCCACATCCCCCTCGCTGGATTGGCGGGCCGTGGGTTTCTGGGCCAGCTCCAGAAACGCATCCAGAAACGGCCGCACGCCGAAGTTGGTCATCGCGGAGCCGAAGAACACCGGGCTGAGGTTGCCGGCATGGACCTCAGGGAGATCGAGATCGGCCCCCGCCCCCTCCAGCAGCTCCAGTTCCTCCAGGGCCGTGGCCAGCAGATCCGGTTCCACAAGGGTGGCCAGCTCCGGGTTGGAGGCGCTCAACCGCCGCTCGGCGCTCTGGCGCCCCCGCTCGGCCCGCTCGAACAGCACCACCTCCCGACTGCGCCGGTCGATCACGCCCCGGAAGCGGTCGCCGCTGCCGATCGGCCAGTTCACGGGCCAGCAGGCCAGGCCCAGCTCCTGTTCGATCTCATCGAGCAGCTCCAGGGGCTCCCGCCCGGGCCGGTCCATCTTGTTGATGAAGGTGAAGATCGGGATGCGCCGCAGGCGGCACACCTCAAACAACTTGCGGGTCTGGGGTTCAAGACCCTTGGCCGCATCTTCCAGCATCACCGCGTTGTCGGCGGCGGCGAGGGTGCGGTAGGTGTCCTCAGAGAAGTCCTGGTGCCCCGGGGTGTCGAGCAGGTTGATCGTGCTACCGGCGTAATCAAATTGCAGGACGGTGGAGGTGATCGAAATGCCGCGCTGTTTCTCCAGCTCCATCCAATCCGACGTGACCTTGCGCTGTTCGCCCTTGGCCTTCACCGCCCCCGCCTGCTGGATGGCCCCCCCGTACAGCAGCAACTTCTCGGTGAGGGTGGTCTTGCCGGCGTCGGGGTGGGAAATGATCGCGAAGTTGCGACGGCGCGCCACCGCCTCGGCCAGGCTGACCTGGTCCGGGCTGGGCTGGGTGGGGGAGCTGGTCATGGGCCCAGCCTGCCAGGCAGGTCGTCGTTGCCGCAGTGGCGGGCCAGCAGGGCCGCGCCGAGGCTGAGGTCGTCCTGATGGGCGAAGGCCTCCTCCTCCAGCTGCCGCACCGTGGGGCTGGCCCCGGCATAGACGCTCGAGGCCAGCAGCTTCTGGCTGGCTGGTGCCAGGTGGCGGGCCAGGCCCAGGGGCCGGGGCAGGGCCCGCAGCCCGCCGGCGCGGCAGCTCTGGGCCACATGGATGGCCTCATGGTTGAGCACGATGGCGAAGTCCCGGCTGCCACGGCTGGCCACATCCGGCCGGATCCGCAGGCTGGCACTGCGGGGTTCCCATTCGCCGGCGGCCCCTGGCCGGCGCAGGGGGGCCAGCTGGACCCGGAGGCCGATGCGCTCCAGTTGGGTCAGCAGGGTGCCGATGGCCTGCCGCTCCCGTCCGTAGCCGGGTGGGTTCTGGAGCAGGGCCTGGATCTGCGCCAGGCTGAGGGGCGGATCCCCCTGGCGGCGCCGGTAGACATAACGAACCCGACCGTCAGGCAGGCGCTGGAGGCGGGGCAGCCAACTGCGGTCACCCTCCTCCAGCTGGGCGAACAACAGAGTCTGCCAGCTGGCCCGCAGGGGCTCCTGGCGGGCCCAGATCGAGGTGGGGGGTTGCTGCACCTGGGCTCGGCTGGGAGCGATGGAGCCGGCCATGGCGCCCCCCAACAGGCCGCCCCCCAGCAGGACCCCGAGCAGGGCCCTGACAGCGCCGGCCGGACGGGGACGCGGCTCAGCCATGGGGCATCAGGCCCCATACCTCCAGGTAGCGATCGGCCAGGGGGGTCACCTGCAGGGTGGTGAGGCCCGCCTGATCGAGCTGCTGGCGCACCTCCGCCGGGGTGAAGGCGGCCCGCAGGGAACGGGCGTAATCGCGGCGCAGCAGGGGGGGCGCCTGGGCGGCATGGCGCTTCACCAGGGCCCGCAGGCTGGCCGCATCGGTGGGGCGGCGCAGGTCGCGGAGGAACAGCAGCGCCCCCGGCGCGGCCCAGGGCCGCAGGCTGCTCCACAGGGCCTGGGGATCGTGGAGATGGTGCAGCAGGCTGTTGCTCACCAAAGAACTGAAGCCCGCCGCCGGCAGTTCCGGATCGACGGGCGCGAGGGGCAGGAGTCGCTGCAGAAATCGCAGTCGGGGGGCGAGATCGCGCTGCTCCTGCCGGCGGCGTTCGGCAATGGTCAGCATGGCGGTGGCGCCATCGAGGCCCCACACCTGGGCCCTGGGCCAGGCGGCGGCCAGGCGGAAGCTGATGTTGCCGGGGCCGCAGCCGAGATCGAGGATCGCCGGGCCGGGGCCCTTGGGGAAGCGGGCCGCCAGGCCAGTGATCAGGGCCTGATCACTGGCGGCGAAGTCCGCGGCGGCATAGGCCTCCGCTTGGAGCTGATCGTCCATCAGCTCCGGTTCGCAGATGCGCTCCACCGTCTGCCGCTCCCGATGCCGTGGCCATGGGCACCAGCTTGGAGCCTTCAGGCGGAGGTGGTGAGGTGGTTGCCCGCACGCTGGCCCAAACGGCTGCGCAGGCGGCGGCTCCAGCCGAAGGCCGCACCAGCGCCCAACAGGGGCAGGGGACCGGGGGCCTGCTGCTGGAAGAAGCCACTGATCTCACCACCAGGGAGGAAGGTGGAGTGGATGTTCAGGTAGGCCTTGTTGGCCTTGAGGGCCGCCAGAAAGGCAGTGCGGGCCCCGGCAACGCCGCCGTTGGCGGTGACAAAACCAGCCCGATAGGTGGACGCCGCGAGCAGATCAAAGGTGTGTTGGTAGGTGCCGCTCTTCACTCCAAGCGGGAAACCTGGGAAGGTGGGGGTGGCGGTCATCACGCCGGCAGCGCCGGTCCCCGGAAGGGTTGTGGGGCCGTGGATGTGGGAGGCGGTGGTATTTCCGGTGAGGTTTTTGAACGCTGCCATCACCACCATTTGGTTGGTGGTTGGGTTGATCACCAGGGCGGCCTTGCCGCTGCCGCCGGAGGCTCCATTGGGGAGGAGGGTGGTTACAAAGCCCAGGGCGTGGGCCGGTGTTCCCAGCAGCACGGTGGCACCGACGGCGGCGGCCAGACCAATGGCCGAGCGGAGCGGGGCCGGGGCCCTGACAACAGGATTAATTGGTTCGGACGATTTCTAAACGATTTCAACCCTTGTTCAGCTTCTCCCCATTCGAGCATCAGCCCACCAACACCCGCTTCCCAGCTCGCTGGGGCTACCAATTCCTGGATTGGCGCTGCCGATGGTGGTGATTGGCGCTTGACCACCCCACCAGTGGCGGTAGGGTGCCCTGAACATGAGGACGATCGCCCCCTGTGACCCTGTCCACTGCCCGTCCAATGCCGGCCGACGCCTCCAGCCCGGCCACCAGCCCGACCCCGGACGGGCCGACCCCAGAGGCGCTGTCCCCAGGGGGGGGCGGT
>Ga0209597_1000619_pt1 | contig 23413 bp, 24 predicted proteins | sample M_140625_MF_Meta_FD_187316 | JGI IMG/M metagenome (GOLD analysis project Ga0209597, IMG submission 187316) | Freshwater microbial communities from Lake Montjoie, Canada to study carbon cycling - M_140625_MF_MetaG (SPAdes) (version 2) | ecosystem: Environmental > Aquatic > Freshwater > Lake... | reverse complement strand
TTCTTTCGGGCCTTGGTGGCCGGGCCATTGGTTGCTCTAGGCATGTTGGTATTTGGTTTTGGTTTTGGTTAGATGGCCTCGGGGTCGCCTTAATGAACACCCGTTCGGCCAAAAAGTGGATCGCCGGCTTAAGCGAAAGGCATGCTGGCCAGCATCTTCTTCTCGAAGCCGGAGTCGACGCGCTTGGACTTGTTGGCGCGACGGCGCTGCTTGCGGGACTTGGAGCTCAACAGGTGGCGGCCGTTAGGGGAACGGCGCATCACTTTGCCGGTACCGGTCACTTTGAAGCGCTTAGAGACTGACTTGCGGGTCTTTTGCATGGCGGAAAGGGTCGGAACAAAGGGCGTCCGGGGTGACTTGTAAAGGGGAAAGGGCCGGGGGAGCGGAGATGGACTCACTTTCTGGCGGGCGGCGGATCGGGCGAGCTGTTTGACAATCCGGACCAAGCCCGCTCCCCTACCCTGTAACCAAACTTAAAAACTATGCTTTCCCTAGGAAAAAAGCCAAAGCTAACCTTCAAAGTAGACGCCTTAGTGGACGGTAAGGCCGTCCATGGGCCGTTTGCCTCCCTTCTGGACGGTCCGACCATCGTTTCCGTTTATATGCGTAACAATACGTCCGCCTGCGATAAACAGGCCGACGAGATGGATAAAAATCAGAAAGCCATTGTCAAACAAGGGTTTAGGCTGATTGCCGTCTCCCGGGACACGTGTGCCTCCCACACCAAGTACGCCGCTAAGCACGGTTACAAGTTCACCCTGGTTTCGGACCCGGAAGACCTCTTCTCGAAGGCCCTAGATGCCATCGTCGAAAAGTCCATGTACGGGAAGAAGTACCTCGGACCTCTCCGGGCCGCCTACCTTTTCGACGGCGATGGCAAACTCGTCGGCGTCGTCCCCAAGGTCGAGGCCGCCGAGCACGGCAAGCAACTCCTTGAAGCGATCGCGGCGGCGAAGTAAGCCGACGGCGCAGGCGGTGCGGCGTTGATAATCGGTGCTTGAACCATCGGCGACAAACGGGGAGTTTATCCGTCAGACACCTCGCAGTACCTAATGCCTTCGCCCTATCGTCCTAAAAGCCCCCGCCCGAAGAATAACGCGGGACAGAATCGCGGTAACTTCCGCAAAGAAGACAAAGGGCCCAAGCGCAACGACCGCATCCGTGCGACCGAAGTACGCGTTATCTCCCCCAAGGGAGAGATGATGGGCGTCATGCCCACACAGCAGGCGCTCGACCTCGCCCGGGAATTCGGCGTCGACCTCATCGAAATCGCCGCGACCGCCGTTCCGCCGGTCTGCAAACTTCAGGAATACGGCAAATACCTCTACGAAGAAGCCAAGAAGAATAAGCACCAGAAGACCGCGACAAAAGTTAAGGAGATCAAATTACGCCCGCGTATCGATGTGCATGACCTCTTCATCAAGGTTCGCCGGGCTGAGAACTTCCTCTTCCACGGCCACAAAATTAAGCTGCTGCTCCAGTATCGCTACCGCGAGCTCGAGCACCCAGAGATTGGTATCGCCACCATTACCAAGGCCATCGAAGCACTCTCGCACATCAGTACGCGCGACAACGAGCCCAAGCGAAGCGGCCGCGCAATCGTCGTCGGCCTCACCCCCGTCCAGCAGAACAAACGCAAGCTCGTGCATAACGAAACTCCGGGCGAAGAAGATGGCGAGGACGACTCCTCAGTAGACAACGGCGAGAACGACGCCGAATAAGAACGTGCGGCGCTGCGCGGCGATACTCCTGCTGCTCGGCGTCGGCGCGTCACTTTCCGCGGCTTCCACCGATTATTACCTCGGTGAATCCGTACGCCAACTAGGCCTGCGAGATGCCTCGCGCCAGGCGAGCGATGGCCGCAGCTCCGAACGTTACCTCTCGCGCGGCGGCATCTCCCTCTACGCGGAATATAGCAAGGACTTCGTCTTGGTCGATGGCGTGAAGGTCATGCTCGAGGATCCCGTCGGTTCGCAGCGCGGCCACCTCACCCTATCCAAACTCGACTACGATAAGGTCTTCGTGCCCCTCTTCTGGGACACGCCAAAGGTGGCCATGCGTCGCATCGTCCTCGACCCCGGCCACGGCGGCAAGGACACCGGCAAGGTGAACGGGCCTCACAAATACAACGAGAAGGCCGCCACGCTCGACACCGCCGCCCGCCTGAAGATCCTGCTCGAGAAGCAGGGCTTCGAGATCGTGTTCACCCGTACCAAGGACGTGTTCCTCGACCTGGACGACCGCCCCGCCATCGCCACGACTGCCAAGGCGGACCTATTCATTAGCCTTCACTACAACGCTGGTCCCCCTGGCGACACCAGCAGCGACGGCATAGAGACCTACTGCCTGACCCCCGCTGGCCAGAAATCGACGAATGCGGCTAAGGCCAAATCGACCACCGGCGTCGAACCTGGGAACCGTTTCGATACCGCCAACATGGCGCTCGCCTGGGGCATCCAGCGGCGCTTGGTGAAGAGCACTGGGGCCGATGACCGCGGCGTCCGACGCGCCCGCTTCGCTGTCCTGCGCACCCTGTCCTGCCCTGGCGTCCTCATCGAAGGCGGTTTTATGTCGAGCCGCAAAGAAGGTGCCCTGATCGCCGACGCGGCCTATCGTCAGAAGATCGCCGAGGCCGTGGCGGCCGGTATCGTGGACTACGTGGTCCGGGCTCGTCCGGCCGCAAAATAAGCCAAGGCGGACGGACTGGCCGTCTTTTCCCCTAAAATCCGCTTGCCAACTGGTCTGGCGGACGGTTCGTTAGACCTTCCCATCGGCCCGCTGGCATGTGTCAGCGGACCCTCCGAAGGGAAAACCAAAAAACCAACCAAACCCTGGAAACGTCCTCCGCGACGGCCAGGACAAACAGTCAAAACAACATGAGCCTAATGGAAAAACTGCTCGCCGAATCCAATTTCGGCGCGCTCAAGCAACACTCCGTGATCAACGCCACGGTCACCGAAATCCGCGAAGACAAATTCGTCGTCGTCGACATCAACGGCAAATCGGAGGGTTTCATCCCCCAGGGCGAATTCCCCGACATGGCCGAAGTTCAGGTCGGTATGCAGCTCGAGGTCTACCTCGAGAAGCTTGAGAATAAGGACGGCACCCCGACCGTTTCCTACGATCGCGCCCTCCAAATCCGGAAGTGGGAAAGCATCGAAGCCAATTGCCAGGAAGGCTCCATCGTCCAAGGCCGCGTCAAGTCCATCGTCAAGGGAGGCCTCATCGTCTCTGTCGGCGTCGACGCATTCATGCCTTCCTCCCAGATCGACGTCAATCCCCCCAAGAACCTCGAGCAGTTCGTGGGCCAGACCTTCGACTTCAAGATTATCAAGATCAACAAGGAGAAAAAGAACCTCGTCGTCTCCCGTCGCGAACTCATCGAAGAACAGCGCGGCGAAAGCCGTCGCAAGCTCCTCGAGGAGGTCAAGCCTGGCGTCATCCGCCGTGGCGTCGTCAAGAACATCACCGACTACGGCGCGTTCGTGGACCTCGACGGTCTCGACGGCCTGCTGCACGTAACCGACATGTCTTGGGGCCGAATCGGCCACCCGAGCGAAGTCGTCAAGGTCGGCGAAGAAATCACCGTCATGGTCGTCGAAGTCGATCGCGAGCGCGAGCGCGTCTCCCTCGGCCTCAAGCAGACCCAACCCAATCCTTGGGAAGGCATCGAGAAACGCTACCCCGTCGGCCAGAAGGTCCACGGCAAGGTCGTCAACCTCGTCGCTTACGGTGCGTTCGTTGAGATCGAAGGCGGCGTCGAAGGCCTCGTCCACGTCTCCGAGCTCTCCTGGACCAAGCGCGTCCAGAAGCCGTCTGACGTCCTCAAGGTCGGTCAGGAAGTCGACGCGGTCATCCTCAACTTCAACAAGGAAGAACAGAAGATCTCGCTCGGCATCCGCCAGCTCGAAACCAATCCGTGGGAAAAGGTCCGCCACAACTACCCTGTGGGCGCCCGCGTCCGCGGCAAGGTGCGCAACCTCACCAACTACGGTGCGTTCGTCGAACTGGAAGATGGCATCGACGGTATGGTGCACGTGTCCGATATGAGCTGGACCCGACGCATCAACAATCCGGCCGAAGTCATGAAGAAAGGCGACGACGTGGAAGCCATCGTGCTCGACGTCGATGTCGACCAGCAGCGCATCTCCCTGGGCGTCAAGCAGACCCAGACCGATCCGTGGAGCGAAATCGACCGCAAGTACCGCATCGGCGACCTCGTCAACGGCAAGGTCTCCAAGATTGCGAACTTCGGTGCCTTCATCGAACTCTCCGACGAAATCGACGGCCTCGTGCACGTCTCCCAGCTCGCCGAACAGCGCGTTGAGAACGTCAAAGACGTCGTCAAGGTCGGCCAAGATGTCACCGCTCGCGTTATCAAGATCGACAAGGAAGACCGTCGCATTGGTCTCTCGATCAAGGCTGCGAACTACGACGCCGAACGCCTCCAGGCGGAAATCAGCAGCTACGACCGCATCAAGGGCCCGTCCACCGGCGGCGCCCCGGCACCGTCGGCTGGTGGTTCGTCCTCCTCGTCGGGCAGCGGAGACTTCAACAGTCTCGGCGACCTCCTCGACAAGGCTGGCAACTAAGCCGTCCTTCACAGGAACCAAACAGACCCCGGGTAACCGGGGTCTTTTTTTATGCCCATCCGCGGCCCTAGGTCATAGTATCCAAACATGGTTCCGTTCCAGGGATACGGCCGACTGACGCGCAGCACCACGCTGGCGCTGCTGACGGCTTCCGTGATTCTCTTGGCGGAGTGGGCGGACCCGCTCCCGGACAACGTGATGCTCGCCAAAGTGATGAAGGCTGTCCGCACCGGCTGCCAGATCTACGTCCTACTGCGCGTGATGCGCGCCCGCATCTCCCCGGCCTACCTGCTGCTCTGGGGTCCGCTGGCCTGGTTCCTGCCGATCGGCACCGCCCTGCTCTTCTTCCTTTTCGGCGGCCGCAAGCACTCCTCGCTGGCCGACGCGAAGAAGGAGGTGAACCGCGTGGCCTGGCGCCTCAGCGAAGAACCTGATTTCGGAGGAAACCGCTTCCGCCTACTCGGAGACCGACACGGACGCGAGACCCTCGAAGAACTGCGCCGGCAGATCAAGGGAGCGAAACGACGTATCAGCCTCTCGACCTACGCGCTGGCCAACGATGCCGTCGGTCGCGAGATAGTCAGCCTGCTGACGGCACGAGCCAAGGAAGGCCTTGAGGTTCGCCTGCTCGTCGACGCCATCGGCAGCTTCGGCATCCCGTTGCGTCTGTGCCGCCCCCTCCTCCGCGCTGGCGGCAAGGTGGGCCGCTTCAACCCTGTGCTGCCCACTCGGGGCAAAGGCTCAGCCAACTGGCGTAATCACCGTAAGATCGCTGTCTTCGACGGCACGTTCGCGATCATCGGCGGCCAGAACCTCGGCCTGCTTTACATGGGCGATAAGCCCTCATCCCGTCGCTTCCGCGACTGCTCGTTCCTGATCGAGGGCCCGACGGCCGCGGCGATCGAGCGCGTCTTCTTCGCCGACTGGTGCCAGGCCACCGACGAGACCCCGATGACCTTCGCGACACTACTCCGCGAGCGCTCACCCCACGTCGGCGAAGCGCACGTCGAGGTCATCTCCTCTGGCCCCGACTGCGAAGGGGATCCCCTGTGGGAGACCTACGTGAAGCTATTCTCCAACTGCAAGCGATCCATCACAGTCGTGACGCCCTACTTCGTACCCGACCACACGCTCTTCACACTACTAGTCACCGCCGCCCATGCCGGCCGGCACGTGAAGATCATGGTACCGCGCCGCTCGGATCATCGTCTCCTTGACCTCGCTCGCCGCTGGTACCTGCGCACCCTGCGCGAGGCCGGCGCCGAGATCCACTTCTTCAAGCCGGATGTCCTCCACGCTAAGCTCGTGATTGTCGATGAAGAGCAGTTGGTCGTCGGCTCGGCGAACCTCGATATGCGTTCGCTCTTTCTGAACTATGAAATCGGCGCGATCGTGCGCGACCCGGAGGCCCTCACCGAAGTTAGTGCGCTCATCACGGGCTGGGAGGCGGAATCAACACGCTTCACCGAGGACCTCTACCGCCGCAGCCGCACACTGACCGGCCGGGTTATCGAAGCGCTCTCAAGGGTAATCTCGCCGCTCCTCTAATCAGCCTAGGAAGGCGTGCAGGCGAACCGTTAGCCCGGTGTCGGGCAAGAGGAAGCCATCGTGTCCAGCATCGGTCACGACCTCGTGGTAGGCGGCATTGACGCCGACCGCGGTAGCCGCGGCGAGGAGCATACGCAGCTCACTCGTCGGATAGAGCCAGTCACTGGAGAAGCCGATCGCGAGTACATCCGGACCGTCCTGCGTGAAGAGCGTACCGGAGGAAGCGCGCGCGGTCATATCAAAGCGGTCGACGGCACGGGTGATACGTAGCCAGCTGTTGGCATCGAAGCGCTGGACGAACGAATTACCCTGATGTTCTAGGTAGCTTTCAACCTGCCAGTGCACAGCATCGCCGGCGCCAGCGCCCGGAACCTTGGCGCGGCCGAACTTCTGCTCGAACGATGCGGAAGAAAGGTAGCTGATGTGCGCGATCATACGGCCGACGGCCAGGCCAGAGTCGGGACCTTCGCCGGGGGCGTAATGACCGCCACGGAAATTCGGGTCGCGCTCGACACAGGCGCGCGAGACCGCGTTAAGCGCGATGGCCATGGGCGACTGGCTCAGGCCAGCGGCAAGCACCGCGATTCGACCGACCTCGGCCTGGTAGTCGGCACACCAGATGAGGGCCTGCATGCCGCCCATCGAGCCGCCGACGACGGCATGGAGTTTGGCGATACCGAGATGACGGACCAATAAGCGCTGAGCGCGGACGATATCGCCAAGGGTGATCTCCGGGAAATAACCGCCATAGGGCTTACCCGTCCGGGGATCGGTCGAGATCGGACCGGTCGAGCCGCGGCAGCCGCCGATGCAATTCACGCCGATGACGAAGAAGCGGTCGGTGTCGATGGCCTTACCCGGTCCGACGAAGCAATCCCACCACCCTGGCTTGCGGTCCTCGGCGGAGTAGCGACCGGCGACATGATGGTCTCCGCTCAGCGCATGAGGGACCAGAATCGCGTTCGACTTATCGGGCAGCAGAGTTCCGTAGGTTTCATAACGGAGCGCCACGGACGGCAGTTCGCCGCCCAGCTCGAGTTTAAACGGCTCGGCCGAGACGAAGTCGCGGAACGAGACCGGGCAGAGCTCGCGAGCGGAGGTCGGATTAGCCGGACGGTCGGACATGGACTCATCCAGCCAAACCAGACCCGGGCGGGAGGCAAGTGGCCATTCGTTGTTGCCTCGTCATAAACGACCCCAAACCTACGGGACATGTCCCAAGGCCACCGCCATGAGGAAGGATGCTGCGGGGAGGGCTCCGGTGATCGCATCGAAGCAGCCGTCCTCCGGATGAAGGAGAAGGCCATGCGGGTCACCTCCCCTCGGTTGGTTATGCTCAAGGTCCTCGCTGCAGCCAAACACCCGCTCAGCGCGGAACAAGTCCATGAAGCGGCCGGCGACGACAAGCTGGACCTCGTCACGATCTACCGGAGCCTCGGCGCCATGGATGACGCCGGCATCGTCCAGCGTCACCCGCTCGAGCGTGGCCGCAGCCTCTACGCCCTCGTCTCGCCCGGACACCACCATCACCATGTCATCTGCCGTCGTTGTGGTCGGATCGACCGACTGCCCGGTTGCGACACCTCGCGCCTCGAAGCCGCCGCCCGGACCAAGGGCTATGCCGAACTGACCCATATCATGGAAATCTACGGTATCTGCCCCGCCTGCACCCAATCTTCCCATGCCTGATTTCCCTCGCACTGCCTTTCTCCTCGGAGCCGGCCTCGGTACGCGCCTGCGTCCGCTCACCGAAAACTGCCCCAAGCCCCTGCTACCAATTGGCGGCCGGCCGATGGTCGCCCAAGCGATGGAAAAACTCCATGCCGCGGGCACGCGCCGTTTCATCATCAACACGCACCACTGCCCTGAAGCCTGGACGCTCGCCTTCCCTTCCGGTCGCTTCGGCGAAGCCGAAGTGAAGCTCGTACATGAGCCCGTGCTGCTCGAGACCGGCGGTGGCCTCGCGAACATCGCCGGCCTACTCGGCGAAGACGATAAGGACCTCATCATCTGGAACGGTGATATCCTCTCTGGCTGCGACATCGCCGCAGCCTACGCGCACCACCTCGCCAACGGCGGTGCCGCGACGCTCGTCGTCCGCGAACAGGGTCCTAATCGTAATGTCCGGATCACCGACGAAGGTTTCGTGACCGATATGCGCGACCGTCTCGGCAAAGCCGACCCCTCCTACCAGTACACCGGCATCTGTGTCGTCACCAAGACCTTCGTCCAGGGCGTTCCCGCTTCGATTGAATCGCTGGTCGAGCATTTCCTGCGCCGCCTCCAGGATGAACCCAACAGCATCCAGGGCTTCCTCGACGCTGCCGCAACCTGGCACGACCTCGGTACCGTCGAGGAATATCAGGCCGTGAAGGCCGAGCACGAAAAGCCCGTGCGCGGGGCAATCTCCCCAGCCGACGCCGCCAAGGCGCACGGCTACCAGCTCGCCGCTGGCGGTGAAGTCCTCAAGGGCGGCTCCGGCCGAAAATTCCACCGCGTGCACAACGCCTCCGGTGAGTCCGCCGTTCTATGCGTCTACGATGATTCGCGCGCTGAGAACCAGCTCTATGGCGCCATCGCGGGCATACTGCGCGACAAGATTGGTGTTCAGGTCCCGCAGGTGCTCAACGAAGACAAGGCCACCGGCGTGCTCATCCTCGAAGACCTCGGCGACGCCGACCTCTGGTCACTCGCCCAGGGTCCCGAATTCCCCTGGGCGCCCGTCGCCTCGGCCCTCGAACAGGTCGCCGGCATCCATCGGCTCGGCGTCGACGCCTTCGCTGATTCCGGCATCACGCTGATGGAGGCGTTCGGTCCAAACCTGTATCAATGGGAGCGCCAATATTTCCAGGACAACGCGCTCGGCGGCCGCAAGCCCGACCGGGCCATCGCCGATGAGATGGCCTCACTCGCCAAAGAACTCATGGGCCAGCCCATCGTCACAATCCACCGCGACTTCCAGTCGCAGAATATCATGGTCCGTGATAATTCCGCTTGGCTGATTGACCTACAGGGCCTGCGCCACGGCTGCATGTTCTACGACTTCGCCTCCCTCGCCTTCGACCCCTACCTCACACGCAACGATATGGATCTTTGGCGGATCGAGATCGAGGACCATGCGCGCGAAGTCTCCGACTGGAAGGGTTCCAGCGATGAGTTCTCCTTCCTCTTTCACATCGCCGCAACGCAGCGCCTGCTACAGGCCTGCGGCGCCTACGGCTTCCTCGGCCACAAGAAGGGCCGACCAGAGTACCTCGCGCACCTGCCGCAAGGCCTGCGCAACCTGACGATCGCTGCCTCCCTCTGCGGGAAGCGACGCATCGCCAAGCTGGCGGAAGAGCTTGCGGGCGCGCCGTTGAAGGTCAGCCGTTGACCTTGTCGTCGAGGAAGCGGACGACTTCGTCTTCGGTCATGCGCACCTGCTCGAGCGTATCGCGGTCGCGAACCGTGACGCCGGCGCCCTTCTCGATTGTTTCGAAGTCAATCGTGATGCCGAAAGGCGTACCGATCTCGTCTTGGCGACGGTAGCGGCGACCAATGGCTCCGGCGGCGTCGTAGAAAACATTGTGGCGCTTCTTCAGGCGGCGGTAGAGAGCCTCGGCGCGCTCGACGAGCTCGGGCTTGTTCTTCACGAGGGGGAAAATCGCGGCCTTAAAGGGGGCGATGCGGGCCGGTAGTCGGAGAACGATACGCTTCTCGCCTTCAATTTCGTCTTCATGATAGGCCGTAGTGAGGAGGGCCAGGAAGACGCGGTCGACGCCGACGGAAGGCTCGATGACGTGCGGGATGTAGCGGGCCTTGGCCACTTCGTCGAACCAATCGAGCTTCTGACCCGAGACGTTGCTATGCTGGGTCAGGTCGAAGTCGCCGCGGGCGGCGACGCCCTGGAGCTCCTGCACGCCAAAGGGGAACTCGAACATGATGTCCGTGGTGCCCTTCGAATAGTGGGCGAGTTTCTCGGTCGGGTGCGGGTAGAGGGAGAGCTTGGCGCGCGGGATACCGATGGATTCGAACCAGGCCAAGCAGCCTTCAATCCAATCCTTATGGGCGGTGGCCCAGTCGGAGGCTGGCGAGATGAAGTATTCGATCTCCATCTGCTCAAACTCACGGGAGCGGAAGATAAAGTTGCGTGGATTAATTTCGTTGCGGAACGCCTTGCCGATTTGGGCGATACCGAAAGGTAGTTTCACGCGGCCTGTATCGACAACGTTCTTAAAGTTAATGAAGATACCCTGCGCGGTCTCTGGACGGAGATAGGCGGTGGCTGAAGCGTCCTGCATGGCGCCGACGTAAGTCTGGAACATCATGTTGAACGAGCGGGGCGGCGTGAGCGAACCAGGCTTGCCGGTGGCGGGCGAGGGGATGAGCGCATGCTCCTCGGCCGTGGACTCGGTGTAATCCTTGAGCACCACTGGCTCGAGCGCGCCCTGCTTGGCGAGCTTGCGCTTCATGTCATTGGCCATCTCGTCGGCCTTAGCTTGCATGCCGTCGTCTTCGAGGACGGAGACGTAGCCGATGGTCTCGCCGGCGACGCGCACCGGGGCGAAGAACAGCTGGTCAGCGCGGTAACGCATCTTCGACTCTTTGCAGTCGACGAGCGGGTCGGTGAAATTATCGATGTGACCCGAGGCCTTCCAAGTCGTCGGGTGGTGGATGATCGAAGAGTCGAGGCCGACGATGTCGTCGCGGCGGTGGACGAAGTCCTGCCACCAGGCCTGCTTGATGTTATTCTTCAACTCGACGCCGAGGGGGCCATAATCGAAGAAGCCGTTGAAGCCGCCGTAGATGTCGGAGGAAGGGAAGACGAACCCGCGGCGTTTGCACAGGTTGATGATGGATTCCATCTTGTCGGTCGGGTCGGCCATGGCTGGTAAGAGCCCACACCTATCCCCGCTCCGGGGGTCCGCCGCAAGCCTGTTCCCTCAGCGAGGGCGGGGCTCCGTGGTCAGGCCAGCCGCCTTCTTGGACCACGTCCGGGCTGCGGTGGAGACCGCGCGGAAGAGCTCGGAGAATTCCGTTGAAGCGGCATTCAAATGGGTCTGCGAACCTTCCAGAGAGGCCGAAAAGGAAGCCAGCGCCGCGCCCGCGTCGGCGAGGCTTACCTGCAGGAGAGCCAGCGTCTCGTCGTCCATCTTGCGATCGGCCCGTTCGACCGTTTCACGAAGGCGGGCACAAGCCGCAATCAGCCGAGTGCTCTGCGCATCTAGCTTACCGTCGCCGGTGGCTTCAAGAACCGCTCCGGTACGCCGGACAATCATCGCCGAGAAACGGGTGGCACGCTCGGGGTCGGTCGCATCATAGAAACCGTCTAGGTCGCGCTCCAACTCCGCCGCGAGGCCGACCAGGTCTTTTTCGGCGAGGTCCTGCAGCTGCTGGACGTAATTGGCGATCTTACTCTGGAAATGACTGCTGAGCGGCGGAATCTCATCAGCAGCCAAGGACTCGGTTGAAGCCGGGGCGGACGCATCCCAGATAAGTTCGACCTGCAGCATACCGGAAGCAGGGCTCACCGCCACGAGACGGGCGCGTAGGCCCTTAGCGACTTCGATTCGCAGGCGGTCGCCGCGCAGACGGTCGGCGAAGCCGCGATCTTCCAGGGTCGCTGGATCGAGGACGAGTCGGACAGTTGGACGGAGGCGGCCTTCGGTGTCGGCGTCGAGGCCGATGGAACTCACCTGCCCCACCGTGACGCCTTGCACGCGGACCGGCGTACCGGAAGAGATGCCTTCGACGGAGAAGGATGGACGGAAGACCACGGGAACGAGCGGAGCGGACCAGGCGCGCCACCAGGAATAGCCCGACCAAAGCACGGCCACGCCGAAGACGGCTAGCATCACGCCTCCGAGGGCGCGTCGGCTCATCCGGCGGATTGAGGATAGCTGCCCAGCCACTTCACCACTTCGCAGCGACCCTTGAGTTCAGTGACGGCGGCCTGCACGGCCGCGGTGTCCCAGTGACCCGGAAAATCGATGAAGAAGAGATACTCCCAGGCGCGACGATGGCTCGGGCGGGACTCGATGCGGATCAGGTTGATACCGCGGTCGGAGAAAGCGGCCAGCGCACCTTGCAGTGCGCCTGGCTCATGCTTGAGCGTGAGCACCACGCTCGTGACCTCGTCCGTGGCACCGACGGTGTTAGCCGTCTTAGCGATGACGAAGAATCGCGTGGCGTTGTCGCGGCGATCCTGGATGCCGCGGGCAAGGATGGGGACGCCGCGCGATTCGGCGGCGGTGGCGGAGGCGACGGCGGCCTGTCCTTGCGAATCGCGGGCGATAATCTCCACGGCAGCGGCGGTGCTGTCCGTCTCGACGAGCGCGGCGCCCGGGACGTGACGGGAGAGCCAGCCGCGGCACTGCGCAAGGGCGATATCCTTCGAGAGGACCTTCTTCACCTGATCGAGGGGGCCTTGGCCGACGAGGCACTGCTCGACAGAGAGGGTGACCTGGGCCACGACCTTGAGATCGGATTCGGCGAGCAGGTCGAGGGAGTGACTGACGACGCCTTCAGAGGAGTTCTCGACCGGGACGACGCCGTAGGATGCTTCGCCGGATTCGACCGCGGCGAAGATGTCACCGATGGCGCGGAGGGGGAGCGACGGCACGCTCGTGCCGAAGGCGCGGATCTGGGCCTGCTGGGTGAAGGAGCCTTCCGGTCCAAGGTAGGCGACGGGATTGGCCATCTGGGCACCGATGGAAAGGGAGATGATCTCGCGGTAGACCGCACGGAGCCCAGAGGCTGGAATCGCTGGCGCGGCTTCGGTGATAGAGCGAAGCAACTGTTCCTCGCGCTGCGGAGCGTAGACCGGTGCGCCGGACTTGAGTTTCGCTTCGCCGATGGCACGGGCCACCTGCAAGCGCTCACCGAGTAGCTTGAGAATCTCGCGGTCGATACGATCGACCTCGCGGCGGTGCTCTTCGAGGCTCATTCGGCAAGCTTCTCGTCTTCGGGCGGGGTCTCCGTCGCAATCGCGGCGGGGGACTGGTCTTCGAGCGGCAGGCCGACTTCGGAATCACCGACCGCGACGGGGGTGGTCGCGCGAGTGATCCATTCGGAAATCTGGGCGGGAGAAAGGACGTCGGAGGCTGGCAGTTCGCCGAGCGAGCGCAGGCCGGTGAAGTCGAGGAACTTGTCGGTCGTGCCGTACTGGATCGGACGGCCGGGCAGATCGGCGCGGCCGGTGACGGCGACGAGTTCGAGTTCGAGCAGGCGGTTCAGCGCGCTATCGACGGAGACACCGCGGATGGCTTCCATCTCGGAGCGGGTGACCGGCTGGCGGTAGGCGACGATCGAGAGCGTCTCGAGGGATGCCGGGCTAAGGCGCTGCGGACGAGGTTCACCGCGAAGGAGACGGACCCAGTCGGCGTAAGCCGGCGAGATCACCAGACGGAAACCTTCGGGGCCTTGCAGGATGCGGCACGCGTCGTTCGCGTCGCGCATCTCGGCTTCGAGGGCGTCGACCGCTTCGCGGATCTGGGTGGCCGTGAGGAGAGTCGGAACCTGGTCGATGATATCCTGAATCACTTCCTGGACCGGTGGCGTAGCGGGCACGATCGTGGGCTCGCCGGCTGCTTCGAGCAGGTCGGGCTGGCGCTCGGCGGCCGCCTGGGCGTGGTAGCGCTGCACGACCTTCTGGATGTCCTTGATGGACACCGCCTCGGAGGTCGAGAACAGGAGGGCCTTGATGATTTTCTTGAGGTTGAATTCCACGGGACGGGGAGGCTTAAATCGGATTGTCGGGAGCGACGGGGCGGTTCACAGTCCGCTCCCTGCCCTCTTATTAGGGGGCGCTCACCGACTGACAACCGCAGACTTTTCACACCCAATATGACCGACGCTAACCACTGCCGCCAACATTCCGCCATCGTCGTAGACGGCCCCGACCGCGCCCCCAGCCGAGCCATGCTCCGGGCCGTGGGCTTCACCGACGCCGACTTTGCCAAGCCCGTCGTGGGCGTCGCCTCGACCTGGTCGATGGTCACCCCCTGCAACATGCACATTAACCGACTGGCAGATGAAGCCGTCAAAGGGGCTGACGCGGCTGGCGGCAAGGCGGTCATCTTCTGCACCATCACCGTCTCGGACGGTATCTCCATGGGCACCCCGGGCATGCGCTACTCGCTGGTCTCGCGTGAAATCATCGCCGATTCCATCGAGGCGGTGACCGGTGCCGAAGGTTTCGACGGTCTCGTCGCCATCGGCGGCTGCGACAAAAATATGCCTGGTTGCGCCATCGCCATGGCGCGACTCAACCGCCCTTCCATCTTCGTCTACGGCGGCACCATCGTCCCCGGCCTGCACCGCGGCGAGTCGGCCGATATCGTCACCGTCTTCGAAGCCGTCGGCAAACACGCTGGCAAGCAGATCGGCGACACCGAGCTCAAGGAGATTGAAGTCTGTTCCATCCCGGGCGAAGGCTCCTGCGGCGGCATGTATACCGCCAACACCATGGCCTCCGCGATCGAAGCGCTGGGCCTCAGCCTGCCGGACAGCTCCGCGCAGCTCGCGAATTCTAAGGCCAAGCTTGCCGACTGTGAGCGCGCGGGCAAGGCCGTGCTGGAACTGATCAAGCGCAACATCCGCCCTTCGGACATTCTTTCGAAGGAAGCCTTTGAGAATGCCATCACCGTCGTCATCGCCCTTGGCGGTTCGACGAACGCCGTGCTCCACCTCATCGCGATGGCCCATTCCGCGAACATCAAGCTCACCCTTGAGGACTTCGAGCGCGTCGGCCGCCGCGTGCCAGTGCTCGCCGACCTCAAGCCGAGCGGCAAGTACAACATGGCCCACTTCGTCCGTATCGGCGGCCTCCAGCCGCTGCTCAAGATGCTCCTCGATAAGGGCCTCCTGCACGGCCATTGCATGACCGTCACCGGCAAGACCGTCGCCGAGAACCTCGCGAACATCGGCAGCTACGCCGCCGACCAGGACGTCGTTCGTCCCTTCTCTAATCCAATCAAGGCCGATAGCCACTTGCGTATCCTGCGCGGCAACCTCGCGCCCGACGGCTCCGTCGCCAAAATCTCCGGCAAGGAAGGCAACGCCTTCACCGGCACGGCCATCGTCTACGAATCCGAAGAAGCTTCGCTCCGCGGTATCCTCGACGGCGAGGTCAAGGACGGCCACGTCATCGTCATCCGCAACGAAGGTCCTAAGGGCGGCCCCGGCATGCGCGAGATGCTCGGACCCACCAGCGCTGTCATGGGCAAAGGTCTCGGTAAGACCGTCGCTCTCATCACCGACGGACGTTTCTCCGGCGGCTCCCACGGCTTCGTGGTCGGCCATATCACCCCCGAAGCAGCCGTCGGCGGCGTGCTCGCGGTCGTGAAGAACGGCGACACCATCACCATCGACTCACAGAAGAACGAAATTAACCTGGACGTCCCGGCCTTGGAGATCGCGAACCGCCTCAAGTCCTGGAAGGCTTCCCCTTGCAAGGAGAAGCGTGGCACCCTCGCCAAATACGCCAAGCTCGTGTCCTCGGCCTCCGAAGGCGCCATCACCGACGGCGACTAAGGTCTTCACCTGAGCGGAAATGAAAGGGCGGACGCCTCGGCGGACCGCCCTTTTTGTTGCCAAGCAGGGTGGTGGCGGGGAAGACTCCCCCATCGTGGCCAACTCCTTCGACCTCTTCCGAAAGCAGCTCCAGAACTTCCCTGAACTCGGCATCGCGCTCGACTTCAGCCGCGCCCCGGCGCCGGCCGGTTTCGACGAGAAGATGGCGCCGGCCATGGCCCAGGCGTTCGCCGACATGGCGGCGCTCGAGAAGGGCGCCGTCGCCAACCCCGACGAGAAGCGTATGGTTGGCCACTACTGGCTGCGCGCTCCCGAACTCGCACCGGATGTGAAGATCGCCGCCGAAGTAAAAGCCGCCATCGACGCCATCGCCGGCTTCGCCGCACAAGTCCACGCCGGCCAGGTCAAGGGCTCCGCCGGCAAGTTCACCGACCTCCTCTGCATTGGCATCGGTGGCTCGGCTCTCGGCCCGCAGTTCGTCGCCGACGCACTCGGCGGCAAGGCTGACAAGCTCCGCGTCCATTTCATCGATAACACCGATCCCGACGGCATCGACCGCGTGTTCGACACCTTGGGCGTTCGTCTCGGCACGACGCTCGCAGTTGTGACCTCCAAGTCGGGCAGCACGCCGGAGCCACGCAACGGCCAGCTCGAAGCCGCGCTCCGCTGGAAGCAAGCCGGCCTCGCCTTCGCCGCCCACGCCGTCGCCGTCACCGGCGAAGGCAGCCAGCTCGACAAGGTCGCCGTCGCTGAGAAGTGGCTCGCCCGTTTCCCGATGTGGGATTGGGTCGGTGGCCGCACGAGCGAGATCGGTCCGGTGGGCCTGCTGCCGGCAGCGCTTCAAGGCATCGACATCCGCGGACTGCTCGACGGCGCCCGCGCGATGGATGCGCTGACCCGCGTGCCCGATGCGCAGAAGAATCCCGCAGCCGCGCTCGCGCTGGCTTGGCATCACCTCACCGAAGGCCGCGGCACCAAGGCCATGGTCGTGCTCCCTTACAAAGACCGCCTCCTGCTCTTTTCCCGCTACCTCCAGCAGCTCGTCATGGAATCGATCGGCAAGGAACTCGACCTCCAAGGCCGCAAGGTCCTGCAGGGACTCACTGTGTACGGCAACAAAGGTTCGACCGACCAGCACGCCTACGTGCAGCAGCTCCGCGACGGTGTGAATAACTTTTTCGCCGTCTTCATCGAGGTGCTCAAGGACCGCGAAGGCAGTTCCCTCGAAGTGGAGCCCGGAGTGACCTCCGGCGACTACCTTCAGGCCTTCCTGCTCGGCACCCGCGAAGCCCTTTCCGGGAGCGGCCGTGCTAATATTACTATTACCATCAATCAGGTGGATGCCCGCTCCGTGGGCATGCTCATCGCGCTCTTCGAGCGAGCCGTCGGCTTGTACGCCAACCTCCTCGGCATCAACGCCTACCACCAGCCTGGCGTCGAAGCTGGCAAGAAGGCCGCCTCCGAGACGCTCAAAGTCCGGGCCGCCGCCATCGCTACCCTGGCCAAGTCCAAGGGCAAATGGCTCTCCGTCTCGCAGGTTTGCGAGGAAATTGCACTTGAGGGGCAGGAAGAATTAGTGTTTAAAGTCCTTCTGCACATTTCGTCCAACCCTAGTGCCATTTCCCGTCAGGAATCTCCTGATCCTGGGAAGACCCTCTTCAGTCATTCTTAACCCCCCTTCCCCTACCCCATGAACAAGAAGCTCAACACCTTCCTCCGCATCCTGACCGTCGTCGCCGCCTTAGCCGCCGTCGTCTTTGCCTTCCTCCTGAAAGGCAAGATGGACGTCGCCCTCACGAACACCGCTTGGGCTGTGACCGACGCCGAAGTTAAGGCCAGCAAGGAGTACGACGCCCGCATGACTGCGCTCTCCACCGTTGGCCCCCTCCTTGCCGTCAAGCGCAAGACCATCACCGACCTCGAACTCGAAAAGAAGGACTTCATCGCCGACGTCGCCGACAAGAAGACGAAAATCGAAGGCCTCACCGCCGCGAACACCACGCTTGAAGGCGAACGCGCCGAACTCACTCGTAAGCGCGACGAACTTGCCGCCCAGCTGACCGACTCCAACAGCAAGAAGGACGGTGCCGAAGCCGCCCTCGCCAGCGCCAAGGAAGAGCTCGTGAAGGCCACTGAAAAGGCCGCCGGCATGTTCACCAAAGAACAGCTCGCTGAAATCGAAACCAAGGCCACCAATGCCGAACAGAAGGCCGAAATCATCAGCGGCAAATACCGCGGCCTCCACACCAAGGTCTCCCGCGCGATGGATAATAACCCGACTCCCTTCGGCTTCGCCAGCGACCCACTCGGCGAAACCGCCAAGCCGGGTGATGCTGTCCCTGCCGTCGCCGCCGTCGAAGCCGCTTCCGAAAACATCCTGACCAACGTTCTCGCTCTTGACTCCGATTCCGGCATCGTTGCCTTCTCGGTCGGCGAAGCCAATGGCATCAAGGAAAAGGCCGTCTTCGACGTGAAGATTGCCGGCAAAAAGGTGGGAAAGGTGCAGATCTCAACCGTTAAGGGAGTCCTCTCCTTCGGCCAGCTGCAGCCTGACAAGGAACTCGACATCCGCGCCATCGCCAAGGCCAGCTCGGTGTCCCTCGTTCCCTCCACAAAAATCACGCTAAACTGATGTTCGGCCGCACGCTCATCGCCATCGCCCTGTTGGCCTGCCTTCTGGGCCTAGCGGGCTGTGAGACCGTCGAGAAGCCTGCCGACTCCATGCTCCCGCTGTCCCAGCCCACCGGCTGGCAGGGCGGTATCCCAGGCGTATCGACGCCGGGTTCCGGCTACCGACACTGATGCATTCCGCCGACGCAGGCGCCGCTGGCCGTCCGCAAGGACCGGCCGGACGGCTCTGGGTCGTGGCTACGCCGTTGGGTAACCTCGGCGACATAACCGCCCGTGCCCGCGAGGCCATCGGGGAGTGCGACCTGGTCGCCTGCGAAGACACCCGCGTGACCGGCGGCCTGCTCCGCCACCTCGCGATCTCTAAGCCGATGCTCGCCTACCATGAGCACAACGAGAAGGACGCCGCCGTCCTGATCGCCGATAAAATCGCCGGCGGCGCGAAAATCGCGCTGATCACTGATGCTGGCACGCCGGGAATTAGTGACCCCGGTTTTCGCGTCACTCGCGAATGCCGGCGGCGCGGTCTGACCGTCACCCCCTTACCCGGACCGTGCGCGATCGTGGCCCTACTCTCCGCCTCCGGACTCCCGACCAACGCGTTCCGCTTCGTCGGCTTCCTGCCGCCGAAATCCGCGGCCCGCCGACGCTTCCTCGAAGGCCTTAAGGAGGCCGATGAGACCGTTGTGCTCCACGAATCCTGCCATCGTATCAGCGACTTCCTAGACGAGATGCTGGAGATTCTCGGTCCCCATCGGGTCGTCTGCGTCGGCCGCGAACTCACCAAGCTACATGAGACGATCCGCACGTCCGCCCTGTCGGAACTCGTGCCCGCGCTGAAGGCCGGCTCGCTTAAGGGTGAGTTCACAGTGGCGATTGCTCCGGCTGACTTCGCCCTTTGAGGTCTTTTATCGCGGGTTGACCAAACCGCCCCCTCGCCCGCATCCTAGGGTGAATGGCGGGTTTCGACGACAGTCTGGTCCGCGAGTATTTCGAGATGAACGGTTTCTTTGTGCGTCAGTCGCGCAAGTACGCCGTCCAATCCCGCAGGAAACGCGCCGATGAAGAAGGCGACCTTCTGGTGATCAATCCGTCACCGCTTCGCGGAGCCGAAGCCCCCTTCCAACTTTTCAGCTCGGACCTACCGAAAATCGGTGCCGCCGTCGTCGCCGTGAAAGCCTGGCATACGACCAAGGCCATCACCCCGACGATGATTAAGAAGGGCGACCTGCTCGAGTTCGTCCGCGAGGAAGCCGTCAAGGCCGCAAAGGAGGCCTTCGCCGATCTGACATCGCCCGAGGGCCAGCCCATGGCGAAAATCCTCGTGCTCCCAGGTATCCCGGCCACGGAACCACAGCGCTCCGAGAGCATAACCCTGCTCCGCGAAAGTGGCGTCGACCATGTGCTGACCTTCCGGACGATCCTCGAGAACCTCGTCCAAGTGGTCGAATCGAACCAGAGCTACGCCAAATCCGATACGTTGCAGTTGCTCCGCCTGCTCCGCGTCTACGATATGGTCAAAGCCGCCCAACTCGAACTGTTCGGTGGTGCCAACCCTCCGAAGTGATTCACCCTTCCGCCCAGGTCCACCCTTCCGCCCGACTCGCCTCCGATGTCGAGGTCGGGCCATTTGCAATCATCGAAGCCGGCGCGACGCTCGGGCCCGGCTGCCGCATCGCGGCCCATGCCATCGTGAAGGCACGGACTGTACTCGGTACCGGCGTTCGCGTCGACCACTTCGCCGTCGTCGGCGGCGATCCGCAGGATCTTTCCTTCGACCCCGCGACGGACTCTGGAACGCTCATCGGCGACCGCACGGTCATCCGCGAACACGTCACGATTCACCGCGCCACCAAGGACGGTGTGCACACCGTCGTCGGCGCGGACGGATTTTTGATGGCCGGCAGTCATGTCGCACACGATTGCGTGGTCGGCAACGATGTCATTCTTGCCAACGGCTGCATGCTCGGCGGCCACGTGCGCGTCGGGGACAAGGCCTTCATCAGCGGCGGCGTGGCGGTGCACCAATTTTGCCGCATCGGCGGAGGCGCGCTCGTCTCGGGCAACGCTGTCATCACGGAGGACGTCCCGCCGAACGCGCTGGCCCACGGCCGCAACCTCATCTCCGGACTCAATCTCATCGGCCTCCGCCGACGCGCCGTGCCAGCCCCGGCCGTGGCGGAAATCAAGAAGGCCTACCATGCAGTCTACGCCACCCAAGGCGCCTGCGCCACACTCGCGCAGACGGCCCTCAACGAAGGCGGCTACCAGACCCCGGAGGCGCGTGATTTCCTTAACTTCTTCCTCGGCGGTAAGCGCGGCCGCTTTGTCTCACCCGAATGAGCACACTGCCCATCGCCGTCACCTGCGGAGATCCAGCTGGAGTCGGCCCGGAACTCATTGCCAGCTGGCTGAAAGCGCACCCGAGTTCGTCAGCTTCCGTCATGCCCATCGGCCCCGCCGACTGGATCGCGCAGCTAGGCCAAGGCATCACCGTCGGACCGAAAGATTTCGTCACCCGCCCGGGCAAGCCCAACGACACTGGACAGCTCATTGCAATCGAAGCGATGGAGATGGCGGCCCGCGGCGTCGCCGGCGGACGTTTCGCCGCCGTCGTCACCGGCCCGGTGAACAAGAAAGGTCTCGCCGGCGTAGGTTACGTTTTTCCTGGCCAGACGGAGTTCTTCGCGTCGCGCTGGAACGGCGAGCCCGTGATGGCCTTCGCCGGTGGTAAGATGACCGTCGGACTCGTCACCTGGCACATCCCGCTCTCCGAGGTATCGCAAACCATCACCGGCGCGGACATCCGGCGCACGGTCCTCGCGCTTATCTCGCTCCGCGTGAAACTCGGTGACCGCCGACCGCGTATCGCCGTCTGCGGGCTGAACCCGCACGCCGGCGAAGGCGGCCAGCTTGGCAAAGAAGATGACGCCATCATCCGGCCGGCCGTCGAAGCCTTGCGCGCTGAAGGCCACGAGGTCGTCGGCCCGCTGCCGGGGGACACGGTCTTCCACCGTCATCTTCAGGGTGAATTCGACGCCGTCGCCGCAATCTACCACGACCAAGGTCTCGCGCCACTGAAGGCCGTCGACTTCTCGACATCGGCCAACCTCAGTCTCGGCCTTAAGCACGTTCGCACCAGCCCCGACCACGGCACCGCCTACGAGATTGCCGGCCAAGGCAAGGCGGACCGCGGCAGCTTTGATTCGGCGATACGCCTCGCGCGAGTGCTTTCGGCCTGATGCGCCCGCTACTCCTCTGGATCGCGACCTGCTTGACGCTTAACGCCGTCGGGCATCGCATCGCCAGTTACAGTCCCGGCGCGACACAGACCTTAATCGACCTCGGCTGCTCCGCCGAAATTGTCATGGCCACGCGCTGGTGCCCGCTCCCGAAGGATCATCCGGCCGCGCGCGATGCCGACGTCTTCCTACCCGACCTCGAACGACTGCTCGGAACGAAGCCTGACCTCGTGATTCTCCCGCGCATGGCCAATCCGCTCTGGGCCGAGAAGTGCGCGAAGGCCGGACTCCGCACGCTCGTCCTGAACCCGGAGTCACGTGACTCTGTCAGCAAGGACATCCTTCGCCTCGGCGAAGCGACTGATCGCACTGATGCCGCTAAGAAGATTACCGCGCCCCTCGCCAACCGGCTTGCGACGACCACGCGAAAGATCGTCGTCATCTGGGACGGAGTCATGGCCGGCCCAGATAGTTATCTCGCCGAACCGTTGGCGGCCGCCGGATTTAATTCTGCGTTCACGCGCGGTGCCTGGATTAAGTTCGACTGGGAGCTCCTTGTCGCCGCGAAGCCGGACGCCGTGCTTTGGGTCCAGAATTCCAGTTCAGATAGCCCCATCACGACCTGCCAAGAAAAAGCCCTCGAAATGGCACGGATTCCAGGAGTCCGGGACCTAGCCTGCTTGAAAAACAGGCACATCTATCAGACCAATAGCGGTAGTAACTGGTTGCCTGGTAGCGGGTTAATAAAGTCATTGGACGGACTTATTGGAATCCGAAACGCGACCGGACAGTAGGGTAACTCACTCCCCGAAATGACCTTCGGCCGATTGACTTAGGCCAGATTTCAGTGACCATACAATTCCACCATGAACTCCAAGTTCCTCAAACTACTCACTCTCACCGTCGGCATCCTCGCCCTCTCCGCTGCTTTTGTCGGCGCCCAAGAAAAAAAGGATGACGGCAAATGCCCCAACTGCCCTTGCGAAAAGGAAAAGCCCAAGGCCATCGTCGCTGGCGACGAAGAAAAGAAGGACGGCAAGTGCCCTTGCGAAAAGGAAAAGCCGAAGGCTATCGTCGCTGGCGACGAAGAGAAGAAGGACGGCAAGTGCCCCTGCGAGAAGGAAAAGCCCAAGGCCTAATCCACTCGCTCAGGCGATCAAAGGACGAACCCAAAGGTTCGTCCTTTTTGTTGGCCTAGAAGGTCAGATTCAGTTCCGTGCGCACGAAAGTGGGAAAATCGTCGTGCACCGCAAAACCACGTCGGGCCGCCTCCAGAAGCTCTTCGGGCTTGGCTGCGCCGCTTCGCATCGCACAAGAGCGAATGCCAGCGTTGAGCCCAGCTTCCCAATCCGAGACGCGATCGCCCGTCATCCAACAACGCGCCGGATCGAGTCCATATTCGGCAATCTTCTCCAAGATGAAGCGGGGACTCGGCTTACGATAAAGGGAAGGTTCGTCGGGCCTCTCTGGCGCCGCCTTAATCTCCAAGATACCCGGAGCCGGCAACGCGAGCAATTCGAGCATGCGTCGGTTGCACGCCTCGTATTGCGCCCAGGTAAAGATGCCTCGGTTGATACCGCTTTGGTTGGTCAGCACGAAGAGACGGTAGCCAGCGCGTAGGCAGGCCTCCAAGGCGGGCTTCACCTCCGAAAACACCTCAATCTGCTCCTCCTGGCAGGTGTGATGGTGGTCACGGATGAGGTTACCGTCTCGATCGAGGAAAAGGGCGGGATGGCCGGGCATCAGGCCAGCCAAACAAACCCGCCCACAATCGCAAGGGAATGGAAAGGGGGCTTGACCGAGGGGGCGGGAGGGGTAGAACCGACCCTCATCCCAGCGTAGAACCATGGCCAATCCGAAACGTAAACAGTCCAAACGCCGCAGCCGACT
>Ga0209597_1000616_pt1 | contig 23438 bp, 22 predicted proteins | sample M_140625_MF_Meta_FD_187316 | JGI IMG/M metagenome (GOLD analysis project Ga0209597, IMG submission 187316) | Freshwater microbial communities from Lake Montjoie, Canada to study carbon cycling - M_140625_MF_MetaG (SPAdes) (version 2) | ecosystem: Environmental > Aquatic > Freshwater > Lake... | reverse complement strand
CTTGCCCAGGCCGTGGGCGCCACCCCTGATGCTCTTACGGGCCACGCTGCTCCTGGCCGGACACCTGGAATGCGCCAATACCAGCTAGGCTAAAAAGCAAAAAGCTACCTAGCTCATGGGGACAAGGATAGCAAGACAAAGCTATAAGAAGAATGCGATGAGTTTCCTTGTAACCGCTGAAAACTTTTTGACTATGCGGAGAATTGATTGTTCTTTCCCTAGGTTGATGCCGAAGATCGCCATGGTAGCCTATTTCGCTTCCTGTGGAGCTGCATGGGCTGTTGATTTGCCGACAACGGCTGATGGCTGGAAGGTTATTGGATTAAGTCCTGCTGCTGAAGTTTTCTGGATAAGGCCAAGCTTAATTCGCGGCCTAGCTAAGGATAGACGGGTTCCCGTTGCTATTGCCACTCCTTCGAAAGGCGTGGAGCTATCAACGGCACATATTGACTGCGGCGAGCTTGTTTTTTATAGAGTTCTTCAAGACGGCCGTCGAACCGCACCTGTGAAGATCGCAAATGGAAGTACATGGAAATCCATCGCCACAGCGTTGTGTACAGCAAACCAAGTTGACTCCTTGGCAAGCAGGAGTGACAATAGGGAGAGATCATTGATAGAAACAGCAAGTCTCGGGATCAAGCGCTATGGTTCAGAAATTGTGAGTAACCCTTGGATGTCTAATGCAGCAGCGTTTTTTTGCATAAAACTTGCGGCTGGCGCAAGTCTCGAAGCCGCTGGAGGAGACATGGCATTTAGATACAGCAAAGAACTCTCAAAACTGTACGGAGTAAGCCCCAATGATTCGATGAGGACCATTGACGAGGTAAGGATTAATGAGATGGCAAGGCCAATTGTGTATATTGCGATGGCTAAATGTCCAGGTCCATTCTCGTCTGCGCCACTCAGGTAAAGAAACGCTACTTTGTGTTCACGATGCAGCATTTCTCGATTTCGGAGGCACCCACCCCCAGCTTCGCCCTTCCATCGCCTCCTTGAGCACTGCCAGCCGACCGGACCTTAAGTCAGCGAAGATTCGTTCCCTCTCGGCAGTGGGTGTCTCCCCTACAGCACCATCAAAGGCGATCGCTTGGCCTTGAGGGCAGCGCCGGTGTGGTCGATCAGTTCCTGCTGGTACGGGCGAAGGGTGAACCCTTTGGGCCTGCCCCCAGGCTCCGCCAGGGCTTCGGCGGGTTTGGTGGTGCGATGCTTCGCCACAGGATTTCCAGACACGTTGGCTGACCCACAGGAGTTGTGTAAAAAAGTGCTGCTCTGCGGTTACTACGGCGAGCACAACCTCGGGGATGATGCCCTGCTGGAGGCCCTGCTGGCGCAGCTGCCGGAGGGCTGTCAGCCCTTGGTGGGAGCCCACGACCAGGCCCTGGTGCAGGAGCGTTTCGGCGTGGCCACCTGCGATCGGCGTCGTTTGGGGGCCATGCTGCGGGCCCTCAGCCGCTGTGATGCCCTCGTGCTGGGGGGGGGCAGCCTGCTGCAGGACACCACCAGTTTCCGAAGCCTGATTTACTACCTCGTTCTGATCGTGGCGGCTCGGAGCGCCGGCCGCTCGGTGCTGCTCTGGGGTCAGGGACTGGGCCCCCTGCGGCGTCGGCTCAGTCGCCTGCTGGTGCGGCTGGTGCTGCCCCTGGCCACGGCGATCAGCTGGCGCGATGGGGCCTCCGCCGCCCTGGCGCGCCGCTGGGGGGTCGTGGGGACGGTGGGCAGTGACCCGGTCTGGAGCCTGCCTGCGGGCCAGTGGCACGGGAATGGGGGGCCGATCGTGCTCTGCTGGCGGCCCGTGGCTTTTCTGAGCCCTTCGGATTGGCAGGCCTGGCTCTCCTGCCTAGATGGTTTGGCTGCCGAGGCCGACCGTCCCGTGCACTGGCTGCCGTTTCACCGGGATCAGGACCAGGGTTTGCTCACCAGCCTGAGCCGCCAGGGGCTGGTCCCGGAGCGGTTGCGTCAACGCAGTCAGGAACTGGTGATCACCACTCCCGATGAGGCCATGGTGCACTTTGTTGGCGCCGGTTTGGTGCTGGCCATGAGGCTCCATGGCCTGATCCTGGCGGCGTTGGCGGGCAGCCCCTGTGCAGCTCTCAGCTACGACCCCAAAGTGGTCGCCGCGGCCCGTGGCATCGGCTGCCCCTGCCAGGACCTCAGCGCAGACCCGGACCCGGCGCAGGTGAGCCAGTGGCGGGGCTGCCTGGACCAGCCCGCTCCGGCGGACCGCCTGGATGGGCTCCGGCAGCAGGCCGATCACCATCGCCGGGTGCTCCAGCGCCTGGGCGGAGGCAACAGCTGAATCAAGATTTCAGGAATCATTCCAAAAGCTTGTCTGATAATCTCCAAAGCTTCGGGGGGTGGGGCCAGCTGGGTGCGATGGAGTTGGCGGCCGGTTTGCGTTTTCCGGTTAAGGTTTCGCTCCTTGCTGCTGTTGATCGGGAGTGTTGACTGGGTGGGGGGATGGGAAGTTAGTGTCTTGAAACTTAAATTCCAAGATTTTGATGGAGTGCTGGCGAGTTGGCCCCTATTCCTTAACGAGTGATGGAGTCTTCCGTCTCGGAGGCTCCCTGGTTCCCCTCAGTCCTCTGCAGCGAAAATTGCTTCTTTGTTTCGTTCGACGTCGAGGACAACTTCTTGATAAAGCCCTGTTGATGCAAGAAGTCTGGGGCCATGATCATGTGAGTGATGTGAGCATGGCCCGGGCGGTCCATGGCTTGCGTCAGGTTCTGGAACGGGGGCCGCTGGGGGCCCGCGTGATCACCACAGCCTATGGATGTGGCTACACCTTTGAGGCTCCAGTCAGTCAAGTCTCGGAAGCACAGGACGAGGGGCAGGCCAGGTCTTTCGTTAGCGCTGATTCGTCGCTTGCGCCCCCCCCAGCCCGGGCGCTGGAGTACTACATCGAGGGTCTGGCCCTCCTCCGTGATCGGGATCCTGCGCTGCTCGATAGGGCCGAAGCTTTCACCCGTCAGAGCTTGGAGTTGTCTCCAGACTTTGGCGCGGCGATCGTGCAATTAGCCGAAGTTCTGATGGCTCGCTGCCGCTGGGGGCTGATTCCTTCCGTCAAGATTGTGAACGAGGTGGATCGCCTCTTGGTTCGAGCCCAGGGTTGTTCCCAGGCTCCAGACCTTGTGATGGCGATGAAGGCCGAAGCGCTTTCCTTGCTGCACTGGCAGCCCGAGGCCGCTGATCAGTCCTACGGAGCCTGGCTTTCCAGCCAGCTAAGCCGTGGCCCCCAGTTGCTCTTCTGGGCCCGCCATCTGCTGGTTACCGATCGTGCGACCGACGCGATCGACCTGCTCAATGATCACCTCGACTCTGAACTGCCCTTGGGGTGGATGGTTCGCTCCCTGGCCTGGTTGCAGCTCAACGCGCTGGATCGAGCGATGGAGGATCTCCGCCATCAAGTGCGCATCGATCCCTCCTTTCCCTGTGCCCACCTGTGGATGGCCATGATTCAGGCCCATCGCGGTTTCACGGAGCCCGCCCTTGAAGCGTTGCAGGCCGCCCGCGTTCTAGAGCGTGGCTTGTCGCCGCTCCATGCCGGCGCCGCCTATGTGCTGGCCCGTTGCGACCGTCAGGATCAGGCCCTGACATTGCTGAGGCAGGCCTTGGAGCAACGGTCCGAATCGATGGGCCTGGCCAGCTGGTGGGCTCTGGCCAGTCTGGCCCTAGGGCAGTTGGATCCGGCAAGCACCTTCTTCACCCAGGCCCTCGCCAACCGCTGTTATCAGGCCCCGCTGCTGCTCCACAGTCCATTGCTTGCCCCCTACGCCAGCACATCGCCTGCCCTCCAGTTCCGCCGGGGCCTGGCCAAGGCGTTCCCGCTGGATGTCGAGGCCAAGGTGGCCTGATCAGCTGCGTTTCAACAACGCCTGATCCAGGGGGCGTCCATCGGCACGCCAGGCGTTCAGTTGCAGGTGGTCGGCCGTGAATTGAAGTTCGGCGAAGCTGTAGGCACTGACCGCGCTGGCACTGGTGGCATTAAGGAGAACTGGACGCAGGGAGGCACCACCCCCTCCAACCACGAGATAGGTGGTGCCATCCAGAGGGCGACTGCGTTCGTAGTGGTGGTCATGGCCATTGATGTACAGCTGCACGCCATGGCGACGAAACAGGGGACCAAGGCGGGCCAAGGCCACCGGATCGTTGCCGTAGAAGCCCGAGGAATAGATCGGATGATGGCCCACGACGACCTTCCAGGGAGCGGTGCTGGCCGCCAACACTCGCCGCAACCACGGGCCCTGGTGTTGCCAGGGGGCGTTGACATTGGTGTCGAGCATGAAGAACTGCACCGCTCCGCGCCGCAGGGTGTACCAGCGGCCTCCCATCCCAAAGGGGGGATAGGCCACTTGGGGATTGCCGTTCGCGGTGCGCAGATCGTGATTGCCGAGCACCGCATGGAAGGGCACCCCTTGGCCCAGCAAGGCGCGATAGGGGCGCTTGAACGTGGCCTCCACCCGGGCCAGGTCACCGTCGGGATAGATGTTGTCACCGGCCAGCAGCACCAGATCCACCGGCCGTCGCTTGTGCACGGACGCCATCCGATCCGCCACCGCCTGTTGATCCGCCAGGCCGCTGCCGGTATCTCCCACCGCCAGAACGTGGAGGGTCTTGTCCTCGGCGGCCATGGCTCCCCTCAGGGCCAGCAGGGCCCCGACGCCGGCGGCCGGCAGTTGGCCCAGCAGCCTGCGGCGACCCAGCAGATTGGGCACGTTCATCAGGACATGGACGGGGCGGCGGCGTCCCAGGGTTGGCTGCGTTGCCGCTCCAGCTCGGCTAAGACCTCCTGGCTGTGGCCAGCCGGACGCACGGCAACCCAGCGGGCCCGCAGCACCCCCTCGGGATCGATCAGGAAGGTGTGCCGTTGGGAAAAGGGGGGGATCCAGGATCCGTAACGCCGGCTCACCACTCCACCCGAGTCGGATAGCAAGGGGAACACCAGCCCTTCCGCACCACAAAAAGAGGCGTGGGCATCGGGATCATCGGCACTGATGCCCACAATGGCTGCAGAGGCCTTTTGGAATTGTGATAAATCCCGCTGGAAACCTCTGGCTTCTAGTGTACAGCCGCTGGTAAAATCCTTGGGATAGAAATAGAGAACAAGCCAACGTCCCAGGAAATCATTCAAACCCAGTTCTCCCTGGCGAGGAGCAGCCTGGGCAGAGGGAATCACTCCCTTCAGCTGAAACGTCGGGGCTGGCTGGCCGATTTCCGGGAGAGTCCCCCCCAAGGCCAGGACAGCACGGGGGGAGGACAACAGGCCCAGGGAAAGGCCAATCCCCTGGGCAAGGAGGCCTCGGCGGGAAAGTGGTTTGGCCAGCAGCGGGGCATCCCCAGGGGTCAAGTCTTCCATGCCTTGGCTGCCGTTAACCGGTCCTGAACGCTAGTGCCGTTGGCCCGCGGAACGGGAACCGGGCGGCTTCGATCAGAGCTTGGCCAGATTGATGCCGAGCTCCTTGGCATAGGGGCCTAGGCCCTTCTTCTGAATGGTTTTCAGGGCACGGGTGGACACCCGCAATTTCACAAAACGGTTGCCTTCGGCCCACCAGAGGCGACGCCCCTGAAGGTTGACCTGCTGCAGTTTCTTGGTGCGCACATGGGAATGGCTGACCGCCATGCCGTTGTTGGCGCGCTTGCCGGTGAGTTGACAAACCCGGGACATGACGTTTAACCGCAACACTGAGGAACTGGGCCTAAGCCCAAGCCAACCAATCTATCAAACGGGGGATTGGGGGGGCTGCCCCCTCCAGGGGCTTGGACGGTCTCGGGCTCGGGCAGAACAGGATCCGCCGGGAGCAGCAGGCTCCGCTCGCTGCGGGCCATGGGCAGCCAGTGGGATCACCACCGCTCTCGGCGCAGGCGCCGGATGGCTCGCCCCGAGCGCACCCGACCCTGCTAGCGATTCAGAAGCCGCGCTGCATCAAGCGACCCATCAGATCGCTGCTGCGTTGTTGAAAGCCCGAGAGCTGGTTGGGCTCCAGCCCCCCCACCGCCAGCCGAGCCATTTCGTACAGATGGCGACCCAGATCTTCCGCCAGCTGCTGACTCGGGGACGCGGCGGCGCTGCCGCTGCTGCTGGTGAGGACCGAGCCAGCCGAGAGCTTGAGCAGTCCTTCCACCAGGGGATGGCGGCGATTGACCAGCAGCACGTGATGGTCGGGCAGTCCTGGCAGGCGTTGCTCCATCAGGGCACCCATGTCATTGATGCGGCGCATCTGCTCCGGCAACAGGATCAGGGCGGCCGGGGCGTTGTCCCCCTTCAGCGACTGCACCTGAACGGTCACCTTGTCGTTGGACAGGGCAGCTTTGAACAGATCGCGCAGTCTTTCTCCGGCGTCCTTGCCCTCGGCATCGCTGAGATCACTGTCGGGTTCCTGCAGGCTGGCATCCAATTCCGCATCGACCCGCTGAAACTTCAGGTCGTCGTGGCGCATCTCCAGCCAGGGGATGAACTGGGAATCGATCAGGGTGTCCGCCAGCAGCACCTCAGCCCCCTGGCCCCGCCAGAGCGCCAGGGCTCCGGCCTGACCGGCCTCGTCCGTGCAATACAGGATGCGGTTCGGGGTGGTGGGGTCCAGTCGGCCTTGATAGCCGGCCAGAGTGGTGTAGGCCCGATCCCCATGGCGAATCGGATCACTCGGGGTGGTCGTGGCATCAGCACCGTCCTCGGGACTGGGGTCCGAGGCGGCTGCGGTGGTGCCAAATAGAACGAGATCGGCCACCTGCTCCGCAAACTTGTCGTCCTCCATGGCACCGATCTTGATGAAGGGGGCTAAGGAGTCCCAGATCTCCGCATAACGAACTGGCTCCTCCTGATGGAGCTGCTTGAGGCGGTCACCCACCTTCTTGGCCACGAAGTTCCCAATCGAGCGCACCCGGCGGTCGGTTTGGAGGGCGCTGCGGCTCACATTCAAGGGAATGTCGGGGGAATCGATCACCCCGCGGAGGGGAAGCAGATAACGGGGAACCACCTCCTTGATGGAGTCGCTGACAAAGACCTGATTGCAATACAAGCGGATCTCCCCTTTTTCCCAGTCGGCGCGTCCCGTGATTCTGGGGAAATAAAGGATGCCTTGCAGGGTGTAGGGATAGTCGGTGTTGAGGTGCACCCAGAGCAGGGGATCACCTTGGAAGGGATAAAGATAGCGATAGAGCTGAATGTAGTCGTCGTCGGTTAGGTCACGGGAGCTCTTGCGCCATGGGGCTTCCCGTTTGTTGACGGTTTCGCCCTCCAGTTGCACCTCAACTGGCAGGAAGTCGCAGTAGGTGGTGATCAGGTTGCGGATCCGGGCTGGTTCGATGTATTCCAGCTCCTCCTCCATCAAATGGAGAATCACGTCCGTGCCTGGTTCGCTGCGTTCGGCACCCTCAAGACTGAAGTTGGGGGAACCATCGCAGGACCAACGCACCGATTCACTACCGGGACGGGCGCTGAGGGTGACCAGCTCCACCTGCTTGGCCACCATGAAGCTGGAGTAAAAGCCAAGGCCAAAATGGCCGATGATGGCGTCGTTCTCCTGCTGGTATTTCTGGAGAAAATCCTCGGCACTTGAAAATGCCACCTGGTTGATATAACGCTTCACTTCATCGGCTGTCATGCCGATTCCGTTGTCACTGATCGTGAGTGTGTTGTGCTCACGATCAATCCGGATCTGGATGCGTCCCTCGCTGCCTTCGCTGCAATCGCCGGCCATCGCCGCCATGCGGCGCTTGCTGATGGCATCGACGCCATTGCTCACCAGCTCCCGCAGAAACACCTCGTGGCCGGAGTAAACGGCCTTTTTGATGATTGGGAAAATGTTCTCGGTGTGGATCTGAATCTGACCCTGTTCCAGCACCGCCATGGCAGGCCAAGCAACGATTTGAACGACCCTAGGGATCGGACGGGTTCAGGCTCAAGGGCTCCAAGGGAGGGGTGACCGAACTCCCCGATGGCGTGCCCAGGCTGGGGTCAGGTTGTCTGCTGAAGTTCTGGACGCTCCTCCGGCAGGATCGCCCCCTCCACCGGGCACACCTGCAGGCAGATGCCGCAATCGATGCAGGTCTCGAAATCGATCCAAAAGAAAGACAGGCCCCGGGCGTTGGTGTCCTGTCCGGGATGGATGCAGGCCACGGGACAGGCGTCGACGCAGTCGGCCACACCCTCACACACCTTGCTCACGATCGTGTGGGGCATGCCTCAAGGCCAAGGAATCGGGGCGATCCTAGGCAGGAAGCCAGAGGGCTCCGCGGCAGCCCCGTTCCGCCGCGAGTTGATCGGCTTCGGCCTGGGTGGCACAGGCCACGCTGCACAGTTCCGCAGCTTCGCCGCGGCCATGCAAGGCCGCCAGTTGGGTCAGCAGGGGCCCGAGGTCGTCGTTGCGGGGGCTGGCCACCAACCACGGTGCCGGCCGCTCCGAGGCCGGGCAAGCAGGACCGAGCAGCTCCCGAATGGCTTCGATGGCAAAGCCGAAACCGGTCCCGAAGGCCTCGGTGGCCTTGGTGCAGAACCGTCCCACCAGGGCGTCGTAGCGCCCGCCACTGGCGATGGCCACCGGGGCGTCGGGCCCCTGGCAGACCAGTTTCAGCACCAGGCCGTCGTAGAGATCGAAATGGGGTTGAAAGGTGGGATCGAGCTGAAGCCGGACCCCCAGGGCCTGGGCGGCTGGAGCCACGGCGGCCAGGCTGTTGGCCAGGCTGTCGAGCAGGGGCAGCGGGCCGATCCATTGCTGCAGATGGGCCATCACCTTGGACGGTTCGCCGCGCAGGTTGAGCAGGCTCTCCAGTCGCTCGCGGATCCCTGGGGGAACGGACACGAGCGAGAGGGCTAACGGGTCAAACTCCGTGAGGGCGTTTCTGGCGGGCTCACGCTGGACGGCGGGGACCTGGGCCAGCAGGGCATCGAGCAGGCCATGGTGACCCACCAGCAGGGTCGGGCGATGCTCGGCCCGTAGTCCCAGGCTGGCCATGGCGGCCAGCAGCAAGTGCATCAGCTCCCCGTCGGCCGCTGGGGAGGCCAACCCGAGCAGCTCCACCCCACTCTGCAGTTCCTCCTGGAGTCGCTGACCGCCACCCTCGGCCGCCACGGCGCGGAAGGTGGAGCCGCAGGCCCAGAGCCGTAGGGGCCGGGGTCGGCTCGCCAGGCGGGTGCTGGCGGCTCGGGCGATGGAGGCGGTCAGCTCGGGCCGTAGGCCGAGGGGCTCATCGCTGGCCAGCCGCAGCACCTCCCTCCCATCGATGCCACCACCAGCCTCCAGGGTGTCGAGGCGTTCGATCGTGGGTGGTGCCACCTCCCTGTACCCCCAGAGGCGGTACACCTCAGCTAGGCGCTCACAGAGCAGACGGTTGCTCTCCACCTGGCCCGGATTGAGATCGCGCGCACCGGCAGCAGGTTGGAGGGCCATGAAAGAAGGGAGGCAGGAGGGGGCGGCGCTGGAGGGATCCTATGGATTGCCCTGGGCAGGCGGGTCGAGTTCAGGGGCTCCATAGCTAGCTCCCGGCAGGGGACGGCAAGCGGCCAGACCCTCAATCAACGGGTGGCGCAGGGCGGGAGCACAGGCGATCAGCCGCCCGCTGGCCAGATCCAGGGGACTGCCGTCGTAGGCACAGACCACCCCTCCGGCCTGCTCGACCAGCACCACGCCGGCCACCAGGTCCCAGGGCGACAATCCCCGCTCCCAGTAGCCGTCCAGCTGGCCGCTGGCCACATAGGCCAGATCCACGGCGGCGGCCCCGGCGCGCCGCACCCCATGGCTGCGGTGGGTGAACCAGGCGAACTCGGCGTAGTTGTTGTCCTGTCGTTCGATGCGGTCGTAGGCAAAGCCGGTCACCAGCAGGGCATCTGCCAGCTGTTGGCAGCGGCTTACCCGGAGCGCTTGATCATTGCGCCAGGCCCCCAGTCCGGGGGCCGCCCAGAAGAGTTCATCGAAGGCCGGTACCGCGATGGCACCGAGCAGGGGCAGAGCCTCCCAGGTGAGTCCCACGGAGGTGCCGTAAAAGGGGTACCCATGGGCGAAGTTGGTGGTGCCATCCAGGGGGTCCACCACCCAGCGCAGCGATCCTTCGCCGTCGCGTTGGCCGCCCTCCTCGGCCAGCACCGGGAACCCAGGCGTCTGCTGTTTCAACACCTCCAGAACAGCGGCCTCTGCCGCCAGATCCGCCGCGGTGACCAGATTGCCCGCACTGCCTTTCTCGCGCACCTCACCCAACTGGCCCACATGGCGACGCAGGACGGCGGCTCCGGCTTGGGCGGCCTCGCGGGCCACGGCCGCCAGGCGTTCCAGTTCAGGGCCGTCCAAGCCCGACCCCAGCAGGGCCTGATCGGAAAGCTTGGGAGCAGATCCTGGGCTCATGGGGCGAACGGGGCTCGGTGGGGTCACTCATCCTCCAGCGGCAGGCCGGGTCGCACGGGTCCACGGCCGAAGAATTGGCCAAACTGCAGCTCATAAACCTCGTCCTCATCCTGGGTTTCCACTTCCAGAGGACCGACGGCCCGGGCGACGCATAGCAGGCCGTAGCCGCGATCGCGCAGCTGGCGGGACAGTCCTAGGGCTTCCCGGTGATCAATCTCGCCCCCCAAGACCCGGACGGCGCAGGCTGTGCAGCAGCCATTGCGGCAGCTGAACGGCAAAGGATCACCTTGGGCTTCGAAACTACGAAGGATGTACTCCCCCTCCGGCACCTCATGGCGGATCACCCGATTCTGCTGTCGCCAGTGGATCGTGATCGGGTGGGTTCGCGTCATCGGCGGAAAAGAGTGGCGAGCAAGCAGCCTGCTACATTGGCATCTGCCCCATTTAGCCCCTGGAGAGGTGGCCGAGTGGTCGAAGGCGCAGCACTGGAAATGCTGTATAGGGGCAACTCTATCGAGGGTTCGAATCCCTCCCTCTCCGTTCTTCACCGGCCTTAAGCCGGTTTTTTTTTGGAGAGCTCCAACAACACTGGATACGACAAAGTACGCCCAGGCGGACACAGGTCTGTGTAGGCGTGGATGCGGGAGAGGCGAGGTGTTGAAGCTGAACCTCTCCCCGTTATCGGAGTGAACTCAGGGCTCAGCCGAAACGACCACTGACGTAATCAAGAGTCGCCTGCTGATCGGGAGAGTTGAAAATCCTTTCGGTTTCACTGAACTCCACGAGGTAACCCACCTTTCCAGTGCCACCATCGACGGCTTCGGCATTGAAAAACGCGGTCATGTCGGCCACCCGTACCGCCTGCTGCATGTTGTGCGTCACGATGATGATCGTGTAACTACGCTTCAGCTCATGCATGGTTTCTTCCACTTTTAAAGTGGAAATCGGGTCGAGGGCTGAGCAGGGCTCATCCATCAGGATCACCTCCGGCTCCGTCGCGATGGCACGGGCAATGCAAAGGCGCTGCTGCTGGCCACCGGAGAGGGCAAAGCCGCTCTCTTGGAGTTTGTCTTTGCATTCATCCCACACCGCTGCCTTGCGAAGGGAACGCTCGACCAACTCATCCATGTCCCCCTTGAAACCGTTGATACGAGCCCCGAAGGCAATGTTTTCGTAAATCGTTTTGGGGAAAGGGTTCGGCTTTTGAAACACCATGCCGATGCGACGGCGCACCTCAACGGGATCAATACGTCGGTCATAAAGGTCCTGGCCGTCAAAAACGACACGGCCCTTGAGTGTGCAGCCAGGAATCAGATCGTTCATCCGATTCAGGGACCGCAATACGGTGCTCTTTCCACACCCTGACGGACCAATAAATGCGGTTACTTTACCCCGTGGTAACTCCATGAAGACATTCTTGACAGCCTCAAACTTTCCATAGGAAATTGTCACATTTTGCAGTGACATGCAAACATCGTTGGCCGTGGTTGCAGGTGCGGACAGCGTGGATGTCATGACTGAAATGAGAGAATAGGTAAGGGTTGAAAGTTTAAGGAGCAAGAGAGGTGCTATCTGGCATGGGATGGCCAGTTATCAAAAGGTTACTTCTTTGTCATGCGGCTGATCCAGCGAGCCAGAAGATTGGCCCCAAGAATCATAATCACAAGAACGAAGGAAGCCGCCCATGCTAGTTCATTCTGCGCTTCATAGGGCATGATCGCAAAATTAAAGATCAGCACCGACATCGTGGCGATGGGATTTAACAATCCCTCCGGCCAGAAGGGGGAAAAGAGAGCGGTGAAGATCAGCGGTGCAGTTTCCCCTGCGGCCCTGGCGATCGCCAGCACGACCCCGGTGGCAATGGGGGTGAAGGCGGAGGGCAGGGTGATCCGGGTGATGGTGACAAAACGGGACGCCCCGATGCCATAGGCGCCAAGCCGGAGATCATTCGGGACCAATTTCAGCCCTTCATCGGTGGTCTTAATCACCGTGGGAAGCATCAGCACCGAAAGGGCAATGCCACCGGCTAAGGCGCTATAGCTTTGGCCGGCGAACAGGCGGGTGGCCACGATCAGTCCATAGACGAAAACCCCGCTGATGATGGAGGGAACCCCTGCCAGAACGTCGTTGCCAAAGCGTACGAACTGGGCAAACCAACCCTTGGAGGAATACTCCGCGAGGTAGATGCCACCGCCAACTCCTACGGGAAGGGCAATTAAGGAGGCGATCAGGGTCACCACGATGGTTCCCACGATGGCATTGCCGATCCCGCCCCCTTCCAGTCCGGGAGCTGGTGGAAGATCGGTGAACAGACGCACGCTGATCAACCGCCCTCCCTGGACCAGCACATAGAACAGAACTAGCACCAGAGGAAGCACCGCAATGGCGGCAAAAACGGCGGCTAGTCCGGTGAAGAAGGTGTTGCCACGGTTGCGGGAGAGGCCGGAATCAAAGAAGAGCGGACGCCGTTCGAACAGTGATTGGGGACTACCTGATGTCGTCATGGGGAGAGGAGGGATGGGGAGGCTGTTCGAAGGCGTTCAATAACGGAGGCTCAGTCGGCGCACGACCCATTGCGCCAAGACGTTGACCGAGAAGGTGAGCAACATCAGGATCAGGGCGGCATACATCAGGGCCGAAACCTGGATCCCATCCGCTTCGCCGAATTGGTTGGCCAGCATGGAGGCGATGGTGTTGCCTGGAGCCAGCAACGAAGGGCTGAAATTAAGTGCGTTACCGATAATCATCGTCACGGCCATTGTTTCTCCCATGGCCCGTCCTAGGGCGAGCATCACGCCTCCCATGATCGAGGAAATCGCTGCTGGAAGAATAATGTTCAGGATTGCTCCCCAGCGGGTGGTTCCGATGCCATAGGCCCCTTGGCGCAACTCCACCGGCACCTGGTTCAGGGCATCCCGGGCAATCGCGGTGATGATCGGTAATACCATCACCACCAGAATCAGTACTGCTGGTGCGGTCCCGGGCCCCTGGGGGACGGTTCCAAAAAATGGGGTCCAGCCCAAGAGGGTGTGCAACAGCTGGAGAACCGGACGGATGGCGGGCTCCATCACGAAGATCGCCCAAAGGCCAAGCACCACCGAAGGGATGGCGGCCAACAGTTCAACCATCAGACCGATCGCCTCACGGAGGGCCGAGGGGATCAGGTCTTCGGTGATGAAGATGGCCGTGCCGACTCCGAGGGGAACGGCCAGCAGCAGGGCCAGAAGCGAGGTGACCAGGGTGCCGTAGATAGCAGTGAAGGCGCCGTACTCCTCCTTCACCGGGTTCCAGGCGGAACTGGTCAAAAACGTTAGGCCGAATTGACCCATGGCCTCGCGCCCACCTTGAAACACGGTGATGAAGATGGCCAGCAACACAATGGCCACCATCGCCGCAAGGCAGAGGGTGAGTTGGCGAAAGCCGAGATCGACCCACTTCTCCGCCGCGGGTCGGCGGCGGAGGGTGAACATCTCCTCCCGCGCTGCTGTGGTCATACTCGGCGGCATCCGGGGAGTAGGTGGGGAAGGATCCCGTTGAACAGAGGTCTGGAGAATCCCAGAGAGTGTTCTTGGGGAATTGTTGATCTGGTGAAATCTAGACACCACCAGGCCTTTCCTCGGTTAAGCTCCGTTTAACGCTAGAGCGGTCCCGGTAGCGTTGGGCCATCACGCACAAGTTCATGGGTCGGATCGTAGGTATCGACTTGGGCACCACCAACTCGGTGGTGACCGTGCTCGAAGGCGGTCGTCCCCTGGTGATCGCCAATGCGGAGGGGGGGCGCACCACCCCCTCGGTGGTGGGCTTCAGCCGGGAGCGGGAGCTGTTGGTGGGCCAACCGGCCCGGCGCCAACTCGTGCTCAACCCCCGCAACACCTTTGCCAATCTCAAGCGGTTCGTCGGCCGCAGCTGGGATGAGCTGGACGACAGCAGCCTTGCGGTGCCTTACACGGTCCGCGCCAACGACCAGGGCAATGTGCGGGTGGTCTGCCCGCTCACCGAGCGCGAATACGCGCCTGAGGAGCTGGTGGCAAGCATCCTGCGCAAGCTGGTGGACGATGCCGGCACCTACCTCGGCGAGGCGGTGGAAGCGGCGGTGATCACCGTTCCGGCCTATTTCAACGACGCCCAGCGCCAGGCCACCCGCGATGCCGGTCGGCTGGCGGGCCTGCGGGTGGAGCGGATCTTGAACGAACCCACCGCCGCCGCCCTGGCCTACGGCTTTGATCGCAGCACCGTCAAGCGGGTGCTGGTGTTCGACCTGGGCGGTGGCACCTTCGATGTCTCGGTGCTGCGCATCGCCAATGGCGTGTTTGATGTGAAAGCCACCAGCGGCGACACCCAGCTGGGGGGTAACGACTGGGATCGCTGCCTTGTGGATTGGCTGGCCGATGCGTTCCAGGCGGAGCACGGTCTGGATCTGCGGCGGGACCGCCAAGCCCTGCAGCGCTTGACCGAGGCGGCCGAGAAGGCCAAGCAGGAACTGTCCGGTGTCCAGAGCACGCCAATCTCCTTGCCGTTCATCGCCACGGTTGAGGCCGGACCTCTGCACATTGAAACGACCCTCGAGCGGCGCACCTTCGAAGGGCTCTGCCCGGATCTGCTCGATCGCTTGCTGCGCCCCGTGCAACGGGCCCTGCGCGACTCGGGCCTCGCCGCCGAGGACATTGATGATGTGGTGCTGGTAGGGGGCTCGACCCGCATGCCCATGGTCCAGGACATGGTGCGGTCTTTGATCCCACGCGAACCCTGCCAGTCGGTGAACCCGGACGAGGTGGTGGCGATCGGTGCGGCCGTTCAGGCCGGCATCCTCAACGGCGAACTGCGTGATCTGATGCTCAACGACGTCACCCCCCTCTCCCTTGGGCTGGAGACGATCGGTGGGGTGATGAAGGTGTTGATTCCGCGCAACACCCCCATTCCGGTGCGCAAGTCCGACCTGTTCAGCACCTCCGAGGCCAATCAGAATTCCGTGGAGGTCCATGTGGTCCAGGGGGAGCGGCAGATGGCTCAAGGGAACAAATCCCTGGGGCGTTTTCGTTTGTCGGGCATTCCGCCAGCGCCGAGGGGGGTCCCCCAGGTGCAGGTGTCCTTCGACATCGATGCCAACGGACTTCTGCAGGTGTCGGCGACGGACCGCACCACGGGCCGCCAGCAGAGCGTGAGCATCCAGGGCGGCACCAACCTCAGCGAAGAGGAGATCAACCGGTTGCTGGAGGAGGCAACACAGAAGGGGGAAGAGGATCGCCGCCAGCGGGCCGAGATCGATCGCCGCAACCGTGCCCAGACCCTGATGGCCCAGGCCGAACGTCGGCTCCGGGACGCGGCCCTGGAACTGGGGCCCTATGGCGCCGAGCGGCAGCAACGGGCCGTTGAGCTGGCCCTGCGGGACGTGCAGGAGAGCCTGGCGGCGGATCCGGGGGATCTGGAACTGGCGGTGAGTCAGCTGCAGGAGGCCCTGTTCGGTCTCAATCGGCGGTTGCTCAACGAACGGCGCGGTGAAGGGGGACCCCTGCAGGGGTTGAAGAACACCCTGGGCTCCCTCAAGGATGAACTGTTCGCCGATGACGACTGGGACGACTGGGACCGGGGCGGACGTACGGATCCCTGGGCCTCCCCTGCGCGCCCTGGCATCGGACCCGGCCGCGGTCTTGGCTACGGCGCCCCCCGCTACGACACCCCCCGCTACGACACTGATCCGGGCTGGGGGGAGCGGGGCGGTTGGAGGACCGCAGATCGGACCGAGGATCGAGACCTGCCCGAGCGCCTTCGGCCTCAACGCTATTCCGTAGAACGCTATTCAGCAGAACGCGATCAACCCCAGAGCAATCCAACCGAGCGCTATCCAACTGAGCGGTATCAGCCCGAGGGCGATTCCTCTGGAGCTGATCAGCCCGAGCGCGCGTTCGCTCAGCGGTCGCAGCCAACCGTTCGCGGCGATCGACCGCAACCCGACCGCCGCGAACGGTTGGAATCCGAGGCCAAGCGTCCCCTAGGACAACCCCGTGACGCTGGGGACTGGGCAGCCGGCCAGCTCGATGATCCCTGGGCGGACTTCTGACCTCCGTGAATCGCCCCCCCAGCGCCGAGTCCCGGGTCCCTGCTGTGCCCGACCACTGGCAGGTTCTTGGTCTGCAGCCCGGAGCCGATGCCACGGCCCTGAAGCAGGCCTTTCGTCAGCAGGCGCGACGCTGGCATCCCGATCTCAATGGCAACGATCCGGTCGCCGAGGAGCGGTTCAAGCTGGTCAATGAGGCCTATGCCGTTCTCTCGGACCCGCTACGGCGCCGAGCTTGGGAAGGGGGCGATGACGGCGCCGCCCACTCCGAACCCACCGATGCCGATCCGTTTGCCAGTGGCTTTCCCACCTTTTCAAGCTATCTCGATGCGGTCTTCGGTCGACGGCGTTCTGCGGGACCAAGCCGAGACGATGAGCCCCCGCTCGACCAGAACTTCGAGGCAACCCCCGACCAGGAGCCGGTTCCCGTTGGCGGCGTCACCACCACCGCACCACCGCCGCCGCCGCCCGTGCGGGCCCTGGCGGCCACCGAATCCCTCGTTGCCCTCAGCCCAGACCAGGCCTTGGTGGGTGAACGGGTCGAAGTGGCCTTGGACGATGGCACCATCGTGGAGGTTTGGACGCCGCCCCTCGCTGGAGATGGTTGGAGGCTGCGGCTCGCGGGCTTGGCCCCCGGAGGCCTGGACCACTTCCTGCAGTTGCAGGTCCGCACCGCCGAGGGGCTGCGCATCGATGGCCTCCGCGTGCTGTATCAATTGGAGTTGGCCCCTGCTGACGCGGCCCTCGGCTGCCAAGTGGCCATTCCCACCCTGGAGGGGCCCGTTCGGCTCCGGGTGCCGCCGGGAAGTTCCAGTGGTCGGATGTTGCGGTTACGCGGTCGGGGGTTGGCCCGTGGCGCTCAGGTGGGGGATCAGCTGGTGGAAATCCGGGTCGTGGTGCCGGCCAGCCTGAGTGAAGCAGAGCAGGCTCTCTACGGCCGGTTGAGGGAGCTGGAGCTCGAGCAACAGGCGGCAGCCGAGTCCGCCTGAAGACCACGAACCATCGCATCGCTCCTCGCTCAGCGGTCCGGGCCAGATGAGACACTGTCGCTAGCGACCGTGAGGCCGACCGTGACACGCATCAAGCCCGTGCACGTGCTCCTGTTCGATGCCGGCAGTGACCAGGAGGGCATCCACTCCCTGGAACTCAATGGCCGCACGGTGGTGCTGCTCTTTGAAGACCCCGACGATGCCGAGCGTTATGCAGGCTTGCTCGAGGCCCAGGACTTTCCCATCCCCTCTGTCGAGGCCCTCGACCAGGAGGAAATGGAACTGTTCTGCAGTCAGGCTGGCTATGAAGCCCGGTTTGTTCCCGCCGGTTTCCTGCCCAGGAGCGAGGAAGATCGCCTGCTGATTGCGCCCCCAGAACGCAACATGGACGTGACGGGCTGGAAGGAGCAGGTCGCAGCCAGCGATCCCGCCGGCGAAGAACGGTCAACAACGACCGACCCTGAACTTGAGGCCTTTCGCCGCAGCCTGGAGGGTTTGCTATGAGCCCCGTCAACGGTGATCGTGGCCATCTGCTCACGGAACAGGCCAATCCAGCCAGTGAGCGCCTCGATGAGCTGGCCACTCCGGAACTCATCGCCCTGTTCTGCGCCAATGACCTTGCGCCCCAGCAGGCGGTGGCGGCGGCGGCGCCCATGTTGGCCGCAGCGGTGGAAGCCATCGCCGATCGTCTGGGGCGCGGCGGCCGCCTCTTTTACTTGGGGGCCGGGACGTCCGGTCGGCTTGGGGTGCTTGATGCAGCGGAATGCCCCCCCACGTTCTGCACCCCCCCGGAGCTGGTGCAAGGGGTGCTCGCTGGGGGGCCGGCGGCCCTGTTGCGCAGTTCCGAAGGCCTCGAAGATCTAGCGGAAGCCGGGGTCAGCGATCTCCAGGCGCGGGGTTTTGGATCCCAGGACTGCCTGGTGGGGATCGCCGCCGGAGGGACCACGCCCTATGTCCTTGGGGGATTGCGCCATGCCAAGGACCTGGGCGCCTTGGCGATCGCCCTGGCCTGCGTTCCCGCCGACCAGGCTCCCATGCCCTGTGATCTTGATATTCGTCTGCTCACCGGACCGGAACTGGTGACCGGATCCACCCGCCTGAAGGCCGGCACCGCCACCAAGATGGCCCTCAATATTCTCTCGACCGCCGTGATGGTGCGGTTGGGCAAGGTGTACGGCAACCGCATGGTGGATGTGGCGGTCACCAACAGCAAGCTGGAGGACCGCGCCCTGCGAATCCTGCGGGATCTGGCGGGCGTTCCCCGGGAGGAGGCCAGTGGGCTGCTCCAACGGGCGGGGGGATCGGTGAAGTTGGCCCTGCTGATGGCCAAAGCGGATCTGGATGCCGACGCGGCCCGTCACCATCTTGACCGCCATGGACCGTCGCTTCGGGCCGCGCTCGCCGCGGCAACCCTCGACGGGGCCCAAGGTGGAGCAGCACTGAGCCTTGAAGAATAGGCCAAGCCGCAATCAATTCATAAAAAAGCCCCTGCTGGGCAGGGGCAGAGAACTGATTGCGGTTGTCTAGCCCTAATGGGCAAGGTTTTGGGTTAAACCCGACGCCGTTGGGGATGAATCCCGAACGGGATCAGTAGCCACCACGGCCACGGCCGCCGCCGCCGCCGCCATAGCCGCCGCCACCGCCGAAGCTGCCGCCGCCGCCACCGCCGCCGCCGCCGTAGCCACCACGGCCGCCACCGCCACCGCCACCGGTGCGGGGTTCGGCTTTGTTCACCCGAATGGCCCGACCCATCCACTCCACATTCTGGAGGTCATCAATCGCTTTCGTCTCGTCTGCTTCGCTGCTCATCTCCACAAAAGCAAAACCACGCTTACGACCGGTTTCGCGGTCGGTGGGCAGGCTGCACTTGCTCACCTGGCCATACTGGCTGAAAAGATCCTGGACATCTTGCTCTTCGGCATCGAAGGAAAGATTGCCCACGTAAATAGTCATGAACCGAAAAAAATGGAAAAATGTAACTGATCCGCTGACGGCCCTGAAGAAAGTTGCTGGCCTTGGAGGGGAAAGAACTCGCTGAAGAGAAATCTTTGAATCTCATAAACCTTATCACGGTGGACGGTTGCATTGGCGTCACCCGGGACCGCAGGCCTGCATCAAAAACGCGGCAGCGGTCGGGCTGGGATTAGAGAGGCGTGGTCCCCGCGTCCAGACCCCATGTCGAAATCCCAGCTGCAGGCCTTTGTGATCAGGATGGAAGCCGATCCAGCCCTGCGTGCCCAGGTGGAAGCGGCTAGTGACGATGCGGCAGCGGTGGTGGCCCTGGCCCAGAGCGAAGGCCATCTGTTTTCTCCCGCCACCTGGACCCGCCACCTTCGCGGCTGAGGGCTTCGACCTGGAGGCTCCTAGGCCGAGGGCAGTGCCTCCTTACTGAGACCCTGCTCCAAGATCGGGATCAGCCGTTCCAGGGCCACACCGCGGCTGGCCTTGAGTAGCACCGTGTCGCCCGGAACCAGCCATGGAAGCAACGGCGCTGCCGCGGCTTCCGGGGTCGTGACCCGTCGCAGTCGAGGTAGGCCGGCGGCGGCCGCTGCCATGGCGTCCCCCTCGGCGCCGTCCGCCACGATCACCAGACCATCCAGGCCAAGGTCCTGCACCCGCCGGGCCACGAGGCCATGCAATTCCAGGCTGCGTTCCCCCAGCTCCAACATTGTTCCCAGCACGGCGTAACGCCGTCCCCCGCCAGCGGCGAGAAGCTCCAGGGAGGCCAGGACGGCTTCGGGCGAGGCGTTGTAGGTCTCATCGAGGAGGCAGACCCCTCCGACGGAGAGACGACGGCTACGTCCGCCTGGCAATTGCACCTCAAGATGGCGGAGGTCCGCTGGATTCACGCCCAGATGGAGCGCGGTGGCGATCGCCAACAACAGATTGCGGGCGTTATGTCGACCGTCGAGGGGCAGGGTCAAGGGTGGCGCCTCCAGCGGGAGGGCCTTCTCCCCAGGCCGGGACAGCCGCAGGGCTGGGGCCGTGCCCTCGGAACCCTCCGTGCCCAGCAGCGTGCCGACCAGGGTCGGGGGCGGCGTGGACGCCGCCAGCTGGGGGATCTCATCGGCGAGGGCCACCCGTTCCACCGATCCCGACCAGACGGCGGCCAGGGCCTGCTCCAACAGCGGATCACCGGCGGGAATCACCACCAGTCCCCCAGGCTGAAGCGCCGCCGTGATCTCACACTTGGCCTGGGCGATCGCCTCCCGGCTGCCCAGCCGACCAATGTGGGCGGTGCCGATGTTGGTGATCACGGCCACATCCGGTTCGGCGCAGCGGCTCAGTCGTTCGATTTCCCCGAGTCCGCGCATGCCCATTTCCACCACCAGGGCGGCGCTCTGGGGAGTTGCTCTCAACAGGGTTCCTGGAGCTCCCACATCGTTGTTTTCGTTGCCTCGGCTGGCGACCACCTCCCCCAGGGATCCGAGGGCTGCCCGGATCAGTTCGCGGGTGGTGGTTTTGCCCGCTGATCCGGTTACCGCCACGACTGCAGCGGGCGATTGGCGCCGCCACACCCGGGCCAGCTCCTGCAGGGCAACCAGGGTGTCCTCCACCAGCCAGAGGGCCCAGTTCCCCTCCCGGGCCAGGGCCTGTACCCGCTCCGCGGAAAGCCGATCCCGCTGGGCCACGGCGGCTGCGGCCCCTCCGATCCGTGCTGCGTCCAGAAACTGATGACCATCGAAGCGTTCACCCACCAGCGGGACGAACAGCGCCCCCTTCAGGTCGGAGCGGCTATCGCTGGAGACGGAGTGGATCCGATCGGGACGGCGTCCCAGGGGCTCTCCCCAGAGCTCCACCAAGGCATCCGTTTGCAGACTCATCAGGGGGAAGGAAGCGAATCCAGCAGGATCATGCCTGAGCCCACCAGGGCGCTGCGGGCGATCTCTCGGCCCCCCAGATCGCGGAGTTCGAGCCGTTCGAACCCCAAGTCTTCCGCCCGTTGTTGCCAGCGATTGAGTAATTCCAGCCGCGACGAGGGCCTCAGCGCCCGGAAGGGGGGGCTCACCTCCAACCGGAGCACCAGCCTGGATGGATCGCCCTGGGCCCCCTGGAGCAGGGCGTCCGGATCCAGATCGTTGAAGTCGTTCAGTAAGGGCGGCGGCAGTGGCGGCTGGAGTGGCGGCGGTTGAGCTGGGGCCTCGGACCTTGGCCTGGTCTCCGGGGGCGGCAACGGGGTGGGGCTGGTGGCGAGGTCGAGCTCAGCGTTGACCGTGCCTGGGTTAACCGTGGCCGTGTCGACCGTGGCCTTGCCCGCAGGCATGGGCGAGGGGACCATGGGGGGCGGCTCCGCCGCGACTGGCGGGGCGATGCTGACGTTTCGCGGCTCGGGGTTTCCGCTTCCGTGGGGGAGGGCGCGCACCACCAGCACGGGCAGGGCCAACCCCAGGCCTAGCAGCAGCGGCCAGAACAGGGGGGCCAGGGCTATGGGCCAGAACGACGGCCGCCAGAGATCCCCTTGGGCATTCCGTCGCCAGAATTCCCAGACCTTGAGTTGCAGACTGGCCAGGAGGTCCCGCAGGTCAGCAACCAATCGGACCCAGGGGGCCTGGTAGGGGGCCGGAAGGTTGGATCCGGGGCCGGACGGCTCGGCCATGGACCTTCAGCTTTCGCCGCGGCGCAGCAGCTGGGCCAAGGGGTTGCGGGAACGGGCCGGGGCCGCCGCCGGTGGCGCCTGGGGGGCGGGCGGTGGTGTGTCGGCCTCGTTGGCCCCCGAGAAGCGCTTCAGGCTCGGGTCGGCCCCCTGGCCTTGGGAGAAGCGCTCAACCTGCTCGGCATCCGGGGTGGGTTCCTTCACCCCACAGACCTCTCGATACATCGCGTCATAGGCCTGGGCGGAGCGGTCCCAGCTGAAGTCCTGGCCCATCGCCCGGCGTTGCAATTGACGCCAACTGTCGCGGTGGCGATAGGCCTCCCAGGAGCGCACGATGGCCGTATAAAAATCAACCGGTTCATAGCGATCAAAACAGAAGCCCGTCCCGGTGCCTTCGTTGGGGTTATGGGGGGGGACGGTGTCCACCAGCCCGCCGACGTTGCGAACAACGGGAATGGACCCATACCGCATCGCCAGTAATTGGCTGATGCCGCAAGGTTCGAAACGACTCGGCATCAGGAAGGCATCACTGCCGGCATAGATCAACCGCGACAGGGCGTCGTCATAGGTGAGAAAAACTGCGAAGCGACCAGGGTGGCGTGAGGCCATTTGCCAGAGCCCTGATTCATAGCCACGATCGCCTGTGCCCAGGACCACGAATTGGCTGTCCGTGTAGGCCAGGACCCGATCGGCCACTTGGAGTAAAAGATCGACCCCCTTCTGATCCACCAACCGGCTCACCATGCCCATCAGATAGGTGTTGGGGTTCACGGTGAGGCCCATGCGTTCTTGCAGGGCCCGCTTGTTCCCTGCCCGTTCCTCCAGCGTGTCTGCCGTGAAGCGGGTCGCCAGGGCTGAATCGGTGGCCGGATTCCAGTCGTCCCCATCGATGCCGTTAAGGATGCCGCGCAATTTGCCGCTGATGAAATTGAGCAGGCCATCCAGTCCCTCTCCGTATTCGGCCGTACGGATTTCCTGGGCATAGGTGGGAGACACGGCATTCACCCGGTCGGCATAGAGCAGCGCCGCCGCCATGGTGTGATCGCCCTGCATGTACCAGGGGCACCAGGTGATGCGATCCAGTTTCCAGCGCCAAGGACCCTGATACTTGAGGTTGTGAATTGTGAAGACCGTGCTGACTTCCGGATCCTGGTGCATCCACACCGGAATCATGCCGGTGTGCCAGTCGTGGCAATGAAGGACCTGGGGCTTCCAACCATTCCAGGCGAATTCCGCTGCCGCGCTGGCAAAAAAGGTAAATCTCCAGTCCTCATCTTCTCCCCCGTAGATTCGCTCCGAATCGAACACTGGATGACCCACCAGATAGATTGGTAGGTTGTTGGTGGGGTGGCGGGTTTCGAAAATGGCGAAATCATTACCCATCGTGTGGCCACGCCAGATCGGATCCTGGGGGATGTTCAGGCGGCTCCATAACTTGCCGTAGCCCGGCATGATGATGCGCACGTCGT
>Ga0209597_1000615_pt1 | contig 23479 bp, 25 predicted proteins | sample M_140625_MF_Meta_FD_187316 | JGI IMG/M metagenome (GOLD analysis project Ga0209597, IMG submission 187316) | Freshwater microbial communities from Lake Montjoie, Canada to study carbon cycling - M_140625_MF_MetaG (SPAdes) (version 2) | ecosystem: Environmental > Aquatic > Freshwater > Lake... | reverse complement strand
GTCTTACTATTCGCACGAACTCGAAAAGAAGGGGTTTCTACGCATCAACAAGGATACTATGAAGACCGACAAGGTGATTGAGAATGCTTTTAACAATGGAATAAAAGAAGGGCGAAACATCGTTATCGACAACACGAACCCGACGAAGGAGGCGAGGGCGAAATGGATAACGGCGGCAAAGAAGGCATCCTATCACATCACGATTGTATGGATGAACTTCCCTATCTCGGTGGTTGAATATCTGGACAATTATAGGATTGCCAAGTATAAAAGTCAGGATTACCACGTTCCGATGGTGGCGATGCGAGTATATTACAAGAAACTCGAAGCACCTACGCAACAGGAATGCGACACGCTCTTAGAAATAAAGACGATTAATGCGGACGATATGCTGAGCGTATGGGTATAATAATAAAAAAATAATAAATATAATAATATCAGTATGTAGAGATAAGTTAAATGCCTCCTGTTTTTTTACAGAACTTTACTAAGATGTATGAGGCGACTATTGCTTTACATAAATGTATTACCATAAAATGTAAAAAAGAAGAAGAGCAATCGGAGCAATCGGAAAAAAGCAAGAATATCCTTGAAAAAGAAAAGTTAATGCTTGAATTTTCAAAAAGGATGGAGGACAACAATGAACGATATAAAAAAGATAGAAAAATGAAAGACATGAATAAAAAGGATATAGTTCGAGGGGACATCGAGTTTGGAGAATATTATATGAAACATATCAAAGCGAACGCTGATTTAGACATCAAAATAATTGAAGAGAGATACCACAATGAACTTTTTAATTGCCGATTAAAAGGGTGCTATAATGAGAGTTTGCTTTTATTAATTTTAACAATTGAAAATATAGTATCAAGCACGGACAAAAACACGGAACTATACAAACTTGCGTCTAAGTATAAAACAATATTCGAAACAAAGAAATTGACGGTTAATGATATCAACGCCTTTGAAATTGATAAGAAGAAGGTTGAATTGGCGAGTCATCTTGCTAAACTTCAAACCGATATGATAAAGTTAAAAAAGAAGTTATGATGACGATATGCTTAGTGTCTGGGTATAAAGTGTTGATATTATAATTTAATTAAAAAATGATTATATAAAGCGTATTATTTTCTTATAACTATAATAAAATGGAGTTCTGCGAAGTTTGCGATAACATGCTTTATGTCAAGTCGAACGCTCAAAATATGCTTGTGAAATATTGTAAGCATTGCGAGTTCGAGAAGGTAGAAACGAACGCCAAGTGTGCGATTAAGATATCAAAGACGATTTATAGTGAGGACGACTTGCTCTATAACCAACACGTGAATAAATATCTACGCTTCGACCCTACGCTGCGTCGCATCAATGACCCGCACATTTCTTGTGCGAATGAGACGTGTATTCAGGAGAACGCGAATAAGCAAATCATCTATATAAAGTATGATTCGAAGAATATGAAGTATCTCTATGTATGCGAGAATTGCGGGAAAACGTGGAAGCAGGTGAATCCGATATAAAAATAAAAAATGATACTAATAGAATAGACATTACTACGTAGTATGACCCTCATATATAAAACCGCGAATATCGAAGATGTCAGTAAAATCAATGAGTTGTTGAATAAGGCGGACAAGATATCGAAGCCGATAATGACAATCTATGAGTTTGATAAGATTATGGGGATGCGAACTCAACAATTGGCATCAGGGGCTTCGCCCTTTGTAGATATCGGCACAGGTAAATTGGTGATTGATAGTAATATGGAACTGCGTAATATAGCCTTGCGGGAACTCGAAGAAGGACGATTACCCTTCATTATAGAGAGGGTTCTGTCGAATAAAAAAAAAGAGTATTATCGCGTATGCGACTTGAACCTTGTGGCAATCCGCGACAGAATGCGTAAGTAGCAGCGAAGCAGCGAAGCCTTAGCGATGATTATTTATTTTAATTATTTTTATTTATTAGAATCGTAATGAAAAAGAAAGATTTTATTCTTTATGGTAAAGAAAAGGTGCTTGGTAAAACAAGGAATGTGTATGTCGCGAAAGTCGCCGCGAAAGCCGCGAAGGCGAAATATGTGAAATACAAGGGGGAGTTCGTGAAATTAAGGAGTTTTGTAAAGGAACGGGAGAAGAAACTATACAGGAAGGAAGAAAAAGGAATATTATATTTTTTTTATGGGAAGGGCGGAGGGAAGTTTGAAGATTCTGTAAAGTTTGAAAACGACGTCCCTGTAAAGTTAGAGCAACTTAAAACAATTATCGATACATTCGATAATCCTGAAAACTACGATAAATATAATAATATATGTAATTTCATATATACTTATACTACCCCATACGGCTCATATTATATCAAACCGTTTATAATCATCAAGGAGGGACATAATATAATTTTCAAGTTTTATTTCGCATACGAAAAATGGCTACATCCGAAAAATACAAAAAAATTATTATGGATTGAGATACCCATCCATATCACGCAGTTTTTCACAGAAAGAACCCATCGCTTCACAAAGGTGAAGTCTGGAAGTTATATTCACATAACCGCAGAGCCTGATAAACTGATTGCTTATAATATATATTCTATAACCAACTTGCGACACATCTATTTAGTCGCGAACTCAATCGCCGATGTCATTCGAATGATTAGTAATCACGGAGACGACATTTTTACAAACTGGGTAAAACACAACGTAGGCGATAAAGAATATAATCACGTCGTGTTTCTAACCTTTTACCTACTAAACTCAACGAATAAATGGCAACAATACACGGAGAAAGACGGTACACCCGCTACGTCCGCTACGTCCGCTACGTCCGCTACGCCGCTCACGCTTAATCAGGATAAAAATATCACAGAAAGGATATCCTATGTCTTACTCGGATTTATCAAATCAAGACTACATTTAATCATTCTTGATATTTTCAAATACTTAAATGGTGATATAGATATCAAAGATGACAAACCGCAAAAAGTGGGTTCGTTTCCTGATTTACAACGCATCTATTTCGATAGTAATATAAAGTATATGCGAACGCATCCACATCAGCAACCGCAAGGACGCGGACGCGGACAACCTCAATCACAAAGACGAACGCCGCTTTCGCCGCTCACACAACAACCAGAACGCGGACGTGGGCGAGGACGCGGAAGAGGACGAGTACGTGGGCAAGGGCGAACAATATAGTTTTTTATATATCAGTATTATAATGATAATAAAAAAAGTAATAATCATCATTCTATCCTATTATATCTCAGGCTATCTCATCATCGATAAGAAGCACTATGATATCAATCATTTCGCGATAGAAAACTTCAAAGAAGAACGATACAGATGTATAAGATACATAAATAATAACCACACGAACGTAGCGAACGCAGCGACGAACGCGGCGACGAATATCGCGAAATATATTACAAAGTATCCATACGCAAAATGTAGAAAATATAAAAATGACTATATTGACTATATAATTTATAAAAATAAAGTTATCATATACAACACACTAATACGCATAATATTCTATATAAATATATTCTTTTTATGATTTGGAGATTGCTGGATGTATCCTATACAGAATACTGACATCGTGAAGACTGTCATCAATTATAAGAGGAGATTGCTGGATGTATCCTATACAGAATACTGACATCAAGAGGACTGTCATCGAATGTTATAAGAGGAGATTGCTGGATGTATCCTATACAGAATACTGACATCAAGAGGACTGTCATCGAATGTTATAAGAGGAGATTGCTGGATGTATCCTACTAACAGGATACTGACATCGTGAAGACTGTCATCGAATGTTATAAGAGGTTGCTGGATGTATCCTACTAACAGGATACTGACATCGTGAAGACTGTCATTACTATATGTATATATTATATATTGTTTATATGATTTGTAATGTTAAGGGACACTATCAATTTTTATGTTTTTATTACCAACTTTTTAATATTATCGACTGCTTTATTATAAATCGTATCAACACTCTCACCCGCATTGAAAATCGGCTCATTCACCATTTCAAAATATTCTTCGTCGCTCATCGACGCCATTCTATCGATGACGCGATTTATCGTTTCCTCCTTCGTATCTTCGAGAAGTATAAAGCGTTTGCTATTGAAATGCTCGACGACGTGTTGCGAACCCCAATAAATCGGCACAACACCCGCCTTAAACCCGTTAATGATTTTCTCCGTAATATAATGCCCTATCTTCGTGTTTTCCATCGTGATACAGAACTTGCTGTTTTTATAAAAAGCCGTTAGGTTATCCGTCGCATAACAACCCGCCAATTTACCCCCAATATTATTCTTATACGAACCGCCATATATCACAGGCATCCGCCTATCTAATCTATCTAAGAAAATGACGCGTTCATTTACAGTCCCGTTTGAAATCACTGCCGTCGTATGATTATTCGGTATCGTCTTCGCGGGACTCAAATCCATATCAGGAATCGATTTGAGATAGAGCAAATATAGCGGAAACTCGACGAAGTTCTGCTCGGTATAATTAAACCCCAAGATACACGTATAGGACGAAAGCGTATTATACATACATCTCGCGTAATAGGATTCGCCCGTATATAAAAAGGACGCCCTCCACGGCTTGTGATTGACAAACGTGGTATCCGTAAATACCGATTCCATCAATATATCCGCGTCCTCGATAGTATGCGTGAGGACGGGTTCTTCGTCATATACATCCCTCAATAAATTAAAAAAGAAGTCGATGTTAATCGGGTCAGTCTTCTCAAAGAAACCCGTCCAAAACCCATTACAAAACACTTTCGTTTCTTTCATCCCATTCATCCCATTCATCCCATTCATTTTTATAAATACTATATAGATATTCCTTATATCTATGGATACATCTTCGTCAATAAATGGATAACTCTCGCCCTCTTCTTTTCGCTAATCTTTTTCCATTTTTTTAACGTTATATTATGAAATACGACCTTGACATTTAAGTTCCCGCCACGCAATCCCTTTTCTTCTATCACAATATCCTTTGTGCTAAATGGCTCGATGGGAACATCTATCAGACTATCATCGACATACCGTATCTTTCGAATACCTCCCGACAAATACTCTACGATATTAATGTCTATCGTGGTGTGTAAGTCGATACGATGAGAATGCGAAGCGGGATGCTCCGAATGCTCCGTATGCGGCGTATGCGTATATCGAACATATTCCGCTCCGTCCGCTCCGCCCCCTTCCGTTTCATCTGCTTCGTCCGCTTCGTCCGCTCCGCAACCCGCTCCGTCTGTTTCGTCTGCTTCGCTTCCTTCGTCATCCGCTTCAAGTATCATTTGGATGATGATTTCGTGTTCTATGCTGTCATCGTCGATATACTGCCTCGTAAAGCACGGGTAGTCATTTTTACAACAAATGGTTATATAGACGGGTTCTTTCACATTTTTAAGCAATATCCGAAGTTTCCGTTTCGTCTGCGAACATAAATCATAATAGGAGATTGGCAGGTTTATATTGTGCTTCACAATCTTCGTGGATGGCTCGTAATGATTTTTATTTTTAAAGCCTCTGTTGAAAAAATAACTCGCGACATCAATAAAGGTGCTTTTGATTTTATCCTTGTCTTTAAAAATCCCGTCATAGGTATTCTTCCAAAAGTTCAAATCAAAACTGTTATATATCTCATAGTCGTCCGCAAGATTGTCAAAGTTATAATCTGTTCCGCGATAATTTAACTTCCCGTAATTCTCAAAATCCTCCATCGCTTTTTTATACCCGATGGTAGCCATCTTAAAACGCTCAATCTTGGCATTCCTCTCGACCTCGTCGCTAACGTGCGTTAATTTATCAGGGTGGCATTCCAATGCTATCTTTTTATAGATACCCTTAATCTCCTCCCGCGTATATTTATCAATATTCTCAATATTCAAATGGAGTGCTTCTACATACATTCATATAAATTGCTTATACTTATACATATTGATTGTGTAATCTTTATATTAGATAAAGAGATAAGGATAATATACTGTATCCTTCGAATGACGATTAAAACGGTTTGGGATAAGTTAGAAGAGGTTTTTCCAGTGATTATAAGAGACCACGAAAGATATGAATTGATATTAAAAAAAATACAACTATCACCGAATAACAAACTGCTCTTCACGCCTACTGGCTTCCCAATCGACCTTTATTTAAACATCGTATTACTACGGATTCTCGATATCACGACGCCTTTTAATAAGACGGAGCATATATGGGAGAAAACGATAATTTACGTTGAAAACCAGTATTATATCGAGATTGACCTGATGAATCCCGAAAATATCAAAAATATCGAAAAGATTACCCCGTTCCTGCTCCACATCATCAGTTCGAAAAACGTCAAAATGAAAAAGCACGTTATCGTCATCAAGCATATCGACCTGCTCTCGTCGCTATATTGCGAACTCCGTATCATTTTAGAGAAGTTCTCGCATAACGTGGTATTCATAAGCACCACGCATTATATCACAAAGATTGACGCACCGATAAAGAGCCGTTTCAGTCTGTTTCGAATACCCCTCTTCACATTTGAAGAAATACAAACGATATACCGCGATAACTTGGATATATCGATGAACGATTATTTAGCCGAAACGAAACCGCGAAACATCATTAAAGCACTCTTTATTTCGGAAATCGAGAGACACCCCGCGTCCGCCGAACTATTGACAAAGGAGTTTGTAGAACTTAATTTCCCGCCATTTGTCGAGTTTATCAAAAGTTTTAATAAAAATAAAAACAACTTAGAAGATATACGAGCATTGTCCTATAAATGCTGTCAATTTAATATATCCATCTTACAAATCGTCCAAGACTTCGCGAGGCTTGTCGATTTCGACTATTACTATATAAATATAAGGGATTGCCACGATAAAACGAAACTGAAATGCGATATCATAAAAATAGGAACTGAAATCGATTACTTGCTATCGCAAACGAATAAATGTAAAGAACCACTATATATCGAGAATCTGCTTTGCCAACTGCTTCTCTAATGCCACGCTATGCCACGCTACGCTATGCCACGCTACGCTATGCCACGCTACGCTACGCTATGCCACGCTACGCCACGCTACGCTACGCCAATTATTCGGGTGGCTCGTCAATCACCGTGTTCAAATTGTTTTTATTTGCCCCATACATAGCAACATATCTATCATTGATGATGATGTCTTCTTTTAGAAAACTAAAATTATTATAGATGAGGTTCGAAGCAATGAAGCAGTCGCACACATACTTCTTGTCATATACGATAGTCCAGTAGATGGAACTAATCTTCCTTATATACTTTTCGAGGAATGTGTTGTATATCTGGGAACCGCCGATAACAAAGGCACTCTCGATGCTATCGTCGCTATCGATATAACGCAAGGCGTCTTCGATGGTTCTAAATACGCGACAGGCGTCGGAGTTGCATTGGCTGTCCGCCGCTATCGCAGCTATCGCAGCTATCGCTGATATCTCTTTCGTTATCTTGTCATAATCGTTTGCGGATATGATGATGTTTATTCTGTCTTTCAACGGGGACGGAGCGTTCGGCAAAGAATACCACGTGTTTTTACCCATTATGATACAGTTCTTCTTGTTCTTGTCGTGGCAACGCATCGTGATATCCCTAAAATGCTTTAATTCATTCGGGATATTCCAACACAACTTGTTTTCGTATCCTATCCCATACTCTAAACTCGAAGCAACAATGATACTAAGTGGCTTATTCATTATAGTTATAGATACTGATAAGTGTTTTTATTTTATATATATTTTTAAGATTATATCAGATTACATCCCGATGTAATCCGATTACATCGATTACATCGATTTGTATGTCTCGTTCATAATCTCGAATACGCGACCTTTGTATTCCTCGATAGTCTCGTCGTCTTTGTATTCGACCATATCGCATACCTTGATATTGATTGCGTAGTCTTTGACAAGGAATAACTTCAAGCACGAGTGAAGCATCGATTCGCCGTTGTCGTGATTGTAATGTAGCGACTCGTCTTCGTATTTCACTACAATCGGCAATATCGGATATTTATGGACGAACGCCCCGTTGCTTGTGAATTCGGTGATGCTCCCCGGAATCGCCGACGTATTCCCTGAACCCGGTGCGATAAATAGAATCTTGTCGCCTGACTTACGGCTATCCACGCGTTCCTTTATTTTCTTGCTCGTCGTCCCCTTTTCTACAAATATATTCCCGAGTTGGTTGTTTATCTTGTCCGTGTATCCTATCGTCGAATAGATGATGACTTTGAGTATCAAATAGGACGAGCGTGGGAATGTGCTAATCAACACGAATCCATCGACGAGCGTTGTGTGATTGAACGTGCAAATGAACTTCGTATCACTATACAGATACTCCATATATTTACGAAAGTCCTCTTCGGATATATTGATGTTGAATGAAAGGATATACATAAATATTTTGGCGAACCACAAGATACCGCATATAATGTTGCTCTCGTTCGTGAGCGGTTGTAAAACGTGTATCGATAGAATCATCATCGCCATAAACAATAGAAACCGAAAAGGCATCGTTATATAGGTTAGGCACGTCAATAATAAAGAGAGCATCAAATCATTTAATATTTAATATATCATAATACTATTTAGACGGTGATATAATCGCATACATATTTCATATTTCATATTTCATATTTCATATTTCATATAAAGACTATAAGGATATCTTTATCTATTATTATGAATATCCCGATTGTCATCATCTGCTATAATAATTATCGATATGTCGCGAATACCTTGACGCAAATCGCGAAAATCAACAAGGACTACTATGCGAATATTATTATTTTGAATAACGCCAGTACGTGTCCCGAGACGATTGCGTATCTTCAAAGCGTCGGTGGCAGCGTTAGCGGCGTTAGCGTCATAAACAATGTCGGCAACTTGGGACCGTGGATTACCCATTTGAATAATCGGCACATCTACGACCTTCTGCCCGATAAATACATTATCACCGACCCCGACTTAAAGTTGAACGAAAAGATACCTTGTAATTTTATTGAAATACTCTCGAACCTGTCGGATACATATAAAACCGCTAAAATCGGTTTCGCATTGGATATATCAGACCACGAGCAATTTCATACGACCAAAGAGTATATGGCGAACCAGACGATACGCGAATGGGAATCACAATTTTGGAAAAATAAGATTGATGTGTCGTCGGACGCCGCTAACGCTACTTACGAACTGTATGACGCCGACATCGATACCACGTTTTGCTTGATGAATAAGACGAACATAATGCGTGGGTATGATAATAAGATACGGGTTGCGGGAGACTTTACGGCGAAGCACATCCCGTGGTATATCGAGAATGAAGTGTATAACCTGTATGACAACTACATCTTGAATACGAATACCACGCATATCTCGACGATTTCGAGGATTGTCAAGCCCTATGTCGAAAATAATTATTTGCGAGTTCATAAAAACGACGAATACTTTTGGATACCCAAACGGGCAAATCATCCGTTCTGGAAGGATATATACGGCGGTTGGAAAAAAGAGATGTTTGAAGTGTTCGATATATATCTATCAAAAGACAAGGTATTCATTGATATCGGCACGTGGATTACGCCAACCGCAATGTATGGCTCACGAAAATCGAAGCATATCTACGCAATCACAACAGATGCCGAAATCACCGAGTTCGCGACAAAGGATATGAAAGCGAACTGTGCGAATAACTATACGTTTCTTGATTATGCGACAACAAACTTGGAGTCGCTACTCGCTGATGCTTCGCTACTCGCTGATGCTTCGCTCATTAACGTAGATATTGGAGGAGAGGAAGAAAATCGATTAGACGAACTCTATGATATACACGTTCGACACGGCATACCGCTCTACATCTGCTGTCATTATCACGCGTGGAAAGATAAGAACTTAGACCGTTTTTATTATTTGACAGAAGATGATAAAAATAATATTGCGACCGCTTCGACGGCTTCGACCGCTTCGGCTGCTTCGGCTTCTCACTCTATCTGTTTCGGTGGCATTGGTGACCCTACATATTGAAACTGTCGCCACAACCACAAACCCCCTTGGCGTTCGGGTTTCGAAACGTAAATTCACTTACGAGTGCGTCTTCTTTCCAATCCATAACAGACCCTACAATCGCGAATACCGCCGAAGGGTCGATATAAATATGGATTCCATCCGCGATACGAATCTTCTCGTCTTTCGCGACCGTCTTAGTGTCCGTGATATATTTCATTACATAATTCATACCATTACATCCTCGCTTGTTGATGCTAACGCGTATGCCGCGTATGCCGCGTATGCTAATCGGGTTGTCGGGGGACGGTTTGAATCCTGAAAACATTGTGATAATCCTTGCGGATGCTGACGCGGATACGGTTATCACCGACTTTGCTAAACGAGACGACTTCATTACATTCATCTTCATTACATTCATCTTCATTACATTCATATTCATTATTTTTATAATATATTATTATAAATATACTATGAACTGGGTATATCTGTCCGTGCTACATAGTATTATTGTAGTTCTCTTAATACTCTATATTCGCTATGATAAAACACCGCATCTCTTGTTCCCTATCATTGTGAGTATCATCGTGGGTGCGATGAGTCTCGTATATTTTCTCTTCTATTATCGGGAGCATTTTACGACCGAGTTTGTGAAGCCGAAGTATTACCTATATGCCGTCGTATTTCTCTTCATCACCATACTTGCCTATTATATCATAAAGATATGTCCGAACCCCGCGTATTTCAGGGTATTCGCGACATTCGAAATCATCTTGCTATTCCTGATAACGCTCTATATACATCGAGACAACTTCCACGTATCCCCGCAGTCGATGGCAGGTTTGCTATTCGGTTGCCTCGCGATTATACTGATAAGCCTCGATGAAGCCAATCATACCGATAGAAAGAAAATATAATTTTATCTAATAACAATAATTACATCTACGTTATATAATAGATGAAAATAATAGTGATAGACACTGGTTTAGGAGGGAAAGATTTTATGAAAAAATTACGAGGGTATAAATGTGAATTTGTAAAACCATTAGATACAGGGAATGATGATAAAATATACGTTCGCGATAAAATAATGGAACTGCTTCTCTCTTATTCACATACAAAGATACATTCGGTTATTATAGCGTGTCATAGTATATCGTCGTGTATTTTAGATATTCTTATTGAAAATAATTTTACAATAAATAAGATTCCTATTTATGAACCCATTGTGCCGATGTGTTCCTATATTATAAAGGAAACACATAATAAATATAAAAATATATTGGTTTTATCTACGCCTTTAACAATGCGAACACGATGGCATTACCGTTTATTGAAATCAAACCGTCGCGTGATAAAATATTTAACATTCCCAGAGTTAGCAACGGAACTTGAATTGGGTAGGAGTTATAATAAATCACTGGATAGATTACAAAAACAAAAAGAGTTTATGAAAAAATGTGATTGTGTCGTATTGGGATGTACTCATTATAATACCATAAAGGATGTAATATCACAAGAACTAACGAGCAAATATAATTTTAAGGGTGTTGTATTGGACTCCAATGAAATCTTAGCGAACTTCTTTGTGTTGAAAAAACATTGATAGTGATACGATGAATATGTTTTTTTTATTATTTAAGAGACTTCATAAACTCCTCCATATTTTTAGTTCCCATACTGGAATTACAGTTTTGACAAATGGGTTTTAAGTTCGATACGATTGTATCGCCACCGTTTGCCTCCGCTACAATATGTCCGCAATTGAAAGACATCTGAGTAATATCCGTTGAATTACAACACATACATTTCGATTTACCAATCATTTCGCCAATATTCGTATTCCACACGAGCCTTTTGATAGTTGCTGGGATAGCCTTCTTCTTCCTTTTCTTTGTTTCGGCTGTGTCGTTCCTTGCAGCGTCACAGACGTCTGAAACATTTGCTTTTTTCTTATTATTCTTCGCAAACTCTTCATTGTGAATGATGTCTTGTAGTTCAGTCATAAATGCCTTATAACTACGTCCCTGTTCTTCCGCAAACAGAGAACCCTGTTTATTAAAGTTATAAATGTCTTTTACGCAAGGGGTTATGTATATATCAAAGTATTCCTCATTCGTCAAATAATCATTATCTAATAGAGGGTTTCGAAATGGCGGATATTGCTTGAAATAATTTAATACAAATGCTATTTTTTCACTATGATAACGGTTAGGCGATAAATGTTTTCTAAATACCTCTATCATATCAACGCCAACACCGTCGCCAACGGCACTGTTCCTATTCATCAAACGCTCTTCAAACTTCCTAAATAGATACCCATTGATTTTTGTAAAGTCTGCAACCATCCCTTTGTGTCCTTCTTTCCTTATATACTTTTGGAGATAAGTCAATTTTTATTTATGTTATACGTTTAACGGTTAAACGTGGTTCTTATACATCAGCGTCGAATACTTTGGGATGTCAAAGTTATAGTATTCCTTCTTTGCGTATTTCTTGTCTTTTATCCATATCCGAACAATATAATAAAACTTCTTAGGGCTTATCGAGATACCGTTGATATTATAGATGATGTTCTCGTCGTTATTGTTGGCAAAGTTCTCGCCAATAATGTTCGCACACAACGCAAAGAACTTGCTATCCAGTTCCTCTGCCATCACTTTAAACGAAAAGCATCCGCCCTTGATATTCAACTCATCCTCGTATCGTGGCATTATATCCAATCGCATAATAAAAAACATACCCTTCTTAAACAATTCCTTATATGCCTTGAAATACTGGATATATTCATCTACATTTGAGATTACCCCTATCATCTTATAACTCTTGTCGTCCCAGTTATTATCGTATGGGTCGTGAAAATACATATTCCACGAATCATTTAAGAACAAATCCGTTGCTGCTGCGTTAGCGACGTTGCCAACGTTAGCGTTTCCATTGTTATCATTCGTATCATTCATTTATATTAAAATATGAGAATATTCTTTATATATCAGATATCTTAGATATAGAAATCAGATATCTAAGATTAAGATATAAATTGGCTTTGTTGGTTTATCATAAATATGTCAGTCGATACCTTGATAACTTTGAAACCCTTTTTAATTAAATACTGTATGATTGGTATGCTAACTTCTTCGTAATTATTTTCGAACCCTATGACATCGACGAATACCTTGTCGAAATCGATGGACTTTATCACTTCAAACTCCGCACCTTCAACGTCGATTGACAAATAATGTATATGCGATACCTCGTGTTCGTCAAGTATCGTCTGTAATCGCTTCGTATTCACTTTGACAACCTGCGTCGTCGCCAACATCTCCGTATTTTCATTCTTCAAGCGTTCTAAATGTCTCGCATCGTAATTCTCTATAATCCCTGAGAGCATCTCGGTATATCCTTCGTTTAGGTAGAAGTCCGCTTCGCCGTCATAATTACAAATCGCACAATTTATGTTCGTGTTCCTGTCCGCCGTGCGGTTCGCTACCAACTTATCAAAGACGCCTTTGATGGGTTCTATATTTATCCCACGCCAGTTATTATTTCTTTCAAAATATAGCGTGTTATTTAAGGAAACGCCATCGTGCGACCCTACATCTACGTAGAAACCGTCCTTGTATCCCTTGAAAATCGTCGTCTCTAAATATTCGTCCTGCTTATATTGCGAATAAAACATCGGTTCAGTCATAAATGTAAAGGTATCTATATCCTTTATATATTATATAAAAAGATAAGAGATAAAAGATAGTAATATCGTAATATCATAATATCATAACAAGATGGCTATACTCGTAACGGGAGGATGTGGATTTATCGGTTCAAACTATATTAACGCATTGCTACGCACCAAACTATTTAACGGCAAGGAGTTCGACTATGTGATAAATATCGACAAGTTAGATTATTGCTCCGCCGAAGATAATGTCGACGTAGGCGACGTAGGCGACGTAGGCGAAGCAGAAGCGAAATACATTTTTGTAAAAGGAAGCGTATGCGATAAGGAACTCGTTCAATCTATTTTTGAGAAATACAATATCGAATATGTCGTCCATTTCGCCGCACAGACTCACGTCGATAACTCGTTTGACAACTCCATCCATTATACAATCGATAACATCTTAGGGACGCATCAACTCCTCGAATGCTGTCGTTTGTATGGACGTGGGAATATCAAGCGATTTATCCATATGTCGACCGACGAGGTATATGGCGAACTCTCAACCATCCATTGTAAGGATAGCGACGAAACCGCATTGCTAAATCCAACGAACCCTTACGCCGCCACAAAGGCGGGAGCGGAGTTCATCGTTCGCTCCTATTACTATTCGTATAACATTCCTATCGTGATTATACGATGCAACAATGTATATGGTGAAAGACAATACCCTGAGAAGATAATACCCAAGTTTATCACGTTGCTACAAGAAAACAAGAAATTAACCATCCACGGCACGGGATTAACACGGCGAAACTTTATCTATATCGACGATGTCGTGAGAGCGATTGATATAATTGTCGCAGAAGGCGTAGATAACAACGTATATAATATCGGTTCGACGGACGAATACAACGTGCTTGAAATCGCCACCATTTTACTCCATCGAATGAAAGGGAATGACGAGAAAATAGAGGATTGGGTAGAATATACAAAGGATAGGAACTTCAACGACTTCCGCTATGCGATTGATACAACGAAGTTGAACGCGATAGGTTGGAAGAAGTCCGTCCATTTCCACGACGGAATACAAAGAACCGTTGAATGGTATTGTAAAAAGAAAAAATAATTACATATTATGCTACACGCTACACGCTACACGCTACACGCTACACGCTACACGCTGCTTCGTCGTCGAATAATTGCTTGTAGTGCCTCTGTCTTCCTTAATTTTTCTAAATGTGCTTTTTGTGCTACACGCTACACGCTGCTTCGTCGTCGAATAATTGCTTGTAGTGTCGTCGCAGCCACCGCAGCCGCCTTATTTAATTGTTCTAAATGTTTATCTTTAAGAACATAGATTAGTAATCTTTCTCCTTCGCTAAAATTAAAACAGAGACGCGACTCATTTGCTAATTTATCTTTCGATAATATGTCTGGGAGACACGTTTTGGTATTTAAACAAAAGTCATCTCCTTGCCCTTTTACTTTCCAATCGTGTCGTTGAAGACCGCACGGTATATTTCGTGTAATTACTTCATTTGCCATAGATGGGTCATTACTTGTTTTTGTCCAGCCATTGTATATATATTTTATTCCTTTACAAGTTATTCCTGTGATTGAATGCTTTAACTTATTATCTGATAATATTACTGAATCTAAAATATACGTTTTGCCATTATATTTTATCTCGTCACGCATAGATGTTAATTCTTTATACATTCCACCATCGAGTATTTGATTACCTGATATAATATAATCCAAATTAACTACTCTTAAAATTAATATAGTAGGCGTAGAAGGCGTAGATTTATTTTTAGTATAATATGTATCTTTCAAATCTATAACATAACCTGTTTTTGATTTTTCATATTCCTTTTTAATTGCTCTATGTTTTGTCTCATCACCAAAAATATAATCCATTACATCATATTCCTTATTAAGATATGAATATGTTAATAATGCACTACCATTATAATCAAACATTTCGCAATCGACACCTAATAAGTTATATAGTTTGCATATATAAACTTCACTTACAAATCCATCTTTAAGTTCAGGATTGTATGGAAAGGACTTAGAATCTTTCTTAAATAATAATCTTAATATATCACCAAAGGTATTGTCGCTAAACTTCTCGTAATATTCTTTTTCGTTCTCAGACATCAAGTATTTCTCGTCTAATACGCGATTTAATAAAGTAAAAAGTTCGTCCTTTGTGTCCCAGTGCTTCGAAGCCTTCAATATTACTTTACGATTACGCTGACTGTAAAACATCGCAACGAAAATAGACATAAACCAACAAATTGGTCCCACTTGCTTTGGTGTTAGGATTCTCGAACATACTTGCTCTTTCAACCCGTTTATAATACTTTGTTGTTCTATGATATATGCTTTAATATCACGTATTGTGTATTCTAAATCTTTCAGATTTAATGGATTGACTTCAAGTATTCTCTTTGCGTTTTCAAGTTTTGCGATTGTGTTTTTACCATTCTCTTCCATAAATTTTCGTATGTAAAGTGGTTCATTCGCAAGTAATTTTCCCAGTTTTGTTTCTAATCTTTTAAGTTTTGTTTTTAATTCTTTAAGTTCTTCACGGTTTTCTTTTGAAATTCTATATTTGAGTTCTTCTACTACTCTTTTTTCTCTCTCTCTTTTATCATCACTTAGGAATAGCAAAGAATGTTCCATCGATGTAAGTATTTTATGAATATAAGATATACTTTTAATCTTCTCTATTATAGGTGAAGGATTATCTGTTTCTAATAACTTTGTTATCTTGTTTAGAACTCTAAAATCATTATTACTATCACTATCATATTCACCGCTGCTCTTGTTGCTACTCGTGCTATTCTTGCTATTCTTGCTACTCGTGCTATTCTTGCTATTCTTGCTACTCTTGCTATTCTTGCTACTCTTGCTGGTAATTCTTAGCGACGGTTCAGATTGCATGTCAGACGGAGACTGTCGAGATGAGGGTGGTGGTAAGACAGGGCGGAGTGCTGGACGTGAGGGTGGTGGTAAGACAAATACTTGCTCTTTCAACCCGTTTATAAAACTTTCTTGTTCTATGATATGATTTTTTATATCACGTATTGCGAATTGTAAAACGCTCACATCTGATGGGTTGGTGGCAAGTATCTCTTTTGCGTTTTCAAGTTTTTCTCTTGTGATTTCACTATTATCTTCCATATTTTTTGCTTTGTAATGTGGATTATTAGCACGTAATTTTCCCAGTTTTGTTTCTAATCTTTTAAGTTTTGTTTTTACTTCTTTAAGTTCTTCTTTATTTCTTGCTATATCTTCTTGTTTTTCTTCTTCAATCAATTGTCGCCTTTTTCTGAGTTCAATTATTACATTATTTTTTCTTTTTTTTTTCTCATCATTGAGTAATAGCCAAGCATTATTCATCGATTCAAGTATTTTCTCAATATAGGAAAGGCTTTTAATCTTCTTTATTATAGGTTCTGGGTTATCTGTTTCTAATAACTTATCTCTCTTCTTTTTTACTTTAAATTCAACTGTGTGTTTTTTATCTTCATCATATTCACTACTGCTCTTGCTACTTTGTCTTATCATAATAGGTTGCATACCCAGATAGCGTTGCGTCATTTATATTACTATAATATATTTTTATTATATTTATAAGACCTTTTGGGTAGATACAAAAAATGATATAACTAATACTCTATTAAATAAATAAATAAACACAAACAACATGCAAGGTATCATCAGTTTCTCTGATAGAGTCGCCTTTAATATTAAAAGCAACGACCACAAGGACGTTATCTTGGAGCAAATGAAGACGCTTTATAATATTAAAATCCTACAAAGGCATCATCATAACCTCGATGCGAACAATGTTAATTTTATATTGTCTAATCACCTGATGAACTTGCGTTCAAATGGCAATAGATATTACCTCTATTTCACGCTCTATAACAATATCGAAACGATGTATTTTATCGATAAGAAAATCCACCCAGGGTATCAACGACCGCGAATCATATTTGGAAGAGGCTTATTTGACAAGAAACTCTTTAAGAATACTTTGCTGGACGGAGAGATGGTGAAGTGTAAAGATAATCGCTGGACGTTTCTCATCAACGACATCGTCTGCTACGAGGGCGTCTATTTCAATCATAAGATGCTCCCTGACAGGTTGAAGGTTATCTATCATCTTTTAGAACATCAATATACGCCTGACGAAACCATTGATGTATGCGACTACAAGGTGAAGAACTACTTTTATATGTATAAAGAATCCATCGAGAACATTATGGAACTGTCCAGTAATCTTAATTATACGTGTAGAGGCATCTACATCTGTCCGTTTGATTTGAAGTATAAACCGAAACTATACAATTTTGACGAATCATCTGTCATCAATGTCGTGCGAAAAACAAAGGATATAACTGAGTTTAAAAGTATGGACGTAGGAACTTGCGGGACTGGGGGAACTGTTCCTACTGGGGGAACGGTGGCGACCGTCGCTAATACCGTCGTCGCCACTACCGTTGCCACCACTGCGTCCGTTGCGATAACAACAGATAACCCGAGCGTATTAAATAACGAAGAGAAGATGCTCTATATTGTGAAAACAAATGAGCCAGATATTTATAACGTCTATGACAACGAGGATGTCCTCAATAAACCAAGTATCGGTATCGCATTAGTCCAAACCCTGAGCGATAGCAAATTGCTACGTGATTCATTCCGTGATAAAAATGCGATAACCAACATTAAGTTCGTATGCGTATTCGTCGAAAAGTTTAAGAAATGGAGAGCGGTTCGTCAAGTGATATGAGTTATGATATATATAATGTAAAAAAATAATACAATCTCCCCTAAGTCAAACCTTGGATTACGGACTACCTGTCGTCGCCAGTCCTTAGTCCTAAGTAGTCCTTGATATCATCGTCGGATAGTTTCGTTTTTCCTTCGTATGTATAGGCTAATTTTTCTTCCAATAAGATTTCGGAAACGCTCTTGGCGTCATCCTTGTTCTTATATATATTCGCTAAAACTCTGCCATACTTATCCTTCGCACAACATTCGACCCATACTAAATAGACGTCCGTATCCAAGATGTTTTTGATATCGTTCTTCGCGATAACCTTCTTATCGGTTAGTATCTCAAACAACCTGTCCCTCGCCTTTATAGCGTTCTCTTGTAGCACCTTGTCTTTGCTTCGAATCTCACACGTATCGATGCCATTCAATCGTATCGTGAATTTATAATACGAACCGAAGGCATTCAAGACAACCTTTACTGTGTCGCCGTCATAGATTTCGACCAGTCTGCCAAAGGTTTTTAATCCATTGACAGACAACTCAGGTGTCGAACCTCCGTATTGCCTGAAATCTTCTTTGCTTACGCCGCTCACGCTGCTCATTGTTTATGTTATTTGTTATAGATAAGAGTTATGATACACTTAAATCATTTTTTAGTTTTTAGTAATATTGATTAACTACATACTCCCCCAAACCAAACCTTATGATTTTGTTTATCATTCGCATACGCCTTATCTGTATTATATCTACGCCAATCCACCTCTCTCATCTTTGGTTCGCTAAACTCGTCATTATAACTACGCACCTCCACAGACGGAAACGCGTAGTTATAAAATGTGCTTACGCCTTTGTCCCTTGCGAGAAAGAAAACGATACGATTAAAACGCTGTCTAAATAACCTTGCTACCGATATACCTCTTGGGTTTTTTGGACTTGCTACCTTGAATATTTCTCTTGAAGCACTCTGTTTCGATAATCTATACACATCAGTTGAAGCGTCATTGAATACTATATTATTCATACTATATATGAACTCGTCAATACTATGATATCCAAAATGTGGTTTTGCTAATCTACTTATCGTGGTAGCGTCAAGCAGATTATCCCGCATAAATAAATAGAGAATAACGCTCCCAGTCCTCCCTTTACCCATTAAACAATGAACGACTACACTATTATTTGGTTCGGTAGTTTTAGGTATTTTCGATATTTGCTCCCAAGCAGAGATACAACCTGGGGACATATCAAAATAATTTGTTATTCTATGATACTTTTTAGGCATATCTGGAACAATCGCATTCATTACACTATTATATACAATATGACTTGAATGCGTATCATAAGGATTACATCCAACTCCAAAATTCAAATCTGGATGATTTATATTTGTTTTAGAACAGTCTTGTAAATCTACAATTGAATATATTTTTTCGATATCTATTAAATACAACATTGATTCTAAAAGTTCCATTTTATTGAATTGAGGCGGTAGTTGCATACCGTATAAATGTAATCTGTCATTTATTTTATAAAGTCGAACACCACCCTGTGTATAGGATATATTACGTGATACGCTGGAAAAATCACTATATAAATTATAAAATTTTTCACTATGTTTGTAAGCATTCCTTGTTGATTTTGGTTCTAATACAGCATTTTCAAAAGCAGTCTTAAACCTATCCTTATTTGTTTCATTATATATAGAATGACTATCGTCCGCAGAATCTAATACCCTTTTCTTTATTACCTTTAATGCCGTATCTATTTCGTCTGTCGTCATAGGATGCAAACTGATTTGTACTGGTGTTGCTGGTGTTCTGAGTGATGCGGTTGCTTCCTTTATAATTCTCGATTTTTTATTTCTATTTAATTTTCTCCGTGGTGTTTGTGCTTCTATTTTATATATTTTTAATTTTTGTGTTCTCGCTAAAAGTAGATTAGGCGTACCCGAGTGAAATAGATTTACAATTTCTTCATCATTTAAAAGTTGTCTTATAAATTCATCATTCGTTGGTAACCGCTTTTTTTCGGATTTGACAGTTCGTGATTCAAGCGCTTCTTTCGCCCATCTCCATATAATCTCATCTGTAATATTGTTTGGATTTTTATTAATTTTATTAATTAAATAATACTTTGCTTTTTCAAAATCAATACCACCTCCACCTTGTTGTTTATCCTCTGTATTGTTTTCAACCATTATATAATACCACGCTTTCCACCATCTTAATCTTAATATTTCTTTTTCTTCTGTTGTAGGTTCTCCTCTTGTAGGTCTAATATCGTCTTCTTCTAAGTTTTCATTTAATAACATTTCATACGTTATGGACGCAGGGGGGGTATCAGGTTTTAGGGTTTTTTTCTTCAAGATATTCAATAGTTCCTTATTTGTTGTAATTTCTTCCGACATCCGCTTTTTAATGACATGTAAAGACATTCCTGACATAGACATCGAGTTTGCCTTTGCCTTTTGTTTCAAAAGATTCGACGACAATTCCAATATTTCCTTACTTGTTCTAATTTCTTCTAACATTCGTTTTTTAATAGCAGTTAAAGACGATGTCTTTGCCATTTGGTTTTCAGACATAAAACCACCTTTCATTCTACTACTTTTATAATATAAAAATATTAAAAACAAAAAATAATGCTTATTGCTTAATCACCATCATAGCGGTTATGTGTCCTTATATAACCTTATTTCTCTTTAACTTTGCGAACAATCCCTTCTTATTGAGAGGAACGGTTTTGCCGTTCAGTTTCTTAGTCGTCTTGATGTTATTACGGGATGCGATGGCTTTCAATTCCTTTACGGTGTATTTGTCTTTCACCTTTTTATTTCCGCCAGTCGTCGATGATAATGCTTCTGCTTTTGCTTTTGCTTCTTTTATCCTTTTATCTAATACCCAATCATTTATTTTTCTTCTTTCTGCTGCTGCTTCTTTTGCTCTTATCTCATCGGCATCCGCAATACCCTTTTTTAAAGCATCTATTTTTATCTGATATTCTTCAATAATAGTGGGTTTATCTGGTTGGGTATTTACCAATGCCTCAGCCAATGTTGGTAGTAACCTATAAATTCTTTTTTCTTTCGACAGTGTATTGGAGTTATCACCCGATATATCACTTTCTTTATCATGTTCTCTAACAATCGGTGTTATTCCTAAACCATTTAATGCGTTATATGGCAGTGGTTTAATACGTTGGTTAATTATCAATACTTATATTATATATTTTTATTTATTTTTTGTTATAAGTAAAATAAAAAACAACTCAATAACTCTATTTCATAACCGCAGGTAGCGATACGCCTGATTTGTAGTTTGATAGTTCAAAGTCTTCAAACGCCAGTTCCTCAATCCACCTTATTTTTTCATCTATCGACGAAGCAATGCGAGGGGCTTCCTTCTTTATTATAACCTTTGGCAAATCAAAAGAATCACTCGCAATCTGCTTCACGACTTGTTGCGTATGCTCTTCGTATATATGAGCGTCGCAAATCGATAGCGAGATTTCGTTTGCGGGTATATGTAGGACGTGTGCGAATATCTGCGTTAGCAATGCGGTACTCGCGATATTAAAAGGCAATCCCAAGAATAAATCGGAACTACGCAATGTAAGATGACACGAAAGCCCCTTCGAACTCTTATTAAAAATATATAAAATATGACACGGAGGCAACGCCATCTTTTTAAGGTCGCAAGGATTCCACCCAGATAATACTGCACGTCGGCTATTCGTGTCCTTTGACAACTCCTCTAACACGTATTTAATCTGGTCGATGCCTTCTGACGCTCCCGCTCCTGCTCCTGCTGTGGCTGTGTATTCTTTTCCAAACTTTCGCCACTGCCATCCATAAACTGGTCCCAATTCACCTTCGGGATAATCGAGTCCAACGCTATCCAAATATTCACGCGTCGAGTTCCCATCCCATATATGAACCTTTTTTTGTTTCAACTCGTGGGCGTTCGTTGAACCTCTCAAAAACCATAGCAGTTCCTCGACAATCCCGCGAAAGAACATCTTTTTCGTGGTTATCAATGGAAACGATGTAGCGATATCCTTGAAGTTAATCATACAACCAAAGATAGACGATACCACCCCATTACGCGTCGTCTTGCTCTCGCCGTTCTCGTGCGTCTCCTTTAATAACTTCAAATACCCGTCCTCGCCTTGAAAATACATATATTATAGATTACGATTATTGTATTTATATGATGATAAAAATAAATTGAAGCCTCGTCATCGAGTAAGCATAAGCGGTTGTAGCGGTGGCGAATATGGCATCGTCGTATATTTGCGTTTTACACACGAGCCGTCGCAATCTTCGCAACTGGTATTCGCATTAGTCTTCGTATTCTTTAAGATGATTTCCGTGTATCTTAGCAATTGCTTGACATCGATTATTACAATAGCCTTTCTAACGTGATTCATTGATGATTCTTGTATAGTATATACGAATATAACATTTATATAAAAAATGACAAGAAATACTTAATAATATCAATACAATACCAAAATGTATTACAGGATTATCTTGAACAACAAGGCGAACAATATTGCGATGTGTATTTATGAGAAAATAAAGGATATTCGGAGCGAGAATAAAGAGTGGCTCGTGAATAACACGAACGGTTATATCTTCGCTCACCTCGAACTACCATTATACGAAAAAGAATACTTGGAGAAGATTATATACGAATATGGGATACAGAAGGCGATTGAAAAGTTTATCCTAAATAAAAAATGCTATGAAGTCATTATGAACCTCGTAGAGAATGATGAAAAAAAGGTATATTTAGGCGTGGTCTATTATATCATAAGCGAATACTTTGAGTTTATGTCCTTCGAATATGTAGCCACAGCGTAGCCGCTACGTCAGTTGCTTATTGTTTCCATTTCTTGCCACAAATCAAGCAATTCATAAATAGCGTGGATGCTTCATCACCCGAGCGGGTTTGTAATTCATAA
>Ga0209597_1000614_pt1 | contig 23511 bp, 26 predicted proteins | sample M_140625_MF_Meta_FD_187316 | JGI IMG/M metagenome (GOLD analysis project Ga0209597, IMG submission 187316) | Freshwater microbial communities from Lake Montjoie, Canada to study carbon cycling - M_140625_MF_MetaG (SPAdes) (version 2) | ecosystem: Environmental > Aquatic > Freshwater > Lake... | reverse complement strand
AGAGACTATAAGTTTTCTGAAGAAATAAAAGATGATAACCCTATTATTAGTAATAATAATAGCGTCAAATATCATCACGCCTGAAAAGGTACAATTACATTTTTTTTACTTTAAAGTGTCCCACTTTTCAGTGAAAATGGTGTAACATATGATATAATGGATACTCCAAAACTAACAAAAAATAAAATAATAGGTTTGAAGGAAAAACAGCGTCAAATGAAAATTGGTAAAATTTTACAAATTGTTCTAGGAAACTATAATAAATTTAATGATTTAGGAGAAGGTGATAATAGTGGATTAGATATAATTTCAATAGAAAGAAAAATTATATTAGAATTAAAAAACAGAACAAATACAGATAATGTCTCATCAAAAAAAACTAATTTGGATAAATTAGCAAAATTTAAGTCTCTAAATCCTGATTATATGTGTATATATGGGTGTGTGAATGATACAACAGAACATAAAACAAAAATTGGAAAAATAGATACTATTATTCATAATGGTGTTGAGTTAAAAATATTTGTTGGAATTAAATTATTAGAATTAATTTTAGGTGACGATGTTGATAAAATAATAACATATGTAAAAAATTTAATCGACAGATTGACTTAGGGCTTCAATCAAACAACATCCAATTTGTCTTGCTAATTCAACTGGAATTGCATTTCCAATCTGTTTATATTGCGATCTCATACTTCCTGTAAATATATAATCATCTGGAAATGTTTGTATTCGTGCATACTCTCTTATATTTAGTGGTCTACATTCCAATGGATGACATCTTTCTGTCTGTTTCTGTGATGCACAACATAGTAAAGTTAATGATGGTTTATCCATAGATAAACGATGAAGAATACCTCGTTTTCCACCTCCAGAAAAATAACTTTTTCCCAAATAAGATTTTTGTTCTTCAATTGGTAGATTTATCCAACATCCTCCTTGTGGTATCTTTTCAAATAGTTTTATTTTTTTCTCATTATATTTATCTCCTATAGAGATTGGAACATCCATCAATACATCTCTCAATACGATAGTTTTTTTATTTGCTTCTGGAAACTTAAATTTTATATTTTTTAGAGTTCCAATAATAAAAACACGTTCTCTTTTTTGTGGAACATTATAATTAACAGCATTTAATAATTTATATTCAATATTATATATTTTATCTTCATCCAACATATCTATAATCTTTAGTATTGTTTTTCCACCATCATGAGACAATAAGCCTTTTACATTTTCTATCATAAAAATTTTAGGTTTTAGTGTCTGTATCATTTTTATAAAAATATATATTAGTTTTCCTCTTTCATCCTCCAAACCCTTTCGGATTCCAGCAGTACTATAAGACTGACATGGTATTCCACCTGCTAGTAAATCAACACATCCTATATATGATGTTAAATCTAATTTTTCCATTGGGTTACAAATAACATTCACATTATTATGATTTGCTAATAATGTTTTACAACAATCTTTATTATTATCATTCAATAATAGTGGTATAAATCCAGCTTTAATTAAACCACTACTTAATCCACCTGCTCCCGAACAAACCTCTATAAATTTATATTTATTGTTCATAATATATTACGATAAACAAAAAATAATAATATTAACATTATATGATTCAATTTTTAATCACTTGAACCAACCAATACAATTCGCCCACTTTTTTGTGGAGTTTTTATATTTATTTTTTTAACAGGTTTGGTATCTTCTTCTTCCTCAGATTCTTCTTCTGATGATTCTTTGTCTAACTCGGATTCTTCATCTTCAGATTCTGATTCAAAATTACTAAAATATTTTTTAAAATGTTCGCTCACAATATCTCTAATTTGTTGTCCTCTTTTTTTTAAAAATCCTAAATATAATTTTTCTGATATTTCTAATTCATCAATCAAATCATCATAATCAATACACTCATCCATATAAATGTATTGTTTATGAATCTGTTCTGAATCCACATCATCCATTCCCCTTGTCAGATAACCAACCAATGATTCGGTGGGTTTACGGCGATGTTGTGCGGGTTCAACCATTGCAAGATTACCAAATACATTTATCGGTAGATAACATTTTTTATCCTTTGTATATTCTGCGATTATTTTTCTAGGAATAATATTCTGAACCTCTACAGTAGGTGTGTCAAAATTCCATACAATCATTCTCATAAAATTTAGCAATAAGGTAGACTGGGTGGTTTGCAAATCACTTTTATTTTTCTTTGGTTGATTCAAAATAATATTATTTATTTTTTCAACAAATGCCCCTCTATGAACTTTAGACATATATGTTTTTTCTTCAATCATTGTCTTTACAGTTCTTGTATTAAATGATAACTCAGAAAGTTTATCATTCAATATATGTAGTTGATATAATTTTGTATAGTATTCTGATTTTTTTTCAATAGCTTGTCTATTCTTATAAGATAGTGCGATCATTTGAATAATAGCCGGAACTTCACGGATAATAAGTTGTGGATTTTTATTTGGCTTTTTAACAGTTGCAATATTTCCAATACACTCAACTACAAAACCAACCGACCATAACATTTTTTCTTCAAATACAGTTAAATCTAATTTTATCATAATATCTTTAAGATTTTCTATTCCAACTTTTGATATATCACCTTCATCAGATAAGCAACATGATAATAGTTTGAAAATAAATTCTTTGTCTTTAATAAGATGAAGAAATGTATTGGGAAATTTTTCCAAAACATATCCTCGAAGTCCCACAATATACTCATATACCGTATACTCATTCTTTTTAGCATCCAATGGGTCTGAATGAATTGACATTCCATTATTATCTTCTTTTAATTTCTCATAATGAGCTTTAATATGAGTGATAATTTTCTTATTTGTAACTTTTAGTTTTTGTTTATCAAACCATTTAGCAGCCAATATATCACATGATGAGAGAGGTGTATTATTTTGATTTATTCTTTTGAATAAGATAGGAAGGGTTGTTCGATCACAAGAATTATAAATCACCGGAATAACTGTTTTTGAAATATTAATTTTTTTAACAAGTTCTCTTGTTTTTTCCTGCAAATATTTTGATACTTCTTCATATTCTTGTTCGACACCTATTTGACATAATCTTTTTAATTCCTCATAATTTTCTCCAAATTTCTTTTCTATAACAAAATCATTATACGAACCTAATTGTTTTTCTGAAAACCAGCTATCACAAATATGATTTAAATTTGTATTATCTGCAATTTTATCATATTTTTTAATAAAATCTATTTTGATTTCTTCAATCAGATTCTTTGTGTAGGTAAATTCAAATGGATTATTAAAAAATTTTACCAAACTAGATACACGATTTAATCCATCAGCTAATAAATATCTGTCGATGCTATTTTCAGATGGTAATTTAGTGAGTTGGAGTGCTCCTATTGAAAAATTATTTGCTCTCATTGTATCAATCAATTCATCCTCTTGAGAGCTTTTCCATGCACGTCTTCTTTGAAATTTAGGTATTTCTAATTTTATTCGGGTAGGATTTGCTGAGCAAGCTTCCACAAGTGTTTCAATTGTCCATTTATCAACGTCAACCATATTGTGTAATATTATATGTTTGTATATATTTAATTGGTAATTTGTCTCAAAATCAATTTTTTATAATAAATAAAATAATATCTAACTACATTTCATACAATCATAACAACGAAAATCTGTATAATCAGCATTAAATCCTATTCCGTTCATATTCATATAATATGAGATTAAATTAGCAGTGCATCCACATATTAAATTCTCACACTCATCCGCCATACATTTTTGTTTAGAGCAATTGAATGAATGAATTTGCTGAACTTTGTCAAATTTGATTAACTCATATGATTCTGATTGGATTAATTGCTCAATATGTTTATCTGTTTGTTGCATCATATGAATCAGAAAATTTCTTACATTATTTTGATTATCAAGCGAATATACATCCAAACAATCAATAATTTCTCCTGCGTATAATTTTTTCATATATGAGGCATCAAATGATTTTGAACAATTAACTGATAGCCTTACAAATATATCTATTGGTAGACATTCAGTAATAAATGTATGATAACTTTCTAATTCCAATCTAAACATTTTTAGTATGCTGATGTCTTTTGTTTTTGCAATATCGATTAATGGTGCGATAAGTTCCAAACGAAAAAAATATTCAGATATATTTGAATCACTCCGATAAGACCATTTGCGAACTACAAGTGTAGGAGCACCAGTGTTTGGTTTAACAATAAATTGCACATTATCTTTAATACATCGATGAATATGTGAGATTGCTCTTGGATGTGATAGAGCTGGATCATATAATTTTAATCTCCAACTTTCAATAGAATCAATTGTTGATTTTGGAACCAATTGAGGTAATACAAAATGAGACATCGTAGTTGATTTGGTAATTTTTGAAGGAGAGTATGCGGATTTAGGAGATTCAGAAGCCATTATTAGATTTATAATATATTTATTGATATATGGATTTTATACATAATATTATTCAATTTTTTACAATAGTTTTATATAAACAAATTATTTGAGCAACTCAACAACAGTCAGAACTGTTCCATGCAATGGGATTACACGAAGCGGAACCAACCAAAATCCTCTATAAATATTTTTAATTTGATTTGAGCGAATGCAATCAATTATTCTAAGATGTTCTGAACTAGATTGAATGATGGTTTTTATGGTGTCTTGTGGATAAATTGGTATCCAAGAGATAATACCAGCAGTAGCTCCACTCAAAAACATTGTACTGATAGACCAGTTATCTTTTTCAACAAAATATCTTTTGAGATATTCAAATACTGGAAAATATACAGCAAATCCAGGTGTCTCACGTGTTAGCACTGGAATCAATCCTCTATAATAATAGCGAATATTACCTGATATTGTGTGTGAGGGAAAATAATTTATTTTATTTTGTATAGGTTGATTGTATGTGATAGTTTGATATGGTTTGGTTTGCATCAATACTTTAAGTTGTTCAAATGGTGTTATGATGAGTGATGTTACAAATCCAGCAGTTCCACCAGCAATAAAATTTGCTTTCAAATAGTTTTCAGACTGATTGAGATAATTTAGTGTATGCTGATAAGTGCCAAACACTGCTCCTTTCTCCAAAGCCATTCCACAAATAGCTGGTGAGAGTCCGGCATTAAATGTTCTCAAATTAATATTTTTAATAATATTTGAATCAAATCCATTTTTTTGAATTTGTGTTTTAATTTTATCAAATGGATTGCTAACTATAACTCCACAGATTCCTGCCACTACTCCTCTCATAATATCTTGAGTTGGATTATATTTAGTTGAATTGTCTTTCATCATATTTGAATAAGATTATATGATTAATCATACATACAATTATATAAATTAAAAATATTTCAATTTTTTATAAATTTGTAATTTTTCCATTCCTATCTATCTGGTATGATTTGCTGGTATGGTTTGTTTTTCCATCCTTTGTATGAGAAATTTTTTCATCAACAACAGTTTTACCATCAATAGTTTGTGACCTAATAGATTTACTAAATCCATTAACTTTATTGCTTGCACTCAATCTATCAAATATATTATCAAACAAAGGATATTTGGGAATCATAAGCATTTGATTATTACCCTCCAAATCTCTTTTAGCTCTATTGTATAATTGTTTAAGCTGATATGCATAAAATTTTTTATCTATTTGTTCCAAATCAGTTTGATTGAGATGTTTTATTTTTTTTATTAGTGATTGTTTGAGTTCATCTTTATTAAATCCTTTTTTTAGACCAAAAACTTCCAAATAAGATAGCATTGATAATATAAATATAGAAAAAAATATTTATATCAACTAATTATATTACAATGTCTTCTACAAATGTATCTAAGTTGCTTGAACAGCTTAAACCAGTATTAGAAATGATAGCTTCAAAATTTCCTCAAACCATTATAAAACTAACAGAAGTTTTACACGAACAAAAAGATAATGTTAGTGTTATAAATAAAATAATAGAAGATGTTTTGAAATTACATTCGGTGGCTAATGATGCCAAGAATGCTATTAAAACGGGAAGAAAACATGTTGATAATTTGGTTAAGCATTTTAATAGCTTGTCCAACAAATCTAACACTACAGCAAAACCAATGAGTGGTGGTGCAAAAAAGAAAAGTATGAGAAAAAAAGCATCCAAAAAGGGGTCTAAAAAAGCATCCAAAAAGAGATCCAAAAAAGCTTCTAAAAAATAAATTCCTCCACACTAACTGTAGGCGGAAATTGATTGATTTTTAAATGCATCGCATATTGTGTGCAAATCCTAATTTTAAGTTTTAAATTTCCAAATTTACTTTTCCAACTATCTGATTGTATTATCAGATAATTCAAGCTATTCAATCTACCCACAATTCCACTAAATCGTTTGGGTTTTTTTCTTTGTCGGGTTGGATGATGTATCAACCATTCTGCACTCAAAGCCATATGTTTGCTTAAAAACCCTTCAATTGTGCATATAATTCGTAATGGTTTAATCCGACTTGTTGCCTTGGCACCACCAACTATTTCTCCATTATGTTGTCGGATTCTTCGCATCATATTATTTGTTGCTCCACCATATGTATGATTTGGATAGGATGGATTGATTGAATAAAGAATATAACATAACCAATTTTTCTCTTCCGATAATATTCTATTAATATCTTTTGAAAAACGTATAATATTTTGTAAATTTATATACATTTTTAATATCAATTTATCTGATTGTTGTTTTTGTTTATCAATATAATTCATACTATTTATAATATCAGTATCTTTCATATATTATATGCTGTTGATAAAAAAATACATCTACCACATATCAGCTCCTGATTCTACCCATGATTGTTGGGTGCTTTTTTGAGGTTCTGGTTGAGGTTTTGGTAGAGGTTCTAAAACCTTTTTTATGATAGGTTTTGGCATAGTATCTTCCACAGAATTTGATATACTAGTCGTATTGGTATCCATCATACTGATTGGTAACACAATATCATTATATTTATCATATTCATTTGGTTCTGAATCAATAGATATCTGTTTATCAGATTCATCATACTCATCATACTCATCAGACTCATTATCTGACAAATAATTATTGTATTTTGATTTTATTACAATTTTTTCTCTTACAACTGTTCGGCGATTAATCAGACTATCACTATATGTGGTTTTGCTAATAGATTTAGATACAACGACTGGTTGAGCTTTTTGTAAAAGTTTTTCTACACTTATTGGTTTTACCCATGCATTTGTAGCAGTTGTATTAGATATTGTATTTTCTCTATCAGATAGTTGTGGAAAGTTTTGTTTATCTATCATACTAGCAAATGCTGGTAATAATGATGAGAGTGGAATATATGATTCATCTTCACGTGATTTTTGATGCTCATATGATTCTCTTTGTCTCGGAGTTTGATATGCTGTTTTTTGTCCTGAAGGCTGATATGATGCTCTTGGAGGCTGATATGATTCTCTTGAAGGCTGATATGATGCTCTTGGAGGCTGATATGATGCTCTTGGAGGCTGATATGATGCTCTTGGAGGCTGATATGATTCTCTTGAAGGCTGATATGATGCTCTTGGAGGCTGATATGATGCTCTTTCTTGTGGAAGCTGATATGTTGATTTGGGAGCCTCTGATAAATCTCTTGTTTCCCTATACAAATCTCTCTGATATCTATTATTTTTAGAATTTTCAATAGTCTTTTGTGTAGGGTCTAATTTGGCTCTCACCATCTCATATAATCTTTTTGCATTATCCGAACGATGTTGAGATAAAATTTTGAGTAATTCTATCGCAATACTCTTGTAATCTACATTTGCATCTGTATTCTCATCTTTTTGATAATCTTCTACTTTGTGATTCATTTTATCAATAGTATTATTTTTTGTTATAATTTCTTCATCATTAACTCCATCAGTATTATCTCTCTGAAGTCTCTCAATTTGATTTTTTAGAATTGCAACAGCATCCAATAATTCTTTTATTTGTTTAGATTGACTTGTTTGGGGAACTAAATTATGTTTGTTTGTATAATAAATTGCTGTTTTTTTAAGAGTATCTTCCAAACACATATTATGAGGTAGCCAAAATACATCATCATTAATCCAATAATTTAAAATTTGATCCATTGTTCTATTTTCTCTGGTTTTTGACGATTCATTTGGTCCAGCTTGTTTGCCTCCTCTTCGCGAAATACCTTTATTTAATGGCTGTTTGATAGCTTTTATATCTTTATCTTGTAAAAATTTCACACACATAGTTGCCAAATAATCATAATGGGATTGATTGGTAGTCATAATATCTGATAATATATAATTATATAAAAATAATCTTATCCTTACAACATTTTTAATCTTCAACTTTTTTATATTTCCTCTGACCAACAAAATGATACCGATACAATAGCTCCAATTGTTGATTTAGCACAAAAACACAAAACATCACCTGCATTTAAAAATATAAATAAATCAGTCACATCTGCATACTGATTTCCATTAGATGCGATGCTGGTATTAAACACTACATCACCACCACTAATAGAATTTGTTGAATTATTTGAAGCAGCAATGCTATTATTTCCATCAACACTTGTATAAGATAATGCTTGATATCCAGTTGGATTCTTTATTACTTGCAATACTACAACTCCATTAGCTGAACCATTTGATGAGTTTGCACAAGATACAGAGATGTTTCTTAATCGGATTTGTCCCCAATTTGTTAAACTATTAAATGTGGGAGTGCATTGAAGAGCCACTATATTGTGCACTGTAGCTGATGTGCTACCACTTATAGTTATATTTCCATCCAATCCATATTTGGGTCCCAAAAATTCTGGTTTGCCTTCTAAAAATAATGCACCAGATGCGGTTTTGAGAGTTACGGATGTGCTACCACTAACAGTCATAGCTTGAAAATATAAAGGCATAGAGGGATTGGTAAGATTTGGTTGATTGTATGTATTTGGATAATTGATTGTATGCACACATATAAATCCAGTATTCATTGGTGTCTCAACATAAAATTTTATCACACCAAATCCTAAATATTGATATTTTATTTGATATACATTTCCTTTAGTTGGGTCAAGTAATACACCTGATTTATTTTGTCCAGTCGCTCCAATCACACCTGCAGAATATGTTTGATTAAATGTCCCATCCATACAATCAACATTCCAATTTGTTTGGGGTATCCACACATCTACTCCACCTCTTCTATACAGAATACCAAATGATGATTGATTGTAACCAAAAAAATATCCATTAGCTGTGTTTCCAATACCAGCAATTTGTTGAGTATCTGTGATACCTTGTTCAAACATCGCTGAATATCTTGCCATGCCTCCTTGTCCGGGTTTGTAGAGTAGTTGTCGGATACTCTGCATTGTTGAATTACTACCAGCGGTTGTGCCGGATACTAATGATAACATTTGGTTTGATGCACTACCGGTTGCACCTGCACCGCTACTCACACAACTAACAATATTATGATTAATATTATTGTAAACAAAATCTATTTGTGCCATCGGATAGGGATTTACCATCAACATATCACCAAATGCACTTACAGGTTCTGCTACTGCAACTTTCATATATCCATTTGAGGTAGCGGATATTTGGGTATAATTTCTTCCACTATCATTTATTCCAAATGGAACAGCTCGATTGCTCATACAAGATGTATTGATATCCATAACATCTGTCAGATTATTGTATAAGATTGATGTTGAGCTGAGTAATCTGATTTCAACTGATACGATGGCGGTTGAACCAGATGTGTTGCTAAATTTAATTCTAAAATATTTTCTTACAGGAGCAAACATTTGATTGCAATCTGTATTGGCTGCCAAAACATATGGTCCATATATGCGATCATTATCTGTTCCAAATCCATTTGTTGAAAATTCTAATTGAAATTCACTTGCTTGTGTAGACCTAAAATTTGTTATTATTTGTGCGGATTGTGAGATATCTTCCCATGTGCCTATCCACGATGTGTTTCCAGCTAGTTCAAATCCAGTTTGTCCTGCACTATATATGGGTGAATTACACACAGATACTATACTACAGTTTTCAATTTGAACAGAACCAGATAATTTGAGAGCTGTTTGTAATCTAAATACTGTTTGTTCTACAGAATCATTTTGATAAATTATACGAAAATATTTTGCAATAATTGGAATTGATTTAGTGACAAAATTATTTGCTGGTATGGTTAATGCTATGAAGGTTTGCCATGTCTGATCATCAGTGGAAAATTGCATATTTAAACCATTCAAAGAACTATTCTGATCGGCGTATACATTTATCACTACTGATTCAAAACCTGATACATCGGTTGAGATTCCTGTAAAAGTTTGATCTGATTCTAATGTTGTATTTGTAGTATTGTTTGAGTCTATTTTTCCAGATGCGGATGGTATAAATGTCATATTGTAGGTTTATAATATATTTTTTTTATATTATAAATATTATTTGATTATAATTTATATTGGATAGATATAATGGATTGGTCAGGATATGATAATGTATTTATCATAAATACCACATATGGTAATGAAGAAAATAATTTTAAAATAAAATATGATATAATGAAAGAATCACATCATCCAAATGATTTTGAATTAAAATTAGAAACATCTACTCAAATAATAAAATATATTATTACAAGAAATGTTTTTCCTTTGGTTTATGATATTCAGAAATATATTTTACGCGATTTTAAAAATATGCAAAAAGTATCAAAATTACAAATAATAAAAAAAGGTAATATTTTATTTATAAATGATAATATTTTAATACCATTATTGATTGAAGAGAAAAGAAAATTTTATGAAATATATGACTTATGTATGTCTATTAATATACAAAATTATAAAAATATATTAATTTATCATGAGACTTATCCTATATTGGAAAATATATGTATAAAATATTTTAATAAAAATCCTGCAAAATATTCAGATAAATCTACTCTAAAAGAAAATAATTATGATTTGTTTTTTGTAGATTATTATACAAAATATAATGATAATGAATGTGATTGGTTGTATCATAAAATAGATTGGTATATAAAAATACTTCCAGCTATTGCTAAATATTGTTCATATTATGCAAAATGTATAATAGAGTTTGATATGAGATTTTTTAATATTCATATTTATAGCCAAATAATTAGATTATATTCTTGTTTTATGAATATTTCTGTTTCTGTATCTTTTTTATCAAATTATCCTAAATGTTTTGTGATTGGAACTAATATTAATATTATAAAATTAAAGAGTTGGATTGTAGGGCAAAATATTGAAAATATTCAACCTTATAAAAATTCATATATTTATAATAACAATATTTGCACCAATATAGAAAAAATAATAACAGACATTGGAATAAATATTCCTGATGATTTCAATAAAAATATTAAAAATATATATTATAAATATAATAAATACTCTGAAGAACGATTTAAAATAGCAAATAATCCAAATATATCTATAAAATATCTATTAAAAAAATCTATCAGATATATGTATGAATACTTGATTAATAAAAGAATACCATTTGAATTAAATCCTTATTATTTGGATAAACCAGATAAAATAGTTTTTAAAGTAAAAAAAATAAATAATACTTATTTTCCTGATATATTAAATGTTAATTTTTCAAAATTAAAATTGACACCATCAGCTCTATATAGTGTGAGTTATCCTAAAGAAGCTAATCGGATAACTGATATTATTATTGATATAGTTGGTAATAATAATAAAATAGTTGATTGTTGTGCAAATTGTGGAGGAAATACAATTAGTTTTGCACAAAAATTTAAGAAAGTTATATCTATTGAATTAGAAAAACATAATTATATTGCATTGCAAAATAATATTAAACAATATAAATTTGATAATGTGAAGACATATAATACTGATTGTTTAGAATATCTTAAAAAACATAATTATAAAAGAAAAGTATTATTTTTTGATCCTCCGTGGGGTGGAGAACTAATTAGTGTAGAAAAAGCAAATAATGTAGTATTTGATAGTAATAAAATACATTACATAAATACTAATACAAATATCGATATAAGATTATCAGGACAACATATTGATGATATTATAGAATACATATTGAAACAAAATAAAAAAGTTAAAATATTTATGAAAGCTCCAAATCAGTTTAATAGTAAATTAGACCACAAAATGTATAAAATAAAAAATTACAAATTATTATATTTTAATATTTCTTAGATTAGGTGCAACATATTTCAAGGATGAATGTTTTGATGTAGGTAAATCTGGTTGAGTGGGTATAGTTGGTTGAATGGATATAGTTGGTTGAGTGGGTATAGTTGGTTGGTGTTGTTCGTGAAATGGAAATCGTTTTAGTAACTCTTTTTTTATTTTAGGATTTTCGGATAATATGTATGGATTACTAGCAGAGTGTCCGATAATTTGTAGATTTTCATCAACAATAATTAATTCTCCACCAACATCTTTAACAATATGAACTTTTTGATAATTTGCAACAAATTTATCATATAAATTTAATCTTTTTAATAATGGTGGTAATCTTGATGAGTACTGTGGAGGAGATACTAAAAACAACCATTTATGTATTTTATGTCTATAAAATTTACATGAATATATCTGAGAGATTGTGTATAATTCTCTGTATGTTACTACATAATCTTCTGTTAGATTTGGTGGATTAATAATTCGTTCTCTATTATTCAATATAAATATTTTTTTGTTTGTATTGTCATAAATAACATATAGATTTAATGGTTTTGGTTTTGTTATTTTTATGGTATATATATGTTTACAAGAATCATTATAATTTATTATTGAGTATGGATATTTATTTGGAACATCTGATTCATCTATAATAAATATATTAAATAATCTATTAGTATACAAATAATTACCAATGAGTGAATAATTTAATTTGATATTCCAACGTATTTTTTTTGTAATACCACTACATATCATAGACAAAATTTTCCATTTATATTTGTTAAGTGTAAAACCATATTTTTCTAATACACGACCCATTCCAAAACATGTAGTATTTATATCAATATCTATTTTATCTTTTGTTTGTGTTAAATCGGATATATTAATATATATAAAATCATCAGTTGCTTCAGCAACAATTTTTTGATAATTTAATTTTTCTATTTCTTGTATTTTATCATATGTATTATTTTCATCAAGTTGATTCTGAGATAAAATAGCATTAATATCAGGAGTTGTATTAGGATTTAATAATTTATAGACACATATTCTTCTCATATATTTGATAATATCATTATAATATTTTTTAATTTTTTCGAGTTTTGATAATTTGAGTTCTTGTCTATTAATATATGATAAAATTTGTGCATTAATATCTAATATGTTATCTTTAGTAACTTGATACTCCATATCTGTTCCAATATATTCTTTGAATATTAGATACATTACCATATAATGATCATCCGAAGGAATCATTTCATATACTTGTTTACCAAATCCTACTTGAAATCTATCAAATATATTATAAATATCAAGATTATATTTATACAATGATTGATTAAATTTAGAATAATCAATATCATCTAATTTAGATTCTTTGGTATTATCATATAATACATTATGCGTATGATTCAAATATTTAATTATTACATTTTTCCACTTTTTTTTTATTGGTGTTGATTCACTATTCCAATTAGTAGAATTATACAAACTAATGTAATTCAAATATATTGATTCAAATATATGATACATATCAGCTATTTCTAATTCTCTTATATTTTCCATATATATTTCATAAGTCATATTTGAGCTATCCTTATATTTTTCCATCAACTCAATATATTTATTTTTAACATATTCAATATAATTATCAACTGTATAAATTTGATATTTATCTAAATATTCTTCATCATAACGCATATTTGATGTATCAGATGTATAATCGGTTGTTTGAAATGTTTGTGGTAATCTATCATATATTACTGTATCTTTAATAGTTTGATAACAAGATGCTTCTTTGAAATAAATATTCTCAGATTGTTTGATATATGTTTCTAATATGCTGTGAAAAAAATCTATATAAAAATTAATTTGAACATTATTTATTTTTGGAAAAAATAAATGTTTTTCTGGAAATTGAATGTAATGTTTGGAACCTAATTCTAATTCACTTTTATCTATAGTTTCTAACAAAAATTTTAATAAACATAAATAAAAAATATATTGATTAGAATAAAATATATCTTGATGTTGATTACTAAAAATTATAACTTTAGAATGATATTTTTCTATAGTATTAACAGAATTAACAGAACGAATACGTTTAAATATATAATTTATCAAAACTTCAAAATATTTTGAATTATCAAAAATATGTAAATCCCTTAGACTAAATTCAGGAAATTGACTAAATTGATTATATAAGTCCCTAGATATTATTTTATTTATTATGACTATATTATAAAAAATATATAAACCCCATAGACTAAATTCAGATAATTGATTATATAAGTCTCTAGATATTATTTTATTTGATATTATGTTATTTATTATGTGTATATTATAAAAATCTTTAAAGTATTTTCTATATAAATCTGTAAATTTTATACTTTTATCAACAATTGGAGGGTCTGATTGTGCTCCGCCATATTTGATTAATTGGATATATTTATTTTTATTTTCTATATATTTAGACATATATTTTATCTACATATTTATTTTGTATCCAACAATATATCATATGTATCTAATTTTTTAACCAAAACTAAATTTTTTATACCACTCTTTCCCCATACAACCCCGCTATCTGTTTCCCAATGTCTATACCATTCTGCCAATACAGTTATATTTTTTTTCCACTTTTTATCACTTTTTAATATTTTTTTAAAATAATTTTCTAATGCTTCTGGATTACCACGTAAGCTCATCTGATTTGAAAATTTACCCCATATTTGGTTTCCCAAATAGGGACAAATCAATAATCCATCATAATCTTGTTTAATCCTATCCCAATCCATAATATCATTAATTTTTATTTCTGAATTAGATTTTTTATATTTTTTAATAAATTTTTCAAATTCTTTCAAATTACTTATTTTTTTAACCGTATCTGCTAATTCTACACTATAAATATAGGTTGAACTCATCCATGGTGATATTACACGAGTATCTTCATCAACAAATCTAATCCATGCTGAACCACAAGATACCCACAAACCAATCGGATTATGATATATACCTCCCAACCAAGAAAATTTATGTTCTTTTGTATCTGATATACTGGTTATCGGATATCCAGATATATGAATAAGTTTATTTTCCATATCTGGTTTTGTGATAGAGTTATATAATTGATTATAATTTTTGTAAATTAAATCATTTGCAACTTTTGGTTCAATATATTTGTAAGTTTTTTTATCTATATCTTCAGATTTTTTAAGAAATTGTAATATTCCTATTAATTTATTAAAATAATACGCATACTCCTCATCTCCTCCTCCACCTTCAGCAATAGATGTCCGCACACTTAAAATATTAATCTTATAATTGTATTTTTGTTTTTTATATTTATTTTTTTCTTTTCTATATTTGACTAATTTATCTGAATACCTTTCCATATATATTTGAGTAATAAAATAATATAATATAGTAATATATGGAAATTGTTGCAAAACTTGTTCTAAGTAGATTTGGAATTGATTATGTGCTAAAATCAGTAAATATGATAAGTCATTCTGCTAATGGTATTTCTACTGCAATAAGTGCGATTAGTTCTCATAAAGGTGGACACGATATATCTAAGTTGTTAAAAAGATTAGACATACAGCATAATGTCCGAGTATTAAAAACACTAATCAGCGAGATTAATACAGAGGTAGGATGTACTGCTACACTTATGATAGCATTAAATGGAGTTAGAGAATGTTTGGTAGAAATTCATAAAGAATTAGATATTGTTAAAAAACATTTATCGTATAATAATTCTCTATGGTTTGGTTGGTTGGGATGGACTAGATATTATAATTTTAATACAAATGAAGAAAATCTTATTATTATGAATGAGGCACTTCGTGTTAGAAAAGATATGTTGTTTGATATTTTAGGAATAAACAATCATTTGGTTAAAAATAAAAATAGTGAGATGGAATTAGAAAAATTAGTAAAAAATTTTAATTCTGGAGAAACATATCAAACTGAACAAATAGGAGTATCTGCTCTAATTAATTCCAGATATGTTGTGCCAAATAATATCTAATAATATCGAACATACGGATATTTGAAATAATTATTCCAAAATCTATATCTTGGGTGATATCTATATCTTGGACTATATCTTGGACTATATCTATTCCAAAAATTTTCAACACTTAAATCTGGTTCTGTATTGTTAGATTGTTTGCATATATACCACCATATAGCGACAAATAGTATTATAATACCTATCAACCAAATAATCATATATAAGATATATAAAAAATATATATTGTTGGATTTATTTTATACTATTATTATAATGGAACACGAACACATAGGAATCACATCAGACCCACGAGCAGAACGAGAAGAACGAGAAGAAATTACTGCTGCAGCACATCCAAGAGCATCTGTAGCACATCCAATAGCATCTGCAGCACATCCAAGAGCATCTGTAGACGCACAAGAAGAAATAACAAACATGAAAGTAGAAATTTGTAATCAATCAGATGGAATTTTTCATAAATTAAGTGAAGAAACTGATTTGGACTATCATTTGCAAACAATTTCTAGTACGCTAAAAAAAAATATAATTGTTTTAGATATACATAATGTAGCAGACCTTGATGTTAATGTTGTTGTACCCCAAGTAAATCGCTTATTTGGAGAATCATGTATTATTGCATTATTATCATATGTTGGAAAACAAACTCCTACTTATGCTAATGCAAAACAATTTATTGAAAATTGTATAAAACAAAAGTTAGTAGATATAGGTTTTATGGTTTTTGATAGATATAGAGAGGATAGGAAAAGGAGCCAAGTCAAGACATGGAAAAAGAGCCAAGTAGGGAAAAAGAGCCAAGTAGGGGAAATGAGCCAAGTAGGGGAAATGAGCCAAGTAGGGAAAAAGAGCCAAGTAGGGGAAATGAGCCAAGTAGGGGAAATGAGCCAAGTAGGGGAAATGAGCCAAGTAGGGGAAATGAGCCAAGTAGGGGAAATGAGCCAAGTAGGGGAAATGAGTCAAGTAGGGGAAATGAGTCAAGTAGGGGAAATGAGTCAAGTTGGAAAAGATAAGGGTATCTTTACAGAGTTTGGTGGTAAAGCAAATGTTATTAAAAAGATACGTGACTGCGGATTCAGTAATATTATATTTGTTGATGATGGTGAGGATCATATTGATTCGTGTATAAGAATATTTGGTGAAAAAGGTAATATAAGTATAATAAAAGATTTTATAAGCTATAAACAAATTTTATCAAAAGTTGATGATAAACAAACTACTACTATATCATTATGTCTATTAAATGAAAAATTTGAGAAGACCAAAGACGAAGAACAACTACAATCAGAAATGAATAAATTATCAAAAAAAACAAATACAGAAGAACTAAAAGTTTTAAAGAAAGCCGTCCTAATTGAAATAAAAACAAAATTATTAGAATTAAAAAGACAACCACAAGAAGAAATATCCAAAAGTATTATAGATATTGATAATCAAATGACCACTAACCAATCTACTATACAGCTTATAGATAGTATATTATCAACTGGATCTACAGAAGAACTAGAACAACTAGAAGAACTAGAAGAAGTAAAAGTTTTAAAGTATAACGCTCTAAATGAAATGAAAAAAAAATTATTAGATGATAACATTAAATTATTAGAATTAAAAAGACAAGTCCGAAAAGTCCGAATTGATAAAAAAGGACAACAACAAGAAGAAATATCAAAAAGTATTGATAAAAAAGGACAACAACAACAAGAAATATCAAAAAGTATTAAACCTATTGATGAACAAATGACTGCTAACCAATCTACTATACAGCTTATAGATAGTATATTATCAAATGGAACTAAAGAATCTAACCTTAAAAAAATGATAGAAACTAGAAATACAAAATTAGCAAATATGTTAGTTCAGTATTTGGAACAATTAGTCAAACAATTAGGTATAAAACCAGTAAAACCAGTAGAATCGGCAGCCGCACAACCAGGAGGTTATAGAAATAGTGCATATAAGTATCTTAAATATCAAACCAAAAATAAATATTTTGCATAAATATTATTTTTTACAACATCCTTTATTGTATGTGAGAATCATATCATTTTCTAACCCACTCAACCTACGAATATTCCACATTTCTAATCTATCTACTGCTAATTTTTCTGGGGTTGGTTTGTCAAAATTCAAATAAGCAATATTATTATTTGTCATACCAACTATTATTTTTGCTTTTCCATAATGAGTACTAACCTCATATATACCACAAGGTACTGTTTGATTCAAACCAATCGTATGACCATATAATCCATTTTGCTTAGATATGGTGGAGGTGTATATTTTTTCTATATTGATGGTTTGTCTCTCAGTCAAACATGGAACCATCATACTAGATATAATAATTTTATAAACTAATATTAGCATTACAAAACATATTATTTGATTCAACATAATAATATGTGTGAAAATATAAAAAAATTTGTTTTATTATCCAACACATATTATTATATGATTAGTTTTATTATTCTTCTGAATTATCCGAATCATCTGTTGGCATAATATCTTCTGTAGGCATAATATCTTCTGCTGGCATAATATCTTCTGTTGACATAATATCTTCTGTATTGTCTGTTGGATTGCTTTTTGGTTTAGATGTTGGTATGGGATTCTGACACTCTAATAATATATTTAATACTGTGTATGTGAGTGCAAAAAATTTATGTATACTAATAGATAGTGTCCATAATAATTTTTCAATCTTTTTAATCATATCATCTATTTTATCAGCAGCTTTTGGTATTGCGGTTTTGATACGAGTAATAAATTTATCATCAATCTTATCAAATAGTGAACGCAAATAATAATACATCTCTTTGGGATGTGTGATTCGGTGTCTCATATCAATAGGAATTTTTTTATAATAACTGTTAATTTTATTTTCAATCATAACAAATCCTCTACTCTTTAACATAGGTAGCAACATACCAATAACCAATGATGGAAGTCCAGCACTATTTGGAATAGCTGTTCCAAGTGCATTACCAACAAAGTTCATTATTTTATCAGTAATATTAGAAAATAATTCACATATTTTTGCATAAGCATCTGTTTGTGAGCCGTATGTTTTTAATATATATTTTGTCCAACATTTTACTCCAAATGGACCATCAATAAAATTAATATTCATTATATCATACAATAATCTTATACTTTCCTTATCATCCAATATATTTGTTATATTTTCAAGTATTGCATCAATCATATCAATCACACTAGCAAATGTATAAAGTATGCTTATTACTGCTTCTCCATCTGCTCCAGCTGTCAAAATATCTAATCCAACACTTGATGCTATTTGAAAAACATGAGAACCAATATTTTTGATAGTTCCTCCATTTGATAATAAGATATTAAATATATCTAATATTGGTTTTATTTTTGTATTACGTATCTGTTGAATACATTCTATCGGACTCCCACATCCTCTAACAAACCATTTTGTTGGCAAAAATGTTAATAATAATTCATTAGGTGTTGGAAACCTAGTTTTACAAAGCGGGTATGATGGCTTACATCTTTCTGCAATCATCCATTCATATATAATAAATGCAAGCAATGAACTAATACATAAACTTACTCCTATCGCACCCACCATCATAGCGGAACCTCCTTGTTGAGCATAATTTTTTTCCAACTCTCTATCAAAAACTTTCATCATATTCTGATGATATGTTTTTAATCTATTATCAGAGTTAATAAAATTAATATATTGTTCGCCACCCCCATTTTGAAATCTACGACTACTCTGAATCATACCATTCAAACTAAATTTATTTCCAAATGATTTGGAATTATTTGCATCTACAACATTCCCCATCAAATCTATATAAATATTATTGGATTTTCTGATATTCATATTATAATATTATAGATTAAAAAATTATTTTTCACACTCATAAATGAATAATATACCTTAATAAATTTCTCTAATATTACTAAGTGTAGGGCACAAACATTTTGCACCTATTCTTATTGAAAAAATTTTAAATATTTTGTCAATAAATTTATTATATGTGGGTGATTTGTAAAGTAAAACATGTGTAGGGGATACAATATCATCAAATGATAATTTCTGGATACCATCAATCAACATATCCACCGCATCAGATTTTTCACTAATACTCATATTCCCAAATAGTTCTACCAATTCATCTTGTTCGGATGAATCCAAAGACATTGATGTGAATAAATTTATTATATTATCCATTATAGTTATAAATAAATTATTATCTAATAATCCATATTGTTTGTAATTATTTCAATTTTTATTCTTCTTCAGCATCATCTTCTTCTTCTTCCTCCTCTTCTTCCTCTTCGTCTGTTGGCTTTTTAGTATTTTTTTTCTCAGCAGATTTTTTGACTACCTTCTTTTCAGGTTGTTCGTCTGTTGATTTTTTGCCTACTTTCTTTTTAGGTTTTAAATCAGCCTCATCATCTTCTAATTTTTTACCAGCCTTTTTTTTAGGTTTTGAATCAGCATCTTCTTCGGATTTCTTAACAGCCTTCTTTTTAGGTTTTGACTCTTCTACAGGTTCTGTGTTATCATCAGCATTCAACTCTTCTGATTTTTTTGCTACTTTTTTCTTGGGTTTTGATTCTTCTTCAGTTTTCTTTCCTTTTTTCTTAGACTTTGTATCTTCATCTACTTGTTCTGTAGGTTTTGAATCATCTACTTTCTTAGCCTCATCATCCGAACCTGCTTCTTCTGAACCAGTCTGAATCTTAATTTTCAAAGTATGTGATCTAGATTCACCAGTAGTTTCTTTTAGTTTATCAACTGCTGTGCTTGCATGAACAGAGTATAATTTTCCAATCAAATGTGTATCAGATAATGCACCAGTAAATTTACCATATGCATTTTCTGGATTCTCACAATTGACATATCTGCAAGTAATATCTTCTCCATAAAATTCTTTCGTTCGATTAAAATCTTCTTGTGGATCATTTTCTTCACACCAAAATACAACTGCATTACCAGTCTTAATGATTCCATTGTAGTAAAATCCTACAGTTCCTTTGTCAGATCGTTTAACTTTCTTGTTAGAGCTCATTTTATTATATAATTATTATATGTATTTATATAATATACAAAAGGTTAATAATTCAATCTTTTTTACCAATATATTTGAGTGTAAATTTAAGCAAATCTTCAGAAGTCCTATTACCCTCATACTCTATCCCTTCATATTTACTCCCTACCTTTTTATAAATACCAATTGTTGGATATCCTTTGATTGGATTACCACCTATCTGAGGAGTTGTTTTTAATTGACTTTCTTCTTTACTCACACAACCAATATTATGAGTTCGAGCAACTTCTTTGAATTTATTCCACGATTGTTTAAATGTTTGACAATGACCACACCAATTAGCATAATACAATACAACTATCCCGTCTTTCATTCTATATAATAAATAAATAAAAAAATAATATACGTGTATGATATTTATAATCATAAACTTATTATCTAAAAATAAAAAACTAATAAATTTCAGCAATCATTTTTCGAATCTTCTGAATATCTGCTCCCATTACTTTCTGTTTTTGAATTTCTCCATCCTTAAAAAATACAGTTGTGGGCATTGCTTCCACCTGATGAGCTTCTGCAATATCTACACATTCATCTACATCAACTTTATAAATCATAATATTAGGATATGCTGTCAAAAGTTCTTCTAATTTTGGTGTTAGTTGTTTGCATGGACCACACCATTGAGCGGTAAAATTAACAACTACATATCCACTACTAACAATATTAGTAAATTCTTCAAATGATTTGATATATTCCAAAGACATATTTATAATAATTTATTATATTATATATCTTTATCTATGTTTTTTAATTATGTGATGGATAACAAAAACCTATTCCACTTACTCCAAATTCTACACACTTTCCATTACATTTACTCAAACATTTATCTATACCAGAAGTTTGTCCATCAGCATATGGATCATCATCATTTGGATAAACCACAACATCTTGAAATGTAGGGTCATCTAGAATTTGCCATACTTGAGGTCGGGAATCAGTGGGAAATCCCATTAAATTTTTTTCTGGAAAATTTGGACTACGTAATTGTTCCGCACTAACTGATGATAATTTGTATGTGGGAGTTAGTATAAAATTTTCAAATTTAAAATCATATGATACATATGCTAGTATTCCGACAACTAGTAGCAAGAATACAACAAATAATATTTTAATATCCATAATATTAACTGATATATTTATATTCAAAATAAAAATAATTGTTTCTTGCTGTATTCAAAACTATCAGTTATAAATTTAGTTTTATTTTCTAATGCTAATATTATATTATTGATAATATTAGTCTGTATGGGTTTCACCACCATACCACTCACACCCACATTTCTAAAATTATCCAACAAACTATTTGAGTAAGTATCTGTTAATCCAAAAATAATTGATTTTATTCCACATGTATTTCTTAACATATCAATCACATCAATTCCACATAAATTTTTTAATTCATCTCCTACAAAAATAATATCATAATCATTAGAAGTAACACAAAATCTGATACATTCTATTCCACAGTCAGTTATTGTTATATGATGTCCTCTGGATGATAATATTTTTGATAATATTGTTATATTCTCGCTATTATCCGCAACCAATATTTTAAATTTTTTATTAGTATTTGATAAATTTATAGTTTTTTTATCACGTAGCAACGAACGAGATGACATTATTTATGTAATAGATGTATATATTTTTTTTTATTATTATTAAATTTTTCTATATTTGTTTCAGAAATTGCATACAAATATAATAATAATACAATTATACCAAGCAACATTATATATTGTTCCATAATATTATAATATATATTTAATAACACGAACATAAAACAGTTTTTTCATCACTTAATAAAAGTGGAGTAATTAATTCAGATCCAGTTTTAATACCTATTGCATAATTTATATCAATTTGTTTTGATTTAATTTTTTTTAAAATATCACTTGTTATATGTATAAATATATTATCAACATTTAATCCTGTTCGGGCACTTGTTTCTATATATTCGATTGAATTTTTTTTTGCAAATTCAAGTGCTTCTTCCGAACCAACTTCTTGTCGTGCTACTAAATCAGATTTATTTCCAACCAAAAGAATATTAATATATGTTCCACTATATTGTTCGCATTCAATCAACCATTTTTAATATTATCAAAAGTAT
>Ga0209597_1000611_pt1 | contig 23639 bp, 25 predicted proteins | sample M_140625_MF_Meta_FD_187316 | JGI IMG/M metagenome (GOLD analysis project Ga0209597, IMG submission 187316) | Freshwater microbial communities from Lake Montjoie, Canada to study carbon cycling - M_140625_MF_MetaG (SPAdes) (version 2) | ecosystem: Environmental > Aquatic > Freshwater > Lake... | reverse complement strand
GTCGGAATCGAGGGCGCGGCGCAGGTTCAGCCGCAGGGCATTGGTGAAGATGCCGCTCAACAACAGGGCCAGGGTGGAGGCCGGCAGGACCAGGTGGCGCAGGGTGCCCTGGAGCTGGGCCCAGTTGCCGGCCCGGAGGCTATCCAACAAGAAGAAGCCACTGCCCTGCGGTTCCAGCAGGGTGGGGGGAAAGCGGCCGCCCACCGGCAGCCAACCCAACCCCACGGCGAACACCAGCTGCACCACCATCGCCGCCCAGAACGGGGGCAGGGCATAGGTGCTGATGCCGAACAGGCGACCCGCCAGGTCGAGGCGCCCCTCCGGGCGGGCAATGCCGCTCAGGCCCACGGCCAGGCCAAGCACGGCGGCCAGCAGCAGGGCCACCATCCCCAGCTCCACACTGGCGGGCAGGCTGGCGCCGATGATCGCGCGCACCGGTTCCTGGCTGTGTTGGGAGATGCCCAGGTTGCCCTGGACCAGATCCCCCAGGAAGCTGCCGTACTGATTGATCAGGGGGCGATCCAGGCCAAGCTGATGGCGCAGAGCGATGCGGGCCGCTTCCGGCGCCCGGGGGCCCAGCAGGGCGTCGATGGGGTCCCCCGGGGCCACGCGCAACAACAGAAACACCAGGCTGGCGATCAGCCAGAGCATCAGGGGAACCAGGGCCATTCGAGCCCCGAGATAGCGGATCAGTTCACGGCGGCGGCTCATGGCTGACCCTCCAGATGCAGCTCACCAAACACCACCCGACCGGAGCCGTCGAAGCGGAGGGGGCTCACCTGGCGCCGGCTCCAGGCCACGGGCCGCGTCAACCAGAGGGGGATGTAGGGGGTAGCGGCGGCGGCTCGGCGTTGAATCGTGCGCAACAGCGCCTCGCGGGCGGGGCCGGTTTGGATCGAGCTCTCCTGCAGCTGCGCCTCCAGGCCCGGTTCGCTCCAGAAACTGCCGCTGGCCACGCTGTTGCCCTTCAGGCAGCGCTGCCCGCGGGATGCCGAGCAACCCAGCAGGGGGGTCAGGAAGTTTTCGGCATCGGGGTAGTCGCCAGCCCAGTCGTAGAGGAGCATCGTCAGGCTGCCCTTATCCAGCTGGGAATAGGCGGTGGTCGATTCCATCCCGCTCACCGCCAGCGCGAGGCAGGGGGCCAGATCACGGCGGACCTGGCTCTGCCAGGTGAGGGCAAACAGCCGATCGGTGGGCACATCGGAGCGGAAGGTGACGGGCAGCTCAAGGCGACGGCCCTGGCAATAGCCCGCCTGACGGAATAGCCGCCGAGCCTCGGTGGGGTTGTAGGCGGGCCAGGCCTTCGGATCGGAGCCGGGCAGGGAGGGCGGGACCAGCTCCTGCAGGGGGGGGCGGAGGCCCAGGCTCACCCGTTGGCTGATTGTGGCGCGATCCAGGCTGAGGGCGACGGCACGCCGCAGGCTGGGATTCTGTAGGGGGGGCTGATCGGTGAGCAGGGAGAGGAGGCTGATCTCCAGGGCGGGACCCACCGTCTCGCGCAGCCGTCCGGCTTCCGCCTCGCGATGCAGGGCCTGCTGGTGGTCAATCTCGAGGTTGCCCGAGAGCAGGACGTCCACCTCCCCACTCCGCAGCGCCCCGTAGAGGGCCGTGGAGTTGCTGAGGCTGACCAGGGCAAGGCCGCTGTTGGCGGGCTTGGCTCCCCAGTAGTGGGGGTAGGGGGTGAGCCGCTGCTGTTGACGACTGAAGAAGGAGAGCTGGTAGGGGCCGGTGCCCACAAAGCGATCGTTGAGAGGGCTACGGGCATGGTTGCGATAGGCCCGTGGCGACACCGGCGTGAGAAAGATGGAACTGAGAAGCCGGGGCAAGGGACTGAAGGGCCGCAACAGCTCCAGTTCGATCGCGTAGGGCCCGCTCACCCGCACGGCCCGCACCCGGTCTGTGAGCTGGTAGCTGAGGGTGCCGATCGCCATGAAGCGCTGCAGAGAGAACGCCATGGCGGCGGCATCGAAGCGGGTGCCGTCGTGGAAGCTGACCCCCTGACGCAGGGGAATCCGGGCCCGTAGGCCGTCAGCGCTGAGCTGGGGTAGGGCAGTGGCCAACCGGGGCGTGATCGTGCCGTCGGCGGCGATGACGTAGAGGGGATCCCCCAGGGCGCTGAGGGTCTGCATGATCCCGCTGCGGGAGGCCTGGGTGGGATCGAGGGAATCGATCCGGCTGCTGCTGGCGATGATCAGCAGACCGATGGGCCGGGCCGGTTGGCAGCCCGCGAGCAGGGCCGGCAGGGCCATCAAGGCCATCGCAGCGGCCCATCGGCGGAGCGTGGCCAAGCCCACCAGGCGCGAACGAAGCCTGGGGAGCCGCGCCAGGGGCAAGGTCAGCGGCGTCAGGGGCGACAGGGCCAAGGGGGAAGGCAAGCCCGACTCAACGGAGCGACCCCATTCAAGACCGTGGCAAGCTCAGGTACCCCAGGTGGCCCCGACCCGCGAGGGAGCGGTCGACGCTTGGAGATGTTGCAGGTCGAGTTCGAACACAGGCGAGCCCTTGGGGGCCATCGGCCAGCGGCGCAGCCAGCAACGGCCGCCGTCAGGGTCGATGCTGATCACCTGATACAGCTGGTTGTCAACGGGGGACCCGCTGGTGTCGGCGCTGGGGGGAGCGGCGAGACGGATGCAGTCACCCTGATGGAAATCCATGGGAAGGGAGGCTGGAGAAGGGGGAGGCCGAAACAATCGAACGGGGACGATCTTAAGGATTTCTTGGGATCGCCCCATTGTGGGTTCGCTTTTTTACAGCTCGGCTTCCTGGTCAGGGGATCGCGACCGACGCCCCTACCATGCGGCCCCCTTGGGTGAGCCCTCAGAGGGTGCGCAGGCAGGCGGCCACGCCATCCACTTCGGCGAGAGCCTCGATCGTGGCCAGGGCAGCGCGGAAGCGGGATTCCTGCACCTCATGGGTGATCACGACGATCTCAGCCCCCCCTCCCTGGCCCTCGAACTGAATGATCGACTGAATGGAGACGCCGGCTTGGCCGAAACCGGTGCCAATCTTGCCGATCACTCCCGCCTCATCGCGGGTTAGCAAACGGACATAATTGCGATGGTGGGTCGCAGAGCCATCCACCAGCACGCACCGGCACCAGCTGCTGGCGGCCAACAGGGGATCGAGGCCGGCATCCGCACCGCCCATCTGACGAATCCCGGCGATGTTGAGAATGTCGGCCACCACCGCGGACGCGGTGGGGCCAGCACCAGCCCCGGGGCCGTAGAACATCACCCGCCCCACCGGGTCCCCTTCCACAAGGATGGCGTTGTTGACCCCATGGACACCGGCCAGGGGATGCTGGCGGGGCAGCAACGTGGGATGGACGCGCACATCCAGGGCTAATGGTGCGGCGACCTCGCTGCTGTCCACCCGTTCGGCCACCGCCAACAGCTTCACCACAAACCCGAGCTGGGCGGCATAGGCCACATCGCGGGCGTCGAGGCGGTCGATGCCTTCGGTGGCAATGGCGCTGCGCTCCACCGGGCCCCCATAGGCCAGGCCCGCCAGAATGGCGATCTTGTCGGCAGCATCGCCGCCCTGTACATCGGCGGCGGGATCGGCCTCGGCATAGCCCAACCGCTGGGCATCGGCCAGCACATCGGCGTAGGCCGCCCCCTCATCCGCCATGCGGCTGAGGATGTAATTGGTGGTGCCGTTGATGATGCCGCTCACCCGCTGGATGCGGTTACCGCCCAGGGATTGCTTCAGCGGCTCGATGATCGGGATACCGCCGCCCACCGCCGCCTCGATCAACACATAAACGCCGCGCTCTGCGGCGGCGGCGGCAATCTCCTCGCCGTAGCGGGCGATCACGGCCTTGTTGGCGGTCACCACCGACTTGCCGGCGGCGATGGCCCGCAGAATCAGGGAGCGGGCTGGCTCCAGGCCCCCCATCACCTCCACCACGATCTCCACGGCGGGATCATCGATCACCGCCTCGGGGCTGGTGGTGAGCAGCTCGGAGGGGATCTCGATCGGCCGCGGCCGGCTTAGGTCGCGGACCGCCACCCTGCGCAGGGCCAGGTGACCCACCAGGGGATGGCGCCCCTCAGGGCTGGCCAGGATCGCGGCGACGCCGGCTCCCACCGTGCCCAGCCCCAGCAAGCCGATGCCGATGGTCATGGCCCACGCTCCCGCAAAAACGGGATCCTAGAAATCGAAGGGACAGCGACCGCGGCAGGTCTGAGATCAGTTCGCCGCCAGACCCTTGGCCTGGGCCTGCATCATGCGAAAGATGTTGAGGAAGCCATTGGCCCGCGAGGGGGTGAGGCTGGCCTGCAGGCCGGTGGCGGCGAGAAAAGCCGGATCGATCGCCAACGCTTCAGCTGGGGTCAGCCCCTCCAGCCCCTCGATCAGTAAGGCAAGCAGGCCCTTGGTGATCGCGGCGTCGGACTCCCCCTGCCAATGCAGCTTGCCCTCCACCAGCTGAGCCACCACATACACCTGGGAGACGCAGCCCTTGACCTTGAACACCTCCTGGCGCAGGTCTTCCGGCAGCGGCGGGAGCTTCTTGGCCAACCAGAGCACGTATTCGTAGCGGCGCTTGGGGTCGGAGGTGCTGCCCAGGCGTTCGACGATGCGGTCGAGGGCGGCACTGCCGGTGGCCATGGGAGGAGGGGGGAGGGGGATCAGCGCTGGGGGGGACGAGGCCTGCTGAGCCAGCTGCCGAGGCCGCCGATCAGGCCCACCAGGGCCAGGGGCGCCAGGGCCTGGGTGGCCAGGACGTGGTCTAGACGCAGCATGGAGGGCAGCTGGGCATGGCGTGGATCCGCGCCAGGAAGTTCGAGGTAGTCCCGGTGGCCGGAGCCGGCATCCACCTGCACCTCCCAATCGGCCCCAACCCGTGCCGGCAGCGCAAAGCGGAGCTGGCCGGAGGCATCGGTGTGCCCGAGCTCAATGGCCCTTCCGCCGCCGGGGGGAACCAACCGCACCGCAGCATCCTGGGCCGGCAGGCCGCTGGAGAAACGGGTTTCCAGTTGCATTTGGGCCTTGGAGGTGGCCCCCTGAGCAAGGGGCGATCGCAGGGCGCCCAGTTGTTCCAGGGTGCTCTGGATGCCATGGGCTTGGGCGGGCTGGGCCCCAACGCCAACAACACTGGCCGCGAGGACCGTCACAACAGCAGGCAGTACACGGGTCATGGGGGCTCTCAGCTGGCTTTCCAGCGACTCTGGCTCCCCTTCCCCGCTTGCACCATGCGCGCCATCGAGCTGACCATCATGGACAGGGCATCGTTGGCATCGCTGCGACCCTGCAGCTCTGAGGCCAACACCCGCTCCGCGGCGGTGAGGGGGCGGGAACCGGCGTGGGACGACAGATGATCCAAGGCAACGACACGGTCTTGAGCGATCTTGGCAAATCTCCGGGCTTAACGCGCAGCACCCGCGCCTGCCTTAAAAGCCTGAAATGCAGGCCAAGGTCTCCAGGCTCCGTGCGCCGAGCTCATCGATGGACCGCCGCAGGGCGGATCCAGTGGCAGCCCCGTTCATCTAGCCAACCATCGAAGGGCACATCCCAGGGATCGCTCGGCAGCGCCTCCACCACGCAGGCGGCCGGCAGCACCGCCAGGGCCGGCACGGCCCGCCAGGCAGGAGCGGCGCGCAGACGGTCGTACCAGCCTCCACCGGAGCCAAGCCGAATCCCGTGCTGATCGATCGCCAGGGCCGGCACCAGGAGCAGCGCCATCGTCTCGGCGGCCAGAGCGATGTCCTGGACAGGGGCGGGAATGCCGCAGGCATCCTTGGCCAGGGCGGTGGTGGGGGTCCAGGGTCGATACACCAAGTGATCGTCAACGATCGCCGGCAGGGCCAGGCGACCGGGAAGACCGGCGGCAAGGCAGCGCAGGTCGGCTTCGCCAGCCAGGGGCCAGCTGATCCCCAACCAGCCCTGGGCTCCCAACAGCAGGGGAACCTGGGCCAGGGCCCGGCGCTGCAGCAACGTCTCCACGGGCGGGAGGGCCTCGCGACGTCGGCGACGCCACTGCAGACGCAGCGCCTGCTTCGATTCCGAGGGCAGGGAGGACACCGCTGCGGACATCGTCAGGCCCCTTGGGCGGGGAGAACGCCCAGGACCATCGCGGCCCGAACCACCCGGAGACGATTGTTCACGTTGAATTTACACATCAAAGATTTTGCATAAACAATGGCCGTACCTTCGGTAACTCCCAAGCGCGCAGGAGGGCATTCACTTGGGCAAGACAGGAGCTGAAACCCTCGTCCTGGAGGTTGAATCGCACCAGGGAATGAACTGGTAAACATCAACTAATCCTATCGGGTGTGGTGAAGTCGGGAACGCCCCCTGAAACGCCGGACCATCACAAACCCGTCCGCAATCACCGCTGAAACCAACCAGTCAGCGCCACAGCGAGGGCATCAGCGGCGTCATCCGGGCGCGGCGGGGCCTCCAGGTCCAGCTCACGCATCACCGCCTCCAGCACCTCAGCCTTTTCGGCATGCCCATGGCCGGCCACGGCCAATTTGATCTGCATCGGTGGAAACTCGACAACGGGAATAGCAAAACGTGCCAGGGTCATAATCACCACACCGCGGGCTTGGACCACCGCAATGGTGGTGCTAGAGCGATAGAAAAAGAATTTCTCCACCGCCGCCAGATCGGGCCGCCATCGACGGATGAGGGTACGCAGATCGGCGGCGATCTCCACCATCCGTTTCCCTTCGCTACGGCCAGGGTCGGTGCGAATCATGCCGCAGTCCAGCATCCGTTGACTGCCGGCACCCGGGCGGCCGGGCGGCCCCTCTGACACCTCAATCACGCCGTAGCCCACCCGGGCCAGGCCGGGATCAATGCCGAGGATGATCATGGGGGAGGCCGAAGGGAGTCAGCACCGCATCCTCAGCGGCTGGGCGCAGACGGGACCGCCGCTGGCACGTGGGGCTCGGCACACGTGTGGCGGCCACTGATCAGATCCCGCTGACTGAATTGCCTCACCTCGGGGGGCAGCCCACGCTGGCGATAGCGAAGGAGCACCAACGGATCAAAATCATCATCGGCGAGCTGGGCCAGACCTGGAACGCCCAAACCCTCCGCCAACAAAGGCAGCCGTCGATGCTCCCAGGCGATCACAAGGTTGGCGCCATCGTAGTGAGGATCGCGGAGGATAGTCTTGCCACTTTGAAGGGAACTCGTAGGGGAATCGAGATCAATGGCAATATTCACACCCGTGGCGATAGCCAAGGGGACAAGTGTTTGATAACTCCGTGAATTCTTACTGGTAATTGGATCAAAATAATAACTGACAATATGAGTGGGATTGCCAAAACAGGCGGGCAGGAGAGTGGCGAGGGCGATCGCCCGTTGAAACCCCTCCGGGGAAAGATTGAAATGATTGAGCTCGCCGGTTTTATGGCCATGGCGGAGCAACAGCACCTGATTGGGCAAAGCCTGGCCAGCCGTTGACTGGAGCAGCACTGCGCCGATGAACAGAGTCGCCGCCAGGCCTGGAAGGCCCCGGGAGGAAGGGACTGACTCAGGCCAAGGCCTCAACATCACTCTCAGCAGGAACTAACGCCGAGACTACCATAATCGATGTGACGATTCCCAATATCGGCGCTAGGCAAGGCGGTAATGTTGCAGCGGTTGATTCCTATTTTTTATCTCGAAGACTTGCTGATCAAAACTGATTTCACCCGCATTTAAGTCACCAATCTCGTCCCTGGAACGCTTCGACGCCGTAGGCGTTCAGGGGATGGGAGCAACGCAGTACACCCATCGGCCCCTGAACGCTCCTCCCCAAGAAGCCATCAGCTTCTAGCGGGGTGATGGCCGGCCTCAGCGATCAGGCCCCCGGGAGGCTTCACGCCGCCACGAGGATGGGCGTGTTGCAGAGCGGCCCTAGACCTCCTCTAGTAAGAGTACTGCTGCGTTTTCATTCTCATTTGCCGAATAAACCCAAAGAAAGCCAACTGAATCTCAACAAAATCAAAAATACGACCTGAATTCATCTCATCACTATTCTGATTCCCGCCTGGCCACTCACGAAGTCCACTCCCGGAAAACCCTTCAGGTGAATCGATTAAATCCTATCGCCATGACGTCGCAGGCCCCATCCACGTGAAACGACAGAAAGACTCCCCCTTCCCTAAAGCGACTTGCTTTGACAGAGATCAGCGATCCTACACAGGGCACCAAACTCAGGCTCTACGCGCAACAGTCCTAGCCAACAATCAAAACAGAAAAGCTCTTTAGCAACGCCAAAAATTGAAGAGAATGCCATAAATAACATGCTATTCGGATCCTTCACTTATCACAATGTATCCATCCGTAAATTCATCGTCAATCCTCCAATCGGATTCCACGAGTGCGCCTGCGTCGTTGGGCTTGCTTGGAGCCGGTTCCCGAACGCATGCAGCTCACCTCGCCTCCGGCGTGGTGCCCTTGGAAGGCCTTCGGTCGTCTCGACCCAGGCATGGGGAGAGCCTTGGCCTGCTTGCAGCGACCAACCGAGCGGCCGGTCGCCCACCAACGCTATCCAAGCCCCCCGGCATGAAACGACGATCCCCAAGCTGGGCAACATTCCCAAAATCGTCTGAGACGTTGCCATTGCTGCTACAAACGAGTTATCCGTCTTACGTAGCTTATTTTGAAGCGATCCATTCAAGCGTTCTTCCCAGGAACGTCTTCCGCCTGATGCCAGACATACTGGGGATAGGGAATTTCGATTTCTTCGCGCTCAAAGACTTCCCATATCGCGATACCAACCTCACTCGCCAAACCAATACCATCCATGGGGTTTTCAATCCAGTAGCGAATGGCATAAGTAATGGCTGAATCGCCATAGCCAAGTAACAAGCCCTTAGGTGCAGGATGTGCCAAAATTCGTGGAACAGAGCGTGCCGTGTCCTCGAGAAGGGCAATCACAATTCTAGGGGAATGGCGATAAGCCGCTTGAACCACAACCTGTCCGCGTCGATAACGATCCCGAAGACCGCTATAGGTGACCATGGACTGGGTAAAAAACGTCTGATTGGGGACCACCAGTTCCACGTTGTCACGATCACGCCAAAGAACTGTGGCACGCATACCCAACTCCAACACTTCACAGGGGTCCTCACCATTACCACCCGACTCAAGCAGTAAAACATCCCCTGGCCTTACGGCACCTTCCAGCAACAACCAGAGCCCACTAATAAAGTTCGAGAAAATTTCTTTTAGTCCAAAGCCAAGGCCCACCGAAAGCCCGCCGCCGACGGCAGCAATCAGAGCTTGACTCACCCCAGCATTAGCGAGAATAAGGAGAAAGCCAACGGCAACAAGTAAATAACGTATCAGCATGGATATGGCTCGATAGGCAGGCATGCTGATCGTGAAGACGCGTCGAATCAATGCTGCGATCCCCATGGCGGGCAATTCGGAGCCAACAATCACGAAATAGGTTCCAAGTGACAGCAGTAACAAGGCTCCAAGCGACAAACTATCCTTACCTAGGGCAATCACCTGAATAGCCAGTAATTCATTCAAGTCAGCGAACTGCGAGTAGAGCCGCGTGACACCAATAACCACCAACAGAGGTCTTACTAGCTGGAGGTCTTCACGTTGAACCACCTTGGCCGGTAAATAATTAAGCAGCAGGATTAGCCCCAAGCGTGACAACATGCAAAGGGCATAAAAACGCACCAAGTACCGGGCCAGGTCTGCAACCCCGGTGGCTGCAAGTAACCAAGCCGCGGCAAGCGCAAAGCAAAGCCATAACAATGCTGCATTGGCCAAGGGTTTGAGACGCTTCAGGAATGGCCAGCGCCCCTCACCGAGCCAGCGGCGACGCTCGAGCTTCAACTGGCTCTTCAGGATGAACCAAAGGCCAAAGGCCAGACCCATGGCGCCAAACTGCCTGAGAACGGCAACTCTCGTGAAATCGGCAAGTAGATCAAGAACAAAATATAATAATTGATTCATGGCTGTGCTTTCGCTGCAGGAGCGTTCTCGAGCAGATGTTGAAAGTCGTGAGCCACCGCCAAGGGATCCTGGGAACGAGCCAAAACCTGATTAGCCAAAAGACCAATCTGTTCATCCTTCAACTTGAAATAGTGATGCTGCTCGAGAGTAGGCAATATACTATTGCGAAGGGCCACATCCATTACCGAGAGCGTAGGGTAGGCATTAAGGGGCAACAAAATGGCTGGATTCACTGGGAAAACGGTGCCAAGTCGCAGCATCATCGTCCGTTGATTTACGGCATTGCCGGCAAATAAAACGAACTTCTTAGCCAGCTTGCGCTGCGTTGGACTGGATTGAGAACCAAACATCCACGTGGATACACCCATCAGTGGCTTGGCCACTCCTGCGGGACCAGCTGGGAGGAGCCCGACCCCAAGATTTGCGCCAAGGGTCTGTCGCAGCGAAGAAATCCAAACACTGGAGCAAGGAATCCACAGAAAGCGTCCCTCCGCAAGGCCCCGCCGCAACTCCTCCTCACTGCTCACAAACGTGATGTGGGGCTGAAGATTCGCCTGTTGCACCCACCGCAATGCCAGCAGCACCTGGGATTGACGGTTGGATCGGCGACCAGGGAGAGGAAGAAGAGGAACCCCAAAGCCAGTAAGGATCCAATTCATCCCATTTAGGCTAGTACTAAGAGCCAGGGCAGAACCGTCCTCCGGGCGCAGCAAATCGCTCAAATCCTGAGGCGAAAATGGTATTCGCCGACGGTCAAAACAGGCCATGGTGGATACCATGAATAGTGGTACACCGAGCTGCTCACCTCTATAGCGCAGTGGTGTCAACAGCCAGGCCGGAAAACTGCGTTTCTCCTCCAGACTGAGCTCCACAGGAGTGCTGAATCCCTGCTGATGCAACGTCAACAGGTCGCGGCTGGAAGCCAGTAAAATCAAGTCTGGCGTCAGCCCGCGAGCCGCTCGAAACTTAAGATCCTGCTGCAGGCGTTCACTAGAGACAGAGTGCCACCTCACCCGCTGGTGCGGATTCAACCGATTGAATTCTATGGCTTCCTGCTCAAGGAGAGTCTTGAGCCTGGCCTGCTCAAATGAATCCACTTGGGGGGACAATTCAAGAACCACATTGATTGTGTTTCCAACCGCCGGTAGGCGGGAAATCCCGAGAGATCCACAGGCAGAAATAGCACTACTCAGCGCCAGCAGAATGACCAGCCCCTGGCGGCAAATCATGAATACGAATAAGAGCCTCAATAATATTACACCATTCTGCCTAGCGGAGCGCAGAACGCTCGCGCAAATCAATCCCTGAAACGGCGCGACAATCGCCCCATGAATACTGGGCCTACGCCACGGCGACGAGACAGTTCGAAGTGGACTGCACACCCTATTGAGGTCCTATCAAAGCTAAAATTCGGGGGCGGGGAGGGTTACGTAATTAAAATGTGGGCTTAGGGAAGAGGCAACGCAAAGCAAAAAGATTAAAGGCAAGAAGTTAAACCCAAAGGTCATCTATTGAAATAATTTCCCCTCAAAAACTGTGCATTTCTGTCCAGGCAGGTGAACACCATGGAATGCAAGGCAATGTCAAAATCAAATCAAACCTCGTGAGGCTCAAAACACTACCAATACGCCGTCAACTCGCCCAAACAAGTTGCTACTTGATTTTCGGTTCACAACGGACGTTTGCTAGAAGGGCTTGCAAGGCTTGACATCATCAGCGCCATCAAAAAGCCACCAATGTCGTGCTTTTGCCTAAGCGGCTCTGCAAGGCAGCGATCATTAAAAACTCATCGCAACCGTTCAACTGTCACCATCCCCCTTATCGGCTGAACAGCGTGGTGGGGCCACACATTCGATGGCGGCGCTCGAATCCACCAGCAACAGCCGGCAGCGCTGGGGGCTGCCACTGAAACCAACCAGTTAGCGCCACAGCGAGGGCATCAGCGGCGTCATCCGGGCGCGGCGGGGCCTCCAGTACCTCAGCCTTTTCGGCATGGCCATGGCCGGCCACGGCCAATTTGATCGGCATCGGTGGAAACTCGACAACGGGAATGGCAAAACGTGCCAGGGTCATAATCACCACACCGCGGGCTTGGACCACCGCAATGGTGGTGCTATAGCGATAGAAAAAGAATTTCTCCACCGCCGCCAGATCGGGCCGCCATCGACGGAGGAGGGTACGCAGATCGACGGCGATCTCCACCATCCGCTGCGCCGAGGATGCTCGCGGCTGGGGGGCGTTCATCGCACCAGCATCGGCAACTGTCCGTCTGGCACGTTCCGCAGCCGTCCAAGCTCCTGCTGCAGCCGGGGGTCCTGGCGGAAGGCCCGCCACTGGGGGCTGGCGATGATCTGACGGGCCGCTTCCGCTCCCAGGCGCTGGCCCGCTGCCACATCAGAGGGGTAGTGCACCCCGCAGAGCACCCGGTTGCCCCCCCCTTGGAGGCCCACCTGCCGCAGACGCTCCCGCCGATCCGGCACGAGGTCGGCCATCAGTTCCCCCATGGTGCGAAACCAGGTGGCGTGGCTGGAGGGGAAGGAGGGCGTGGCTTCCCGCGGCAGGCAGTTGTGCAGCTCCGCATGGGCGCGGTAGGGGCGAACACGGCCCACCTCGCGTTTGATCGCAGTGTTGATTCTCACCACCGGCACCAAGAAGTCCCCCAGCCCCTCCAGCAGGATGGGATTGCCGGAACCCAGATCATTGCCCAGGGCGCGGCTGAAGCCGCTGATGTTGCGATCGATCAGCAGCCAGCTGGCCGCCTCCATCTCCGGAGTGCGGTAGTGCTGCAGCCAGAGGAGGATCGCCAGGTCTTCGGAGGCTTCCGGGCTGCCTGGCGCAGGTGGGGATCCGGTGACCCGGCGCAGCTCGGCGTCATCCAGGCGCAGGCCCCGGGCGGCGCTCGGTTCGACGGCGATGGCCCCAGGCGGGAGGACGGCGGTAGGGGCCGCTAGGCCGAAGGCAATCAGGCCTGTTCCAAGCAGGGCGAGGGCACGACCGAGGTGGATGGTTGCGGGCCATGACCTTGGGGAGGCCTGTTGAAGTCCCCGTTGAGCACCCCATCGGGTTGCCGATCGGGAATCAAGCGTCATGGGTGGTGCTGCCCAGGGAGGCCGGCGCAGATCTGATCGCCACTGAGCCAAGCTATCTTGCTGAATTGGCTGGTTTGGAGTGCCCAGGCCGTTGAAATAGCGGAACACGAATGGATGAGCAAAGCCATGGTCCTCGATCGGAGTCAACGTAGCCCCCAAACTGATATCTGCGTACCAGTTTGTGCGATCAGAACGGCCTGAACGATGCGACCTGGGGAATCCATTGAATGTTCCCGTGATCCCAGCAACACCGTGATCAGTGCGGGCATTCTTGCTTGAGGTTGGCTCCAGCTCACCGGTGGTGATGGGCGTCCGGCGAAAGCAACTGGGCATCAAGGCCGCAAAATCCAGGGCACGTTCCCGCCCCTGGCGGGTAAGGTTGTGAGTGAAGGTGCCTCCTAATTTGGGTCGTTGGCGCAGCAGCAGCCCCTGCCCGCAGCCCGTTCGCCAGCCTGCGTTGCGGCGGCGTCCCGTTGACTGGCCAGGGTGGCCACCAGGTCGGGGGTGGCCCCGCTCAGCCCGCCAGCGCCAGCTCAAAGGCTCGGCGGTCGCTGGGGAGCGTCCGCTCGAACACCTTGCAGAACACCTTCACCACCCGCTCACCCGAATCAATCTGCTCGAGCGGATCCTTGCGCAGCCGGTGGCGCAGGCAGCAAGCCACCACCCGGGCCACGTCGTCGTCGGTCACCTCGGTGCGACCCTCGAAGGCGGCCAGGGCCCGGGCGGCCCGGTTGGTCACAATGTCGCCCCGCAGCCCGTCCACATCGAGTTCGCCGCACACCGCCGAGATGCGGATGCGCAAGTCATCGTCGATCGCCACCTCGGGCAGCCGTTGCTGGGCCTCCACCACCCGGGCTTGGAGGCCATCCTGGGTGGCCTGCACCGCTTCATTGAAGCGATCCGGGTCCGCGTCGAAGGCGGTGCGCTGATCCACCACCTGCACCCGCAACTCCGGATCCCGCACGGTGCGCACCTCCACGCTCATGCCGAAGCGATCCAGCAGCTGGGGCCGCAGCTCCCCCTCCTCCGGGTTGCCGGATCCGATCAACACAAACCGCGCCGGGTGCCGGACGCTTACCCCCTCCCGCTCCACCGTGTTCCAGCCCGAGGCTGCCGAATCCAGCAGCACATCCACCAAATGGTCGTCGAGCAGGTTCACCTCATCCACATAGAGCAGGCCCCGGTTGGCCTTGGCCAGCAACCCGGGCTCAAAGGCCCGCACCCCCTCGCTGAGGGCCTTCTCGATGTCGATCGTGCCGCAGAGGCGGTCTTCGGTGGCCCCTAGGGGTAGGTCCACCATCGGCACCTGGCGCGGCTCCACCGGCAGCGTTTCCCCCGCTTCGGCCCGGTCACGCACCTCAACGCTCTGCAGATCCGGATCACTGGGGGAGCTGTTGTAGGGGTCGCCCGCCACCACGTCAATCTCCGGCAGCAAATCGGCCAACGCCCGAATCGTGGTGCTCTTGCCGGTGCCCCGGTCTCCCATGATCATCACCCCGCCGATGCGGGGATCGATCACGTTCAGCAGCAGGGCCAGCTTCATCTCCTCTTGCCCCACGATCGCGGTGAAGGGGAAGACCCTGCGCTTCCTGGTCTGACTCACGGGCGGGCGGCTGGCATCGATTGGGATTGTTTCACAGCCGCTTCGAACGGCGGCGCCGGCAGCAGCGACAGCACTTGGGGGGGGGTGGCATCGGCGGGATAGACCAATCGCACCTGCAGCTGTCGCCGCTGGCCAGGCGCCAGGGTCACCGTGCCCAACATCGGCCCCTGTTGCCCGGAGCGCAGCACCAGGTGAAAGCCACGGCGACCGCTGGGTGCACCGCTGTCGTCATCGAGACCCACCACCTCCACCGAGCCGCGGAACAGCACCGCCGGCCCCGGGGTGGCGCTGAAACGCAGGCCCCCCAGGGGTTGGTCGGTTTTGAGGGGTGCCTCCAGGGCCAGCTGCAACCGCTGGGGGGTGGTGGTGTCGTTCCGCAGGGGCAGGGTGAGGTCGTATTCCACGCCGTAGTTGCCGTGGGCGGCCCAGGCGGTGCCGGGATAAAAGGCCATGAGTGGCGCGGTCTGCACCTGTCCACTGCCTAAACGGCCCCGGTCCAGGCTGGCGATCGGCCAGGAAATCGGCGCCCGGCTCACCGAGAGGCTGGAGGCACCGGGGTCGGTGAGTCGCGCCCGCCAGACACTGCCCCGTTGCACGCCACTGACCCGCGAGTACACGATCGCGCCGCTGGCCCCCGGTGGGGTTGGGGCATGCTCCCGCGGCGCCAGCGCGCCATTCAGCAACCCGGGCCAGAGACTGGCTGGAGGGGGGCGATCGTTGGGGCCAAAGGCCGCCAGGGTGGCCACATCCACCGGACCATCGCTATCCAGCCGCAGCTGCAGATTGCGGCCATTGAGCAGGGGATCCAGCCCCCGCACCGGGATCGGCAGCACCACCAGGCGGGTGAGCTGGCCCGGGGGCAGGACCCAGTCCTGGGGGAGCAGGGGGCTGCGCTGACGCTGCAGCAATTCGGTGGCCACCCGGCTACCCGGTCCGGACCAGATCGGCGTGGGCCCTTGGGGCACCAAGGCAGGCAGCGGCAGGAACGGGGCCGCCGGTTGGGTGGCATCGAGGGACTGGGAGAGGGCGGTAGCGCCGCTGAGCAGCCGCAGCCGCACCGGCTGCGGGCCCCGGGGCGCGGCCACCACCGCCAGCCAGAGGGTGGAATCGAGGCGGTCCGGCGTGCCGGCGAACACGTGGTGGCTGAACAGGTCGAAGCGGCCGTTCAAGGCCACGTTCAGATGGGCGCTCGGCACGGCGCGGGGGCGACCATCGAAGCCCAGCTGGCCATCGAAGGTCGACAGCAGTAGGCCCGGCTGACGAATCAGTTCCGGGTTGTTGTCATTGAGCATGGGCACCGGGTCCAGCCCCCCCGGCAACGGCTCCACCCGTTGGCGACGCAGCATGGGTAAGGGTCGAGGCACCGTGGCAGATGGAGTGGTCGTAGGAGTGGCCGCTGGCGGGACCGTTGGAGTGGCGGCCTTGGCGGCCAAGAACGGCAGCCCCCCTAGGGCCGTACCCGTCAACATCAGGGCCAGGAGCCGCGTCATGACTTGCCCACTAGGGTGCGCGCCGCCGCCGCCGCCATCTGGCGGATCAGCTCGGCGGAGCGGGGATCGTTGAACGGCCCTTTCACCATGAACGCCGCCACCGCCCGCTGGCCATTGGGGAGCTCGATCAGGGCCGCATCGGCGTAGGCAATGCCGATGTCGCCGGTTTTGTTGTAGGCGGTGATGCCGTAGGTCTTGAGATCGCTGTCCGGATCGCTGGAATCACTGCCCAAACCCTTGAGCAACCCCAGCGGGATCAGGGTGTTGGTGTGGGAAGTGGCCATGATTTCGCGATAGAGATCCCGGGCCCGGGGGCTGAGTTTCTCGCCGGTGTCCACCAGGGCGATCGCCTTGGCCAGATCGCGGGAGCTCGTGGTGTTGGTGCCCTTGAGATCGGGCAGCCAGTTGTTGACCACCGTGGCCGGCAACCCCAACGACTGAAAGCGTCCATTGATCTCGGTTTTGCCCCCCAGGCGCTTGATCAGCAGATTCGTGGCGCTGTTATCACTCACCCGGATCATCTCCGTGGCCGCCTCAAAGAACGGGAAGCGGGTGCCGAGCGGTTTGCTGCCCATCCAGCCGGCGCCATCACCCACCACCTCCTTGGTGAGGGGCAGCGATTCATTCCAGCGCAGCTTGCCCCGATCCACGTCCTCCAGGCCCGCCAGCAGGATTGGCGATTTGATCGAACTGGCGGCCGGCATCGGTTGCTCCGCCTTCATCTGGGCGTAGCGACCGTCGTCGAGCACCAGCAGGAAGCCGGAGGCGTTGAGGTCCTTCTGGGCCGCCGCCAAGCGGATCCATTCCTGACTGAGGCCAGTGAGTTCCCGTCGGGGTTCAAAGCGGCCCAGGGCCAGGCCACCACCAGGCAGCACCCGTGGCTGGGGATCGGCCCGCGGGATCCCGATCGCCCCCTGGGCCAGGTGGGGGGCCAGGAGCTTGAGGCCCGTGCCCACCATCACCCCCAGCCCCGCCCCCATCACCAGCAAGCGCAGCACCAGCTTGAGGGGCTGGGCCCAGGCGGGGCCCCGGGAACGGGGAGAACGGCCGACGGTCACGGGGCGGTGGGGAGAGCGGATAAGTGGTATTGACGCTAGTGGTCCTGTGGAGGGGTGGCCGACCGGCGGCTCGCCCAGCGCAACTGGCACACCATGCCCCGCAACAGGGCCACCTCCGCCTCGCACACCTGGGCGCGTTGCAGCAGGGCCCGCAGCTTGGCCATCCGGGCCCGGGCCGTGTGGGGGTAGAGAAAGCCCACCTCAAGCAGCAGGGCCTCGGCGTCCGCCAGGGCCCCCTCCAGGTGCTGCCGCGGGGCGGGCTCCATGCCGCTAGCCACCGCGGGCTTCGGCAGCTGCCGCCGCTCCTGGAGGCTGTGCAGCACCACGGCCACGGCGTGGGAGAGGTTGAGCGAGGGATAGGTAGGGCTACTGGAGATCTGCAATAAACGGCCCGCCTGGAGCAATTCATCGCGGCTGAGACCCCGATCTTCCCGGCCGAACACCAGGGCCGTCGGGCGGGTAGTCGGCCCGGCCAGAAGCCAGTCGAGGGCCTCGGTGGGACCCAGGGGTGGCTGCGGCTCCCCTTCGCCACGGCCACTTGTGGCCACCACCCGGCCGCAGTCCGCCAGGGCCAGGGCCAGGGAGGGATAGGTGGTGGCCCGTTCCAGCAGGCCCACGCCGTGGACGGCCATGCGGCGAGCCTCCTCCCCGAGCGGATCACAGCGGGGCGCCACCAGCCTCAGTTGCTCGATGCCGAAGTTGGCGCAGAGCCGCGCCACGCTGCCCACATTGAGGGGGCCTGCCGGCTCGACCAACACCAGGTGGAGCGTCATCGGCGCGTGTTCAAGGAAGACTGTGGAGGAAGGACAACAGGTCAGCCATGGCCTGGGGATCGGGCTGGAAGCGCGGCATCGGTGGCGTGCGGCCACTCACCACCTGCTGGATCAGTTGCCGATCGCTCTTGCGGCGGTCCACCCCATGCAGATTGGGCCCCACCAGACCCTGGGCCGCCAGGCCATGGCAGCCCGCGCAGTTGAGCCGGAACAGGCGTCCCCCATCCTGCACCGATCCGTTCAGGGCAAGGGTGGCGCGGGTGTAGGGGTCGCTGCGGGCGATCGGCAGCAGCAGGGCCACCATCACTGTGATCGCCAGCGCGGCGGCGATCAGCAAGGCAGTCACCAAACCCCGCCTGGGCAGGAACGCGGGGCTGGCCTCCGCCGTTGACGACGATCCGGTCACGGTTGCAGGCCCTGAGCCACGGAAGAGACCCCGATCATGGAAGAATTGTGCCTCGAAACGCGTGCTCCTCCAATGATCGAACCCCTGCTCTGCGGCATCGTGCTCGGTCTGATCCCGATCACCCTGGCGGGCCTCTTCGTGGCAGCCTGGAACCAATACCGCCGCGGCGGTGCCCTGGGCGGCTGAGGTTCAAGCCACCGCCGGGGGCCCAGGAAGCCCCTCGGGCTCCAGCAGCAACAGGCTGCATCCCCCGTAGCGCCGCTGATCACGGCAGTGCCAACCGGCTGGTACTGCCGGAATTGCGTTGCTGGCGCACTCCCACACCATCGTGCCCCCGGGGCGCAGCCATTGTCCCGCGGTCACGCCCGCAGCGATCGGTCCGTAGAGACCGGCCCCATAGGGCGGATCGACATAGATCAAATCAAACGGGGGCAGCTCGCCCCGACCACGGGCCAGCCAGTGCAGTACATCCGCCCCATGCACCTGCAGGGCGGGGTCGTGGGAGCTCCCCTTGCGGACGGCCTCGAGATTGGTGCGGGCCAAGGCCACGAGGCGACGGTCCCGATCCACGGCCACCACCACGGCCGCGCCGCGCTGCAGAGCTTCACAGGTCATCACGCCGCTGCCGCAGCAGAGATCCAGCCAGCGGCAGCCCGGCAGCGCCTCGGCCAGCAGATTCATCACTGCCAACCTCACCCGACTGGTCGTCGGCCTGGCGGTCTGACCGGGGGGACTCTGCAGCCGTCGTCCACCGCTGAGCCGCAGGCTCACTGATGCTCCAGCCAGCGGAGCCAGCGCCTGAGAAGCGCCTCCCCAACGGGCCCAGACTTCTCCGGATGGAACTGGCAGGCGGCGATGCCGTCCTGCCACACCGCCGCGCAGATGGGCCGTCCGCCGTAGTCCACCAAGGCGGTGGTGCAGCTGTCCTGGGCCGGTTCGGCGGCGTAGGAATGGACGAAGTACACCCAGCTCTCCGGGTGTGCCGTTGGCAGCAGGGCGCTGGGGGTGGCCTGGAGCAGGGGGGCCCAGCCCATGTGGGGCAGCGGCTGGCCGGGCAGACGCGGCAGGGCACGCACCCGTCCCTTGAGCAGGCCCAAGCCCTCGGCTTGGCCCTCATCGCTCGCTTCAAACAGCAATTGCAGGCCCAAACAAATCCCTAGGAGGGGTTGCCCCGCCTGGCAGGACTGGCGCAGCGCGTCCACGAGGCCGGCGCTGTGCAGACGCTCCATGGCGGGGTCGAAGGCTCCAACCCCAGGCAAGACCAGCGCCGTGCAGGCGGCCAGTTGATCCGGATGATGCACCGTCGCCACCGTGGCCCCGATGCGTTCCAGGGCCCGCTGCACCGAATGCAGGTTGCCCATGCCGTAATCAATCAGCCCAATCCGGACCATGGTGGGGAAATGACGAAAGCCGCAGTGCAGCTCAACCTTCAACGTAGCTCCTGCCTGGGGCCAACCCCGCGGAGAGGCGCAGGGGACGCAAGCCCCTTCAATCGAGGTACCATGCGGCGACCACGGTCCGCAGGATCGCCTTGAGTTTGCCGCTGATCCTGCGACCCAGCCTGTCCGTTCTGGTGGTTGGCCTGGCAGCCCTGGCTTGTCCTGCAGCCCCGGCCGCCTCCAACGCACCCCTGGCCCTGGGAGCCGCCCCCAGCTGGCGGGTGATTCAGCAGCAGCCGGTGAGCGCCGGAGCCTGGCGGTCCATCGCCAGTCCCGCGGCAGCGGCCCCGGCGCCGGCCACGCCCGTGGACCAACCTTCCGGCGGCCCCAGCCCCTGGGGGCCCCCCACGGCGCCCCAGCCCCTCGAGACACTCGCCGACCTGCCGGATCCGATCGAGGGACCGAACCAGATGCTGTTCCCCTCCCTGGGCGGGGCCCTACCTGGAGCCTTTGGCGCGGCTTGGGGGGACTATTCAATCGGATTCTCCGCCGCCACCCCCGGCAAGATTCGCGACAACGTTGACGGCTCCCTGAACGCCAGCGTGGGTTTCGGAGATGCCAATAAATATGTTTCCGTTGAATTGGATTTCGGCATTGGCAGCATCAAGCGCTTTGCTGGCAATTACGGCTTTTCGGCGAGCATCAGTCGCATGCTGGTGAGTTCTTCCCGCTGGCAGGTGGCCGCCGGGGCAGGTTGGAGCGATTTCTACAGCACGGGCTACGAGGGCCGGGTGCCCCCCAACGGCTATGGAGTCGTCACTGCGGCAACTCCGCTGCGGCCCAAGAACGCAGCCTTTCAGCAGGTGCTGCAGCTGAGCCTTGGGGTGGGGGGCAATAATTTCGCCTCCATGGATGAGAACTTCACCGGACCGATCTTTGGTTATTTCGGCTCGATTGGGGTTGAAGTGAGCCCCAGACTGGGAGTTTCGGCCGGGGTCAGCGGCCGCGGTACCAACCTGGAGCTGTCCTACGTCCCGTTCAGTGATCTGCCGATCTCACTTGGACTCGTGGTGGGCGATGTGTTCAATTCCTCACCCTGGGGGACAGTCGGAGCCCTCACCCTGTCCTGGGGCGACAATTTTCGCACCGGCTTCTTCAGGCGCTAGGCAAACCCTGGTAACATAGTGAAAGAACTCCATTCCCAAGCTGATGCTCCCCTTTGACCTCGGTCGATCCGCTCGACTGCTTGCTCTTGGCAGCGCTACGGCAGCCATGGCGGCTCTCCAATCTCTCCCCGCTCAAGCGGGTCGCGTTGTGCGCCCCACTCCGCCCCCAGGCACCACACCTCCGGTTGTTGCTCCGACGATTTCCGTCCCGCCCCCCGCTTCCGCACCTCTTGCTGGTTCCAATTCTGGAATCCGTGGCAAAACCACCGGTTCAGTCGTGAATACGGCCAAAACCTCAGCCGTGCCCATGAACGCCCCCCGTTTCCCGACTCGCTGATCCAGTCCGATCTCCTTCGCAACGATCCTTCTTTCCGCCGAATGCTTAATTCGGCGGATTTTTTATGAGAGGCATTGCGGACTTGGACACGCCCCAAGGCCATAAAAAACGCCCGGAAAACCGGGCGCGGAAGCCAAATGGGCAAAAAGGAAGAAGCGATATAAGAATAATTTAATCAATCGGATCAAACTAATTAAACACCTCAGAGGTATTTGGTAATCGTGGAGGACAGAGTGGTTTTGGGGACAGCGCCAACAACGGTATCTACCTTGTCACCACCCTTGAAGATCATCAGGGTAGGAATACTGCGAATGCCGTATTGGCTGGCAACGTTGGGATTCTCGTCGGTATTGAGCTTGTAGACCTTGATCTGCCCGTCGAATTCCTTGGCGATTTCATCAACAATCGGAGCCACCATGCGGCAAGGGCCACACCAGGGGGCCCAGAAGTCCACCAACACGGGCAGGTCGCTCTTGAGGACCTCCTGTTCGAAGGAGGCGTCGGTGACGGCTGCTGTGTTGGACATTCTGAAGTGGATCCTGAGTTTTTTGAATCTAGCAACAGACCCCCGCCTCACCAAGGGAGAGCTGCGGCACCGTTGCATGCCGTTGTCAGCTCCTGCACCGCCATGGCCGCGCTCTGCCTCTTACCCACAAAAAGCCCGGGCTCGCCGGGCCGGGAGGTGTGAGGAGTGTGTGAGCCGAAGCTCCCACGCCTTGAGGTTAGCCCCCATGGCGCCCGGGCTACCGGTTACTTGCCCATGCCCAGTTGTTGCGCTTTCTGGTACACCTTGCCCTCGGTGAGCAGCGACGGGGCCACAACCACCTCCACCGCCTGCATCTCTTTCAGATTCCGAGCTCCCAGGGTCCCCATCGAGGTACGGATGCACCCGAGCAGATTTTGGGTGCCATCATCCAGGCTGGCCGGGCCCCGCAGGATCTTCTCCAAGCTGCCCGTGGTGCCCACCTTGATGCGGGTGCCGCGGGGCAGCACCGGACTTGGCGTGGCCATGCCCCAGTGGAAACCTCGACCGGGGGCCTCAGCCGCACGGGCAATCGGGGAGCCGATCATCACGGCATCGGCCCCACAGGCCAGGCATTTGCAGATGTCGCCGCCGGTGACGATGCCGCCATCCGCCACGATCGGAACGTACCGACCACTTTCCTGCTGGTAATCATCCCGGGCAGCGGCGCAATCAGCCACGGCCGTGGCCTGAGGAATGCCAATACCGAGCACACCCCGGGAGGTGCAGGCAGCCCCGGGACCGATGCCCACCATCACCCCGGCGGCCCCGGCCCGCATCAACTGCAGGGCCACCTCATAGGTGACGCAATTCCCGATCACCACCGGCACCCCCATGTCGCGGCAGAGCACGGCAAGATCAAGGGTGGCGCGGCCTTCCTGTCCGACGTGCTCAGTGGAGACCACCGTGGCCTGGACAAAGAACAGATCGGCCCCGGCTTCCGCGATCGCCTGGCCGAACTTCATGGCCGCCACCGGAGTGGCACTCACGGCCGCGATGCCCCCCTGCTGCTTGATGGCAGCAATGCGGCTGCGGATCAGATCCTCCCGGACCGGTTGGCTGTAAAGCTCCTGCATCAGCGGTACGAACTCCTCCTTGCCCACGGAGGCGATCCGGTCAAGGATCGGATTGGGGTCGTCGTAGCGACACTGGACGCCCTCCAGGTTGAGCACCCCTAGGGCGCCGAGACGGGCGAGCTCAACGCACATCTCCACATCCACCACCCCATCCATGGCGCTGGCGATGATCGGAATCTCCCGGTGGATGCCGGCCAGACTCCAACTGCTGTCCGTCACCTCGGGATCCACGGTTCGCCCGCCGGGAACGAGCGCGATTTCGTCAATGCCGTAGGCGCGGCGGACGGTACGGGATCGACCGAGCTGGATGTTCACCGAGGCATGGATGCACTCGGGCCAAACTATCAACCGACCTGCGGAAGCCCGTGGCCAAGCTGGTCAGCTTTCACCACGAAACGCCTGCCAACGTTGCCGCCAATCGTTCAGGACCTGATCTCGGTCCTCTGTGCGCAGCAGACGGCTGAGGCCGAAGCGGGCCAAGACCAGAAGGCCGATGAGCTGGAGCAGCCTGGGCAGCAGGGGGATCTCCTCCAAAGTGCCCAACAGGGCTCCGTACACCCGTAAGACCAGAATCAGGCCCACGATCAGGCCGAGTCCGCGCACGGGGCCCCAGAGGTTTTGCCACTGTTGGCCAATCTGCTGGGCGTCAAGCCAGCGGCGTCCTTTCTCAAGAAGCATCTCCCATTCGCCACCCTCGCCCCCGGCTGGCCGCTCTGCTTGGGGGGACACCTCAAGCCGGGCGGCAATGCCAGCCGGGATTGGCTCGGTGGAGAGGGCTGTGGAGCTCTCTGGGGGCGAGGGCAGAGCGGGTGAGGGCAGAGGCTCCG
>Ga0209597_1000609_pt1 | contig 23680 bp, 20 predicted proteins | sample M_140625_MF_Meta_FD_187316 | JGI IMG/M metagenome (GOLD analysis project Ga0209597, IMG submission 187316) | Freshwater microbial communities from Lake Montjoie, Canada to study carbon cycling - M_140625_MF_MetaG (SPAdes) (version 2) | ecosystem: Environmental > Aquatic > Freshwater > Lake... | reverse complement strand
CCTCAAGCGATTCTTCATGTAACTCTTCATCGGTTTTTCTGGGGGTGTCATAATCGGTTGCCATTGCTCTCACCTTCTTTCCAAACTAAGTCGAAGCCAAATTTCTCTGGCAAGCGTTGCTAGAAATACCCAGCGGGCGCATAGTGGCGCATAACTGCCTGGTTTAACTAATTGAACGCTCGGCGTGTCGTAAATATTCCCGTCACATGAGTGCTGCCTGAGTACTTACCGAACGATTTCTTCGATCTCTTTGGCTAATCCCCCATCAACGCGTGCGTGCAAGGAGGTTCCTTCGGGCAAATACTCTTCGCGCAATATTTCACCGCGCTCGTGAATCGCACTTACTAAATCACCACGGTCGTATGGGATCACAGCGTTAATTTCAATCTTAGGTCTAGGTAGCGAACTTTCAATCGCATGAATTAAACCTTCGATGCCAAATCCGGTACGAACCGAGAAGGCGTAACTGTTTGGCTCGGTACGTAGAATCTGCATAACCATTTCCGGATCAGCGATATCAACCTTATTGATTGCAATGATTTCAGGAATCTCAGCGCCACCGATTTCGGAAATTACTTCACGCACCGCCCTAATTTGTTCAAATGGATCTGAATGTGAACCATCTACAACGTGGACAATTAAATCTGAACCAGATACTTCTTCTAGCGTTGATTTGAAAGCATCGATTAACTGGTGCGGCAAATGTCGGACGAATCCAACTGTGTCAGACAAGGTATAGATACGGCCATCTGAGGTATGCGATTGGCGAACGGTTGGATCAAGCGTCGCAAAGAGGGCGTTCTCAACCAAGACCCCGGCATCAGTTAACTTATTTAATAGCGAGGACTTGCCTGCGTTGGTATATCCCGCGATCGCAACCGATGGAATGTTATTGCGACGGCGCTCTTGTCGTTTGGTATCACGGGAAACTTTCATTTCGGCAATCTCGCGATGCAGCTTTGCCATCTTGTCGCGGATTCGACGACGATCTGTTTCAATCTTAGTTTCACCTGGGCCGCGACCGCCGATACCCGCGCCGCCAGCTGCGCGACCTCCAACTTGGCGTGAAAGTGATTCACCCCAACCACGCAAACGAGGCAATAGGTAGGAAATCTGAGCGAGTTCTACTTGCGCTTTACCTTCTTTGCTTTTGGCATGTTGGGCGAAAATATCAAGAATCAAAGCGGTGCGATCAATGACCTTAACTTTGACTTTTTCTTCCAGCTGTCGAAGTTGTGACGGCGAAAGTTCGCCATCGCAAATAACCGTATCTGCTCCAGTTGCGACTACTACTTGTCGAAGTTCAACCACTTTTCCAGAACCGATATATGTTGCTGGATCTGGCTTATCGCGACGTTGAATTAAACCTTCCATTACCTCAGAGCCAGCAGTTTCGGCGAGTGCTTTCAACTCGGCTAGCGAATTCTCGGCCATAGTTGAATTACCTTCTGTCCAGACGCCGACTAAGACAACTTTCTCGAGTTGTAATTCGCGATACTCAGCCTCAGAAATATCTTGTAGCTGCGTAGAAAAACCTTTTACTCGACGAAGCGCATTTCGTTCGACTAAATCAGGTTGAATACTTTCGGCGTAATCATCGCTGTCAGCACTATCAAATTCAGCCGCTACTCGAGCACTTTCGGCAAGCAGAGCTTCGAACTCATCGAACTTGTCGAAATCGTCGCCCTGTTTACTCACAATTCAACAATAGAGCAATAGTGATCAAACTGCCCATTCTGTGGTTTGGCAGCCCTAAAAAGTTACTTATCTCTTTACTCAGCAACTAGATATTTACTGATGTCGTGATCGCTGATTAAAACTGCGGGGCCGATTAGCGTTGCGTTGCTATGGCCATCGATATCAACTTCCAAACGACCACCAGGTGGATTAACGATCCATCGAGCGGGAAGTTTCGCTTTAGTATGAATAGTTGCAGCTAACGCAACAGCGCATACACCAGTACCGCAAGATCTAGTTTCGCGGCTTCCGCGTTCAAATACGCGCATTCTTACTTCACGCTCTCCGCTGATCTCAACAAATTCCACATTTACGCCATCAGGGTAGGCATCCTTTGGGCGAACAACTGGGGCATCAGCAAGTGGGCCCACCTCATTTAAGGAATCAACAAAGACCACCGCATGCGGATTTCCAACGCTGATGTGATAACCGTTCCAAACTTGGCCATTTGTGGCAGCTGAAATTTCTTCATCCTCATCGGTCACCTGTCCCATATTTACTGAGATATCTCCTGTGGCCGGTACTCGCAAATGTTTAACACCATCTCGAGTATCAATGGCAAAGATGCCTTCAGGTTGGTGACCGCGTTCAACTAAATACTTCGCCGTAACTCGGATGCCATTGCCGCACATCTCGGCGAGGGATCCATCAGAATTGCGATAATCCATAAACCAACGATCATTCTTCTTACCGATGCGAATTAATCCATCAGCGCCAACGCCAGTTTCACGGTTACAGATCGCGGCAGTTTGCGCAGTAGTAATTGAAAGCTGATTTTCGGGATCGAAAACTAGAACAAAGTCATTCTCGGTGCCGTGGCCATAGGTCGCAATCATGATTTAACTATTCTATTTCCTTTAACATTATTTCGAGTCGAGGCTGGATCGGGGAAAGCCATTTAATTCGAGCATCTCTTGAGAACCAAGTTTCTTGTCGTCGGGCGTACTGTCTAGTTGCCCGCTTAGTTTCCTCAACTGCCGCCTCTAGCGTGAAGTCGCCTCTGCGCATTGCAATTACCTGCGCATAGCCAAGTGCTAATTGGGCGGTGCGCGCTGAAGTTATTCCCGCCTTTATACACTCATCCACTTCGTCAACTAAGCCAGCGGCATACATGCGATCTACTCGATCACTGATTCGCTCACCTAGTGACTCCCGATCCATTACTAAGCCAAACTGTCTAGCAGTTGGATAAAGTTCGGAATCTTTGCGAGGTAAGTTAGCAGTAAAAGGTTTACCCGTAATTTCAATAACTTCAAGCGCTCTAACTATGCGCCTAGTATTTGCGCGATCAATTGCGAGAGCTGCAGCGGGATCTAATTTTTCAAGTCGCTCAAATAAAACGTGTGCTCCGAGTTCTGCAACTTCCTTCTCTAAAGCCTCACGCACCGCAGGATCAGTATCTGGAAAATTCAGTTCATCTAAAATTGCCTTTATATATAGCCCAGTTCCACCGACTATCACCACAGATTTTCCACGGCTTTGAATCTCAGTGATCTTTGCGCGGGCTTGAGTTTGATACCAAGCGACGTTAGCGTCTTGGGTTACTTCGAGAACGTCAAGCAAATGATGCGGTATCCCCTGGCGTTCTTCAACACTTAACTTGGCAGTGCCAATATCCATACCTTTGTAGAGTTGCATGGAATCAGAATTAATAATTTCGGCATCAATTTTCTGGGCCACTGAAACCGCGAGATCACTTTTGCCAGTGGCAGTTGCGCCACAAATAACAATTAACTTCATGCGCGAATAACCGGGATACCTAACATAGTTCCCTTAACTTCGCGCTTAGCTCGACGTTCTACTTTGCCCCCGTTGCCAATCAAATAATGCGAGGAACTCTCAGTTATATCTACCGTGATTAAGTCTCCTGGCAGCGGATTCTCAACCATCGAGTTGAAATGAACCAATCTAAAATCTTCGCTGCGCCCCGTCATGCGATCGTTATCACCATTGCGGCGACCTGAAACTTCAGCAACTAAAACTTTCATGGTGCGACCTATAGCTTCGGCATTTACCGATGCTGAAATTGCTTCTTGATGCGCATGTAATCGGGCGTAGCGCTCTCCCACAACTTCAGCTGGCACTTGGTTAGGCATTACGGCAGCTGGCGTTCCTGGGCGAATTGAATATTGATAGGTATAGGCGGCGGAGAATCTGGCTTGTGTGCAGAGATCTAAAGTTGCTTGAAAATCTTCTTCGGTCTCGCCTGGAAAACCCACAATGATGTCTGTTGTTACTTGCGAATGCGGCATCGCCTTGCGAACGCGATCGAGAATCCCAAGATATCGATCAGTGCGATATGAGCGACGCATCTCCTGCAGAATTCGATTCGAACCAGACTGCAGCGGCATATGCAGATGTGGCATCACATTTGGCGTGCTGGCCATGGCATCGATTACATCATCAGTGAAATCTCGAGGATGAGGAGACATAAAGCGAACGCGCTCCAGCCCGGCAATCTTGCCGCATTCCTTCAACAAGTTAGCGAATGCAGCGCGATCACCAAAATCGACACCATAAGCATTTACATTCTGACCCAGAAGCGTAATTTCAAGAACGCCAGAATCAACTAAAGTGTTTATTTCGCGCAAAATGTCAGCAGCTGGACGATCTTTTTCAATTCCACGTAGCGTTGGCACAATACAGAAGGTGCAAGTGTTGTTGCAACCAACTGACACAGATACCCACGCCGTAAAGTCACTAAAACGTTTAGCCGGCAGCGTCGATGGGAAATGCTCTAGCGCTTCAAGAATTTCAATTTGAGACTCTTCTTCAATTCGTGCGCGCTCAAGTAATACTGGCAACGAACCGACGTTATGAGTTCCGAACACCACATCAACATATGGCGCTTTCTTTAGGATTGTGGCTTGATCTTTTTGGGCTAAACAGCCACCAACAGCAATCTGCATGGCAGGGTTGGCTTTCTTAACTGGAGCTAGAAAACTCAAATTTCCATAGAGTTTGTTATCGGCGTTTTCACGAACGGCGCAGGTATTAAAAACTACTAAGTCTGCTTGCTTGCCTAGCTCTACTGGCACATAACCATCAGCCTCTAATAAACCGGCAATACGTTCAGAATCGTGCACGTTCATCTGGCAGCCGTAAGTCTCGACCAGATATGTGCGTGTCATGGGTAGAAGAGTATCGTTGAGTTAGATGGCAAGCACATTGATCGCAAGCGTTGAGCGATCTACTACCAGAATCTGGTGATTGGGCAGCTGTTTCCAACCATCTTGATTCCAGCCACTCGAGGCAACGACAACATCTTTCTCGGTAATTTTGTAGTAAAGATCGTAATAACCATCACCAGCCCAACTTGGTTTGCGGTCAGGATCGTGCTCACAGATTGTTATGAATTGTGAGTCTGTCAAAATCATGGCGTTGATGCTCGAGAAGTCAATCTCTTTAATTATTGCAAGTGCGCTCTTTATTCCTTCGATTAAACCTAACTTTTTAATTTCCGTTAAGAGAAAATAGAAATACTTCTCGCTATCGGTATCTCCCAAAATATATTGGCGTAGCTGATCAGCGATGTATGGATCTAGGGCATCTTTGGGATAAACAGCACCATTATGAATGAAGGTATAGCCATCATGCATAAAGGGATGAGAATTTTTTTCGCTGACTGGAATTCCAGCCGTAGCCCAACGAAGGTGAAGGAGTGCTCCATCTGTACTTGTATTAGTAATGGCGCTCTCAAAATCCGGACTAGTACGAGCAACTTCTGCTGCTTTATTTAACTGAGTCTTCTTTGCACCATGTTCGATAGCAGATATACCCCAACCGTCACAGTGGATATCGGATAAATCTATGAATTCGGACAAATTTGCCCCAGCAGCAGCAGCAAAAGTCTCAGGTTGGCAAGACACGAACCCCATTAGACGGCACATTTTGAGACAAACCTCTTCCGTTGAGAGCACACTTTGAAGTAGAAAGGTTACCTCGGTGACCTTCATCGATCCAGCACCAACGACCTCGGAGCATGGCGTTCCAAGGTTAAAGCGGCTTTAGGAGGAATGTAATTGGCTAATAATCTAGATGCAGATGCGGCGAAACTTGCCGAGCTTGGCTACAAACAAGAATTTGATCGCAAGTGGAGTGGATTTCACAACTTCGCAATTTCTTTCTCAATCATTTCGATTCTTTCCGGATGTTTCACCACATTCGCACAGGCTTGGAACAACGGTGGCCCAGTAGCAATCTCTGTTGGTTGGCCAATCATTGCAAGCTTGATCATGATCGTTGGTCTAGTAATGGCCGAGCTGCTATCGGCTATGCCAACAGCAGGTGGAATTTATTATTGGGCACTTAATTTAGGTCGCCCTGTACATGGCTGGATAACCGGTTGGCTAAATCTCATGGGTCTGGTCGCCGTAACAGCAGGCGTGGACTATGGATTTGCAAACTTCTTTGTGTACACCGCAAACCTATTTAACAATTCGATTGATCCAGGAAACTTAAAGTTGGTATTCGCAGTCTTTGCGGTAACTCTTCTGATTCACATTGCTATGAACATTTATGGTGCAAACATAATCCATCGCCTGCAGAGTATTAACGTCTGGTGGCATGTTGGAGGCGTCGCAGCTGTAATTCTTATTCTGATTATGGTTCCCGCAAAGCACCAGAGCACATCATGGGTCTTTACTCATCAGATTAATAACAGTGGTTTTGGTAATTACTGGTTCTATGTGTTGCCTGTCGGCTTCTTACTTACTCAATACACAATTACTGGTTTTGATGCCTCGGCTCACGTTTCTGAAGAAACTGGCCAAGCCTCTAAAGCTGCTGCACAAGGTCTCTGGAAATCAATTGCTTACTCTGCAGTTGCTGGTTGGTTGATGCTTCTCGCATTCCTTTATGCCGCAACTGATGAAGCTGGAATCACTAAAGCAGGTGGTGCTTCACAGGCCATCTTTATTACAGCGCTTTCTCTAGGTTGGGCGAAGATCATCTTGATCATCACATGTGTTGGTCAGTTCTTCTGTGGAATGTCTTGCGTAACCGCTGGTTCTCGCATGCTTTTCGCATTTTCGCGCGACCGTGCTGTTCCTGGGCATGCCTTATGGGTAAAAATGGATAAGAACCACAACCCATCAAATGCCGCATTCGCACTTGGTGCCGCTGCAATCGTCATTGCTCTTCCTGCGATCTGGTCGGCAGTTGCTTTCTTCGCGGTTACCTCAATGGCGGTAATTGGATTATTCGGATCATTTGCAATTCCAATTTGGCTGCGTTGGCGTAAGGGTGATGCTTTCAAGCAAGGTGAATGGAATCTTGGAGGTAAGTGGAAATGGATGGCACCTGTTGCAGTGGTAGAAATTGCAATTCTTTCTATCTATTTCTGTCTTCCAACAACTCCTGCTGGTGTTTGGTGGGGTGCGGACTTTAGTTGGAAGTCTGCAAACTACACACCAATTGCCTTCATCTTCGTATTAGGTGGCGCAATGCTCTGGTGGGTAGTCTCCGCACATAAACACTTCAAGGGTGTTGTACGTAACGTCTAAGAAGCAATCGAATTACTATAATTAACCCGCCTTGCTTCGGTAAGGCGGGTTAATTACTTTAGGGAGTGAAATGTCTGGTCGGGTAGATAAGCGAATTGCAATAGTTACTGGTGCTGGCTCAGGAATAGGACAGGCAAGTGCAATCCGGCTAGCTGAGGAAGGTGCAACTGTTATTTGCGCCGACATTAACGCCGCTGCTGCTAATGAAACAGCCAGCCAGATTCGTGATATGAATTTCAAGGCAGAAGGATATGAAATCGATATCTCTGATAGCAATGCTTGCGACTTAATAGTTTCCCAGTGTGTAGATAAGTTTGGCGCTATTGATATTTTAGTAAATAATGCCGGCGTTAATTTACCTGGTGTATTCCATGAGGTTTCAAATGAAACTATTAATCGAACTTTAAATGTAAATATTAAAGGCGCAATGTTTTTAACTCGTGCCGCTATTCCCCATATGTTGAAGAATTCGCGTGGTGCAATCGTAAATATGTCTAGCGTTAATGGCTTAGTTTCTGAGCCTTACTTGAGTGTGTACTCAGCTTCAAAAGGCGCAATAGTTATGTTCACTCGAGGTATCGCCCTTGACTATGCAAAAACTGGAATTCGTTGCAACGCTATCTGCCCGGGCTGGGTCGATACTCCAATAAATCACGCCCATGCCAAGATGTTGGGCGGACTAGATCATGTCTACAAAACCATTGATTCTTTCCAGCCAATTGGACGCCCCGGAACCAGCCGCGAAATCGCAAATGTGGTCCTATTCCTTGCTTCCGATGAAAGCTCATTTATGACTGGCTCGATAGTTTCGGCAGATGGTGGCATGACTGCGCAGTAACTGGAATAGTACGGACATGAGTTCGCTAAGCCTAGAAAGTTTGAAAGCCAAAATAGCCGACGGCTCGATCGATACCGTGGTCGTGGCTATGACCGATATGCAAGGTCGGCTAACCGGTAAACGTATCCATGGTCAGTACTTCCTGGATGAAGTCCTAAAGCATGGCACCGAAGGTTGTAACTACTTACTTGCCGTAGATGTAGATATGAACACTGTTGATGGCTATGCGATGTCCTCTTGGGAGCGCGGTTATAGCGATTTCGCACTTATTCCTGATCTAAACACGCTTCGCTTAATTCCCTGGCAACCTGGTGCAGCGCTAATTTTGGCAGATGTCGCATGGCTAGATCACACCGATGTAGTTGCCTCTCCTCGCCAAGTGCTTCGTAAGCAAGTTGCCGAACTTGAAAAGCATGGCATGGTCGCAATGTGTGGAACTGAATTGGAATTTGTAGTTTATAGAGATAGTTACGAGGAAGCTTGGAACAAAGGTTATAAAAATCTAGTTCCAGTTAATCAATACAATGTAGATTATTCGATCTTAGGTGGCTCTCGAATTGAACCACTATTGCGCGATATCCGGATGGGTATGTCGGTTGCTGGCATGGTGGTTGAATCAGTTAAGGGCGAATGCAACTTAGGCCAACATGAAATTGCTTTTAAATATTCAGATGCTCTTTCAAATTGTGATAACCATGTTATTTATAAGAACGGCGCCAAAGAGATCGCCGATCAACAAGGTTATGCACTTACTTTCATGGCTAAGCCAAACGAGAAAGAGGGCAACTCTTCGCATATCCACTTATCTTTCCGAGGTCTAAAAGGTGAGTTAGTAATGACCGATGACTCAGATTCTGAGCATGGAATGAGCGAAGTTGGTCGCCAATTCATTGCCGGTCAAATTGCTCATCTGCGCGAACTGTCAATTCTCTTTGCACCAAATATCAACTCATATAAGCGGTACGTGCCAGGATCATTTGCACCAACTGCTGTTCGTTGGGGTCGCGATAACCGCACCTGTGCTCTTCGCTTAGTTGGTCATGGCGCAGGGCTCCGACTTGAAAATCGTGTACCAGGCGGAGATGTAAACCCGTATCTTGCGGTAGCCGGAATCATTGCTGCTGGTTTAGATGGCATTAAAAACAAATTAACTCTTGAACCAGCATTTACCGGCAATGCCTATGAATCTGATTCTGCTCGAGTACCGGCATCAATGACTGAGGCACTAGATCTTTGGGAAAATAGTGCCTGGGTTAAAGAAGTTTTTGGTAGTGAGGTACAAGCCCATTACGCAAATATGGCAAAGGTAGAACTAGCCGCATACGGCAAAGCAGTGACTGACTGGGAACTGTTCCGCAACTTTGAAAGGTTCTAAGTAATGTCCACGACTTTTGATGTAATAAATCCTGCCAATGAGAAAGTCTTTTCTACTCTAGAAGAGGCAGATGTAGCTCAAACAGACTCAGTCATTGCCAAGGCTGCCAAAGCTTTTCAAACTTGGCGAGATGTAACCCCCGGCGATCGGGCTAATCTCTTGCGCCGTTTCTCATCATTAGTCACATCTCATCGCGAAGAACTTGCTCAGATCGAAATCAACAACTCAGGCCACACTCGCGGCAATGCACTTTGGGAAGCTGACAATGTTGCAAATGTTTTAAACTATTACGCGGGTGCCCCAGAGCGTCTATATGGAAAACAGATCCCGGTCGGCGGCGGAATAGACATCACCTTTAAAGAGCCAATTGGTGTCGTCGGAATTATTGTTCCTTGGAATTTTCCGATGCCAATTGCCGGGTGGGGCTTCGCAGCCGCCCTTGCTTCTGGAAATACCGTGGTCTTAAAGCCAGCCGAGTTAACGCCACTAACAGCAATTCGTTTAGCTGAGATAGCACTTGAAGCTGGCATCCCAGAAGGTGTATTTAATGTAATTGTCGGTAAAGGTAGCGTCGTTGGAAATCGTTTTGTCACTAATCCGACAGTTCGCAAAATTTCGTTCACTGGTTCAACTGCAGTTGGTAAATCAATTATGGCTGGTTGCGCCGATCAAGTTAAGCGAGTAACTCTTGAACTTGGCGGCAAGAGTGCCAACGTAATCTTTGCAGATTCTGATGTTGATTTAGCAGCCGCATCCGCACCTGGCGCAGTATTTGATAACTCAGGACAAGACTGCTGTGCCCGTTCGAGAATTCTGGTTCAAGAAAGCATCTTCGACCGCTTTATGGCTGGCTTCGAAAAAGGCGTAAAAGAATTTCGGGTAGAGGATCCAAATCTGGATTCATCACAAATGGGTCCACTTATTTCCAAGAAGCAATTAGAAACTGTGCAATCTTTCCTTGGCGATCAGGATGATCAAGTGGCTTTTACAGGTTCTGCCCCTGTCGGGCCTGGTTACTGGATGCCACCAACAGTTCTGCTACCAAAAAGTGTTAATGCTCGTACTTGGCGTGAGGAAATATTTGGTCCAGTAGTTTCAGTTCTTACCTTCAAGGATGAAGCAGAAGCAATTGAGCTCGCTAATGCCTCGCAATACGGCTTATCAGGATCTATTTGGACTAATAACATGGGCCGCGCTATTCGCGTATCTCGTGCGATTGAGAGTGGAAACTTATCTGTTAACTCTCACTCATCAGTCAGATTCTGGACGCCATTTGGTGGCTTCAAACAATCCGGACTGGGTAGAGCCCTTGGTCCTGATGCCCTCGATGCTTACACTGAAACAAAAAACGTGTTCTTTTCTGCTTAAGCGCTGCGCTTCGCCAAATTTAAAGCAGCAGTAAATGCTTCAACAACTTCGGCCTTGCTCCAAGGCTTTGGTGCTTGAGTGATGAAGTAATCATTCATTGCGTTATCAGAGAGCAACTCAATATCTGATTGAGTAATGCCAATGCTAGAGAGCACTGGAAAATCGAGATCTGCCAGCATCTTGCGAACCGCTTTAACTGCGCGGGAGCCATCTGATGTGCCATCGGCTGGAACACCCATGGCATCTGCTACCCGCTCCATTTTTGCTGGAACGACCTTTGCTTCACGAGTTAAGGTTTCGACGAGCACTAATCCGATTGTTAGGCCATGAGGAACATGCTTTAAGCCACCAATTGCTTGACCTAATGAATGTTCTGCTGTGCAATCTGAAATATTCATAGTTAAACCAGCCATCATGCTGCCAGCTGACATCGCAGAACGAGCTGCTTTATCGTTGCCATCTTTATATGCGGCTACCAGTGCATTAGACATCATATGAACAGCTTCATAACCGATTGCATCCCCTATCGGCGTCGAACACTTAGCAATAATTCCAGCAATTGCTTGAGCTAACGCATCGATACCAGTATTAGCGGTCATGGTTGGTGGCATGCTGTAAGTAAGAACTGGATCCACTAACGCAACTTGTGCGCGTAGGTTTCCATTAGCAATTCCGGTTTTCAACCCAGCTTCAGGATCAGAAATCACAGATCCACCAGAAACTTCGGAACCAGTTCCAGCTGATGTTGGCATAGCAATCAGCGAAATAACTGGGACTGGGTAATTTGGTGCCTTACTTTGGAATTCGCGAAAAGTGCAATTCAGTTGTGCGCACAAACGTGCAGCCTTTGCAGTATCAATGACGGAGCCACCACCTAGAGCAATCAGAGTCTGCGCACCCGATGCCTTAAGTGCACTAGTCGCATCATCGACCATCTCAATGGTTGGCTCGCCAGCTGGCTTTTCAAAAACTGTAACGGTCAGGCCAGAGACAGTGACAAGGTGATCAATAACAGACTTCGCAGCTGGATTAAATTTTTCAATCCCAGCATCAACCATTAGGAAGACATTCTGCGCACCTAACTCAGTTATTACATCCGGCAGCGTATTAGCAATGCCCTCACCAAAGCGAACTTTTACAGGCAAGTGATTATTAAAGGCTGTACTAATGTTCACTGTGGCTCCCCCACTAAATTCTAATATCGCTTTGAAAAATCAAACATAAACTATGAACAATAAGGTATCACTTCAGCGCTCGACACTTTACTTAGGAAACGATCGACGAGTTCAAAGCCGCGTTGATTAGACTCTGGCTCAATTGCCTTCGTTTGTGCTCTCAATTCGGAAACTGCCACGCCCTCGGACTCAACTTCAACGCAACCACCTTCCATGGCGAGCCAAAGATCGAGTACATGAGAATCAATTTCTGGGTGGAATTGCAGACCCAAGGTTCGCCCATAAGTGAAAGCTTGTGATGCAATTTCAGTACGAGCGATTTCAATCGCTTTTGCCGGCAACTGCCAACGATCCCAGTGATATTGAAACCAAGGTCCGTTCTCAATCAAAGACCTTTCATCGCTTTGAATTTCATACCAACCAAGTTCAGCTTTTGGCGCTCTGGCTACTGACCCACCCAAAACGCGAGCCATAAGTTGGCCACCAAAACAAATTCCTAGAATTGGAATTCCAGCATTATGTGCTTCAAGAACTTTCGTCATTTCCGGAATTAACCAATTTCCGATTCGTGAATCTTCCCAAGCACCCCATGGTGCGCCCATTACAACCAATACGTCATACTCAAGCAGGTTAGGCCATTTCACGGTTACATTTGGCGTTAAGTAATTAGCTTCATCAACAATTAGAAATCGATTGATTTCAAAGCCAAGTTCAGCAAATCTTTGTGAGATTGGACCAGCTTCAGATGCATGATCGTGCTCAATAAAGAGTACGCGTTTAGTCATAAGAAAATTCTATCTGTGACTACTTTTTGAGGCGAATTGGTTCTTGGCCACGGGCAATTAGTCGTTCAAAGTGAGCTTCGCGCTTTTCATTGAATCGAACTGAGCTAGCTGTCTCGGTCTCGAGGAATGTGCTGAGTTCATCACGAGCCGCCTGGCCATCACCAGAAAGATCTTCGCGGCCAAAGACATTCCATGCACGTAGTACTGGCGCTATTACATCTTCTAGGTGTTGCTGCATGTCATAGATTCCGGCCAAAGCGATTCCGACTGATTTGCGTGCGAAACCAGGCATATCGGCACCCGGCATATCAAAATTTGTTACAACATCGGTGATTGCTCGCATCGCCGCATTCGGTTCGCGATCAAGGGCTGCGCCAAGCAAATTGCGATAAAAGATCATATGTAGATTTTCATCGAGTGATACTCGCTGAAGCATGCTTTCGCAGATTGGGTCATCAGAGATTATTCCGGTATTTCGATGCGAAATACGAGTAGCAAGCTCTTGGAAGGAAACGTAAGCGACAGTATGTAACATGTCATTTTCGTAAGGTTTCTGATAACCAATCGACATGTGCGCCATACGTAAATCTTCGAGTTCGTAAGGATCAACGCCACGAGTTGCCATTAAGTAATCGCGCATAACAATGCCGTGACGATTTTCTTCGGCAGTCCAACGTTCGATCCAGGTGCCCCATGCTCCATCACGACCCATCGCTATCGCGATTTCAGTGTGATAACTGGGCAAGTTATCTTCAGTCAGTAAATTAAGCACTAGCGAATCTTGCGCAATTGGCGAGAGCTTAGAATCTTTTGCTTCCCAAGCATCACCATTTAAAGGCCCAGCAAAATTACGACCTTCAGACCATGGGACATAGTCATGCGGATACCAGTCTTTTTGAATCTTTAAATGTCGTTCGAGTTCGACTGCAACTACTGGTTCGAGATCGCGAATTAGTCGCATTTGAATAGCTGGATCAAAACTCGTCATGGCGCAACGCTACGTTGCTAAAAACTTACTCGCGAGTTAGAAAGTAAGTGTCAACGCTTTATAAATTATCGGTAGCGCGCTTGTGTGCTGCCTCACTACGCCATTTGGCGATTGCAGCATGATTGCCGCTCAGCAATACTTCGGGCACATCAAGGTCGCGCCAATTAGCGGGCTTAGTAAATGAGGGGTACTCCACGAAACCTTCGGACATATGTGATTCTTCAACAATTGATGCTGGGTTACCTAGAACTCCTGGGATCAAGCGAGTTACTGCTTCGATAATTACCATTGAGGCAACTTCGCCACCACCTAAAACGTAATCACCAATTGAAATTTCATGAACTCGGATCCCGCGATCACTATATGCGGCAGTTGAATAATGTTGGCGAACGCGATCATCAATTCCTTCATAGCGACCACAAGCGAATAACAGATGTGACTTCGTGGAAAGTTCCTCAGCCATTCGTTGGTTAAAGCGCTTACCACCCGGGGTGAGAATAATTAAGTCGCAGTTATCGGTAATTAAATTATCTAACGCATCGCCCCAGATTTGGGCTTTCATAACCATGCCAGCGCCGCCACCATAAGGGGTGTCATCAACGCTATGGTGATTGTCGCTGGTGTGCGCACGTAGGTCATGAACGTTTATTTCAAGTAAACCTTTTTCTTGGGCTTTACCTAACAACGAAAGTTCAAGTGGCGCTAAATATTCAGGGAATATCGAGATGACATCAATTTTCATTTCATCTCCCCCGAAATAATCGGCGGAATTACCACCACGATTTTTGCCTTGATATCAACAACTGGAACCAACTGATGTACGAAAGGAACTAAAACTTCACCAGTTACGGTTTTAATTGCCAGTACGTCTTGCCCCGGCAGATTTAGCACATCGCTTACTTCGCCAAACTTGCTGCCATCTTCGAGATTGGCAACGCAACCAATTAACTGCAGTACGTGATAATCATCCTCATCTTCACCAGGAGCATCAATATCGACCTCGGCATACAGCAGAGTGTCTCGCAGTGCCTCTATGTCATTGCGTGACGAGACACCTTCAAAGCCCAACAAGAGAATTCCGTTGTGTACTCGCACTGAATCAACTGTTAAAGAGCTTCCCGTATCAGTTTCAACAACTGCCCCCAAAGCGAAACGGGTCGCAGCATCATCAGTACGAACTTCGATTGTGGCTTCGCCCAGAATTCCGTGCGCCTTACCAATCCGGCCCACGAGTAAACGCATGGTTAGCGGCTCAAATTAAGGGTTAACGAACCTCGTCAGCTTCAACCAGATCAACACGAATTGTGCGACCTGCGAGCGCGCTGACGACGGTACGAAGCGCCTTTGCGGTACGGCCATTGCGACCAATTACCTTGCCGATATCTTCGGGATTAACTCGAACCTCAAGTGTGGTTCCACGTCGGTGAGTTTTTTCCTTAACGACTACATCTTCGGGTGAATCAACGATTCCCTTAACCAAATGTTCTAGGGCTTCATCAATCATTTTTATTCAGCAGCCACATCTGCAGCAGGAGCGTCAGCTGCTGGAGTTTCAGCAACTGCTTCTGGAGTTTCAACAACAGAGTCAGCAGGAGTTTCAGCAACAGTTTCAACTGTTTCAATAACCTCAACTGGTGCTTCTACAACGGCTTCCTCAGCTGCAGGAGTCGCAACAACAGTCTCTTCAACTGGGTTTGCCTTCGCAGCAAGCTTCTCTTGCGCCTTCTTCTTCAAAGTTGTAGCGCCTTCTTTTGGTTCATCCAATGCTTGCTTAACAGCGGCTTCGTAAGCAACGCTCTTAGCTGGCTTAGGGGCAGCAACACGAAGTGTGCCTTCGGTGCCTGGTAGACCCTTGTGCTTCTGCCAATCGCCGGTCACCTTTAGAAGTGCTTCAACTGCAGCTGATGGCTGTGCGCCAACGCCTAACCAGTAAAGAGCGCGTTCTGAGTTAACTTGAATTAGAGATGGTTCTTGTCCTGGAACGTAGCGACCAATTTCTTCAATTGAAAGACCGTTACGTGCTTTGCGAGAATCTGTAACTACGATACGGAAAAATGGGGTGCGGATTTTGCCCATGCGCATTAAACGAATTTTTGTAGCCAAGTAAGTATTACTCCTGTAAATGTATGTCGTACTGGATCTACTTCAGCGGGGTGCGAAGCTAATCTAGAACGCGCTTTGGACTTAGGTAAGTTCCGGGGATAGAGGGCCCCGTCACAGGAGGCCAATCTTGCCAGTTTCAGGCTCAGATGCGAAATCGAGTGAGAGCTTAGCCCTGCTCCTCCGCTGCGCGTTTCGCGGGGTTTCCTGAGCGGGATTTCTTCTTTGGTGGCTGATTGCCCTTATTTGGCGAACTCATACCCGCAAAGGAACCTGGTGGCAGCGCTGCCCCCGGCGGAAGGCCCATTCCAGCCGGCATGCCCGCTGGAACTTTGCCATTGCGCATCTGCTTCATCATTTTCTGGGCCTGCGTGAATCGCTCAACCAATGAATTAACTTCAGATACTTGGCGACCACTACCCGCTGCAATGCGAGCACGACGCGAACCATTTAGAACTTTTGGATCACGACGCTCTGTTGGGGTCATCGATTGCACGATTGCTTTAGTGCGCACGATTTCAGATTCATCGAAATTCTCGATCTGTTTCTTCATCGCACCTGCGCCAGGCAACATGCCCAAAATCTTGCCCATTGAACCCATTTTCGACATCGCCGAAATCTGCTCTAGAAAATCCTCAAGTGTGAAGTCATCGCCACGTGCAAACTTTTCTTCCATCTTCGCAGCGCCTTCGCCACTAAATGCTTTCTTAGCTTGTTCGGCCAAAGTTGCAACATCGCCCATTCCCAAAATGCGCGAAGCCATGCGATCAGGATGGAATAAATCAAAGTCCGCTAATTTCTCGCCGGTGGAAGCAAACATAATTGGCTTGCCAGTTTGAGTAACGATAGAAAGCGCGGCACCGCCTCGAGCATCACCATCTAATTTGGTTAGCACTACCCCATCGAAGCCAACGCCATCTTGAAAAGCTTGCGCAGTACGTACTGCGTCTTGGCCGGTCATTGCATCAACTACAAAAAGAATTTCATCAGGTGAGATAGCATCGCGAATATTTTTCGCTTCCTGCATTAACTCTTCATCGATGCCAAGACGGCCTGCAGTATCAACAATTACGATGTTATGTAACTTTGCTTTGGCGAATGCAATACCTTCGCGCGCAACTTGAACTGGATTGCCAACTCCATTACCAGGTTGTGGCGCAAAGACCGGTATTCCGGCGTTCTGACCAACGACTTGTAATTGGGTTACTGCATTAGGGCGTTGTAAATCTGAAGCGACCAAGATTGGCGTATCGCCCAAGTCAGCAAAATATTTCGCGAGTTTTCCGGCCAGAGTTGTTTTACCAGCACCCTGTAAGCCAGCCAACATGATTACCGTTGGGGCTACTTTTGCTAAGCGAACTCGACGAGCTTGGCTGCCGAGTAATTCAACTAGTTCTTTGTTAACGATTTCAAAAATCACTTGGGCTTGGTTGGCGCCCGCTTGTAGATCCGTTAAGGCAGCTTTTGCCTGAACTTCAATTTTGCTGACAAAGTTTTCAACTACCGATAGGGCTACGTCGGCATCTAATAAAGCTTGTCGAATCTCTTGGCAAACATTTGAGATATCTGAATTAGATAACTTTCCACGTGATCGCAGCGATGCAAATGCACTGCTGAACCGATTGCCAAGAGACTCGAACATAGCCTCATCCTACTAATTGCGACCCCTCAAGTTAAATCATTAGCAGCTAAATTGCTTCTGACCCTCGCTCGCCGGTGCGCACGCGAACCACTTCCTCGACTGGCGTTGTCCAAACTTTGCCATCACCGATTGAACCAGTCGAAGCTGCCTTAACTATTACTCCGACCACGGAATCAGAGTCTTCGTCGTCGACAAGAACTTCTACTCTTACCTTTGCGATTAGGTCAACCTTGTACTCAGCACCGCGATAAACCTCGGTATGACCACGCTGGCGACCAAAGCCACTTGCTTGTGAAACCGTGATGCCTTTTACGCCAAAAGCTTCTAGCGCATCTTTTACTTCTTCCAACTTATGTGGCTTCAAGATTGCGGTAACTAGTTTCATATTAAGGAACCTCCACGAGTTGATCCGGACATTTCATAAGCAGATTCAGCATGTTCATTGAAATCAACTCCTTCTAATTCGGAATCCTTAGTGACTCGGAACCCGATGGTCTTTTCAATGGCAAAGCCGATTATCAAAGTAGCAAAGAAGGAATATCCAGCAACCATGGCAACTGCGAGTGCTTGTTTCCCAAGGAGTGCGGTTCCGCCGCCGTAGAACAAGCCATCTAGACCAATACTGTTTACGGCACTTGAACCAAATAGTCCGATGGATAGTGAACCCCAGATTCCACCTACTAAGTGAACACCGACTACATCTAACGAATCATCGAAGTTGAATAGGTACTTCATTCCAACAGCAACTGAACAGATAACGCCGGCCAAGAAGCCAATTACGACAGCGGCCCAAGGCGCAACGAATGCACAAGCTGGGGTGATCGCAACCAAACCAGCTACCGCGCCTGATGCAGCGCCAAGAGTTGTTGCGTGACCGTTGCGAACTTTTTCAACAAAGATCCAACCGATCAGCGCTGCCGCTGCAGCTACTTGAGTATTCAAGAAAGCTAAACCAGCGATGCCATTTGCGCCAAGTGCTGAACCTGCGTTGAAACCGAACCAGCCAAACCAAAGCAAGCCAGCACCAAGCATTACAAGTGGCAATGAGTGCGGGCGCATTGATTCTTTGCGCCAGCCAATGCGCTTTCCGAGAACTATGGCCAGTGCTAAACCAGCAGCACCAGCGTTAATGTGAACCGCAGTACCACCAGCAAAATCTTCAACCCCTTTGGCAGCCAAGTAACCAGCGCCTGTTACAACATCGCCGACTTTGTTGCCGAATGCAAATACCCAGTGCGCAACTGGCAAATAGACCACCGTTGTCCAGATCGCAACAAAGATTGTCCACGGAACAAACTTCGCACGATCGGCAATAGCACCTGAAATAAGTGCTGGCGTAATAATCGCAAACATTAATTGAAAAGCAGCAAATACAAGAAGTGGAATTGGATACTCGCCGCCATTGTTGGCAACTGCGCCAACTTGATTTCCTAGATCAGAAATCTTGATCGCGCCATACCAAGCAGATTTACCGTCGACACCAAATGCTAATTCGAAGCCGTAGATAACCCAGATGATGCTGACAATGCCAACTGTGGCCATTGACATCATCATCATATTTAGAACGCTCTTTGTGCGAACCATGCCGCCGTAGAAAAATGCCAGACCCGGAGTCATTAGCAAGACCAATGCAGAACTTGCCAACATCCAAGCGGTATCACCAGTACTAATATCCATGAATAATCACTTTCGAAGAGTTTGCCCGATTCTCGCCTTTGAGATGGCGGTAATCTCTCTCAAACTGATTACAAGAACTGACCCGAAATGTTACGTGGGCGTTAAAAGATCAGCTTATTCAGCGTCCAAAATTCCAGTTATGTAAACTTCTGGGTCAAAGGGGGCTAGGTCGGCTACGCCTTCCCCAGTACCAATCCATTTAATCGGAAGATCAAGGTCATGCTCAATCGCAAGGGCTATGCCCCCTCTTGCGCTGCCATCTAACTTAGTCAAAATAATTCCGGTGACCTCAACTGCTTCCGAGAACAACTTAGCTTGGCTCAAACCATTCTGACCAGTTGTCGCATCTACCACCAATAACACTTCATTTACTGGCGTAACTTTTTCAATCACTCGTTTGATTTTTCCAAGTTCGGCCATGAGATCTGCTTTGTTCTGCAGTCTGCCTGCCGTATCTATTACCAAGTATTGATAGTTATCAGCAACCGCTTTTGTCGCACTATCAAAGGCAACAGCCGCTGGTTCGCCATTTGGTTTTCCGGTGATTACATTTAGTCCGATCCGCGTTGCCCAAGTTTGTAATTGTTCAACCGCGGCTGCACGAAAAGTGTCGGCAGCTCCTAACAAAACTCGGTTGCCAGTACTTGAAATATTTGAAGCAAGCTTGGCAACTGAAGTTGTCTTGCCCGTGCCGTTAACACCAATTACTAAAATAGTAGTTAGGCCGGTTTCTGAAATGTTTAACTTGCGTGGCTTAGAACTAAGCAGTGCGTTTAGCGCTTCACGAATCGCTTCGACTGGTTCTTCGGATTTACTTTTCTTGGCCGTTGCCAGAATTGCATCAGTTAGAGATGCGCCTAAGTCGGAGGCAATTAGTTCGCTATAAAGTTCAGCCCAATCAGCAGCCGTTACTGATGAGGTACGGGTGACTTTGGCTAGAAACTTTTTGAAGAAGCCCATCTTTAACGGCGCCTAAACATTTCTACTTATTCGTTATTGGATTCGCGCAGGCGTTGCGAAATAACTTCAGTTACACCGTCGCCACGCATGGTCACGCCATAAAGAGCATCGGCAATTTCCATCGTGCGCTTCTGGTGAGTGATGATGATTAGCTGCGATGTTTCGCGCAGTTCTTCAAGCACGCCGAGAAGTCGACCCAGGTTGGCATCATCTAGGGCTGCTTCAACTTCGTCCATTACATAGAACGGACTTGGACGTGCCTTAAAGATCGCGATCAACATAGCCACGGCGGTTAAGGACTTCTCGCCGCCAGATAACAGTGATAGACGCTTGATGCGCTTTCCAGGTGGGCGAGCTTCAACATCGACGCCACTATTTAATAAGTCATCTGGGTTGGTCAGAATCAAGCGACCATCGCCACCAGGAAATAGTCGAGCGAAAATGGTTTCAAAGTGTTCTGCTGTAGCTTCATAGGCTTCCATGAAGATTTGCTGAACTCGATCATCAACTTCTTTGACAATGTCCAAAAGATCTTTTCGAGTGTTCTTCAAATCTTCGAGTTGTTCAGCCAAAAACTTCAAGCGCTCTTCGAGAGAGGTGTACTCCTCAAGTGCGAGCGGATTAATCTTGCCGAGCAAGGTAAGCGAACGCTCTGTTGCAGCGAGGCGTTTTTCTTGTTGATCGCGACGGTAAGGAATTAGCTCAGTTGTGATGATTTCGCCGGCTTCATTTTCAATAAATGTTGGCACGTCATTATCTGGACCATATTCGCGGACTAAAGTTTCGGTATCAATTCCAAGTTCTTCAACCGCCTTAGATTCGAGTTGCTCGATACGCATGCGTTGTTCAGCACGGGCAATTTCGTCTTTGTGAACACTAGATGTGAGCACTTCTAGCTCAGCTGTTAACTCGCGATTACGGGCACGCGCCGAAAGCGTTTCGCCTTCACGGATCGAACGCGCTTCTTCTAGCGCAGCACGCTCTGTAGCCGCCTTGGCGATAGAACGCTCAATGTGAATTAGCGCTTCGTATGCCGCTTCGGCAATTGCTTGTGAGATCACTGCGCCGCGTGCGCGTGCGCCACGACGAGAAACTGCGCGCTCTGATGCTTCGCGTTCCGTGATGGCTGCTTCGACAAGTGCCTTGATGCGAGCTGCTAGTGAATCTAAACGTTCTTCGCTAGTACGTACAGCTAGTCGTGCTTCAACTTCAGTTGTGCGCAAGCCAGATACATTTTCGCGTAATGCATCTGCTTGGGAATGATCAGGATTAGCAATCTCGCCAGATTGAGTTAGTTGGCTTTGCGCCGACTGAAGTTCGCCCTCATCGCGACTCTTAGCAGCTGTTGTCTCAGCAATTGCGGAATTTAAACGCTCAACTTCGGCCGTTGCTGACTTCATATGCTGACCAGCAACTGCTAATTGTTCAGTGATTGCCGCAATTCGCGCATCAGATTCATTTAACTTAGAAAGTGCTACGTCGAAGGCGGATTGCTTGCTTTCGATCTCCTGTGAAGCAGAATTAATCGCAAATTTAAGTCGATCACATTCGTTGGTAATTGTCTGAAGTTCACTGCGTAACTTTTCAATTAACGCCTTTACTTCGATTAGCGAATTAGTATTCTTTGATCCACCACGGGCACGAGACTTAGTAAAGAGATCGCCATCGCGAGTTACCACAGTGAGTTCAGGGTGGTTGCGTAAAACATCAGCGGCTTCGGCTGCGGTTTCAGTTACAACTGTTTTTCCTAAAAGATCTGAAATTAAATCAGACACAGAACTAGATCGAATATGCGCAGTGATCGAAGTCAAGCCGCCTGCTAGCGCAACAGAATTACTGCCTTGGTTGTGATGAACTAAAACATCGGCTTGGCCAAGATCTTCGCTGCGCAATGTGCTTAACGCCGTAATCGCTGCTGAAATATCTTGCACCACAATGGCATCTGCCAACTGGCCAAGAGCTGCGGCTACTGCGTTTTCCCAACCAGCATCAATTTCAATCAATGACGCAAGTGAGCCAAGAGTTGCGAGTCCACGGGGTTCGCGAAGTAGCGCTGCTGCGCCATTTCGTGATTGCGCAGATAGTTCTAGCGCCTCAAGCTTTGACTCAAGAGCATTTCGGGAACGATCAGCAATACGTTCAGCATCAACTAACTTTTGGTGTTCATCGCGAGAGGCGGCAAGGGCCGACTTGGCGGTTTCAAATGCAGCATCTAAACCAAGTTCGCCCGAATCAGCACTAGCAATTTCTAATTCATGAGTTGCGTATTCTCGTTGTGCTAAGTCACGACGATTAGCGGCTTCGTCTCGAGCTTTAGTTAAGCGAGCGATTTCTTCAGACATGGCATCAAGACGTGCTGCTAATGACTTGATATGACCCTCTTGGCGCGCTGTGCCTTCGCGTTGATCTGCGATTGCTCGAAGCGCGGCAGCAATGCGATTTTCTTCAGCCACTAGTGCTGATTCGGCTGCTGCTAAAGCTTGTGACGCTTCAGTTAAATTGGTGCGAGAAAGTTGAACAACTGTCTGCAGTTGAGATTCTTCGCCACGCAGATTCTGTGCCTCTGCTTCAAGCGCTTCTGGATCGCGACCTGCGGTACGTGCTTCTTCGGCTTCTTCAGCCAAGAAACGGGAACGCTCTTGAGCAAGACTTTGAGTTCCACGGAACTTTTCACGTAACGAATTCAATTGATAGAAAGTTTCTTGGGCTTGAACTAAACGTGGGCTGTCAGCTGCTGCTTGTGAATCTAACTCTTCTTCGCGGCGTCGAACCCGATCAAGCTCTGCCTCAACTAGTGAGCGTTTTTCACGTAGCGCAGTTTCGTCAGCAACTTCAGCAGTCAGAGTTTTTGAAAGTTCGATGTAATCATCAGCCAATAAACGTAACTTGGCATCGCGCAGATCAGCTTGAATGGTCGCAGCTTTTTTGGCGACTTCAGCTTGGCGGCCAAGTGGTTTCAATTGACGACGAAGTTCGACAGTTAGATCTTGTACGCGAGCCATATTGGTCTGCATCGAATCTAACTTGCGCAACGCTTTCTCTTTGCGCTTACGGTGCTTAAGCACTCCGGCGGCTTCTTCAATAAAGCCACGACGTTCTTCAGGCGTTGCCATCAAGATTGCATCGAGCTGGCCTTGACCAACAATCACGTGCATTTCGCGGCCAATGCCGGAATCGCTGAGCAGTTCCTGAATATCTAGTAAACGTGAAGCTTCACCATTTATTTGATATTCACTTTGACCACTGCGGAATAAAATTCTAGAAATAGTAACTTCGGCATAATCAATTGGTAGAGCACCATCTGAATTATCAATCGTTAAGGAAACTTCAGCTCGACCAAGTGGTGAACGACCGCTGGTTCCGGCGAAAATAACGTCTTCCATTTTGCCGCCGCGCAGCGACTTGGCGCCTTGCTCACCCATAACCCAAGTCAGGGCATCGACCACATTTGATTTTCCAGAGCCGTTCGGACCCACCACGCAGGTGATACCTGGCTCGAGGCGCAGGGTCGTCGATGACGCGAAGGACTTA
>Ga0209597_1000606_pt1 | contig 23729 bp, 20 predicted proteins | sample M_140625_MF_Meta_FD_187316 | JGI IMG/M metagenome (GOLD analysis project Ga0209597, IMG submission 187316) | Freshwater microbial communities from Lake Montjoie, Canada to study carbon cycling - M_140625_MF_MetaG (SPAdes) (version 2) | ecosystem: Environmental > Aquatic > Freshwater > Lake... | reverse complement strand
AGGTTGGCCACCAGGAGCGGCCCCTCCGCGACGCCACCGCGCCAGCCCACCGCCTCGAGGTCGTCCACCGGCTCGCCGAACAGCAGGGCCCGCAGCCGCTCGACGCTCCAGGCGGGCTCGGCCGCCAGGGTGGTGAGCAGCGGACCGTGCACCGCGCCGGCCTGGCCCCGGTTCACCCGGTCCCAGAGCAGGGAGGTGACATCGGAGAACCCCAGCAGCCACCCCTCTGGCTGGGCCAGCGGCTGCTCCAGCAGCCGCGCCGACCCCCAGCCGCCCCGCACGCAGACCCGCAGGGCCGCTGGCGCTGCGGTGGGATCGAAGTCCGGATTGTCGTCTGACAGATCGGCCACCCGTTCGTGATCACGGCCGGCGAGGTAGCCCCAGCGGCGGCCCACCAGGGTCGGCCGTTCCTCCACCGCCAGGCCCCACTGGCGCAACAGGGCCACCCCCGCCTCGAGCCGTTCGCCATCGGCCAGGGCCGAGCTGGCCGCCACCAGGCGCACCCGATCGCCGGCCCGCAGGGGCGGTGGGAGGGGGAGCGGCAGGGCGGCTCGGTCGGTGGCTGGGGACATCGCGTGGGAGATCGCAGGGGACATGGAACGGCAGACCGGACGCCCGGGCGACCCTGGATCGGCGGATTCTCCCAGGCTCCGCTTCCGGCGGGTGAAGTCGGCAGGCTTTCGCTGGACTTTTCTGGTTCGCCTGCCGCGCCGGGTTTCGCAAGCCAGGCCAGACACTGCCCCGGCTTGGGTGGCGCCAGCCCAGGTTCCGCTGATGCAGCCTGGTGACTTGCTTGGTTCTGGAGCCGTGGTCACCGGACTGGGACCTTGGGCCATGGACGCTTGGGTTCTTCTCCGGGGAGAGCTTCGAGAAGCCAACGACCCTCACCGTGAGCGCGGTGGGGATGGCATCAAGTGGCGTCAGCAGCGCCCCTCTCCCGTCATTTCCACAGGATTTGCTCCTTCCTGGGGAGGAGGGTCTCAGCTCCGGCTCGCCAAGATCAGCCCCAGCAGCAGCAGGGCACCGAGCTGCACCTGGCGGCTGAAGTGGAGCCCGTAGGCCGAGCGGGGCAGGTCGGGGTGGCGGAGCAGGTGGGCTTCCCGCAACATGCCCGCTGAGGCGATCGCCCAGGCCAGCCAGAAGCCCGGCCCGCCCAGCCCCTGCAGGAGGGCGGCGCCGGCCAGGGCGGCCGCTGTGAGGACGTAGCAGCCGGCCACGACCGTGGGCGCTGCCTTGCCCAGGCTGAGGGCACTGCTGCGCACTCCCACCCGCCGGTCGTCCTCACGGTCACTCATGGCGTAAACGGTGTCGAAGCCGAAGGTCCAGGCCAGAGTGGCCAGCCAGACCAGCAGCAGGGGCCAGCCGCCCGCCAGGGAGCCGCTGGCCGCCGCCCACGGGATCAGCACCGCGAAGCCCCAGCAGAGGGCCAGCACGAGCTGGGGGTAGGGAAACCAGCGCTTGGCGGAGGGATAGAGCAGCACGGGCGGCAGGGTGGCCAGGGCCAGGGCGAGGCAGAGGCCCCGCACGGCCTGTGGCAGGGCCAGCACCACCAGCAGGGCCGCCAGGAGGCAGAGCAGCAGCAGGGCGAAGGCGGTGGGCACCCCGACCCGCCCCGAGGCCAGGGGGCGGCTGCGGGTGCGTTCCACCAGGGGGTCGATGCGCCGGTCCCAGAGGTCGTTGGCGATGCAGCCCGCCGCGCTCACCGCCAAGCCGCCCAGAACAATCCAGCCCACCAGCGGCGCCGGCGGCGGGGCCTGGGGATTGAGCCACAGGGCCCAGCCGGCCGGAATCAGCAGGATCAGACGGCCGCTGGGCCGGTGCCAACGAACCAACTCCAGCAGGGCTTGTGCCGTGGCCATGGCCAATCCGGAGGTGGCGGCACCCTAGGAGGCTGCTGGAAGAGCCCAACAACGCCCTCCTATTGCAGGCCAACAGGGCAAAGATCCGCCTCCCCGGCCGATCCGGTTGGGATTGGAAGGGTCGCGGGAAGGGGCTCTGGCGCCGGGCGTTGACCCGGGGAGAGGTGCCCATGATCCGGGCCGATCGGCATTCGGCGCGGCTGTCCTCGCGCTGACAGGCTGGGGGTCCGTGGCGATCGACCCATCACCGGCTCCAGGGCCGCGGTGCGATGGCAAAGTGTGACGCCGACTGGCCGCTTCACCACCGATGGCCCAGACCCCCCTGCCGGATGCGGCTTTGGCCGATGGTCAGCGCCGGGTGGCGGCAATCGACATCGGCACCAATTCGATCCACCTGCTGATCGCGGCGATCGATCCGGCCCTGCATTCCTTCAGCGTGGTGGTGGCCGAGAAATCCACCACCCGGCTCGGCGAACGGGACCCGGAGACCGGCGCCCTCTCCCCCGAATCGATCGAGCGGGCCTTGCTCACCCTGCGCCACTGTCGCGACCTGGCCCTCAGCCACGGCGTGGAGCAGATCGTGACGGCCGCCACCAGTGCCGTGCGGGAGGCGCCCAATGGCCGGGAGTTCCTTCAGGACCTCGACGATCAGTTGGGTCTGGCGGTGGACCTGGTGAGCGGGCCGGAGGAGGCCCGCCTGATCTACCTCGGGGTGCTCTCGGGTTTCCCCTTCGGCGAGGCGCCCCACTACATCCTCGACATCGGTGGCGGCTCTACCGAATTGATTCTGGCGGATGGCCGTGGCGAGGCCCGCGCCCTGACCAGCACCCGCATCGGCGCCGTGCGGCTGCAGCGGGAGTTCTGTCAGAGCGACCCCCTGCCCCCCAGCCGTCGCGTCTTCCTGGAGGCTTACATCCAGGGCTCGCTCGATCCGGCGGTGGCCCAGGTGAAGGGGCAGCTGAAGGTGGGCGAAACCCCGGTGCTGGTGGGCACGAGTGGCACGGCCATGGCCCTGGCGGCTCTGGCGGCCGCCGAGGACCCCAAGCCCACCCTCAAGCTCAACGGCTACCGGCTCAGCCGCGCCCGGGTCGACCAGCTGGTGGCCCGGGTGGTGGCCCTCACGCTCGAGCAGCGCAGGTCCCTGGCGCCGATCAACGACCGCCGGGCCGAGATCCTCGTGCCGGGAGCCCTGATCCTTCAGACCGCCATGGCCATGCTCGGTGCCAACGAGCTGGTGGTGTGCGACCGGGCCCTGCGGGAGGGCTTGATCGTGGACTGGATGCTGCGCAATGGCCTGCTAGCCGACCGCTTCGCCTTCCAGAGCACGATCCGCGAGCGCACCGTCCGCCACCTGGCCCGCACCCACGCGGTGGATGCCGTGCGGGCCGACCGGGTGGCGGCCCATGCCCTGGCCCTCTACGACCGGACCCGGGGCCTGCTCCACGACGACCGAGGCGATGGCCGCCAGCTGCTTTGGGCCGCGGCCCAGCTGCACACCTGCGGCAAGCAGATCAACATCGCCGCGTACCACAAGCACACCTGGTACCTGATCCGCCATGGCGAACTGCTCGGTTACAGCGAAGCGGAGCACCTGATGGTGGCCGCCATCGCCCGATACCACCGCCGCGGCCTGCCTAAGAAGCGCCACGAGTCGTGGCAGGTGATCGAGGGCCGGGAGAATCGCCAGACGGTGTCCTCGATGGCCCTGCTGCTGCGGCTCGCGGCTGCCCTCGACCGGCGTCCGGCGGCAGTGGTCGCCGGCCTGGAGGTGGAGGCGGAGGGAACCCGGAGTGCGGCTACCACCGGGCTGGCGGTGCGGCTGATTCCGGCGGTAGAGGCCGGGGAGACACCCGCTGACCTGAGCCTGGAGCGCTGGAGCCTGCGCTCCTGCGCCCCGGCGGTGCTGGAGGCTTCGGGCCTGCGTCTCAGGGTGCCGGAGTCGTAGGCGGGGCCGGCGCTGCACCGGCTGCCGTGGCGTTCCCCGGGGCTGCCGCAAAGGACCGCCAAATCACCTGGTCGATGGGCCCCAGGACCCGAGGTTCCTGGCCGGCCAGCTCGGCCCGAACCACATCGGGCCGCCCGGCCATAACCCGAAGCCCCTGGCCGAGCGGAAAGCTCTTCTCACCCTCCAGGGTGCCCTTGAACAGGGTGGCACCTTGGCTGTCACGCACCTCCAGCCAGCTGGGTTCCTTGCTGCGCAGCACCAGGCGGGCGGGGCCGGCCGGCACCGGAGCCCTGGCGTCGGGGGGGGAGGTCCTGTCGCCGGGGATCGCACCGGAGTTGGCCCGTGGGGCGCTGCTGGCCGGCCCGCTGCCGGAGGGGGCCGAAACACCTCGCTGCCAGTGGACTCCCAGCCCCACAGCAGCGGTGGCGATCACCAGGAAGGACCCGGCGAGTAGCGGCCATACCCCTCGGATTCCAGCCGTTGAAGGGGCCCCGGTGTTGTGGGAAGGAGCCTCTCGCTGCGCCCTGTTGGGGGGCTTGGGGCGGGGCGGGGCCGGGTTGGCCGCAGCGGTCCGGGCCGGAGCGGAGGCCCGCAGGGCTGCGACGGCCTCCTCCGCATCCACATCCAGGCTGGCCGCCACCCGCCGCACCTGGGCGATCACGAACACCAGCTCCGGCAAGCGGCTGGTGTCGGCGTTTTCGAGCGCCTGCAGCTGCTCGTGGCCGATGCAGAGGCGCCGGGCAAGATCATGCAGATCCAGTCCACGGGCCTGTCTGGCCGCGGTGATGCTTTGCCCCAGAGCCACCAGCTCGGGGATGGGGACAGGGGCATGTCGGGCGGAGGTGGGATCCGCGTCGGTCGGGGGTGGTGCCGGATGGTCGGGCACGGGCCGCTTAAAATCCAGATTGAAAAAATTATGACAACTTATTCGGCTAACCACCAAACATTGGTGCCAGTCGATGCGGGAATGGGATGAATTTGGGATGGGCGATACTGGATTCGAACCAGTGACCCCTTCCGTGTGAAGGAAGTGCGCTACCGCTGTGCTAATCGCCCAATTGGCCGCGCTTCAGCCGCTGCCGACTGGAAGCATAGATCACCGACATTCGTCCCACCCCTGGGCAACGGCCCAGCCATTCCCCTTCAGTCATCCGTCACGATGGTCTGCGGCCGACGCCTCTGGTCGTGGCTCCCGCCACCCCGGGAGCCACGATCCAGAGGTGCGTCCCTTACCCATCTGGTTCCCCCGCCGTGCCCACCACTGAGCCCAGTGCCACCGCTTCTCCAGCTGCGTCCACCCTCGGGGCGGCAGCGGACAGGGTGGATGTGCTGATCGTCGGCGGTGGCGTGTGCGGCACGGCGCTGCTGTTCGAGCTGGCCCGCTACACCGACCTCTCCCGACTGGCCCTGGTGGAGCGCTACGGCCGGCTGGCCCAGGTGAATTCGAGGGCCAGCAGCAACAGTCAGACCATCCATTGCGGTGATATTGAGACCAACTACACCCTGGAGAAGGCCCTCAGCGTGCAGCGCACCGCCGCGATGATCGGCCGCTATGGAGAGCTCCTCGACCCCGCCGTGCGCGATCGCTGCGTGTTCCGTACCCCGAAGATGGTGCTGGCGGTAGGGGAGCGCGAATGCGCCATGCTGCGTCGCCGTTTCGAGGAGTTTTCGCCCCATTTCCCAGCGATGGAGCTGCTCGAGCCCGAGGCGATTGCCGAATGGGAGCCGCAGGTGGCCCTGGTGAACGGAGAGCTCCGCCCCGAGCCGATCGTGGCGATCGGCATCCGCAACTCCCCCACGGCGGTCGACTACGAAGCCCTGGCGGAATCATTCGTGGCCGAGGCCAGGCGTGAGCTCGCCGGTTCCGCCCGGGAGCTTGATCTGCGGCTCGGCACGATGGTGGAGGCGATCGAGCCGGATGGGGAGGGTTTCCGGGTTCGGCTGGAACCGGGGCCCGGCAGCGCGGAGGCCCCCGGCGAACTGTGGGCCCGCCACGTGGTGGTGGCCGCCGGCGCCCACAGCCTGCTGCTGGCCCAGCGCCTCGGTTTCGGCCTGGAGTATTCCTGCTTGCCGGTGGCGGGAAGCTTCTACTTCACCCCCGACCTGCTGAACGGCAAGGTCTACACCGTGCAGAACGACAAGCTCCCCTTCGCCGCCATCCATGGCGATCCGGATGTGCGCGCCCCGGGGAAGACCCGCTTCGGCCCCACGGCCCTGCTCCTGCCGCTGCTAGAGCGCTACCGGCCCGCTTCCTTCTGGGAGTTCCTGCGGGTGCTGCGGCTGGATGGGGCCGTGCTGGCGGTGCTGTGGCAGCTCTTCGGAGTGGCCGACATCCGCAATTACATCCTGCGCAATCTGTTGTTTGAGGTTCCCTGGCTGCGCCGCAGGCTCTTCCTGGCCGATGCCCGCAAGATTGTTCCCTCCCTGCAGCTGGACGAGCTCACCTTTGCCCGGGGCTATGGCGGCATCCGGCCCCAGCTGATCGATCGCCGCTCCCGCCGGCTGTTGCTCGGGGAGATCCGGATCGAGGCGCTGCCGGGTCTCAGCTTCAATGTCACCCCTTCCCCGGGGGGCACCTGCTGCCTCGGGAATGCCCTGCGCGATCTCGAGGCGATTGCGACACGGCTGGGATGCCGTGTTGATCGCCGGCGGCTGGAGGCCGAGCTCCTCGGGAATCCCAGTACCGCCAACCTGCAGGAGCACCTGCCGCAGGCCGCTTAGCGGCGGCCCGGAAACCCGCAAGGGAGTGCTGGGCTGCGCGGCCCGCTTGGGGCACGGCGCACGATCAGCGCGGTCGACCGGTGGCAGGAAGCCCCGAGTCCGGCCTCAGTCAGCACCGCCCCGGAACAGGTGGTTGTGGCTGGCCGAGTAGAGCAGGGAGCGGGTTTCGCCGGCCGCCGCCAGGGCGGGGCTCACGATGTAGAGGGTGGTGCGGATCAGCTCCCGCTCCCGGCTGGTGGCGGCCATGGCCGCCAGGGGCACCACCGTGAGCCACTCGTCGGGCCAGCTGACGCGATAGCCGATCGCCACCGGGGTCTCGGGGGGGTAGTGGCGCAGCAACTCCTCCTGCACCTCCTCGACGTGGCGGGCACTGAGATAGAGGCAGAGGGACGCCCCTAGAGCGGCCAGGTGTTCCAGTGATTCGCGCTCCGGCACCCCGGTGCGGCCGCCGGCCCGACTGAGCACGATGGTCTGCACCAGGCCGGGGATGGTGAGCTCCTGGCCCAGGGTGGCGGCCGTGACCTGGTAGGCACTCAGGCCCGGCACCACCTCCACGGCGATGTCAGCATCGGCCAGCCGGCAGATTTGTTCCGCCAGGGCTCCGTAGAGGCAGGGATCACCATCGTGGAGGCGCACGACGCGGCGGCCGGCGCGGGCCCGCTCCACCACCACGGCCAGCACCTGCTCCAGGGTGAGGGTGCTGGTGCGGATCTTCTCGCAACCCTCCGGGGCCAGAGCGGCGATCTGGGGATTGATCAGCGAATTGGTCCACACGAGCACCTCGGCCGCCTCGATCGCCCTGGCGGCCCTCAGGGTGAGCAGATCGGGTGCACCCGGCCCAGCTCCCACGATCTGGACATGGGGGCGCTTGGGCTCGGCGGTCATCGGGGTGAGGTTCAAGGGTTGGTTTCTCCGCTGGCCAGGGAGGGATCCGGCAGGGCCCGGCGTTGGCCATAGAGCCACCAGAGGCCCAGGCCGCCGCCAGCGATGAGCAGCAGGCTCACCAATTGGGCCATGCGCAGGCCTCCTTCACAGAAGGGCGGGTCGGAGAATAAGCAGAGCGGATCGAGCCGCAGCGCCTCGATCCAGAGGCGGCCACTGCTGTAGGCCATGAGATACACGCAACTCAAGGCACCGGCCGGCAGCTGGATGCGGCCCCTGGAGGCGGCGCGGAACAGGGTAAGCAGCAGGACCAGCACGCCCAGGTTCCACAGGGATTCATACAGGAAGGTGGGGTGGAAGGTTTGGGCGTCGAGGAATTCAACCGGCCGGTTCTGAATCGGGATGGTGAGTTTCCAGGGCAGGTCGGTGGGAACTCCGAAGGCTTCTGAGTTGAAGAAGTTGCCCCAGCGGCCGATCGCCTGGCCCAGGGCCACGGCCGGGACCAGCACATCGAGCAGGGGCCAGAAGGGCTGGCGTCGCCAGCGGCAGTAGAGAACGGTGGCCAGGCTGCCGCCGATCAGGGCTCCGTGGATGGCGATGCCACCCCGCCAAATGGCCAGGGCATCCAGCCAGTGGCCTTGGTACTGGCGCCATTCCAGGGCCACGTAATAGGTGCGTGCCCCGATTACGGCACCGGCCACAAGGACCGGCAGCAGGTCGGCGATCAGGTTGGGGTCGATGCCGCGGCGCCTGCCCAGCCGCATGGCCAGCACCAGACCCAGCAGGACTGCGGTGGCGATGAGCAGGCCATACCAACGCAAGGCCAAAGGCCCCATCTGGAAGACCAGGGGGCCCGGAGAGGTGAACACGGCCAACAAGGGCGCGTGTGGCTGGATCAGCATGGCCCCGGTCGTGGCGAAGGGGAAGACGGCCAGCGTGGAGGAACCAATCAGATGGTGCCTTCCGCAGCCTGCACCCTCTCCACCTGACGCTTCTTGAGCACCAGCAGGATCTGGGAGAGGGCCACCAGGGCAAAGAATGCCAGCAGACCGTAGATGCGCACTGGGTTTTGAAGGACCACCTCGACATCCACTTGGCCGAAACCGCCCACATTCGGGTCGTTGGTGAGGGCGGCGCCGGCGGCCACCACATCACCAATGGCGACCTGCAGGGTGGGGCCGGCGGGAACGGTTTCGCTCACCAGGCCATCGGGGGTGGTGATCTCCACCACGGTGGCGCCATTGTCGGCGGGGGTGATCGCGCTCACGGTGCCGGCAGCAGGGGCGTTGAAGACGCCGTTGTTGGACTTCTCACCGGTGGGCGTGACCTGACCACGGCCGCGGTTGCCGCCCACGTGGACCTGGTACTTGCCGAAGTGAATGCTGCTGTCGGTGGCCGGATCGGGTGACAGGACCGGGAACACGATCTTCTGGTGCTGGTCACCGGGAAGGGGACCCACCAGCAGGATGTTGGGCTGGGTCTCGCTGTACTGGGTGTAGTAGATCCCGGCGGTCTCTTCCTTGAGCTCGTCGCTGAGGCGCTCAGGGGGAGCTAGGCGGAAGCCCTCGGGGAGCATCACAACGGCGCCCACGTTCAGGCCGGTGGGGCTGCCGTCACCGGCCACCTGCTGGATGCTGGCGTCGTAGGGGACTTCCACCTCGGCCTTGAACACCGTGTCAGGGAAGACGGCCTGGGGAATTTCCACGTGGGTGGCCTTTTTGGCCAGGTGGCAGTTGGCGCAAACAATCTTGCCGGTGGCCTCCCGGGGGCTGGCGTAGTTCTGCTGGGCCCAAAAGGGATAGGCCCAGCTGGCGCTGGCGCCGCCGAAGAGAACTCCGGCCCCGAGGGTGAGGGTGAGCAGGCAGCCGAGCAGGGAGGAGAAGGAACGACGCATGGCGGTGGATCGGGCGAACGCGGGCGGCAGGGGGTGAGGCGCGGGGAAGGGAGCGGGAATCAGGCCCACCAGGGCTTGTCACCGGTGCGGAAGTCGGTCTCGGTCCACTGGGTGAGGAACACGTTGTCGTTCTCGATCGACACGTGGGACAGGGCCAGGGAGAGGGGGGCTGGCCCGCGCACCACCTTGCCGGTCGCGTCGTACTGGCTGCCGTGGCAGGGGCACATGAATTTGTTGGAGCCGCTGTTCCAGGGCACCACACAACCCAGGTGGGTGCAGATGGCGTTGATCCCGTAGTTGCCGATGGCCTCGGGACCCTCCACGACCAGGTAAGTGGGATCTCCCTTGAGGCCCTGCACCAGGGAGCGGTCCCCTTCCTTGTGGCCGGCAAGCCAGCCGGAGAGGGTCACGGCATTGCCGGCCTCATCCTTGGCGGCGGTGCCGCCGCCGGAGCCGGCGGGCCGGGGGGGAATGAAGTAGTTGACCACCGGATAAAGGGCGCCCAGGGCAACCCCGGTCACCGATCCGAAGGTGAGCAGATTCATGAACTGCCGGCGACCCATGCCGGGCACGTCACCACTGGAGGGGTTGGAGGAGGCCGCAGGGATCTGGGTCATACGAACCGTTCCGGTGTCATCGGTGCATTGGGAGCCATTATGAACTGCGTCCGGTCCCGAGCGGGGCCGTGGGCGGGGCCCTGGATGGAACGCTTCACGAAGAGCCTTCCAGCCACCCTTTCAGCTCAGCCCGCATCTGCCCCCCTCGAGGGGCGGACACCCTTCCGCGAGCGCAAGACAGCCTCGTGGAGTGGTGACCACGCCCATGACAAGCAGCGGCCTCAGCCTTCTCCCTCAAGCGCGCCGGGGATCGACCCGCTCGAACCGCAGGGTCCCGGGGGTGCCTGCCAGAGTTGATTGGATGCTGGTGCCCAGGTCTATGTCGGAAAGCGAGGCCGCCGGTGGGGTGGCCCTCAGCGTCGAGGAGTTGCTTTCGCTGCTGCGCCGGCGCTGGCAGGCCTCCTATGACCTCCAGCTCGTGCGTCGCCAGGGACGCCTTTATTTGCATGTGATGTGGGGGCATCTCGAGCAGCAGTCCTTCCCGCTCTCGGAGGAGTCCTACGGCGAGAAGCTGGACGCCATCGTGGCCAGCCTCAATGGCCTTGGCGTGGCGGACCAGGTGCGGCAATGGCTCACCACCACCCGCGACAAACCCCGCCTGGGCAAGGCCCTCTCCCTGCCCCTCCAGCTTCCGGCCGGCCGCTCCAGCGAATTTCTGCTCTGAGCGCGGGGCCAGTTTCGATCCGGTGGTGTCTCTGACCTGCTCAGGCCCTGGCGGGTCGTGGGCCGCTGAGGGCCACCAGGCCCACTCCCACCAGGTAGAGGGCCGTGATCGCTCCGCCGAGCAGCAGCATCGTGATCGGATCGGTGGAGGGCGTCAGCACCGCGCCCGCCAGGGCGCTGCCCAGCACCACCCAGCGCCAGGCCCGCAGCATCGTGGGGGCGTCGATCAGCCCCAGGGCGCCCAGAAGCAGCTGCAGCACGGGCAGCTGGAAGGCCAGGGCCGTGGCCACCATCAGGAGCAGCACGAAGTCGAGGTAGCGCTCGATCGACCAGATCGGCTCCACCACATCGGCGCCGTAGCTCACCAGAAAGCGCAGGGCCGCCGGCACCAGGGCCCACCAGGCGAAGGCCAGGCCGGCCAGGAAGAGCAGGGAGGAGCCGGCCACGGCGGGGGCCACCAGGCGACGCTCCCTTCGCGTCAGGCCGGGCAGCACGAAGGCCAGCAATTCGAACAGCACCCAGGGCAGGGCCAGGGTGAGGCCGGCGTAGCCCGCCACCTTGAGCGACACCAGCAGGAATTCCCCCGGGGCCAGCTGCAGAAACCGGACCCCGGCGGCTGGCATCTCCAGCCAGCGCACCAGCGGCCGCACAAACAGCAGGCAGAGCCCGGCGCCGACCACCACCGCCACCAGACTGCGCAGGATGCGCCAGCGCAGTTCCTCCAGGTGATCCACCAGGGTCATCTCCACCTCCCCCGGAAACTCGTTGTCTGCGGCCAGCGCAGCCACGGTGCCGGCTGCGGTGGCGTCGCTCGGAAGCGGCAACGGCTGGTGCTCGAAGGTGGACCCAGCCTGCACCCCGGCGGTCGCCGCTGGCGAAGCATGGGGCGCTGATGCCGGGGCGGCCTCCGGCTGGAGGTCGGGATCGGACAAGGGGAGGGCGCGGGGTTCCAAGGAAATTGTGCCTGGGCCGGAGGGTGCACTGCTGCGACCGGCTCGGTGGCGCACAGCGACGGTGAGGCCATCAGGTCTTGGGATTTGCCCTATCCCCTCGGCCTGCGGCGGGTTCGGCCACCTCGAGCAGCAGCGTCTGGGCCCGTTCCGGTTCCCCCCAGAGGATCTCGCCGCTCCCGTGGCGCACCGTGCCGGCGCCGGCGCCGGCAATGCGCTGCAGGGTCTCGGCCGCCACCATCACCACCGGCACCCTGCCGTTGCCGCGGGCGCGGCTGAAATAGGCCGCCAGGTCGGCCGCCGCCTCCAGGTCCTGCTCCCGGGGGCTCCCTTCCGAACCCTTGAGCACCACATGGCTGCCGGGGCACTCCTGGGCGTGGAACCAGAGATCCCCTCGCCGGGCCTGGCGCAGGCTGATCCATTCGTTCTGGCGATGGTTGCGGCCCACCTGCAGCCGTAGGCCCCCGGGGCTGGGCAGTTCGAGCGGCTGGGGGGTGGGGGCCTCGCGCCGGCGGCGCCGCTGGCCTTGGCGGGGCTCGAGTTGCTCCTCAAGCTCCGCCTCCAGGTCCCGCAGGGCCACGATCGCTTCGCTTTGGTCGAGGAAATGGAGGCTGGTCTCCAGCCAGTCGAGCCGCTGCCGGTGCAGGGCCAGGCGGGGTTCGATCGCGGCCACGGAACGGCGCAGCCGGCGGGCCTGGTGGTAAAGCTTTTGGGCCTGAGCGATCACCTCCTTGGAGGGATCCCCCTGGCAGAACAGGGCATCGGCCTGCTGCTGCAGCGTCTCGCTGCCGGCGGCGGCCTCCAGCAGGCTGCGTTGATGGTCGGCTTCGCGGCTCTCCCGGCTGGCCGCCGCCGCCAGCCGTTGCCGCAGGCTGCCGCGGCGTTGCTCGAGATCTCGCCTGGTCAGCAGGGTGCCGTAATAGTGCGCCAGGGCCTGGTTGATCGGGCCCGCATACGGAGAGCTTGCTCCCGGAGTCCTCTCCCCGGTCTGGGCAGCCGCAGGGCCCATGTCCCCCGGCCACGCTTGGTCGCTGACGGCCTCCCCTTCCCCACCGCCACCGCTGGCCTCGCGAGACCCGGTTCCCTCCCCATCCCAGCAGCAGTAATCGCTGCCACCGCCTTCGCGGTACCGGAACCAGTGCTGCTCCACCGCCTGCAGCCAGGCCTGCCAGCGGCGGTGCAGGGCCTGCCAGTCGGCGGCTTGCAGGTCGCCCACCGGCCGCTCCAGCAGCCGCGGTCCGTGTCTGTCCTCAAGCCCATCGACAAGCTGCCGGGTCAGGCTCGGGCTGATGCCCTGGTAGGCGTCCTGCAGGGCCCGCTGCAGGGGAAGGGGAACGAGCGAGAGGCGGCGGCGCCAGGTGTCGAAGGATTCCTCGCGTCTTGGCGGCTCACCGGCCAGCGGTGGCGGAGGGCTGTAGACGTCGCCGGTGCCGATCGGTCGCAGCCGCGATTGCTCCGGCCGCACCTGCCGCCCGGCCGCGACCACGCGCCGCCGCTCATCGAGCAGGAAGAGGTTGCTGCGGCGGCCCATCAATTCGAGCACCAGCCAGCGTTGGCTGGCCTCCCCCGGCCGCCGAGCGAAGCCCAGCTCCACCACCCGCTCCCAGTCCTGCTGTTCGATGGACACGAGCGCCAGGCCCCGCAGGCCGTGCTGCAGCTGCTGGGCCAGGGTGCTGCCCTCCCCCTGCCGGGGTGGCGCACTGATGGCATGGAGTCGGGGCGCCTCCGCTTGCCACCCCAGCTCGATCCAATGGCAGCCCTCCAGGCTCCGCAGGGCCAGCTGCAGCGTGTGGGGATCGCTCTGCTGGGCCTTCTCGAAGCGGCTCGGCAGCAGGCTGCTCCTGAGCTCCACGAGCAGGGCCCGCAGGGTGGTTGCATCGATCGCCTGGATCGCCGCCATGGATCGTGCCGCCTGAGCGCTTCTACTCTGCGGCCAGACCGCTCCGTTCCATGACCTCCACCCCCAGCACTGGCCGGCTCACCGTGATCACCGGACCGAGCGGCGTTGGTAAGGGCACCCTGGTGAACCGGTTGCTGGAACGCCAGCCCACCATTTGGCTCTCCGTGTCGGCGACAACCCGCGCCCCTCGGCCGGGCGAGCAGGAGGGAGTCCAGTACTTCTTTCTTGAGCGGCCGGCCTTCGAGCAGCTGGTGGCCGGCGGTGGCCTGCTGGAGTGGGCCGAGTTCGCCGGCAACCTCTACGGCACGCCGCGGCAGCCGGTGGAAGCCAAGCTGGCGGCGGGGCACCCCGTGCTGCTGGAGATCGAACTCGAGGGGGCCCGGCAGGTGCGCCAGAGCTTCCCGGAGGCCTTTCAGCTGTTCGTCGCCCCCCCCAGCTTCGCCGAGTTAGAGCGCCGCATCCGCGGCCGGGGCACCGACAGCGAGGAGGCGATCCAGCGCCGCCTCGCCCGGGCCAGCGAGGAGCTGGAGGCGGCGGCGGAATTTGACGCGGTGCTGGTGAACGCGGACCTCGAGACCGCCCTGCTGGAGCTCGAAGGGCTGATGGCTTAGAGGATCGATGCCTGATCCCCTGCGCCGATGGCCATCGGATTGGATCGACGGCACGGCTGGGAAAAACAGACCAAAAAAAGACCCCCGGCGGGGGTCCTTCATGGTGATGCTGGAGGAGGAAATGGGAGGGGTTGAACCACTCCCATTGACTGATTTCAACCCTGCCCAGATCAAAAGGGACTGAAAAGAAGATCAGGGAAGAAGCGGTTGAATTCGATCATGATGCCGGCGGTGATGGTGAACCAGATCGCGGCAAACACCGGAGCGGTGGTGAGGAACTTTTTCATGGCCTTGGGGGATAGGGCTGGAGGAATGGGGTAGGGGCCGCGGGCCTGAGCAGCACGCTCAGCGGGGGGAAACGGTGATCTTGCTGTCCGCCTGGGTGAGCTTGCCGCTGGTGAGCTCGCCGAAGGCGGCCAAGGGCCAGGTGGCGGCGGCCAGGGTGCTCTTGAAGGCCAGGGGCACGTCGATCTGGATCTCGTGCATGGTGGCGTCCTTGCGGGTGGCCACGGCCTGGAGGTAGGTGCGACCAGCCCAGCCGATCGTGCCGGTGATGTATAGGAAGGCGATGGCGGGGATCATGAACTCTCCGGCGTGGCTCCAGCGGCCATCCACGATCAGGTGGGGAAGGCCATCGGCGCCGCAGAGGGCCTTGCTGTACATCTCAAAGCGGTGTTTGGCCTGGGCCGTTTTGGCGGTGCCGGCCCGCTGCTGGAAGCGGGCGTTTTCGGCACAGGGGGTGAGGCCGCCGATCTCGGCGTGCACCACCGGCGCGAAGCCGAGGAGCAGGAAGGTGGAGAGAAGTACGGCGAAGAGACGGCGCATGGGGAGGAGCCGGGCAGGGGCTGCCGCAGGGCAGGATGTCACCCGGCGACAGTACGGGAGCCCACCGGAGCCAATGCCAACCGTTCTGGCCCTCGAAACAAGTTGTGACGAGTCGGCGGCAGCGATCGTGGCCGATCGCCGGGTGCTGGCCAGCGCCGTGGCCTCCCAGATCGAGGAGCACGCCCGCTGGGGTGGCGTGGTGCCGGAGATCGCCTCCCGCCGCCATGTGGAGGCCCTGCCCGGCCTGGTGGCGCGGGTGGTGGCCGAGAGCGGTGTGGACCTTGGCGCGGTGGATGCGATCGCCGCCAGCGTGGCGCCTGGACTGGTGGGCGCCCTGCTGGTGGGCTCGGTGACCGGCCGCACCCTGGCCCGCCTCCATCACAAGCCCTTCCTGGGCATCCATCACCTCGAGGGGCATCTGGCCTCGGTGCGGCTCGGGGAGGGTCCCCCCGAGGGGCCGGCCCTGGTGCTGCTGGTGAGCGGCGGCCACACCGAGCTGGTGCGGGTGGATGGTCCGGGCCTGCACCGGCGGCTCGGCCGCAGCCACGACGATGCTGCCGGTGAGTGCTTCGACAAGGTGGCCCGCCTGCTCGGGCTGCCCTACCCCGGGGGGCCGGCGATCGAGGCTGCCGCCCACGGTGGCGATCCCCGCCGCTTCGTTCTGCCCAAGGGCCGGGTGTCCCGCCCCGAAGGCGGATTCCATCCCTACGACTTCAGCTTCAGTGGCCTCAAGACCGCCATGCTGCGGCAAGTGGAGGCCTTGAGGGCCGCCGGGACCCCCCTACCCCTCGCCGACCTGGCCGCCAGCTTCGAACAGGTGGTGGCCGAGGTGCTGGTGGAGCGCAGCTGCCGCTGTGCCCTCGATGAGGGGCTCGACACCCTGGTGCTGGTGGGTGGGGTGGCCGCCAACCGGCGGCTGCGGGGGGTGCTGGCGGAGCGGGCCGGGGCTGCCGGGCTGGCCTGGCGGGTGGCCCCCCTGGCTTGGTGCACTGACAACGCCGCCATGGTGGGGGTGGCGGCCTGCGAGCGGCTGCGGAGCGGATGCCACAGCCCGATCGGGCTCGGGGTGGCCCCTCGCCTCCCCCTTGCTGAAGCTGATCGGCTTTACGAAACCCAGCCCTGCTTTTAATCCCCCTAGGCTGGATGGACCCCAAAGGCACGGCCCCCGGCCGTCAGTGCCCATGGCCCCGGCGAATCCCGTGCCGTTTGAGTCCACCCCCAACTCAGCTTCGATCCCTTCCGCGGGGATCCAGGGCGGCCACGCTCCTCCTGCCGTGGTCAGCTCCGATGCGCCTCAGCCGGTCTCCCAGGAGGAGCTCAATTCTTGGCGCCGGGGCTTCACCCCCCAAGCCGAGATCTGGAACGGCCGCTTGGCCATGGTCGGACTGTCGGTGGGCCTCACCGTGCTGCTCTTGGCTCGGCTCGCCGCGACCCACAGCAGCTGAAGGCCACCCCTGGCAGGGCGGTTGGCTTCAGGTTCTTCCACGCAGGGTCTGCGCCAGTTCGCCCGGCCGGAGGCTGTGGGAGATCGCCTCTTCCGCCGTGGCCTTTCCATCCTGAACCAGCCTGGCGAGGGCCTGGTTGGCGGTCTGCATGCCGTCGAAGGCGCTGCGGCTCATAATCGCTTCGATTTCATCGAGTTCCCCGCTCATGATGTAATCGCGGCAGGCATCGGTGTTGATGAAGATGTCGTGGAAGGCGGCTCTTTTGCCATCGGTGGTCTTGATTAGACCCTGGGAGATCACCCCCAGCAGCGTTTCGGCGATGGCACGCCGCACAGCCCCCTGCTCTTGGGGGGGGTACATGCCGAGCACCCGTTCCACCGTGCGCACAGCGGAACTGGTGTGGAGGGTGCCGAACACGAGGTGGCCGGTCTGGGAGGCCTTGATGGCGGTGCTGAGGGTTTCCTGATCACGGATCTCACCGATCAGGATCACATCCGGATCTTCGCGCAGGGCAGACCTCAGGGCGTTCTGGAATAACTTGGTATGGCTGCCGACTTCGCGCTGACGGATGAGGGACTGCTTGCTGCTGTGAACGAATTCCACCGGATCTTCGATGGTGAGCACGTGCTTCTGCATGGTGGAATTGATATAATCAATCAGTGCCGCCAGGGTGGTGCTCTTGCCCGAGCCCGTGGCTCCCGTGACCAGGATCATCCCTTTCGGCTTTGCGGCCAGATCCCTCATCACATTCGGGAGTCCCAGGGTTGCCAGGCTGGCAATCTCCCGGGGAATAAGGCGCAGCACCATGGCAGGCCCCTGCACAGTGTCCAGCAGATTGATCCTTACCCTCACGAAGGGAAAGGCGTGGGATCCATCAAATTCCTTTTCCCGCTTGAAGCTGTCCAGCTGGCCGGGGTCGAGCATTTCCCGTAGCCAGTCGCGGAAGATTTCGGCGTCAGTGACGGGCCAGGGGGTGGCCACGATGTCGCCGCGATGGCGGAAGCGGGGCACCTCACCGACGCCTAGATGGATATCGGAAGCGTTGTTGTCGAAGGCGATGCGCACGATCCCCTCGAGGCTGGAAGGCGGTTCCGCGGGTGTTGCAGGCGGTTCGCTGTTCGCCAGGGCGGGGGCTGCCGGCGGTGGTGGAGCGGCCGGCATGGCGGATCCCGCTTCCGCCAAACTTCGCACCCCCGGCGGCGGCGGTGGGGGTGCCGCCAGTGGTGGTGGGGGAGCCGCCAGTGGTGGTGCGCTGGGGCTGAACGCAAAGGGCAGTTCGGCCATGGCTCCGGCGGGGAGGCTGGGGGGCCAATGGTCGCATCGATCCCTCGGTCCGGCCACCATCGCCGAACCGCCTCGCCGCTGGACGTGAGCGGGCCTCCACCTGAGCGAAGGGGGGCACCGGCGGAGATCCGTAGGATTGGAGGGTCTGCGGCCTGGTCTTGCCTGCTGTTTCTGCTGCCGCATCTCCCGTGAACCCCGCCGCTTCCCCAGGGGCCCCCCTGGTGACGATCGTGCTGGGCACCCGGCCCGAGGCGATCAAGCTTGCACCGGTGATCCAGGCCTTCCAGCGGTCGGGTGACTTCCGCACCCGGGTGGTGCTGACGGGCCAGCACCGCGAGATGGTGGAGCAGGTGATGGCGCTGTTCGGCCTGGTGGCCGACCACGACCTGGCCCTGATGGCCCCCAACCAGACCCTCACCCATGTGACCTGCGCGGCCCTCCAGGGTCTGAAGCAGGAATTCACCGCCCATCGACCCGCCCTGGTGCTGGTGCAGGGTGACACCACCACCGCCTTCGCCAGCGCCCTGGCCGCCTTCTACGAGCAGATTCCGGTGGGCCACGTGGAGGCTGGGCTTCGCACCGACAACCTGTTTGACCCCTTCCCGGAGGAGGCCAACCGTCGCCTGATCTCCCAGGTGGCCCAGCTCCATTTCGCCCCCACCGAGCGGTCGGCCGCCAACCTGCGGGCCTCCGGGGTGATCGGCGAGATCATCACCACCGGCAACACGGTGATCGATGCGCTGCTGCTGATGGCCCGTACGGCGCCGGATCTGCCGATCGAAGGCCTCGACTGGGGCCGCCAACGCGTGCTGCTGGCCACGGTGCACCGGCGTGAGAACTGGGGTGAACGGCTGGAGGACATCGGCCGGGGGTTCCTGGCGGTGTTGGAGCGCTTTCCCGACACCGCCCTGCTGCTGCCCCTGCACCGCAACCCCACTGTGCGGGAGCCCCTGCAGGCCCTGCTCGGCGACCATCCCCGCGCCTTTCTGATCGAACCCCTCGATTACGACAAGTTGGTGGCTGCGATGCGGGGTTGCACCTTGTTGCTCTCCGACTCGGGGGGCATCCAGGAGGAGGCCCCGGCCCTGGGTAAGCCCGTGCTGGTGCTGCGGCGCACCACCGAGCGTCCAGAAGCCGTGGATGCCGGCACCGCCAAGCTGATCGGCACCGACAGCGCCTCGATCCTGGCCGAAACGGCACGGCTTCTCGAAGACCCGGCGGCCTACGAGGCCATGGCCCGGGCCCACAACCCCTTCGGGGATGGCCAATCGAGCGGTCGGATCGTGGAGGCGGCCCGCCGCTTCCTCCATCCGGCCCTGGCGGGGGGCTGAGGGCAGCATCCCAGCCGTCTCGGCTCCTGGCAGGCGTTCAGGAGTGCTTCTTCTTCGCCCAGGGCGGCAGGTCGATGAACACGCGGGTGCCGGGATCCAGACCGGAAAGGATCTGGCTGTCGCGGCCGCTGCTCACCCCCAACTCCACCGCCTTGAAGCTCGGCTGGCTGTCTTTGCCCACCAGCAGCACCCCGGGGCGGCCCTCTTCGGTGACGATCGCCACCGTGGGCACCAGGGTGCGGGCCTCGAGGCGGCCGGTCTGGAAGTCCACGTCGGCGGTCATGCCGATGCGCAGCTCCGGAGCCGGGTTCACCAGGGCCAGCTTCACCTGGAAGGAGGTGACGTTGTTGGTCTTCACGGCCCGGGGGGCGATCTGGCGGACGCGGGCCGCAAAGCGGCGATCGGGGAACGCATCCACCCGCACCGAGGCGTCCATCGCGGGCCGCAGGCGGCCCAGGTCACTCTCTGGCACCTTGGCCAGCACCTCCAGACCCTGGGACAGTTCCACGATCGAGGAGCTGGTGGCGCCGGCGGTGGCCGAGGCGGTGGTGGTGGGGGTCACGAAAGCGCCGGGGTCGGCGTAGCGCTGGCTGATCACCCCGGCAAAGGGGGCACGCACCAGCAGCTCGCCCTCCTCCACCTGGCGCTGCTCCAGCCGCTGGCGGGCGGCGGCCAGGGCCATCCGCTTCACCTCCTCATCGGCTCGAAAGCGGTTGAGGTCATTGAGGCTGATGGCGCCCTGGCGGTAGAGGGGTTCATTGCGTTGCAGTTCGCTGGCACTGCGCTTGAGCTCCGCCTCGGCGGAGCGCACATTGGCCGTGAGCTCATCCTCCCGATCCTGCAGGTCGCCCGCATCCATGCGGGCAAGCACCTGGCCAGCCTTCACCACATCCCCCTCATCCACATAGAGCGCCTCAATCACGCCCTGGCGCCGGGGGCTGACATTGACCCTCTCCACCGCATCCAGCTCGCCGGTGGCACTCACCACGCCGGGCAGGGAGCCGGAGCGGGCCACCACCGTGAAGGGGGTCACACTCTTGGCCCCGGCGAAGCGTTGCCGCTGCCACAGCCCCAGGGCGGCTAGCAGGGCCAGGGCCGCCACCAGGGCCAGCCAGGGACGACCCCGCCGCCAAACGGGGCTACGCCGGGGCAGGGCCTGGGGAGCCGGCGGAAGGGGCACCACCAGGGAGGGAGCTGGTGCGGGAGGGGGCACCGGTCGAAGGGGGGCGGGGGTGGAGATGGGAGGGTCCCAACTGCGCTCCAGTCTCGCCGTCCGGGGCCGGGGGTGGGGTCCGGATCGCCGCCCTGGAGCACAGGAGGTTTAACCGAAGGCCCCTTAGATTCCCCACCATGCTTAAAGCCGGAATCGTGGGGCTGCCCAACGTGGGCAAATCCACCCTCTTCAATGCCCTGGTCGCCAACGCCCAGGCCACCGCCGCCAATTTCCCCTTCTGCACGATCGAGCCCAATTCGGGCGTGGTGGCCGTGCCCGATAGACGTCTGCAGCAGCTTTCGGCCGTGTCGGGCTCCAAGGAGATCATCCCCACCCGGGTGGAGTTCGTGGACATCGCCGGCCTGGTGAAGGGCGCCAGCCAGGGCGAAGGCCTGGGCAACAAGTTCCTGGCCAACATCCGCGAAGTGGACGCCATCGTGCATGTGGTGCGCTGCTTCGAGGACGACGACGTGATCCACGTCTCGGGCTCGGTGGACCCCCGCCGCGATGCCGAGATCATCAACCTGGAACTGGGGCTTTCCGACCTGGCCCAGGTGGAGAAGCGCCGCGATCGCCTCAAGAAGCAGCTGCGCACCGGCAAGGAGGCCCAGCTCGAAGATGGCGCCCTGGAGCGCATCCAGGCGGTGCTTGAGCAGGGCGGCGCTGCCCGTTCGGTGGCCCTGGCTGAGGATGAGGAGGCCCTGATCCGCCCCCTGGGCCTGCTCACCGCCAAACCGATTATTTATGCCACCAATGTGAGCGAGGACGACCTGGCCGGCGGTAATGCCTTCGTGGAGACCGTGAAGGCCCTGGCGGAGCAGGAGGGGGCCCTTTGCGTGAAGATCTCGGCCCAGGTGGAGGCCGAGCTGATCGAGCTGCCCGAGGAGGAGCGGGCCGAATTCCTGGCGGGCCTGGGGGTGAGCGAGGGGGGCCTGCAGAGCCTGATCCGGGCCACCTATGAACTGTTGGGTCTGCGCACCTACTTCACCACCGGCGAAAAGGAAACCCGCGCCTGGACCATCACCGCCGGCATGACCGCACCCCAGGCGGCCGGCGTGATCCACACCGATTTCGAACGCGGCTTCATCCGCGCCCAGACGATCGGCTGGCAGCAGCTGCTGGAGGCGGGCTCCCTGCCGGAGGCGCGCAACCGGGGCTGGCTGCGCAGTGAAGGGAAGGAGTACGTCGTGGCGGAGGGTGATGTGATGGAGTTTTTGTTCAACGTTTGAGGTGGGTCTGAACCATTCCTCTGCCGGGCCGAACCAAACACGCCGGCGAGGCGGTGCCCCCCTCGCCGGCGTGATCGGTTTTCTGCGGGCCTGGCGGAAGGAAGAACGGCGCTCGCTTCGCGGCCAGTCCTTCCCTTGGCGGCGCCTGGCCGCCGGTTCGCTCGTGCTGGCCAGCCTGTTGGCGGTGGATGGCTGGATCCGGATGGATGCCCTCAGGGCTGATTACAAAGCGAAGCTGCAGCAAGCGAAAGCGATCCTGCAGACCAGCGCCGATGGCATCGCACGGAGCACCTTCGATTGGGGCAAGTGGGACAGCCTCTACGCCTGGTTCGGTGGCCAAGAACCCAGCTTCCCTGACACTGATCTTGAAGCTACAACGCTGTTCGATGGTGATGCGCTCTTCCTGTTTTTTGAAACCGATGGCCGCCCGCGGCTGAGCTACAGCCGCCGCGGCTACAACCATCCGCGCGACCGGGCCTTGCTGGCCTGCACCCAGAGCAATCTGGGGCGCCTACGATCCCAGAGGGACCGCATTCAACTGATCTGCTCGGGGGCCTCGGGTAAGCCCTACGTGGGAGTGGCCACCTGGATCACCAACAGCGATTCGACCGCCCCCCCTCGCGGCAGCCTGGCGATGCTGGAGCCGCTGATCCAACCTGCCTTCGGGCCGGCCCACAACGAACCGCTGCGCTGGCTGTTGCACAGGATCCCGCAGCTCAGCTCCCTCCCATCAGCGGCCCAGCGGCAGGGGGGTGAAGGCCCGCCTACCCCATTGATGGCCCCAAACTTCTATGGGCCGCAGGGCGTCTCCCTGGCCCTGGTGGAGGAGCAGTTGCAGTTCCCATGGCTGAGGCAATGGCTGCGGGATCTGCTGGTGGGATTGGGCTTTGGTGCCGCACTCCTGGGGGTCAGGGCGGTGATGCTGATGGAAAGGCGGCGGCAGCTGCTGATCCGCCGCAGCATCGAACGAGACAGCGAACGACGCCTCCGCCAGGCAAGCCGCGACCTCGATCTGCTGTTGAAGCGGATGGGCATGGGACCCCTTGGGCTCGAGGGGGAGGACGGGGTGATGGTCCGATTGATCGAGGGGGAATCCGCCCAGGCCACTGGCCTGCTGGCGGCGGCGCCGATGGAGCAGAAATTGGAGCGGCTAACCGCGCGGTTTCAGCATTTTCTCGAGCGGGCCCGCAATCTGGCCCTGCTCGATCCCCTCACCCAGTTGCCGAATCGCCGTTACTTCATGGAGCACATGCAGCGCCAGGTGGAGCGCTGCCGCAGGCAACAGCAGCACCTGGCCATCCTGTTCGTTGATGTCGACAAGTTCAAGAACATCAACGACTCCTACGGCCATGCCGTGGGCGATGCGGCCCTGGTGATGGTGGCGGATCAACTGCGCCAGATCACCCGTCATCAGGACTTTCTCGGCCGCTATGGCGGTGATGAATTCGCGATCCTGATCGAGCTCGGCAGCCTGGCGGATTCGAGCGATCACGCCACGCGCAGCAGCCTGATGGACTTAGCGCGGCAGCTGTCTTCCCCCTTCCAAGGCGCCGTCGAGTTGGAGGGCATGCAGGTGGAGCTCACCATCAGCGTGGGAATCGCCCTGATCGAACCCAGCGATGCCGATGGGGAGGCGGCGATGCGCCGTTCCGACATCGCCATGTATCGGGCCAAGCAGATCAGCGGCAGCCACATCGCCTTCTTCGATGCCAAGGAAAGCGACAGCCACCTCGATAGCTACCGCCTCTATGGAGACCTGCGCCAGGCCATCCGCGACAACGCCTTCCAGATGGTGTTCCAGCCCATTCTTGATCGCAACGGCCAGGTGCAGGCCCTCGAAGCCCTGGTCCGCTGGACCCATCCCGAGCGGGGACCCGTGGCTCCGGACGTATTCCTCGAACTGGCGGAGCGCTACCGCCAGATGAATGCCCTCACCGACCACCTGATCCAGCTCTCACTGGACAACTTCAAGGATTGGGCCGACACCCACGGGGACCTGCGGCTGTCACTGAATCTGCCCCCCTCCAAACTCGCCGACCCCCAGCTGGTGGGGCAGCTGGATCGCGAGCTCCATAGCCACGGCCTTCCTGCCCAACGGCTCACGATTGAGATCACGGAACGGTCGGTGCTCCAGACCAACGCTGTGGTGAGCGCCAACCTGCGCCTACTGCGGGAGCGGGGGGTGCTGATCTCCCTCGACGACTTCGGCACCGGCTATTCGTCCCTGAGCCTTCTGGGCACGCTCCAACCGGATGAGGTGAAGATCGACCGGAGTTTTGTGATGGCGATGGATGCCGATCCCTATGCCCGCCAGATCGTGACCCTGGTGGTGGACATGGCCCTGCGGATGGGTTTACGGG
>Ga0209597_1000604_pt1 | contig 23808 bp, 20 predicted proteins | sample M_140625_MF_Meta_FD_187316 | JGI IMG/M metagenome (GOLD analysis project Ga0209597, IMG submission 187316) | Freshwater microbial communities from Lake Montjoie, Canada to study carbon cycling - M_140625_MF_MetaG (SPAdes) (version 2) | ecosystem: Environmental > Aquatic > Freshwater > Lake... | reverse complement strand
TTTGGTTGCGTGAGTTGCCATCAGGATTACGGGCGCCAAACTTTATACCAATACGATGATTGGGGAACCTTGGTTAGGCCCTCGAACCTTACGCTATCGATTTATCGAGGGGGCAGAAGGCCCATAGATCTTTACTGGCGCATCAAGAGGGGAATTCCGCCTTCAAAAATGCCCGCAGTAACAGTTCCCGCAAATGAAGAAAGCCAAAAGATATGGGATCTCGTCAACTTCATTGAGGCTCTTCCCTTCCCTGGGTTATTGCCTGATGATGTTCGATCCAAAGTATATGGCCAGGCAACCCGCGGGGTTGCAGAGCTTCCCGAATCCAAGAAGTAAAACTAGCAGGAGCAGATTTAGTGTATAGATGCTGGGGCCTATTATTTGCAGCAGTAAACCTCGCAGCGATCGGGTTATTTGTAATTTCCCCCGCTATGGGTTGGTGGTTGCCCAAGAATATCGCCAGCTATGGTGCAGATATTGACCACTTGTTTTACCTCATTCTGGTTGCAACCGGATTCTTCTTTATCGTTACTCAAGGAACACTTGTTTATTGCATGCTCCGCTTTAATGCTAAAGAAGGTGTTAAAGCCATGAACATTCATGGTAATACAAAACTTGAAATCATCTGGACTGCAATTCCCGCAATTATTCTTATCTACATTGGTTTTGCTCAGACCCCCACTTGGGCAAAAATGAAGTACATCGAAATCGACACATGGTTCCCTGTAAGGTACAAAGGTACCAACATCGAATCCGACCTGCATGTAACCGTATTGGGCAGGCAGTGGGAATGGCGCATGAGGTATCCACAAGGAAACATCCCAGCAGATCCACAAGCTTGGGCCGATCTGGGAAACCTTCACGATCTTCATGTTGTTAATGAACTTCATGTGTGGAAAGATGCGAAGGTCAAGATTCATTTAAAGACTCAGGATGTCATCCACAGTTTTTTCATGCCTAACTTAAGGCTGAAGCAGGATGCACTGCCGGGAAAAATAATGCCCATGGTGTTTTCGCCCATCGAAGCAAATGTTCGATACAACCCCACAACAAAAATGATTGAAGAACTTAACCCTTCTTCCACCTGGGAAATCGCCTGTGCGGAACTATGCGGAGGCAACCACTATCGCATGAGGGGTAAACTTTTCGTTCACGAGACTAAACAAGATTATGAACGATGGTTCGCAGAAACCCTTAAAAACCAACGCCTTCACGAATCACCTCGCTTGCAACCCATCGTAGCAGCGGGCAACGGAGGCAAACCATGAACCACGAACCTCACACTTCCCCTGAAGCAAAGCCTAGATTCCTGACCACCTATCTTTTCTCCCAAGATCACAAGATGATAGGCATACAGTTTCTCTTTTCTGGTCTGATCTTCTTCGGTATTGGCGGGCTCCTTGCTCTTCTGGTTCGGTTGCAACTCGCATGGCCAGATGGCAACCTTCCCTACATTGGGAAGTGGTTCCCGCAAAGCTGGGGGGGCAAAATGTCTCCCGAGTTTTACACCATGCTTTTCACCATGCATGCCAGTATTATGATTTTCTTTGTGATCATTCCATGGCTGACAGGAACCTTCGGGAACTTCCTTATCCCCCTCATGATTGGTGCAAGGGATATGGCTTTCCCCAAGCTCAACATGTTTTCTTATTGGGTGATGTGGCCTGCTTTTATCATCATCTTGGCAAGCTTTTTTGTGGATGGTGGTGCTGCAAGTTCAGGCTGGACGAGCTACCCCACACTTTCAAATGTTGGCGCAGAAGCGGGCCTTGAAAAAATCCCCCTTAAACCGGGCGAGCCTACAACCTCTTACACCGTCTTCAAAGATGATTCTTTTAATTCTCCTGCTGCGCCTGGTGCAGGCATGGGCCAAATATTCTGGCTTGTTTCTCTTATCTTCGTGGGTATTGGCTCGATGATGGGATCTGTTAATTACATCACCACTATTCTTAACATGCGTGCACCAGGCATGGATCTTATGCGCATGCCCCTTACGGTTTGGTCCCTCTTTATCACCGCTATTCTTCAAGCGCTTGCGCTTCCCGTTCTTACCGTTGCTTTAATGCTGCAACTACTCGATAAACTTATTGCAACAAGCTTTTTCCTGCCACCAGGCGGCCTTAGCTTCGGTAATTGGCATACTACTCCAGGGGGCGGGCAGCCTCTGCTCTGGCAACACCTTTTCTGGTTCTATTCCCATCCCGCTGTTTACATCATGATTCTTCCAGCTATGGGCGTCGTATCAGATATTATTGCAACCTTTGCCAGAAAACCGATGTTTGGCTACAAGCCCATGGTGTTCTCCATGGCTGCGATCGCATCCTTAGGATTCATCGTTTGGGGCCATCACATGTTTCAAAGCGGCATGGACCCAAGGCTGGGAACAGGCTTCATGCTTGCTACCATTCTCATCGCAGTTCCGAGCGCAATTAAAACCTTCAACTGGCTTGCAACCTTATGGGGAGCTAGCATTCTTTACACTACAGCTATGCTTAACGCTCTGGCTTTTGTGTCCATGTTTGTGATCGGTGGGTTAAGTGGGATATTCATGGCAGCCACTCCTGTTGATGTTTATTTCCATGACACTTATTTTATTGTTGCGCATATCCATTATGTGCTTTTCATGAGCAGCATCTTTGGGATCTTTGCGGGTATCACTTTCTGGTTTCCCAAAATGTTTGGCAGGCTGATGAACGAACCTCTGGGCAAGGTTCATTTCGCACTCACCTTCATTTTCGGAAACCTGACATTCTTCCCAATGCATATTCTGGGAATCGGTGGGCATCCTAGGCGATACTATGACCCTACGATTTATCAGTATCTCGAAAACCTTCAGCCCCTCAATCAATTCATGACGATCTCTGCTATGCTTCTTGGGTTGACTCAGTTTCTGTTTGTATTCAATATCTTTTATTCTTTATGGTTTGGTGAAAAAGCGGGCAAGAACCCATGGAATTGCAACACCCTTGAATGGGAAGCCCCCTCACCACCACCTCATGGAAACTTTGACCAAATTCCTGTTGTACATAGAGGCCCCTACGAATATGCAATTGATGGACCTCTTGATCATTTGACCCAGTCATCGCCTGCTAGCGAAGGGATAAAACATCATGAATAAGGTCATTGCATTAGCACCATCGAAAACTCCCATCATTGCAGTTTGTAGCTGGATTTCAGCAATCTTAGTTCTTTCGCTCCTTACTTTGGGAACCCTTATCACCACCTACAGGGTTGGTATGGTTGATCCCATCTGGCCTACCGAACCTTGGTACCTGTTAAGTCAGAATTGGTCTGAACCTTCTGCTGGATATTTCATCGAACATATTCATAGAGTCGTGGGCTACATCAGTGGGCTTGCGATTCTAGGAATGATGCTTACCTCCTTTCTTGCAAACGGAACAAAAACCAGCAAGCTTGCTTCGGCTTTTTGTATCGTGGGGGTTTCTCTGGGCGTCCTTATCGCTATGACCAGCATTGATCGAACCAAATCCATGGCTGATCCAATAGGCGCAGTCAACCAGATGAAAATGCGAATTGGCCTCGGCCTCGCTTTAGCTTCTGCCGTATTTCTTATGATTCAATCTATCAACGCATTTAGAAACCATCAGCAACACGCAGGCTTACAGTTCCTCGCACTTCTTTCCTACCTTGGCGTCATTAGCCAAGGTTTGCTAGGCGGACTCCGAGTTTACCTTCATGCTTTGGTCGGCCCGGAACTTGCAACCATTCATGGCGCAACCGGGCAAATGGTTTTCGCCTTGGTTGCTGGCACCGCAATACTTGCAACTTTCCCCGGTGCTTTTCCAAAACTCGAAGACAAGGAAAAACGACTCCTCCCCATCATTGGATGGACTCTTGTAGTTGCTCTTTTATTTCAGCTTGCATGGGCCGTAATCGTCAGGCATGGCGGGCAACCTTGGGCGCAACGATTTCATATGATTGGTGCTTTCATCGTTTTCGGAGTGGTGGCATGGCTATCGCTGAGGATGGCTGGGGCAACCCATGCCCGCGCTTTTTTCAAACCTTATACCATACTACTAGGCTTGGTTGTTTTTGTTCAGGTTATACTCGGCGTTGAGGCCTACATAGGCAAATTCGCAACTGGTAAACCTTTAATTCAAGAGGCTGTCACTTTTGGACAAGCCACCGTTCGCACCTTACACGCATTGACCGGAGCCTTGCTTTTAGCAATCGCCTTTGCTGCTGCTTTAAGAATAAGTCAGGTTGCAAGATACAAAGGATTACAGAATGAAATCTAGTGCGACCTTAGAATTGAAACTACCCGTTCGCACTAAATCGCGCGCCATGGATTTTCTCGACCTCACCAAGCCTCGCATCTCTGCCATGGTTTTATTTTCGGTCGCTGCTGGCGGACTTTACGCCGGCGCTAGAGGTGCTGAACTTCTTGTCGTTTTAAATACAGTCATCGGAACCACCATGGTTTCTGCAGGGGCTGGCGCTTTAAACCACCTATGGGAACGACGCACCGATTCCCTTATGCAGCGCACCGCTAATCGACCTCTTCCCGCAGGCAGATTACAACCACTTGAAACTTTTCTCTTCGGTATGCTTCTTGGCCTTGGTGGCACTGCTTATCTTTTAGTCACCGTCCCAAACATCCTTACCGCAGTTCTCGCATTCTCTACCTTGGTTTCTTATGTACTTATTTACACCCCACTTAAACAACTCACCACTTGGAATACCCTTATCGGTGCTATCCCTGGAGCTATGCCACCACTCATCGGTTGGGTTGGCGTTAAGGGCACTCTCGATCCACCCGGCCTTTCCCTATTCATGATTCTTTTTGTCTGGCAAATCCCTCACTTCCTTGCCATCGCTTGGCTTTACAGAGATCAATATGCGCAAGGCGGACACAAAATGCTTCCCTCTTTTGATCCTTCGGGCGATGTAACATCACTACAAATGCGTGCCTACTGCCTGGCACTTATTCCCATTAGCCTTTTCCCAATATTGATCCAAGCTGCTGGGCCCCTTTACCTCATGGGTGCTGTTCTCTTAGGAATCTTTTTCCTGCTCCCTACTTTAAGATTTCATAAAGAACGAAGCATGCAAAATGCCAGAAGTGTCATGCGAGCTTCTTTAATCTACCTCCCGGGTATCTGGGCTTTACTCCTTATTGACCACACCATTAATCTTTTGTTCCGCCGGTAAGGATTCATCATGATTGTTAGCGAGAACACCACAACCAATCTCCCCATCAGCAATGGCAAACTTGCCATGTGGCTTTTTCTTGCAACGGAAGTCATGTTCTTTACCGGATTACTTGCAACTTGCATGCTCTTAAGAGAAAGCGCACCCTTCCCCGGTACAGGAATCCCTCACTGGCCCGACCAGAAAACCGTTCATGTACAACCTTGGCTTGGTGCTGTTAATACCGTTATTCTGATCTGCAGCAGCCTTTTTATTCTTCTTTCCATCAATGCGCTAAAAGCACATAAAGCTTCCTCTTCTCTCTTTTTTCTTGGTACCTCCCTTATCCTTGGAACTGTTTTTCTTGGCGTCAAAGCTTTTGAATACAAAGGGAAGTTCGAACATGGCATCATCCCAGGCAACATCGGGGAGTGCCTGCCTGGAATGTCTGTACAAAGAGAAAAACTTCTTCAACAAAATGGCCTCGCCTATGTCCGCAAAGTTCAGGCACAACTACGGATCATTTGCACAGGGGTCACCAATGACAATCTAAAAGATCAATCCGATATCATTAAAAATGCTTACGGACTTTATATGCTTACCCTCGATGGCAAAGATTCCCAAAACGATTACATGAGGCCCTTATCCCCTGCGCAACTAGGCGAAAAAGTAAATCTTTTACTTGTGGAGTTCCCTCAATTGCACCTGCCCCCCGCAATCCCTAATGGAAATTTATGGGCATCTTGCTACTTTGCACTTACAGGCGTTCATGCAATCCATGTGCTATTTGGGTTGGCCTTCATGCTAGGAATCTTTTTAAAAGGTGCATTTGGCAAACTGGAAACAATGGCAGGCACTTTGGAAGTCACGGGACTCTATTGGCATTTTGTTGACCTCGTGTGGCTTGTTCTTTATCCGATTATTTATTTCCTATAGGCAACAAACATGGAACACAAAGAGCAATCTGATAGCCAAACCTTGCTGTTTATTACCGCTGCTGTGCTTGCATTCAATGCGATACTGCTGCCTATCATCGGGGCTTATCTTGAAAACAAAGTAAGGCTTTTAGCAATCCTTGGAATCATCTGCTTTCAAGTTGTTCTTGCAGCCTTAAACTTCATGCATCTCAAACGCGATGTTAAAAATGTCTGGTTTATCATCCTTCCAACAATTTTACTCTGTTGTTTTTTGATTGGTGGCTTACTCCCAGACACCATCTTTTACCGCCAAAGGTAACTCCCATGAAGTCTTACCTTTATTCTTATTTGATTCTCATCTCAATCATCTCTGCAGTTGGATGCTTTAATACCACGAATACCACCGGGAAACTTGAAGATTTTGGCACCGTTGGAGAGTTCTCTTTCCTTGAACGCAATGGCGAACAAATCTCCCAAGAGAACCTTAAAGGCAAGGTATGGCTCGCCTCTTTTGTTTTTACCCGCTGTACCGGCCCCTGCCCTCAAGTTTGCGCCACCCTCGCACGCTTGCAAGAAAAATTAAAAGATGTCCCTGACTTGCGAATTGTCACCTTCACCGTTGACCCCGAACGCGATAACCCTAAAGAATTAAACCTCTTCGCAGAAAACTTCCGAGCAGACCCCAAACGCTGGTTCTTTCTTACAGGCAAAGAAGATGAACTACACCAATTAATAAAAGAAAAGTTTCATCTCGCAGTAGGCCACAACTCTCCTGAACAATCCAAACCAGGCAATGAGTTTATTCACAGCCCCAGAATTGTTCTCATTGACAAGGTTGGACACATCAGGGGTTATTTTGAAGGTACACCCACCACCCCTGAAGGTGCCCCTGTTGATAAATTTGAAGATAAAATCAAAGCCCTTGAATCTCATATTCTTACACTTGCAAGGGAGAAATAAGACCGTGGATTTCCTCAATCAATTCATTTGCCCTGGGTGGAATGCCAGTCTTAACGGCTTGGCAGGATGCCTCATCATCGCAGGTTTTTTAGCTATCAAAGTAGCTAAAAACAAAAAGCTTCACTCTGCAATTATGTTGACCGCTGTTGCAGTTTCCGCAATCTTTTTGGCTTCCTACCTCTACTACCATTTAGTTGTCAAAGGCGGGGTTGCAACCAGTTTTCGTGATAAAAATCCAGATGCACCAGATCTCATTCGCTATCTTTATTTTACCATCCTCATCACACACACCATCCTTGCAATTGTGGTCACACCCATGATTCTAGTTACCGCCTATCATGGTATTAAAGATAATCTTTCCAAACACATGCGACTCGCCCGCATCACTTTTCCTATATGGCTTTATGTTTCAATAACTGGTGTTGTGGTCTACTGGATGCTCTATAGAATGTACTAAGGGAGTAAAAGCGTGATCATCAATAATTCAATCTTGATAAAAATAACCTTTGCGTGCTTTCTTTTTTTAGCTTCGCAACTGAATGCAAATGCTTGCCCTAACTGCAGGGATGCAACACGAAACTCCCCTGAAGCAAGCCAGGAAGAACAATACAACGAAGCCAAAGCTTTCAATAAAAGCATTTACTTAATGGCTGGTATGCCTTTTGCCATTGTTACTGGCTTTGGGATCTTCCTGAGGAAACTCCTCAAAAAAAACCAACAAATACCAAACCAATAACTCTTAGTTTGGCTGACGATAACTGCTTAGAAAGCCACTTACGGAATTGGAACCGTATCAAATTGGAAAGGTATGTCTTGATACTTCATGCCTGTCACTGCCTTATATACCAAAGCCCAATCTGAAAAATCACCAACTATTTTATCTTTCAGCAAGAAGTGGTAAGTAATAACAGCAGTTCTGTTCTCCATCATTTCCACAAGGTAACCATCTGCAGGCCATTCCTTACGGCTTTTGTTGTTGACCAATTTTAATTGATTAAGCACCGCCCAATTCTGGCTCGTATCAAAGTCCGGGCCCTGAGCCTCCATCTCGGCTTCAATACCAAAAGAAATCTTTGCAGTTCCTACGACAACTTTTTTTAAACTGCAGGAAAAGCCCTTCTTTAATTGCAATGGCTGCTCTTTCTGCCCCGCAACCAATTTCGAAAGACTTCCAAATTCAATTTGTTCAAAACCAACTGGAATTATTGACTTGATTTTACCTTTAATTGAAAAAGTTTCAGCCAGGTTCCTTTTCAAATAAGGAAGATTGACAACCAATGGTAAACTGTTGGTCCCATCCACAGGAGCAAATGATTTCCCCTTGGTAGCAATAACTGCGAGTGGCTTCCCCTCGTATATGGATTCTATTTCATAAGCAACGGTATTAATTAAAACTGGTTCAACCTTATCCGACCACTCTAGTAGTAAATCGAGCTTTGTTACAGAATTAGAAAAAGCCAAATCAATAACTGAAGAAACTCGCAACACCTTTGTTTTAAACAAAGAATCACCATTTTTTTGAGGCTTTCCCTCGAACGCAATCAAATCTGTTATCAGAAACGAAATTGCAACCACAAAAAGAAACGCAGCAAGCTTTTTGAAACCCAACATTCCCATAATCCCGCCAATAAAAAGGCCATTCTTCATCGAAAGCGAAAAACTTATAATAACAGAAACATGCTGTTAATGTTTAAAAACAAACCAATCCACAACATCCAACTGCTCTGCTTGGCAACTAAATGATGAAACAAGATTCATCGTGGTTTGAAAGGTAATCACTTTACGACAAACGATAAAACCAAGGAATAAAAGCTTTCAAGTGTAGGTGTTTTCATCCCAGAAACTTTCCCCATGTCATCAAATCGCCGCAATTCAACTGCTGATTTATAATAAGGATTCGATTCAAACTCAGCACCCTCCCCATCAGACATGGGGCCGCCTTGAATTTCAAGACTCAGACGGGATGCAGGCGATAAACCATCGATATAAGCTTTACTTTTATGACACAAATATCGCTTCGCACCAACATGCAACCTAATGGGTTCTAGAATCTCGGGCCCAAAAAAGGTTTTCAGCTTTATCACACCCAGATCTTCATGGCGCATATCTACACCATGGCTCGCAACATCTTCTCCTTCATCATGTTGAAGATGCCCATAATCATGCAGAAGAGATGCAACCACAACAGCATCTGAACTATTTGACTGCATTGCAAAGGTCGCGGTTTGCAGAGCGTGTTCCAATTCAGTCACTGATTCACCATACTGGCGATGACCAACCTTGTTATAGACATCAAAAATCATCTGAACGATTTGATGGGGTGACATAAAAACCTACACCTTAAGTTTTTCAAATTACAAACTTACAACTTAAACATAGGGAGGTTAACTCCTAATAGCAAGAAAAAGAATGCCGACTAAATACAAGCCGGAAACACAAGCGAAGGAAGAATTGGTGATTGTTAAACGCTCAGTGAAAGGAAGAATAAGAATGGAACTCCGCATATGCGAAGTTGACAAAGGCGGTGCGGCAAGGGTAACGAATACGCGCGAAGCGGGCCCCTTCCCTTCGGCAAGCTCAGGGACCGGTTTTCATTGTACGGTCAGTAAGTTTATCGAACTGGCCGTTATTCGTTGCTCTGGGACCAGATTTGAGAGTGACGAAAGTGTGGCCCTTCGGCAAGCTCAGGGACCGGTTTTCATTGTACGGTCATTGAGTTTGTCGAACTGGCCGTTATTATTCTCTTAGGGACCGGTTTTAAGAGTGACGAAAGTGTGGCCCTTCGACAAGCTCAGGGGCCAGTTTTCATTGTACGCTCAATGAGTTTGTCGAACTGGCCGTTATTCGTTGCTCTGCGACCAGATTTGAGAGTGACGAAAGTGTGGCCCTTCGACAAACTCAGGGACCGGGTTTCATTGTACGGTCATTGAGTTTATCGAACTGGCCGTTATTATTCTCTTAGGGACCAGATTTGAGAGTGACGAAAGTGTGGCCCTTCGGCAAACTCAGGGGCCTGGTTTCATTGTACGGTCAGTGAGCTTGTCGAACTGGCCGTTATTATTTGCTGAGGGACCGGTTAAATCTTGCCAATCAGGAGCCTTGCGTTCAGGGAAAAAAATCATGGTTCCACCCATTACCGTCATTCTCTGCGAAAGCAGGGAATCCAGAAATACAAGCAGTAAAGAAAAAACAGACCCATCCAGCGCTGTGCTCACTCTTACCCACATATCTCTCAGAGCCGGATGCTTCAGCGACGGTTGAACTCATTCCTTCATCCGAAATTAGTCTTCCCTGAAAAACTCCAAAGCCAAGCATCTTTACCGCGAAGACGCAAAGTACCCTAAGAAGCACCAAACAAATCCGGATTCCTTGTCTTCCTTTGCGCTCTTTGCGTCTTCGCGGTGAGGATGCCTTTCAACAACTAAGAAGCACCAGACACCTTGCCACTTTGATCTCCTACCTTGGCTATTCTACCTTAGGGGTTTTCAATAACGATAATTTATTACCGTAACTCACCCTTCCGGCTCAAAAAGAAATTTATGCAGACGGTATAACAAATTATTTGTAAGTAAGAGTGAGCAGCACAGTGGATGGGCTTTAAGATAAAAATACATTTGCAAAAGCGAGTGGTGCGAACCAGCGGATTAATCTGCCTATCGATAAGAATCTTCCTTCGCTTGCGCGCAAGGCTTGTGAAGCGAATACATTTTATAACCAGGAGAAGTTTGGAAAAAGCTTCTTTCGCTTGCGTAAGGCATATGAAAATGGAATGAAACTAGAAGTGGGGGAATCAACAAAAAAAGGCAGTGCGGTAAATAAGGGAAGTGATAAAAGGAAGAGAGTATATAAAAAAATAACCTCCCCGAAGGGAGGTTATTTAAAAACCCGGCAATAACCTACTCTCGCCCTTGACGGACTACCATCGGCTCTAGATGCTTAACGGCCGTGTTCGGAAAGGGAACGGGTGTGGCCATCTAGATAAGCTCACCGGGAAGATCGTGACAAATAGGCAGCGGTAAGAAGCGGAAACATTTGGAGAACCTGAAGAGAAAAAAGGATCAATGCGTCCAAACAATCGACTATTAGTACTGGTCAGCTAAGACTATTGCTAGCCTTGCACACCCAGCCTATCAACCTCGTGGTCTTCAAGGAGTCTTCGTTCTAAGAACATGGATACCTAATCTTGCAGAGGGTTTCACGCTTATATGCCTTCAGCGTTTATCCGAGCCGTACGTGGCTACCCTGCGATGCCACTAGCGTGACAACAGGAACACCATAGGTACGTCCTTCCCAATCCTCTCGTACTAGGGAAAAAACTGCTCAAGTATCCTACGCCCACAACAGATAGGGACCGACCTGTCTCACGACGGTCTAAACCCAGCTCACGTACCGCTTTCATTGGCGAACAGCCAAACCCTTGGGAGCTTCTCCACCCCCAGGATGCGATGAGCCGACATCGAGGTGCCAAACCTCCTCGCCGCTATGAACGCTCAGAGGAGATAAGCCTGTTATCCCCGGAGTACCTTTTATCTGTTGAGCGACGGCCTTTCCATCCAGCACCGCCGGATCACTAAGTCCTGCTTTCGCACCTGCTCGTCTGATGAGACTCGCAGTCAAGCACCCTTCTACCTTTACGCTCGTTGCCCGATTGCCGACCGGGCTGAGGGTACCTTTGAACTCCTCCGTTACTCTTTGGGAGGAGACCGCCCCAGTCAAACTGCCCACTTAGCACTGTCCGCCGCCCAGATTCATGGGTCGGGGTTAGAATTCAAAAACAGCAAGGGTGGTGTTTCATTTGTTGGCTCCCTAGGCGCCTGAACGCCTAGATCAAAGCCTCCCACCTACGCTACGCATGCTGGTTCTAAACCCAATACTAAGCTGCAGTAAAGGTTCACGGGGTCTTTCCGTCTAATTGCGGGTATGTTGCATCTTCACAACAACTACAGTTTCACCGAGTCGCTCGTGGAGACAGTGGTCCAGTCGTTACGCCATTCATGCAGGTCGGAACTTACCCGACAAGGAACTTCGCTACCTTAGGACCGTCATAGTTACGGCCGCCGTTTATCGGAGCTTCGGTTGCGAGCTTCACCTTACGGCTAACCCTCTTCCTTAACTTGCCGACACCGGGCAGGCGTCAGTCTCTATACATCATCTTACGATTTCGCAGAGACCTGTGTTTTTAGTAAACAGTCGCTAGACCCCTTTCACTGCGGCCCTCCCGGAGGAGGGCACCCCTTATCCCGAAGTTACGGGGTTATGTTGCCGAGTTCCTTCACGAGCGTTCTCTCGAGCGCCTTAGAATATTCATCTCACCTACCTGTGTCGGTTTTAGTACGGGCGTTTTGTTTCGTCCGCGCTGAGGTTTTTCTTGTCTGTCAATTCGAAGACTTCGGGATCGTAAACGCCCTCGCCCTTTCGGGACGGCCTAATCTAACAGGCCGATCTTATCTTTGCCAGCGTCACTCAGTTTGTCTACAAAATCGGTGCAGGAATATTAACCTGCCGTCCATCGACTACGCCTTTCGGCCTCATCTTAGGTTCCGACTAACCCTGGGCGGATTTACCTTCCCCAGGAAACCTTAGGTTTTCGGCGAACAGGATTCTCACCTGTTTTATCGTTACTCGTTCCGGCATGATCACTAGCACTTCGTCCAGGGCTCGTTGTCCGTACCCCTTCAATCTAGTGTGCTACGCTCTCCTACCGTATATTACTATACCCGCCGCTTCGGTATCATGCTTAGTCCCGTTCATTATCGGCGCAGGACTCCTCGACCAGTAAGCTATTACGCACTTTTTAAATGATGGCTGCTTCTAAGCCAACATCCTGGCTGTCTCAGGAATCCAACTTCCTTTCGCACTGAGCATGATTTAGGGACCTTAGCGGGCGGTCTGGGTTGTTCCCCTCTCGACGACGAAGCTTATCCCCCGCCGTCTAGCTGCCGTGATAAGGTACATTGGTATTCGGAGTTTGGTTGCGAGGGGTAGCCTGGTAGGCCCCCCAGCGCATTCAGTCGCTCTACCCCCAATGCCATCTGTCACGACGTTAACCCTAAAGTTATTTCGGAGAGAACGAGCTATCTCCACGTTTGATGATACTTTCAATCCTCCGCACAGGTCATCCCCTAGTTTTTCAACACTAGTGAGTTCGGACCTCCATGAGGTGTTACCCTCACTTCATCCTGCCCATGCGTAGATCACGTGGTTTCGCGTCTACCGCCACCAACTCATTCGCCCTATTCAGACTCGCTTTCGCTTCGGCTCCGCCGCAGAACGGCTTAACCTGGCTGATGACGGTAAGTCGCCGGATCATTATGCAAAAGGCACGCCGTCACCCGGGCTTGCGCCACTGGGCTCCGACCGCTTGTAGGCATGTGGTTTCAGGTTCACTATCCTACCCTTATCGGGTTTCTTCTCATCTTTCGCTCGCGCTACTAGTTCGCTATCGGTCACCAAAGAGTATTTAGCCTTGCGGGATGGTCCCCGCAGATTCAGACCGGATTCCACGTGGCCGGCCCTACTCAGGTGTCAAACAAACTGTCTCTACCTTTTACCTACGGGACTTTCACCGTCTATGGTGCGACATTCCAGACGCTTTGGTTAGGTATACTCAGTCTTAAGTCTGATCCTACAACCCCAACTAGAAATTCCAGTTGGTTTAGGCTGTTCCGCTTTCGCTCGCCGCTACTTACGGAATCGATTTTTCTTTCTTTTCCTTCGGGTACTGAGATGTTTCAGTTCTCCGAGTTTGCCGCATACACCTATGTATTCAGTGTAAGCTCATTCAGGTACCCCGGTCTCAACGCTTGTTTAACAGCTCCACCGGGATTATCGCAGTTTTCCGCGCCCTTCATCGTCTTTTGGTGCCAAGACATCCCCCACATGCCCTTAGTAATTTGGACGCATCGATCCCGTCTTCTCCTCTTCATGTTTCCACGAATCGAAAAAAAACAAAAATCGACTTCCAGATTACGATTAATACTTCCCGCTAAGAAAATATTAATCAAATGTAACGATCCTTAAGTTCTCTCTATTCTAAAGGCTCTCGCAAAGTTCACTTTCAACAACTCGACTTAGATTACTCTAATTTGTTGTTTGATCTTGCGATGCAACTTCTTACCGCTGCCTAATTGTCAAAGACCGAAAAAGCTTCCATTGGAAGCCCTGTGTCGTTTACTGAATAAGTATCGTAATATTCATCCAGTACACATAATGATTTTTAGGGCAGTTCGCCCTCAAGACAAGGGGAGCGCAAGAAATTTTTTGCAAACCCCACTAAAATGCGGGAAAATCAGCTATTTCTCGCTCGATTTATTTTTTCCACGATCCACTTTAAATACGCTACCCCGTCTAATTCCTTGTTACTATACCTCGATTTATGCCTCCAATTGGGCTTTTCCTTCCATGTTCCTGGTACATTCTGCGGTTCTCTGCAAAACCAAGCATCCTCTAAATTCACAAGTACTGTACCAGCATTACTTTGCGATAATTCACCAAAGATGCTTTCCAAGACCTTTTCCATCTGTTTTTCCTGCTTCACCCCTGCAACTTCTTCTTCGTTTTCAGGGCCAATCGCCTCTAAAACGCTTTCACGCATTATTTTTCTCGCAGCTTGTTCCTGTTGTGCCTCTTCTTCTGTTAATAACCCCATATCCACCCTTTCTGCGATATCGGTTCCCAACCAATACGAAGCGAAAGTAGGTAGATCATGCGTGTTGATACTGGCAATCGTCCCTTCTGGACTTTCATTTAGCACCCTGCCTTGATTCGGATTTACCTCAAACTGCCCAACAAAAAGCCGATGCCAACCATGATTTTTCATCATCGGTCGCACCGCTGGGGGCACGGTTCCTAAATCCTCCCCAACAATTAAAGCATTATGTTTAAACGATTCTAAATTAAAAATAGCGTACATTGCTTCAGAGTTATAACGCACATAAGCCCCATTTTTTGCCCCCAAACCTTTAGGAACCCAATAAAGCCGGTGTAGCCCCATCACATGATCCACCCTAAGCATGGAACAATGCTTCATATGGTGGCTCAGGCAGCTTCGTAGGTAAGCCATTTTGTTATCTAAAAGCTTGTCCGGTCTAAGCGGAGGAAAGCCCCAATCTTGCCCCAAGGTAAAGAAGCTATCTGGAGGCGCCCCACCCGAAGCGCCCATTGCAAAAAGCTCTCGATGCCTGAACACATCATAACTATCTGCGTTGACGCCCAAGGGTAAATCCAGATAGAGGCCTTTAGCGCCAAACTGCAAAGCCATATCAGAAACATTTGTAATCTGCTCTTCCGCCCACCATTGGGCAAGAATGTGATAATGCCTAATCAATGGATCGACATCCGTTTCATTTAAAATGCCAGCATTTAATTGGGTGGGCCATTTATGCCAAGATGCTTTGAACTTTTCAACATTGGCACGAAAAAGTGCGTAGTCCAAGACTTCAGGCCTTTTAGCAAGATAAGCATCCAATGCAGATTTTCTTAACGGATTAGCAGTTTGTAGAAAATCTCGAACAAGTAACTCCAAGACTTTTCGTTTAAGCTTCATGACCCTTGGATAATCCACCAAATCCAAATCTCTTAAACTTTTTGCCTCTTGCTGGAACTCTTGTGATTGGACTAATTTTCTTGCATCAGGCGAATATTCGAACTCTGCAATTCTTTCCACATCGAGATAAAATTCGTTCCAAAACAACTTACTTGCAGGAGAATAAGGGCTGATTTCGCAAGGTTCATCCAAAAATGCAGAAAGCAAAGGCAGCGTGCCAACCACTTTTCCGCCCTGCTTGGCAGTCCAAGCAATAAGGTTTTCGAGGTCGGTAAAGTCGCCTGCGCCCAAGTTTCGCTCTGATTTTGCAGCATATAATGGAAGAAAGACGCCCCAATTTTTTTGTTTTGCATCAAAAGTTGCACCGTGCGCCTTCATAGGTGCTGCCAAAAGTGCCGACTGAAAATTGCCAAAAGGCCCTTCAAGGTAAAAGCGATGCGATCCCAGAGGAATTTTTTGAGGGACTTCAATCTGAAGTGTGACAAATTCTTTATCAAAAACCGATTTGGTAGAAGAAACAACCAATTCAAAAGTCGAAAATTCCCAAGTTATCTGGGTGCCATTTTCAAGATTCAACCGAGCTTTGCAAACACCTTGAAAAGCACCTTTAGGAAGTAACAAAGGGATTTCAGCATACCCCTGCTCTGCTGTAAACCAGGCAACACTCACGGGTTCAAGAGGTTTGGAACAATCTAAAAGTGCCTTTGAATGCAATAGGTCTGAAGCTTCATCCACATTTTTTATAGGTATATCCAACTGATTTAATATTGCTATAAAAGCTTCATTGGAAGCCTCAACCCACTTTCCCACCGCATCATAATAACCTTTTTCGATACCACAAAATTCCGCAAGCTTGCATAATCCTTCATGCTGAAACGCCATAAAAAAGATCCTTTAAATTATAATATAAAATCACTCACAATCATACCTGCACCATTAAAGCACAAGCCTTCAAGGCAACTAAATGAATATTCTTGCCTTGAAATGCTTAAGGTTCAAGGCAATAGTATTTAAAACCGAATTAATGCTTTCCATGGAAGGCCAAGATGCAAATATCGTTAAACATTATTACCCCACCCGATACCTGCCATTACTTGGCACATCAAGAAAGCATAACCGAATGCGACTTGATAGTTGAAATGTCGAGTGAGGAATACGAACAACGATTGCTGGCAGGTTGGAGGCACTTTGGCAGGCAGGTATTCAGGCCCAAGTGCGAGAATTGCAATGAATGCAAATCGCTGAGAATCCCTGTAAAAGATTACAAACCAAACCGAAGCCAGGCACGAAATTTCAAAGCAAATCATGGTCGCATCAGTTTGGAGATACAAGAACCAGCCCTCACCGATGAAATCATGGATCTTTATGACAGATTTCATGCGGAAAGATCATACTCCAGAGATTGGCCCGCCAAGGAAGATGAAGATGCGTTTTCCTTTGATTGCTCCTTTTTAGATAACCCCTTTCCTGTCGAGCAATGGATGTATCGAGAAAATGGCAGACTATGCGGTGTGGGTTATGTCGATGGTCTTAAATGCGGGTTATCAGCGATCTATTTTTTTCATGACCCAAACTTTTATTCCCATGGCATCGGAATTTGGAATGTAATGAGCTTGATAAACGAGGCAAAACGAAGAGGTTTGCCCCATGTTTATATGGGATATTATGTCAAAGGTTGCCAATCTCTCGAATACAAAGCAGGATTCAAGCCCAACGAAATACTTTCCCTTTCAGGAAAATGGGTACCCTACAGTTAAGAGAATAAGGCTTAAATTAAGTTGTAGAAATAATGACCAGGGACAATAGTTTTTACAGTAAAAAGTTCACTAATTCTTCACACCCAACCCCCCGTGACAATAAAATTCACTTTTCTTTAAAAGTTCCAATTCTTATTACTTGATATCAGTCGTTGGTAATATTAGGATAAATTAAAAGTAGCATGAAATAGGATTTCAAGTTACGAAGTTAAAAGGTACTCAACCAATCTGAGTTTAAGTATTCTGAGAAATGTTAATGGTTCGCTCTTTTTGAAAAGTTGTGTCTGTTTGATATTTCCAGAAAACAAGTGCAATAGAGGTGTTCATGTCTGGTGAAGTAATAGTTGAAACACGCAAGCTTACAAAAGTGTACCGCGATTTCTGGGGCCGTCAGAAGCATACCGCTCTGCGTGCTTTAAATCTCGAGATTAAAAAAGGTGAAATATTTGGATTGCTCGGGCCTAACGGGTCCGGTAAAACCACCACCATCAAACTGCTTTTAGGCCTGCTCTTCCCCACCGATGGTGAAGCCTTTGTGTTTGGTAAACCAGCAGCCGATGTCACCAAAAATGAACGCATTGGGTACCTGCCCGAAGAATCTTATCTCTACCGCTTCCTTAATGCTGAAGAGACATTGGATTTTTATGGCCGCTTATTCAACATGGACGCCAAGACCAGAAACGATCGTTCCAAAGAATGGATCGAGCGAGTTGGTTTAACATCCAACCGCAAACGCATTTTAAAAGAGTACTCAAAAGGAATGAGGCAAAGAATAGGTTTGGCGCAGGCCATGATCAACGATCCGGATTTAGTTATTCTGGATGAACCCACTTCTGGTTTGGATCCCCTAGGCGCCCGCTGGATGAAAAACCTGATTGTCGAACTTCGCGATCAAGGCAAAACAGTGATCATGTGCAGCCATCGATTGGAAGATGTCCAAGATATTTGTGATCGAATTGCCATTCTAAATTTAGGCGAGTTGCAAGCTTATGGAAATGTGAAAGAACTCTTGCAAGATGTAAACCGTTTGGAACTACGAGCGAGCGGTTTGCAAATCAATGATAATTTACGCAGAGAACTAAACGAAGTGCTTACGCGGCATGGCGGAAAGTTGGATTCCCTAGGGCACCCCACAACTACCCTTGAAGATTACTTCCTTCAGATTGTGGAAGAAAGCAAAGCTCATCCTGGCAGAAGGTTTTTGCCTTCTGATGTTAAAACAAAATAACCTCAACATTTCGCTTGGGTATAGCAAAAGGAAAAGTCGGAGCTTTTGAAACATGGATTCCTTTATATTTGCAACATTGTTCGTTGAACGCGATCCGTTATCCTGGGTAGATGTACCTGCGGGTATCATTCAATGGGTACAAAGTGTGGGCGGATTTGCCTGCCTAGGTCTGCTGTTATGGCTGGTGTTTGGATGGATGCGAACTTCGGTGGTCGAGAAAAATCGCTTACCTGCTTGGAAGAAAATCATTTTCAGTGTTTTGGCAGGCTCTGGGTTGATTCTGTTTGTAATAGCCATCGGATTACGGTTTACAAGTGCAAACAAATATGAGGCTTTGCAAAATTCAAAATTCCTCGATAACCTTCAGGTTCTTGCAAGTGCACTTTGCCTTGGCGCAATCTTCTTCCCCTTTATCTGCAATATACCGAGGTTCAGCCTAAGGCGAATCTTCGGCTTAGCCAAATTAAGCTTCCAAGAGGCTCTACGCAGAAAGGTTGTTTACGCCTTTGCTGCCCTCCTTCTAATATTCCTATTTGCAAGCTGGTTCATCCCCTACAAACCCGAAGATCAGGTTCGAAGTTATGTGCAGGTTGTTTACTGGGCGATGTCGCCTTTGTTTCTATTAACCTCATCATTGCTTGCAGCCTTCAGCATACCCTCAGATATAAAAAGCCAAACCATCCACACGATTGTCACCAAGCCTGTAGAAAGATTTGAAATCATTGTTGGAAGGTTTTTAGGTTTCACCGCATTAATGACGGTAATTTTATTCGTAATGACCGCAACAAGCTTGCTCTATGTAATACGAGGAATCGATCCTGCTGCAGCATCTGAAAGTTTAAAAGCTCGCGTTCCGCTGTATGGCGAGCTGAGTTTTTTAAACACAGAAAACGACAAAAAAGGCGATAATGTCGGCCGTGAGTGGGAATATCGAAGTTACATCGCAGGGCCTGGCATGGGTGGAAAAGGCACTGCAACTGCAATCTGGACTTTTCCTTATCCGCCATCAAATCTTTCAGACCGAGAAAAGGTTCGCGCAGAATTCACCTTCGACATTTACCGCACCACCAAAGGTCGTGAAAACCGAGGCGTTGCTTGCTCTTTCACTTTTCAAACTTGGCGTTACCGAGAAGGCGATGACAAAATCTATGAGCGCGAAAAAAGGCAGGCACTGCTAAACCGTAACGGGAAATCCGATGCCCAGATCGAAAATGAACTCGCTGAAAAGTATGGGTATTATGTTTACCCCAGCAAGCCCATCTTCGATTACCAGACTCTTTCCTTGGATATTCCTGCGGGGTTGTTCAAGAATGCCAACACTCCTGACACTAATCGAGCCACCGAGCTGCGTAGCTCCAATAGACCAACCGAACCCATCAAAGTTAAAGTGATTTGCCTCGACCCAACGCAATACATTGGTATGGCAAAATACGATTTGTACTTCCGTGCAGATGATCCAGACTCCACCAATGAAAAACTTTGGTTCTCGCTGAACTTCTTCAAAGGTTCAATGGGACTTTGGCTGCGCATGTGCTTGGTTACTGGAATAGCAGTTTGCCTTAGCACCTATCTTACTGGTGTAATCAGCCTGCTTTTCACCATGATTTTATACATGGGTGGATTAGTTCAAGAGTTTATTCAGCAAGTTGCAATGGGGGTAAACCCCGGCGGCGGCCCTGTTGAATCTCTCTTCAGATTAGTCCGCAGAGAAAATATGGCTGCGCCTTTGGAACAAACAACTGCAAACCAAATAGCCACGACCAGTGATGTTTTCTTCCGCTGGATAATTCGCAGGTTGCTGGATATAATTCCAGATGTGGAGAGGTTGGACTTCACGGTATTTGTTGCTGAAGGTTTCGATATATCCGGAACCCAGATAATATTAAACGCAATTATTCTGGTGGGTTATCTGACTCCGTGGGCAATACTGGCGTATTTCCTGTTGCGATGGCGCGAAATCGCTTCTTCTTAATTATTGATACCCTGTTTCTTCTTTCAGGTTAGAGGTGTAGCATGGCAAGTCCCTTTCAAAAACAGGCAAGAGATCGAAAGTTCGTTTATATCGGACTTATCATTGTTTTGTTTACCTTCGCATGGTTCTGGCGGCATTACAACATTGATGCCCAGGCAAGCAAACTTGCGATCCGGGAAATCAATCGAGGTGATGTAGAACTTTCTGGTTCTGTAATCCGACTTACGCTCACCGGTTCTAGGGGCCTTGCAACCTGCGCACTTTGGATTTCTGCAATCGATAAACAAAAGAAGAACCAATGGAACGAACTCGAATTATTGGTTCGTTCGTTAACCAAATTGCAACCTTACTTTATAACACCATGGTTATTTCAAAGCTGGAATCTTGCTTATAATGTATCAGTAGAATCAGACCGAATCAGAGACAAATACTTTTATGTGACCCGAGGTATCGAACTGCTTGCGGAAGGCGAAAAGCAAAACCGCAACCATCCCGACCTTCGCTTCAACATTGGTTTTTACAACCAGCATAAGATTTGCCAAAGCGATGAGACCAACACCTTAAGATCGATCTTTCAACTAAGCTGCATCCCCCCAAGCGAACGCGACCCTTCCCGCTTCAGGGTGTTTACTGATGAAGGCAAGGAACTACGCTGGGCCGAATTTGCATCCTACCTTGCAGAGAACCCCACCAATCAAACCATGAAGGGCCGTATCGAAAAAGCGATGCGCGAGTTCGACAATTTCAGCAAGGATCACCCCCAGTTGGTGCGCAGGTTGCGTGATGGTATCCGCAGAGAAACAAAGTTTGAACAGGCAAGGCAGTTTTCGTGCGAATCAGTCGATGCGGTGATTGGTTTTCTATCCGATAATCAAGTAGTGCCCTCGCTATTCGAAGATACGCCACCAGCGCCTCCCAATGCATGGGAAGCGAAGAAAGATAAGTTAAAACCAGTGGAACAAAGGTTTCCCGTGTTGCCCGCCCCTAGGCGCGTTGAGAAGCCCCAGGTCGAATTTTTACCTGGCGAGTTAACCCATGAATCTCGTTTGGGTGATGATTTTGACGCTTACGCAAACGCCCGTGCTTGGTACTCTTATTCGCAAGAGCCGATTCCCCCTGCAGATGTATTGCCCGGCTCCACCCAGCCTGTGGTCGATAGAAACCTGCAACGCAAACCAAAGAACATTGCGACACTTATTTTCAGAAATTACCCTGCCCGTGCTCAAAGTTACATAGGCGAAAGATTACAGCAGGAAGGCTGGTTCGATGATTCAGGCTGGAGAATCTATGGCTGGTTCGAAGGGGATAATTTTAGTGATGGCACCCCTGCCCTCATCGGGAATGGTCGCGACAAATGGTCGCTTAAAGCATGGGAAGATGCAGCCCGCATGTGGCAAGATCATGCCGAGCAAAACCACATGATGTTTAAATCTGCTGAAGATGAAGCAGTTAAGCGAAAGCTAGCTGCTGAATTCAGAAAGGCAGTGAACATTGGTGAGAACGATCAGCCTCCGACCTTGCGCGAAGACAAAATGTCGCCCGAAGAAAAAGAGCGCTATCAAGCAGCATGGTTCATCAAGGAACTCGATGTGTATAAAAACATGAGCAATTTCACGCATCATTATGTGCGCTCTAGGGCCGAAGCTCAACCTGCGACCATGAATTGTAGAAAACAATTCTTCGAAGCAGAAACCGAAAGGCTTCATGATAACCCCAGAACTGCTCTCGAAATCTATCGCAGAAAAGAATCAACATCTGATTGGAAAGAAAAGGTTCTTCTTACCACCAAACGCATTGGAGACAAGGATCTCCGTGTTTTGACTGAATTTGGGCTGGATTCCTCCACTCAAGAAAGCTCTTACGAAGTACAATTCCGTTACTTAAACCTTTTCGATCGTGAAGAAGGCCAGTTGATCAAGCAGCAAATTTTGCAAAGATTGCAGCAGCTTGAATTCGCAAGCCTAGCTGTTTCCCACGCGGGGCTTTTCCCAGGTGTGATCCCCACTTGGTTGCCGATTGTTTCACTTATTTCACCCCGACCTTTCCAAGATGTTGATTTGATTCCTGGGCCATTTGATGGCAAAGATGATCAAGGTAAACCTCTTATCGAAGACCATGTTATCAGCACCTTCATGTCACGAAAAAACCTGACTCCGAAGAAGCCTCAAAATACTGTAACCACAGAACCACCGTTAATGACCGAACCCAAGAAAGACTTGCCTACCAAGCCTTGATTGCACCAAGTTAAACAAGCCATGAATAAAACCATCCTATGCGTACTCGCACACCCTGATGATGCAGAGTTTTTATGTGCCGGTACTCTAGCAAGGTTGGTAAAGGATAAAGGGTTTAAAGTACACATTGCAACCATGACTGCGGGGGATTGCGGGTCTGCAACGCTCGGCCCCGAAGAGATATCAGGTATACGAAAAAAAGAAGGAGCAATCGCTGCTTCAATAATCCAAGGCCAGTATCATTGCATCGAAGAAAAAGACCTGCTTGTATTTTACTCTCATGCACCACTTCTAAAAGTTACCCGTCTCATTCGTGAAGTGAATCCCGCTATTATTCTTACCCATAGCCCCTCCGACTATATGATGGATCACGAGCAAACAAGCGTGATCGTTAGGGCCGCTGCTTTTTGTGCCCCCATCCCAAACTTTGACCCCTCGCCCACAATTAAACCCACCGCCCACATCCCACATTTGTATTATTGCGACCCGATCGAAGGGGTAGACCCCATGGGTAATAAAGTCGTGCCTCAATTCCTGATCGACATCACCTCAACCATTGAAACAAAAGCGCAAATGCTTGCTGCCCATGCGAGCCAGCGCGATTGGCTTTTAAAACATCATGGCATGGATCAATACCTTATTTCGATGCGCAACTTCGCTGCCCATCAAGGGAAAGAAATAGGCGTGCAGGCTGCAGAAGGGTTTAGACAGCATCTAGGCCATAGCTATCCACAGGATAATATCCTTGAAAGCCTGCTTGGCTCTTAGTGATAATTATTGCAGAAGGGTGCAACTCTAGTGCGGACCTTTTCTAAAGCTTGATCATCCAACAGATAACCCAACCTAGTGCGCTGGTAAAGAAAATCATCAGGCAGACGGGCCATCTCAAAATCCCTGTGAAATGCAAACTCGCACATGAGGTCTGGTAATTGAGGATCAATTCTTTCAGCTAACATCTTGTTTTCCAAACAATATTGCGCGACAAGGCCTGCTCTTTTTCCATAACGATTCAGCAAATGCATTGCATCAATCGTATTCAAGCCA
>Ga0209597_1000600_pt1 | contig 23830 bp, 21 predicted proteins | sample M_140625_MF_Meta_FD_187316 | JGI IMG/M metagenome (GOLD analysis project Ga0209597, IMG submission 187316) | Freshwater microbial communities from Lake Montjoie, Canada to study carbon cycling - M_140625_MF_MetaG (SPAdes) (version 2) | ecosystem: Environmental > Aquatic > Freshwater > Lake... | reverse complement strand
GTGGTAACGGATTCATTTATGTGCAGGAAGACCGCTCCCTAGCCAACGGAACCGCGGATGGCAGCTTTGGGGCCGAGGAGGCCTCAATCTGGAAGGTCGACAGCATCACCGGCGTCTCCACCCGTTGGGCCCAAATCGATCGCACCGCGGTGCCCACGGTCTATGGCCAGACCGATTCCGCCGTTACCGATATCGGCAACTGGGAATCGTCCGGTATCCACGATGTTTCGAGCCTTTATGACGCCGCCGCCGGCAGCTACTTCCTGGCCGATGTGCAGGCCCACAGCCTCACCAACGGCAACATTGTGGGAGGCCACTACCTCAGCGAAGGTGGCCAGATTGATCTGATCAAGGTGGTCTGACTCCACTGAATCGGCGGGTGTGGAGCGCCGGGGTTTGCCCCAGGCCACCCGCCTTCAATTGATTCGATTGCCTATCCCTTCCCTTCCATTCCCCATGATCATGTCTCGCCCTGTTTCTCCCCTTCGCCGTGCCCTTTCCATGCTGGCCGGCTCCCTGTTGCTGGCACCCCTGGCACTGGCTCCCGCTGCACCGGCCCGCGCCTTCACGGTGAACCCAGCCTTGAAGTCAATCACCGCCGGCACGATCGGTGGTGACCCCTCCTTCAGCGGATCGCTCGGCTTCGATTTCAGCCTGAGCAAGCCCTACAAGGTCACGGCCTTGGGTTTCTTTGACGAGCTTGAAGATGGCCTGCTGTCTTCCCACATGGTCGGCATCTTTGATGCGGTCACCCAAAATCTGCTGGTGAGCGCCACCCTGCCGGAGGGTACCGCGTCCCTGCTGAAGGATGGTTTCCGATGGATTTCGGTGCCGGCTCAGTGGCTCGGTGCCGGCGACTACGTGATCGCGGCCACCACCTCCGGTGATCCGGCCCTGTTTGATCCCTTCCAGTACGACGGCACCGATCCGATGACCTCGGCCGGCGTGACCCTGGGCGATGCCAGCCTCACCCTGGAGGGCAGCGGGAGCGTGGTGGCCTATCCAACCTTCAATGAAACCCTCCCGTACGGTTTCATCGGCCCCAACTTCGCCAGCTCCGTGCCCGGCCCCCTGCCGCTTCTCGGTGCAGCCAGTGGCTTTGCCTGGAGTCGCCGCCTGCGCAGCCGGGTGCGCCCCAGCCAGCAGGGCCAGTCTTGAGCCAGGGCTTTGCCCCAGCCTCCCTTGCGCCAGACTGACGCCTGACCGCAAGGGCTGGCGACGGTGGCTTTAGAGATGCAGCCATCGCTCCAGCAGATCCTCCCCCTACTGGCCTCCCCCCTCGGGGCGGTGGCCTTCGTGCCCCTTTATGCCCTCTGGGTCACGTTGCTGCTGCCGGGGGTCTGGGCCTCGATGCTGGCCGGCGCCCTCTACGGCACCTGGTGGGGCAGTTTGGTGGTGTTTGTGGGGGCTTCCCTCGGCGCGGAGATCGTGTTTCTGCTCGGTCGCGGCTGGCTGCGGGGCTGGGCGCGGCGGCGTCTTGAGGCAGCCCCGAAGCTGCTGGCGGTGGAGCAGGCCGTCAGCAGGGAGGGGCTGCGGCTCGTGCTCCTGACCCGTCTCTCGCCGGCCTTTCCCTTCAGCCTGCTCAACCTCGCCTACGGCCTCAGTGAAGTGAGCCTGCGGGACTACTCCATTGGCCTGATCGGCATCCTGCCGGGCACGGTTCTGTTCTGCGCCCTCGGGGCCCTGGCGGGCGATGTAACGCGCTTCAACACGGTGCTGGCTGGCCGGGCCGACCCTCTCACCTGGGCTGTGCGGATCCTGGGGATCGTGGCCACCGTGGCGGTGACCCTGCTGGTCACGCGGGTTGCGCGGCGGGCCCTGTCCAATGATTCACAGGGAGCCGAGCCACCGGCCGTGCCTCCCCGCGTCTAGGAGCCGGCCGACCGCGGCTGGCCCAGATCCCGCAGCGATGCGATCAGCACGAACCAGCCGAGCCGCAGGCGGGCCGGAAACCCGGGCCGCGCAGCCAGGGTTTGATATTTCGCACGGCCGCAGGGGGTGCGGATCCAGGGGGCCAGGGAGACGGGAAACCCCTCCGGCATGGCCGGCCCCAGCGGGCAGGCGGAGGGTGACGAATCGCGGGGCGACGCTTGCGGTTCAGCTGCGGGTGATGGGGCCATGCCTTGCTCTCCTATCGATCAATCGGGCAGGCCCGCAGGCCGAGACTCAGATCCTCTGCAGGGATTTGGCCTTGTCCTTGAAGTCGCTGAGCAGGAGCTGCAGGTAAGTCACCTTACGCAGCTTCACGTTCGCCGTGATCGACATGCCCACCTGCAACGGCAGGTTGACGCCGCTCTTGAGCTTGAGCTGTTGGCTGTTGAGGCGGATATCCACCGGGAATCGGTAGAACTGCGTCAGCTGATCGGGGGGAACGGCGTCGGAGCCGATCTTGCGAACCGTGCCCTGCAGCACCCCGAAATCGCTGGCGGGGAAGGAATCGATGCTGATGTCGGCGGCCTTTCCCACCTGCACGAAACCGATGTCCTTGCTGGGCACCTCCACGCGGGCCTCAAGGCGATCGAAGGGAACGATCTTCATCACGGGCTCACTGGTCTGGGCCACGAAACCCCTTGATTTCGGTTTGAGCTCAAACACCAGGCCCGCCTCCGGAGCGCGGATCGTCTGGTAGCGGATGTTCACGTTCAGCTCGATCAGCTTGCTGCGCAGGTCCGCCAGGTTGCTCTGCAGTTCGCGGGAGCCCTGCTCCAGGATCGCCTGCTGGCGCAGCCGTTCAACTTTCGCCTGCTGTAGCCGACCCTCCACCTCCTGCACCTTGTTGCGTTGATTCAGGAACTGCAGCTCGGCGGTCGCTCCCTCCCGGTTGAGCTTGTCGAGCCGGCTGAGCACCTCCTTCTCCAGCACAAGGCTGTCGCGCAGCACCTGTTGTTCGGTGTCATTCACCGCCAGGTAGCGGGTGAGCTCCTCCTCCTTGAGGCTGAGCTGCTGCTCCTTGAACAGGATGGTTTTCTCGACGCTGATCTTGCGGTCTTGGGTTGCCTCGGTGTCAAGCTTCAGCAGCAGTTGGCCCTTTTTCACCTTTTCACCTTCCTTCACTAGCACCTGATCTACAACGCCTCCCACGGGAATCTGCACATCCTTCACGACCCCCAGGGGTTCCAGCTTCCCCGGAGCGGTCACGATTTCTTCTGTCTTGGCGAGGGCCAGCCAGGCCACGGCGAAGCCGGTGACACCCATCAGGGCCCAGCTGATGCCGCGGGCCCAAAAGCGCGATTGCTGCAGCACCACATCGTCGCTGTCGCTGTGGACCGAGCGCTCGAGGCTGTTCTGGGCCTGGCGGAAGAGGTCGTTCGGGGTTGGAATCCGCGGCGCCATCAGCTGGCCTCCTGTTGGCGATAGAGGGCGTAATAGCGGCCTTTAAGTTCCATCAATTCCTCGTGGGTTCCGGTTTCAACGATGGCGCCCTGGTGCATCATCACGATCTGATCGGCCCGCCGGATCGTTGAGAGCCGGTGGGTGATGAAAAACACCGTGCTGTCCTTCAGCGACTCCTTGAGGTTGTCGCAGACCTGGCGTTCGGTGTCGTAATCCAGGGCGCTGGTGGCTTCGTCCATGACCAGCAGCCGCGGATTGCTGAGCAGGGTGCGGGCGATGGCGATCCTCTGCCGCTGACCACCGGAGAGGGAGGCTCCCCGTTCGCCCACTGGGGTGCTGTAGCCATTGGGCAGCTGCATGATGAAATCGTGGGCGGCAGCGGTTCGGGCGGCCTGCACGATGGAATCCGAGGGAGCCTCAGGGTTGGTGAGGGCGATGTTTTCGCTGATCGTGCCCGAGAACAGCAGAGGATCCTGGGGCACGATGCCGATCTGGCGGCGCAGCGAATAGAGCTCCACCTTGTCGATGTCATAGCGGTCGACCAGGATTCTTCCCTTGTTGGGCGAATAGAGGCGGGGTAATAGCTTCATCAGTGTGCTCTTGCCGCTGCCGCTCTGGCCCACCACTCCCACGAAGGTGCCCTGGGGAATGTGGAGGTCCACGTTCTTGAGAACTTCTGGCGAGCCGGGGGAGAAGCTGAAGCTCACGTTCTCGAATTCAACATCGCCGTGCACCGGTGGCAGGGGGATGTTCGCCTTGTCGGCTTCGCTTGACTCCTCCGGAGTATCCACCACATCCGCCAGCCGCTCAAACGAAACCTGAAGCTCCTGGATGTTTTGCCAGATCGATGAAAGCCGCAGCAGGGGCTGGGTCACATAGCCGCTGATGATCCGGAAGGCGATCAGCTGGCCGAGGGTGAGTTCACCCTTGAGCACCAGGGTTGCCCCAACCCAGAGCACCAGCAGCTGGGAGAGCTTCTGCAGCACCTGGCTCGTTTCATTGAGGAAGGTGCCAGTGATCGTTTTTTCGAAGGTGCGCGCGATGTACTTGGAGTAGAAGTCTTGCCATTTCCAGCGGCTCACCATCTCCACGTTCTGGGCCTTCACCGTCTGGATGCCGGTGAGCACTTCCACCAGGTGGCTTTGGGTGCGGGCGTTCTCCTCGGCCGACTGGCGGTACTGACGACGGAACAGGGGGGCACCGAGCAGGGTGAGGGCGATCTGGATGGGCAGTACCCCGAGGGCAATGATCGTGAGCAGCCAGCTGTAGAGGGCCATCACGATGATGTAGATCACCGAGAAGGCCGCATCCAGCAGGGTCATCAGGGCCTGGCCCGTGAGGAAGTTGCGGATCTTCTCCAGCTCGGCGATGCGGGTGCCGAGTTCTCCCACCGGACGTCGGTCGAAATAACCCAGCGGCAGCCGCAGCAGGTGGTCGATCACCTCGGCACCGAGCCGCAGGTCGATGCGGTTGGTGGTGTCGGTGAACAGGAAGGTGCGCAGGGCGCCGATCACCCCCTCCATCAGGGTCACCACCACCAGGGCCATCCCGAGGATCTGCAGCGTGTCAAGGCTGCGCTGCGAGATCACCTTGTCGATGATCACCTGGATCAGCAGGGGATTGGCGAGGCTGAACAGCTGCACCACGAAGGAGGCCAGCAGCACTTGCAGCAACATGCCGCGGTAGCGCTTGAGGGCTGGCCAGAACCATCCCGGACCGAATTTCTGGTCTGGCGTGGTGGTGCTGCGCTCAAACAGCAGCAGTTCCAGGCCCTCGGGATAGGTCTCAGCAATCTCCGCCGGATTGAGCTGCACCCAGCCCTCCCCGGGGGAAGCCAGCCGCAGCCCCGCGGCATTGCTGGCGGTCACCACCGCGAAGCTGCCCTTCCAGGGAATCAGGCAGGGGGTGATCAGCCGGGTGGCGGAGCCTGCCGTCACTTTGGCGCCGGTCACCAGCAGGCCGAGCATCGCGGCGATCTGGCCGCAGAGTTGGAGGTCGGGTTCGTGGCCGCGGCGCAGCTTGTCGCGCAGCACCTTGTCGATGGCGTCGCGCCGGTAAGGCAGTTCGAGCATCTGCCCCAGCATCTGGAAGCAGGCCAGGGTTTCTTCGAGGGTGCCCCTTGCCCGCACCAGCTGTAAACCCCTGGAACGGTCGCTGCCGCCGAGATCGAGGCTGGTGGGCTGGCTGGGGCCGCTGGCGGAACCATTCTCGGCGAGGGGGTCTTCCGGGGTCGTCGCGAGCTGGCCGCCAGCCCCGGCACCGATGGCGGCCTGCAGCTCCTCAGGGTCGGTGGCTCCGTCCCGCACGGCCAGCAGCCGCAGGGGGAGCGGCGGCCGCGGGCGCGGCAGGGGGGAGTTGGCATCGAGGCGGCTGCCGATCGCCAGGTCAGGCACATTGGCGCTGGCTAGAACCCAATGCTCGTCCGCCGCCAGCTCCAGTTTTTTTGCCCCAGCGGGGGCATCCACCGCCCGCACGGCGGCCCGCAGCCGCTCCAGCCGTCCCCGCCAGCGGTTCGGATCGAAGCTCGGTGCCCCGGCATGGGAGCTGTCCCGCCGGTGCAGCAGGGCATGGAGTTCGGCGGTCCAAACCTGGGTGCCGCACCAGCTGCGCAGGCCCGGTTCGCTCTGGATGAGTTCCAGCATCACGCCATCCGGGATGGCGGCCACCAGGAGCTCGGTGGCGGCGCTCACCGGTTCGCAGCCCTCGGCTCGCAGCAGGGAGGCGAGGCCGATGATCGCTCCCGTCCGCAGCCGTTCCAACGTGAACGGCCTTCCATCGCGTTCACCCAGCAGGCGCGCCTCGCCTTCGAGCACCACCAAGATTCTGTCCCCAACGCTGTCGCCGGGGCTGACCATCTCCCCTTCGCGGAAACGCACCTGGCTGGCGTTCCTTTCCAGGAGCAGCCGGCCTTCGCTGGAGAGGTTGTTGAAGGGCGCGATCGTTGCGATCGCTTCGGGAGATCCCTGCAGAGAGGCCGTCATGCTGTGCGATGGGCGGCCAGCAGGAGGCTCACTTCCTCGTCGACCCATTCTTCGAAGAGTTCGCGGGCCATCCGATCGCGCATTTCATTGTCAAAGCTTGCTGATCTTACCGATTCCAGCCTCACCACCAGACACCATTGTTCGATTCGAAGCGGAGCCTGCACCTGGCCTGGCCGGATCGTGCGCAGCAATTCCGCCAAGGCTGGATGGGCCTGCAGCAGGGGCACCGGCCCGACAACGCCCCGGGTGGAGCGCTCAGGACCCTGCGAATAGCGGGCTGCCAGTTCGGCGAAGTCGGCCTCCCCTTCGGCGATGCGGAGGTAGAGCTCCCTGGCTAGGGCGGGATCATCGACACGGAGCAGGCTGTAAATCACCTGGTCGAGCTGGTTCTTGCGGGCGAGGAAGCGCTGCTCGGCTCGGTGGGAGAAATGCTCTTCGCAGTGGCGATGGATCCTGCGGGGCAGTTCGGCCTGCCAGACGGCATCGGCATCCTGGAGCCCGTGGCTCTTGAGGTGCTGGATCACCGCTTCAGTGGAGCCCAGCCGGTTGGCGGTGGCCCAGGCCTTTCGAGACTCCTCGCTCTCCTTCTCGTTGACGCTCACATCGGCCACGGCGGCGGCGATCACGCTCTGTCGCAGCAGGGGAACCAGCAGGCCATCGCGGGCCATCGACCGCCAGAGGTCCGCTGGGATCGCGGGCTGGCGAATGGCCACGGAACCGGGATCCCCGCTGGCGGCCACGGGTACCGGAGCACCGTTGGGAGTTTGGGGTGCGTGGGTCAAGGCTGGACGCAGCCACGGGCAGATGGAGTCATCATGCCTCTTCGGTCGATGCTTCACGGTCCAATAGGCTGCTTTTGTAGGCGGTTAGTCCACGCTGGAGCCTGGTGTCGGTGCGGCTACCAGCGCCCGCAGACCCGCCTCATCGAGAACCGCCACCCCGAGGCTCTCGGCCTTGGCCAGCTTGCCGCCCGCTTCGTCGCCGGCCACCAACCAGTTGGTTTTGCGACTCACCGCACCGCTCACCTTGCCTCCGGCCGCTTCGATCAGGGCCTGGGCCTGGCTGCGGGAGAGGCTGGCCAGGGTGCCGGTGAGCACGAAGGTCTGACCCTCCAGGGGGCGTTCCCCCGCCGGTGTGGCGGCGGCCTGCCGCTCTCCCTCTCCGGCCGCCAGGGAGAAGCCGAGTCCCTCCAGCTCCGCCAGCAGCGCCTGGTTGGCCGGGGTGGCGAACCACTGCTGCAGCGACTGGGCGATCTCGCCGCCGATCCCGAACACCGCGGTGATCAGCTCCGGGCTCTCCAGCGCCGCCGTGGCCAGTTCGGCGGCGCTCGGGAAGGCCCGGGCCAGGGCCTTGGCGTTCACCTCGCCCACGTGGTGGATGCCCAGGCCGTAGAGCTGGCGGTGCCAGGGCTGGCGGCGGCAGGCCTCCAGGGCTGCGACCAGGTTGGCGGCCGATTTCTCCCCCATCCGCTCCAGGCTGGCCAGCAATGCCCCGTCGAGCCGGTGCAGATCGGCGAGCGAGTGCACCAGGCCCCGGTCCACCAGCTGCTCGATCAGCTTGGTGCCGAGCCCGTCGATGTCGAGGGCGCCCTTGCTTACCCAGTGGCGCAGGGAGCCCCGCAGGATCGCCGGGCAGCTGCTGTTGACGCAGCGGGTGGCCGCTTCCCCCTCTTCCCGCACCAGCTCCGAGCCGCACTCCGGACAGGCGTGGGGCAGGGCCAGGCGCACCGCACCGGCGGGCCGGAGCTCGGACAGCACCCGAACCACCTCGGGGATGATCTCGCCGGCCTTGCGCACCACGATTGTGTCGCCGGCGTGTAGATCGAGCTCGGCGAGGCGGTCGGCGTTGTGGAGGGTGGCGCGGGCCACGCTGGTGCCGGCCAGGGGCACCGGTTCGAATTCGGCCACCGGTGTTACCACGCCGGTGCGGCCCACCTGGCAGGTGAGGCGCAGGAGGCGGCTGGGGGCCTCCTCGGCGGCGTATTTGAGGGCAATGGCCCAGCGGGGTGCCTTTTGGGTGAAGCCGGCGGCGTCCTGCAGGCGGAGGTCGTTGAGCTTCACCACCACGCCGTCGGTGGCATAGGGCAGGTCCCGCCGGGCTTCCTCCCAGCGGGCGCAGAAGGCTTCCACGGCCGCCAGATCGCCGAGGAGTTCGGCGTTGGGATTGACCCGGAAGCCGGCGGCCTCCAGCCAGCGCAGGCATTCCCACTGGCTGCGAGGGGGAGGCGGATCGCCCGCTTCGGGTCCGTTCCGTGGGCCACGGCCATCGCGCTGGTCCGGTTCAGCGGCGCCCTCCGGCAGGTGCAGGGTGTAGGCGAAGAAGTCGAGCCGCCGGGCCGCCACCACCTTTGGATCGAGCTGGCGCAGGGTGCCGGCGCAGGCGTTGCGGGGGTTGGCGAAGGCGGCCTCGCCGCGGGCGGTGCGCTCCGCATTGATCGCCGCAAAGGTGGCATCGGGGATCAGGGCTTCGCCCCGCACCTCCACCCAGGCCGGCGGATCGGCCAGCTGCAGGCGCAGGGGCACGCTTTGGATCGTGCGCACGTTGGCGGTGATCTCCTCACCCCGCTCGCCGTCACCCCGGGTGGCGGCCCGCACCAACACGCCGTTCTCGTAGCTGAGGGCCAGGGCATTGCCATCGATCTTCAGCTCCCCCACCATCGGCAGCGCTGGCAGCGCTTCCCCCGGCGCCGGGGTGCGATCCAGCACCTTGAGCAGGCGGCCATACCAGGCCTCCAGCTCCTCAAGCGTGAAGGCGTTGTCGAGGCTTAGCAGGCCGATGCGGTGCTCCACGCTGCCGAAGCCCTCGGCCGGCTGCCCCCCCACCCGCTGGGTCGGACTGTCGGGGCTGAGCAGCTCGGGGAAGGTGGCCTCCAGTTCCAGCAGCTCCCGGTAGAGCCGGTCGTAGACCGGGTCCTCCATCAGGGGCGCATCGAGCACGTAATAGGCGTGGGCGGCCCGTTGGAGGAGCTGGCGTAGTTCGGTCGCCCGTTCCTGGTGGCCAGCGCCACCAACGGAGAAACCTTCAGAGGGAGCTGCGGACGGCACGGTCGAAGGAAACTCCAGTGGACATCAATGGCCCGAAGGCCGATCCGGCGGCTGGGGCATGACCCTGGCCCTCACGGTCCTGGGGAGCAGCCGCGATCAAGCCGCGGCGGTCTTCTGGATCCGGTCCACCCGCCAGGCCTCATCCACCTTCACGAAGGTGAAATCAAGTGGCAGCTCCTGCTTGTCATCGGATTTCAGCTTCACCGTGAGGATCACCTGGTCGTCCTGGAGCCGGGGGCGGCCGGATTTGAGGTTGCGGTACTTGTTGAGCTGCAGGCCCGCCAGGAAGCGGATGAACTGCTGGCGGTTCACGTGGGAGCGGTAGTTCTTGGTGGTGAGCAGGTAGGCGCCATCCACCTGGCCGGAGGCCACCTGGGTGAAGAACTGCTTGATCAGGGGGTTGATGCCGCGGGCGCTGAGCACCAGCTTCACCGCCGAGACCGTCCAGTAGAGGAGTAGGGCGCCGGCGCCGGCAAACAGGGCCTTGCTGCCGATGCCGCGGGCCAGATCCCAGTCCATGGGGTGTCTCAGGGGTTGCGTTCGGGAGAGTCTGACCGACGACCCCGCCCGGCAGTGGCGATACTGCCCAGGCCCCCGCTGCCCGTGGGGCCTGCTCCGGCCACGCTTGCTGGTCGGCTCCCCTCCCGTCGGTGCCCCCGCCGTGCCCCTGGAACCCCTGCCGCCGCTGTTCCACCGGCTCAACCGCGAGCATTTCGAGGGAGCCCTGCTCCGCGACGGACGCCCCGTGGTTGATCTGCGCTGGAGTGACGGCCGGCTCACCCGCACCGCCGGTCTTTACCGCAGCGGCCGCCGCTCCGATGGCTCCGACCTCTGCGAGATCGTGCTCTCCCGGCCCCTGCTGGAGCCCCTGCCGCGCCAGGCCACCCTCAGCACCCTCTGCCACGAGATGATCCACGCCTGGATCGACCGGGTGCTGGGGCAGCGGGAGGTGCACGGTCCCCACTTCCGCGGTCGGATGGCGGCGATCAACGCCATCCAGACAGAGTTCGTGGTCAGCGTGCGTCATACCTATCCCGTGCCGCTGGAGGCCGCCCGCTGGATCGCCCGCTGCCCGCGCTGCGGCCACACGTCCCCCTACCGCCGCCGCCGCCGGGGGCTGGCCTGCCGGTCCTGCTGCGAGCGCTTCCATGGCGGCCGTTGGGATGCCAGTTGCCTGCTGGTGTTTGAGTCGGGGGCGGCCTGAACGGCAACCGCTCGCGCCCCCCAGGCTCCCTTAGGGTCGGCCCCAGTGCGAGCCGGCCATGGCCACCTTCCTTTGGACCCTGGAGTGGGGAGGGGTCACCATTGCTCTGGTGGGCCTGGGCCGGGAGCGCTGGCTGGCGGGCCGCCGCCGGTAACCTGGGGCCATGGATGAGGCCTGGAATCGTTGGGACGGGCCGTCGAATGGCCGTCCCGAGCAAGCGTCCGATGATGCGGGCAGCCGGTTGAGCAGCCGGTCCGGATCGTTCCGGGAGCCGCTGGGCACCGGTTCCTTGCGAAACCGCGGCGCTGGCGCCTCCCGTGATGGCCGCCGCCCCGGGCGTGGCGCCCCTGAACCGCTCGAGCAACGTCTGGACCGCTGGGTGAGCCGGGGTCGGGAGCTGGTGGATGGCGTGGCCGGCGCCAGGCCCGGTTCGCGGATGGCCGGCCCCGAGGGTGCCGGGCTGGGCCATCGGGGCCTGGGAGCGGGCGGTCTCAACCCGGCCCGGCTGGGCCGCTGGGTGGAGGAGCGGTTCGACTGGCTGCTCGATGACGACGGCGAGGACGACTGGCGGGAGCCCTGGCAGGAGCCAGCCCGGGAGATCCGGCGGCGGCCGGCCGGTCCAGCTGCTGTCGGATCTCCCGATGCCCGTCGGCCGGAGCGCCCCAGCGATCCATGGGCCGCTCCGCCGTCGGTGTCCCCGCGGCGGAGCGATCCCCAGCCGCGCCGTGCCGTGGCTTCGGAACGCCGCAGCCTGGAGGCGGTCTCCCGTCGCCCATCCCAGATCGGCACCATCCCATCTTCGCCTCAGCCCCCATCCGGGGGAGCCAGCCGCAAACCCGTTGGCGGCCCTTCTCCAGCGCCCGCCGCCGAGGGCTACGCCGCCTTGGCTCACCCTGAGGTGGGCTCCTCCAGCGGCGCCGGGGCGGCCATCGACGGGTCGGAGGCTTGGCCCGATGACGCCAGCTTCACCCTGCAGCGCTGGCAACGCACCCCCCGCCCGTCCGCTCCCGAGCCGCTGGCGTCGGAGCCTCCGGAGCCGCCCGACGCTGCCGCGGGCCGTCGCCTGCCCCGCTCCACCCGGCGCCGTTAGGAGGCGGCGGGAACCAGCAGATCCGCTGGTTCCCGCCGGCCGGCCGGCCGGGCCCTACGTCTTGGGTTGCTCTCCCTACGGTGCAGGAGTCCGCAGGCGCCGCCGATGACCACCCGACCCCCCAACCGAGCGCCGCATCACGCCATGGGCACCTTGGTGGTGGTGGGTTTCCCCACCGTGGCGGAGGCCGAGCAGGTGCGGCGCGAACTGGTGGAGCTCCAGAAGGAGGCCCTGGTTGCCCTGGAGGATGCGGTGGTGGTCGAGCACGATGCCGAGGGCCGGGTGCATCTGCGTCAGGCCCTCAACCTCACCGCCGCTGGCGCCGTGGGGGGTGGTTTCTGGGGCACCCTGGTGGGCCTGCTCTTCCTCAATCCCCTGCTCGGGGCAGCCGTGGGGGCCGGGGTGGGGGCGGCGTCAGGGGCCCTGAGTGATCTCGGCCTCAACGACGACTTCCTGCGGGAAATCGGCGACACCCTGCCCGCTGGCGGTGCGGCCCTTTGCGTGCTGCTGCGGGACTCGGCGCCCGATCGGGTGATTGAGCGCCTCCGCTCCCATGCTCCCCAGGCGCGCCTGCTGCGCACCAACCTCAGCCACGTCGATGAGGATCGCCTGCGCCATCTGTTGGAGCATGTGAGCAGGCAGTCGGAGGCATGCCGGACGTCCTGAGGGCTGGCCGGACCTGGAAGCTGCAACCCCGTTCCCTCAGCTCCCGGTTCACCGGTTGCACCAGATCACCGGGGATTTCATCGGCCATCTCCTCCGCCGAGGTGGCGATGTCGGGGGCGCCCTGTTGCAGGGCGGCCAGCAGGTCGGCCCAGAGGCCCACGAGGGTGCGCTCCTTCTGCGGGATCACGCCCTGGCCTTCGAGATGGGGGGCGCATTCCTGGCGGTGCCACAGGGCCTGGCGGTGCTGGCCGGAATGCTGCCGCTGGGCCTGGCCGGCCTCCAGGGCGGCGGGGCTGGGATCGCCATCCGCCAGGCGGAGGCCTGCGGCCACCAGCAGTTTGCCGGTGTGCACGGCGGAGATTCCGTAGACGCGTCCGAGGTCCGTGAGGCTCAGCCACTCGGCTGTGAGCGGGGCGTTGCCCGATGCCGTGGTGCTGCGGTGGGTGCGGCCGCTGCTGGTCGGTGGTGCCGGGGAGCGGCCGCTCGGGGCCCGGACGGGGGTGCGGCGCGGTTTGGCCATGGTCGGACGGATGGATACGCGAATCCTGGCCACAACATGAAAGGCGTCAATCCGTCAAGTGGAAACGCCAACCTGCCGTTACCAAGTTGATGAATTGTTGTGAATTTGGGCCGTCGCTGGGCCCAGCCAGGCCTCCAAGGCGGGAGAGAAAACCTCCCGAATCACGGTGAGCTCGCGCCCTTGGCGGAAAAAGCGGTAGTGGCGGCTCCAGAAGGGCCCGGGCTGACCAAAGCGGCGCTCCAGCCAGGGGGCCTGCACCTGGCCAAGACCATCCACCTCCCGGAATAGCTCGGTTCGGCCCTCCGTGAGGCTGCGCCAGATCGGTTGGCGGCGATCCCGCAGATGGGATTCCGCCGCGCTGCGGTTCCACCAACTCTCGGCCCAGCCCAGGGTGAGGCCGCCGCAGGCCAGCCACACCTGCCGCCGCATCAGGGGCTCCTCCAGTTCCGCCACCTCCAGTGGCACCAGCGGGTCGTCCCCCGGCTCCGGGGCCATGGCGATCAGTTCCACCTCTAGCGGCTGGCCGGTAAGAAGTTGCAGGTGGCGGGTGGGGCTGCCATCCCCCAGCAGCAGCAGCTTCCAGGCCCCGCTCAGCTCCTGACCCGCCCGGGCCGCCATTACCTCGGCCACGGGGGCCTGCCAGAGGGGCGCAGGGGAGGGCAGGAGGGTGCCTGGATCGGCATCGGGGCTCGGTGGGGCGGGCTCAGCCACCGCTGCCGATCGCGATGCGACGCACGTCCCCGTCGTGTTCGATCAGCACACTGTCGCCATCGGTGGAGCGCAGCCGCCAGCCACTGCTGCCGATTGGCTCGCTGACCGACACCGTGCTGGTGCTGCCTCCCATCTGGAAGATGGCGGAGCCCGCCTTGCCCGGGGCACCCACCACCCCCACGAGCAGGGGGAGCGGGCCGGGCGGTTGGCTCGTGCGGGTCGGTGCGGCCGCGGCGGCCAGCTTCGGGCTCACCGGCACCCGCAGGATCGGCGCGCTGCGCTGGGGCCGGGGCAGTTCGCCCAGCTGCTCAATCCAGGGCTCCTGGGGCGGGGGTGGCGGCAGGTCGTTTTCTGCGGAAGCGGCTGCCTGGCTGTAGGCCTGGGTCAGGGGCTTGAGGTCGGTCTGGGGGGAGCTGGCCATGGGGGTCATGCCGCTCGGAGGGGCCAGGGCTGGGGCTGGTGGCGTGGCCTGGGCGGCAGGGCCGAAATTGCGGAGACGCTCCACCAGCAGCAGGCTGCGTTCCTGTTGGAGGGATTCCTGGAAACGGTTCCACTGGCTCAGGGCCAGGACCCCGCTGCTGGCGCTCACCAGGCCGGCGGCGGTAAAGGCTCCGATCAGCATCAGGGGCTGTTGGTGGGCCGTGAGGGTCGCCAGGGTTGTCTGTAGGCCCCCCTGCGGCGCCGGGGTGGTCGCCGTCGTGTCCACGGGGGCCGGACTGGCCGCGGCGGGTTTGGGAGGATCGCCCTGCTGTCTGGCCTGGGGCCGGCGGGCCCGCTGCCAGCGGGGGGATTTGGCGGCCGGAGCCGCAGCGGGGTTGGGGTCGGATTCCTCAGCCGATGCCGGCAGCGCGTCAAGGTCGATCCGCTCGGCTTCGGCGGGTAGGTCGATCGTGTCAACCGGATCGAAGATCCGGTTCATCAGCTTCTCGGCCTGCAAATCCCAATAGGCCCGGGAAGTCGGGATGCCCCGCGGTGCGTTCACCTCTGCCCCTCAGCCTCTCGGATGGACCAATGTAGCGGGATTGGCCCGGCGTTTTTCCAGTTCGAGCCAGAGCAGCAGGGCGGTCACATCGGCCGGACTGACCCCCGGCACCCGGGAGGCCTGGCCAAGGGTGGTGGGGCGCACGGTGTTGAGCTTCTCGCGGGCCTCCGTGGAGAGGGTGGCGATGCCGCCGTAGTCGAGGTCGGGGGGCAGGGGGCGCCCCTGGGCGCGTCGTACCTGCTCGATCTGCTGTTGCTGGCGGGCCAGGTAGCCGCTGTATTTGATGTCAATCTCGGCCGCCTCCCGCACGGGGACGGGCAGATCGGCTGGGGCCAGGCCGTGGCGCACGAGATCGCCGCTGTGGAAGCCGGGCCGCCGCAGCAGGTCGGCCAGGGTGATCGAGCCCTTGATGGCCGCGCCGGTTTGGGCCCCCACCGCCGCCGCCGCCGGATCGCTGGCCTTGAGGCGCACCGTCTCAAGACGGCGGCTTTCGGTGAGGATCGCCGCCTGCTTGGCCTCGAACAGCTGCCAGCGGCGCTCGTCGATCAGACCCAGCTCCCGGCCGAGCGGTGTGAGGCGCCGATCGGCGTTGTCGCCCCGCAGCACCAGGCGGTACTCGCTGCGGCTGGTGAGCACCCGATAGGGCTCGCGCAGGTCCTTGGTGATCAGGTCATCGATCAGGGTGCCGATGTAGCTGCCTTCCCGCGGGAAGTGGATCGGCTCCTGCCCCTTCAGAAGCCGGGCGGCGTTGAGGCCCGCCACCAGCCCCTGGGCGGCGGCCTCCTCGTAGCCGGTGGTGCCGTTGAGCTGGCCGGCGCTGAACAGCCCCGCCACCCGCTTCGTTTCCAGGCTGGCCTTCAGCTGGGTGGCGCTCAGGTAGTCGTAGTCCACCGAGTAGGCGGGACGCAGCATCACGCAGCGCTCCAGCCCGGGCAGGGTGCGCAGCAGCTCAAGTTGGAGCCGCTCGGGCAGCCCGGTGGAGAAGCCCTGCACGTAGAGCTCGGGGGTGTCGCGCCCTTCGGGCTCCAGGAAGATCTGGTGGCTCTCCTTATCGGCGAAGCGCACGATCTTGTCCTCGATCGAGGGGCAGTAGCGCGGTCCCTTGCTGTCCACGAAGCCGCCGTAGATCGGCGTGAGGTGGAGGTTGTCCCGAATCAGCCGGTGGGTGGCGGCGGTGGTGCGGGTGAGGTGGCAGCTCATGGGTTCACCGCTCACCCAGGCGGCTGGATCGAAGGAGAAGAAGCGGTCGTGCGCGTCGCTGGGCTGCTCCTCGAGTTGGGCCGTGTCGACGCTGCGCCGGTCCACCCGGGCCGGCGTGCCGGTTTTGAGGCGACCGGTGCTGAAGCCCAGGGCCACCAGGGCCTCGGTGAGCCCCTCGGCGGCCTGCTCGCCGGCCCGGCCGGCGGCCATCGAGCGGTCGCCCACCCAGATGCGGCCGCCCAGGAAGGTGCCGGTGGTGAGGATCACGGCTCCGGCGCCGTAGACGCTGCCGAAGTAGGTGCGCACGCCCAACACCCGGCCGAGGGGGCCACGGGCTGGATCCGGGCCGCTGGCCCCCTCGGCCGCCCCGGAGGGATCGTTCAGGAACGCCAATTCGTCCAGCATGGGCGCGCCGCTGGAGGCGAAGTCCCCTTCCACCACCAGGCCCGTCACCATCGCCTCGCGCAGGTGCAGGTTGGGGGTGTGCTGCAGCAGCTGCAGCATCTGGCGGGCGTATTGGCGTTTGTCGGTCTGGGCCCGCAGGGCCCACACGGCCGGCCCGCGGCTGGCATTCAGGATGCGCTTTTGGAGGGCGGTGGCATCGGCGAGGCGGCCGATCACCCCGCCAAGGGCATCCACCTCATGCACCAGTTGGCTCTTGGCCGGGCCCCCCACGGCCGGATTGCAGGGTTGCCAGGCGATGCGATCGAGATTCAGCGAGAACAGCGCCGTGCGGATGCCCAGCCGCGCCGCCGTGAGCGCCGCTTCGCAGCCGGCGTGGCCGCCGCCCACCACGATCAGCTCGAATTCCTCGGTGGGAACCTCGTCCAGCGGCGCGCTTGCCGCAGTTGGTTTGGAGGGGGATGGGGTCGGGGCCGCTGCCACGGGTGTCCGGGGTAGGGCAGCGTCGGTTGTCTGGGAGGGTGTTGGGGAAACCACTGCAACCGCAATGGGGCCGCCGCCACGGTGGGAGGCCCTTGCCTGAGGCTAGGAGCATGCCCACCCCATCACCCAACCATTGCCAGTGATAGCGCCAGCCCTTCACGATCCTCTTGTTGCACTCGCCTGGCCCGAAGGCTCCGCAGGTTTCCTGATCAGCTCTACTGATGCCCCCATTCAACCTGCCCAAGATTGACGACTTCTCAACGATGGAGCCGGTCTTCCCCGCCGAACCGCCCTTGAAGCTGGAAAACTTCCCCTTAGCGCTGCCGCTGCAGGCCATTCTTCTGGCGGCGAGCGTCTGGGTGGGCCTTTCGCTGTTGGCCAGTCGCCTGCGGGCTGATTCACTCCCCCGGGCTCTGCTGCTTCGGGCGCGGCTGAGCCTCGCCACCACGTTGCTGCTGGGCGGGCTATTGCTTTGGCTGTTGCGCCTGCTGCCGGCGGCGGAGTTGCCCCTGCCCAGCGCCCCGCAGTTGCGCCAGCTGCTGCTGGTGCTGGCCTTGGTCTGGACCCTGGCCCGTTGCAAGGGCAGCCTGCTGCAGTGGGCCGGCAGCGCCCCTGGGGTCGCCCGGCTGCAGGGGCGGGAGCGGCTGGCGCTGCTGGATCTGCTCGACAAGCTGATCGGCCTGCTGATCGTGCTGCTATTGGGCTGGCAGCTTTTGCGCCTGCTGGGTGTGTCGGCCGGGGTGTTGCTCACCGCCGGCGGCTTTGGCGCTGCTGCCCTCGGGTTTGGGGCCCGCACCATCGTGGAGAATGGCCTCAGCGGCCTCGGGCTCTATCTCAATCGCCCCTTTGTGGTGGGCGATGCGATTCGTCTGCCGGCCCAGCAGCTGCAGGGTGAAGTGGAGGAAATTGGTTGGTTCTATACGCGGTTGCGGGATCCGGAGCGGCAGATGGTGTATATCCCTAATGGCACTTTTACCAGCCAGGCGGTGCAGAATCTGGCCCAGATCGACCGCCGCCGTTTGCAACTCGAGGTGGCTCTCCGGCCGCAAGATCGGGGTGCCATTGAGGCGATCCTGGCCGAGCTGCAGGCCTTCTTGGCGGTCGATCCCGGCGTCGATCCGCTGCTGCCGGCTCGGGTCCACCTGGTGGGCTACGGCGACAACGGGCCGTTGCTGCGGCTGCTTTGCCATGGCGCCGCCGGCGATCTAACCGCGGCCCTGGATCTGCAGCAGCGCTTGTTACTGGAGATCGGCGCCGTGGTGGAGCGCAATGGGGCGGCGATTGCGGTCCATCCCAGGTCCCTGGCCTGAGCGGCGGGCCAGGGCCAGAACCGTGCTGCAATGATGCAACCTTCAAGCGTTGTTGTCTCCCCAATTCTCTCCCTTACCTCGTCTCCTTCTGGGGACAACCTGGCCTCCCTGCCACCGGCCGCTGAACCCACCAGCGTCCCCGGTTTTGCCCGGGAGCTGCGCCCGCTTCTTCCCGCAGAGGCGTTCGAGCCCGACCGCACCCTGCTGCCCCTGTCGGCGATCAACGGCGCAATCCTGCTGTTGGGCTGGCTGATGGCCGACCGGCTGGACCAGTGGCCGCCACTTTGGCTGCCGCTCTGGCTGCCCTTCGCCCTGATCATGGGTAACAGCGTGTTCGTGCTCGGGTTGAGCATGCATGACCTGCTGCATGGCAGCGTCGTGCGGGGCCCGCAACGGCGGCGGCTGGTGGCCCTGCTCGGCTTCAGCATGTCCTGGATGACCCCGACCCTCTGGCAGGCGGTGCACAACCGGGAGCATCACCAGCACACCAACGGCCTGACAGATCCGGACCGGGCCTACCTGGAGGCCCAGCCGCGCAACTGGGGCAAGCGGCTGTTCCAGCTGATCGCCCCCTCGCTGGAGGTGTCCCCCCTGGGTCTGGCGTTGGGCATGAGCAGCGCCTGGGCCCTGCATCACTTCCGCACCACCTTTTCAGTGCTGCTGTTTAACACCGGTGACACCCGCTTCGGTCCGGCCCCCTTACGGGTGAGCCGGCGCGAGCGCCGGCGCATCGCCCTGGAGCTGCTGGCAGTGATCGGCCTGCACGCCATTGTGGTGATCTGGCTCGATGCCCAGCCGCTGAAGCTGCTGCTTGGTTATTTCCTGCCGCTGTGGTGCGCCTATGCCATGGCGATGGCTTACATCTACACGAATCACATGCTCTCCCCCCTGCGGGAGGATAACGATCCGCTGCTCACATCAGTCTCCCTGAAACTGCCTGCGTTTCTGGATTGCCTGCACGGGAATTTTTCCCATCACAGCGAACACCACGTCTTCCCCGGCCTCAACGGCCACTATCTGCCGCTGGTGCGTCAGCTCCTGCTGCAGCATCATCTCGACCGCTACCGGCTGCTCAGCGGCACCCAGGCCTGGCGGCTGCTGTTGAGCACCCCCCGCCTCTACCGCGACGCCGGCACCCTCACCGACTGGAACGGCACTCGCTCGATGGCGGTGCCGATGCTCAACGAGTGAACCCTTAACGGCCCTGGCATCGAGGCGAGTTCAGGCCGCCAGGTTGCGGAAGCGGGTGAACTGGGGCTCAAACAGCAGTTTGCAGGTGCCCACCGGGCCATTGCGGTGCTTGGTCACGATCACCTCGGTGATGCCGCGGTCGGGGGTTTCGGGGTTGTAGTACTCGTCGCGGTAGATCATCAGCACCAGGTCGGCGTCCTGCTCGATCGAGCCCGATTCCCGCAGGTCGCTGAGCATCGGCCGCTTGTTGGTGCGGGCCTCCACGCCGCGGCTGAGCTGGGAGAGGGCGATCACCGGCACATTGAGTTCGCGGGCCATGCCCTTGAGGCCTCGGGTGATGCGCGAAAGCTCCTGTACCCGGTTGTCGGAGCCGGAGCCCTCCATCAGCTGGAGGTAGTCGATCATGATCAGCCCCAGCTCCTTGCCCTGCTCGGCCATCAGCCGGCGGCAGAGGGAGCGCATCTCCAGCACGCCAGCGTTGGGCTTGTCGTCGATGTAGAGGGGGAGGGCCCCCAGGCTGCTGATGCCCTTGCCCAGCAGGGGCCATTCCTCCTGCTGAAGCCGGCCGGTGCGGAGCCGGCCGCTCTCGATGCCCACCTCCATCGAGAGCAGGCGGTAGGTGAGCTGCTCCTTGCTCATCTCCAGGCTGAACACGGCGACCGGCAGGTTGTGGAGCTGGGCCACGTTCTTGGCGATGTTGAGCACGATCGAGGTTTTGCCCATCGCCGGCCGGCCCGCCACGATGATCAGATCGCTGCGCTGCAGCCCCTGGGTCATGGCGTCGAGGTCGTAGAAGTTCACCGGGATGCCCGCTACGGCGGTGCCAAGGGAGCGGGTTTCGATCTCCTCGAAGGTGCGGGTAAGGATCTCGGCGGTGGGAGTGAGACCCACGCTGGGTTTTTCCTGGCTGATCGCGAAGATTTTCTGCTCGGCCTCATCGAGCACCTGCTCCATCGACTTGCTCTGGTCGAAGCCCAGGCCGATCACCTCATTGCCGGAGCGGATCAGTTGGCGGCGCAGATACTTGTCCATCACCAGACGGGCCACCTGGTCGATCGAGGCGGTGGAGAGGGTGCGCTCCACCAGTTCCACCAGTCGGGCGCTGCCGCCCACCTTGTCCAGGTGGCCCATGTCGGCCAGCCAGGCGGCCATGGCGGTGAGGTCGGTGGGTTTGCCCTGGCTGTGCAGCATCAGGGCGGTGCGGTAGATCTCGCGGTGGGCGCCCAGGTAAAAGGCTTCGGGCTGGAGCACCTCGGCCACCCGGCCGATGGCGTCGGGATCCAGGAGGATGCCGCCGAGCACGGCCTCCTCGGCCTCCAGGTTCTGGGGGGGCACCGAATCGGGCAGGGCCTCGAAGTCGGTACGGCCGTTGTTGCCGCCATGGGACCTTCGTCCCGGGGGGGAGCCGGAGCGACCCCCAGCCTCGCGACTGCTGGAGTCATCGGCCGGCGAGGACGGACCGGCCAGGGGCACGCTCACCATGGGATCTCGGGGGGGAAGGGGAAGCGCGGGCGCTGAGGGCTGCCGGGATACCGGCAGGCAACAACGCCGCCGAACCCCTGGGGATCCGGCGGCGTGGGGGGAGGTTCATTTTGGCCCGACCATCCACTTTTGACCAGCCATCGAACCACCAGATCTGGTGGTTCGATGGCTGCTTGGGAACTGCAGCCCCCAGATCTAGGGCCTTGGCGGATGATCGACCCCGCTCAGTGGCTCACCACCTCGAGGTTCACTTCCGCGGTGACCTCGGGATGCAGCTTGACCTGCACCTTGTAGGAGCCGGTGCGATGGATCTCGGGAACGCTGATGTCGCGACGGTCGATTTCCTTCTTGGTGGCGGCCTCGATGGCCTCGGCCACATCGCCGTTGGTCACGGTGCCGAACAGCACGTCGTCGCCGCCGGTCTGCTTCTTCACGGTGAAGCGGCCGATGGTGTCGAGGGCCGTGCGGAAGGCGATGGCTTCGGCCTTCAGGGTTGCCTGGCGCTCGGCCTCCTTGGCGCGGCGGTGCTCCACCTGGCGCAGCACGGCGGCGGTCACGGGCACGGCCTTGCCGAGGGGCACCAGGAAATTGCGGGCGTAGCCGGGGGCCACCTCCACCAGATCCCCATCCTTGCCGAGGCTCAGCACGTCTTCGCTGAGCACCACCTGAACACGCTTGGCCATGGCTACGAACCCTTTGAACAGGCTTGAAATCCGATGAACGACCTTACGACACTGCAGGGCGATCAAGGGGCGGTCCGCCGGGAGGGTCTTGGATTCCCGGGCGGGCAGGAGCACCCCGAGCTGGCTTGCGGGCGCATCACGATGACGTGACCCGGAAGGGGATGCCATGGACAGGCGGCACAGATCTGCAGGAATTACGCGCTCATTTCACTCAATTGACGGTGCTTCCTCGTGGGTCTGCCTAAAAACCAAAGGAATTTGCTTGTTGATTGAAAGTGACCCTGACGGTCCCCCGTATCTGCGGAAGCAGATCAGCTTTGCCGAGTGCTGAAATTGCTGGTTCGGAATACCCTGTTTGGGCGATTGATGGGGATACTCTCACCGTTCGCAACTATGGGCATCCCGCTAGGCCTGGCGACTTCCTGCGCTTACGTCTTTCAGCCTCTCCGGAAGCTTCTGCTCGTGCTCCTTCGCTCGTCGTGGTCACTGGCGTGAATCCTTCTAACGCCGAATTGTCCTGTCGTATTGAGCAGCCCACGGACGAGGACTTGCGCTTGCTTCGGCTGTTGGCCCAATCCGCGCCGGAGGCTAAGCCAATGAATCGCAACTCTTTGACCGCCCCTTTTCGGCTTGCGAAGTTTGGCCTTCCAAAGATTGGCCTTCCAAAGGATATGGCTTCCCTGTCGCGCCTTTCGAAGTCGCCGGCCACATCAATTTTTTTCGCAAGTCTTGGTGGTCTATTCGCATTGGTGATGCTGCGATCGATTTACACATCCATTACCACCGTCGCGATCGACAATGGGATTGTGGCTGTCCCGGCTGGGCCCCAGGTTGCCCCTGTGGACACGGTGGTTGGCCGGGAGAGGGGTTTGATCGATCAGCTTTATGCGAGGGAGGGGATGGCTGTTGTACCAGGTCAGCCATTATTCAGCACCCGTCATGATCCCCAAATCGATCTTGATTTGTTGGATCGCAGTGCTGCTAGGGATCTGAGTAATCTTGATGCTCAGATGCGCGATGTTCAGGGAAAATTGGATTCGCTCTCAGAGCAGATTTCTTTGAGCCGCGTTGAAGCGGCTGCGCTCCCACCCAGTACGGTTCAGTTGAAAACCCTTAACCAGAAGCTGCAATTGGCCCGCGTCCAACAGCAACGACGTGCCGTGCTGTTGCGCGAGGGTGGCATCAGTCAGGACAGCTATGAGGCGGCTGTGGACCGCGTGCTGGATCTGGAAACGAAGCAGCAGCAAGCAACGCGTCAGAATCTGAATGACCAGGTTCGACGCGATCGCATTGCTGTGTTGAATGGCCTGGAACAGCAGCAAAGCCGGCGATTTGCCTCTCTTGCCCAGACGCGGCGGGGCATCCAGGCCGGTGTGGATGGACGGCGTGCGCAGAAAAATCAGCATCCCCTGCCTTCGTTTGGAGCAGCGTCTACGCCGCAACTTGATCGCGATATCTATAAGGCGACTTCTGCTGCGGTTGTCTTACGTCATCTGAAGCGAGTTGGGGATTCAGTGCAGCCGAATGAAACGGTCTTGCTGCTTCAACGTGAGCAGTTGCCACCAGTGGTTGAGGCGCACACTTCTGATTCGGTGATCCCCTTGTTGGCCTTGGGGAGCCAGGGAACGGCAGAAATCCCCGCCCTTCGCCAGCGCTATGCCGTGCGGGTTACGAGTATCGATTCCCGTAGCCATGATGGTGCCGACTTGAGGTTTGAATTTGTGGGTATACAGCCGAATGACACGAGGCAGATTTTGGCACTTCAAGGGCAGCCTGTGAAGCTTTCATTTGTGAGCCAGCTCAATCTGCTGGAGCGCCTGCGGCATTGGTCCACAAGGAGCATCATCTAATGCTGCCCCTTGCGCTTGTGGTTTTGCTCAGCTGGGCCGGTCCCGCCGATGAAAGTCTGCACATGGACTGGGCAGAGCGCTTGGTTGGCGAGATTAGGCCATCTGACAATTCCTATGGTTCAAAGCCAACGGTGCTGGAATGGCGCGGAGTTCATGGTGCCAGTGAGACCCGCAATCGCACGGTCTGTTCAACCCTTTTCACGCGCCTGATCAAGCAGGCCTATGGCTATGGAACTGATGACGTGAAGCGGTGGTTTGGATCCGCATCACCCACTGCTGAGCAATACCATCAGGCGGTTAAAACTGGCAATCGCTTTAAACAGATTGCTTCACTTCCTCAAGTTAAACGCGGGGATGTTATCGCCATCGATTACCAGCGCTCCCGATCTGGTGATCCAGGCGAAATGCGTGCCACGACAGGCCACATTATGCTTGTTGCTGGTGAGCCTAAACTCCACCATTCTGGCTCCCCCAAATTGATGCGTCGCTATTCCTTAGCGGTGATCGATTCATCCCGATCCGGGCATGGCCCCAAGGACACCCGTATCCAAGCCAGCGGTGGCTGGGGCGCCGGCGGGGTGGGGCGTGGTGAGATTGGCCTCCTTGTGGATCGGCAAGGTCAGATCCAGGCCTACAGCTGGAGCAATTTGCCCCACTCAAGGATCATCCCCCAAACGGAGCACTCTCTCCTGATCGGT
>Ga0209597_1000599_pt1 | contig 23836 bp, 42 predicted proteins | sample M_140625_MF_Meta_FD_187316 | JGI IMG/M metagenome (GOLD analysis project Ga0209597, IMG submission 187316) | Freshwater microbial communities from Lake Montjoie, Canada to study carbon cycling - M_140625_MF_MetaG (SPAdes) (version 2) | ecosystem: Environmental > Aquatic > Freshwater > Lake... | reverse complement strand
ACTTCATAGGCATAACCATCGAAGCTGCTATCTTATGCAAATTGTTTATAATATCATCCCCAAAGAATTTAGTTTCTAAATACCTTGAATAAGGGATATTCCTAATATCATAAACGCACCTATATCTCTTTTTACCAATCTTAATAATATCGCTTGGCTTTGGTATGGGTGCTGACTCAGTAATAAATGTAATCTTTTTTAACTGCTCATTTAATTCTTTAATACTTAAAGAATCAATTTGCGTTTCCGTTTGGTAAGTTAAAATCTCTAATGACTTTACTGCAATATCCAACTCGGTTAAACCTTCCCTTTTTACAAGCAAGTTTTGAATTTGTTGCCATTGCCAAACCGTGACATCTTTCCAGTTCATATTTATAAATAGCTAATTAAACAAAGTTGTATCTGCCCGTTCCTGACTTAAAATCAAACTTGCGCCACGCTAATGCTAATGCGCATACGCAGTCATCCGTAAATCCCGTAGGTGCTGAATACTTTACTCCGTGTGATGTATATTGATATTCAAAAACTTCTAATTCATTTTTAATCATTCCTTCGGGATAATGTACCCGTTCTTGATGGATTGCTACTTGAAGACCTAACATTAATTCTTGCTTGCTTTGACTTGTAAATTTAAACCCTTCAATGTCCATGCCTTCCCGTTGTAATTGTTCGACTATCGGATCGCCTACTCCAGTACTATCAATTAACATCGGCGCTTTTGGTAAATTGCGGATTATATTCTGAGTGCTTGCCCAATCCTTCTGAAATCGGTCATAGTAAGCCACATTGCCACTATTATCTAAACCGATAATTACTGTCCAATCTGAGTACTTTGCCAAATCGACTCCGTAACATTTAACAATATTGGTAGAAATGTCCGATGTACACTTACGAATTGCCTCGCTTCCAAATGGATTCGCAGCGTTCTCAGCTGGGTTAGCCATGTACTCTTGTTCAAATACTACGTTTGGCAGTTCCTTTTTAGCAGAATCAATCTCAGATGTAAGAATAAATGGGTTATCATAGGTACTAAACTTAAATGATTCCCAATCTGCACTGGCATTTACCCCATTTAAGAACAAAGAATAGAAATAATTCTTACCTCTTGGAGTAGATAGAAATATTGCCTTGCCTTGAAAATCCGTTAATGTTGGCCTAATTGAGTTTTGCCATCCACTTTCCAAGTCAGGAATGTACGAAGCTTCATCGATAATGGCATAGTGAAACTTTAAGCCACGAAGATTATCTAATCGTTCTCCAGTAAAGAATCGAATCTCTCCTCCGCTAATAAGTTTAAAAGTTAAATCGCTTCGATTTGGAACTGCAATATTACTCGGCATAAGCCGTGCAAGTTCATCAAAAAATACTTTGGCAAGTTGATAAGTGGGAGTAATGTATGCCACACGTTTTCCTTGCATCGCTTCAATACAAGTTATGACCTGGCATATAAGTGATTTGCCCCATCGCCTACCCGACATGAGAACTTTAAACCTTGCTTTAGATTCTAAGACTTTAGCTTGGTTCTTGTGTGGTTTCGGGAGTACTATGTTCGTTTGCAAAACTTATTATTACTTCTTGTTTCTCCTCGTTCTTCGCTCGGTCAGTCCAACCTAAAAGATTCTTTGCATAGAAAATACCTTTGCCTTCATTAGCTACAACATCCGCTGCCAATGCTCTAAATAATTCATCAATCTGCTTGGTTATTTTATAGCAAGGATGATCTTCTCTATTAAGAACTTCGTAATAAGTCGCCCTACTATAAAATTCAAATCCTTGTCTTGGTAGCCATATCAATAAAAAGAAACTAATCGTTGGTAGATGGCGCTCTCTTATTATCTTAACTCCAGCGCCCGTTGCCACCTCCTTAGTTGAGTTAAGGCAATAGTCAATGTATTCATCTGCCCATTCAAGCAATCTCTCTTGGTCAATATCTTTGGGAAGTCTTGGCATTATTTTTTAAATAAAAGTGACCATTCAGTCGGTAGTGTTAATTTCTTTTCTAAGCTAAATCCAAATTGAGCAAAGAACTCAATCCAATTTTCTTCTGATTTTATATTGATATGACCCCAAGCCTCATCTTTCTCAGGAGTTGTAAAATATGGAGTTGATGAAAATAAGAAATATTTACAATTTATATTGTTCATATAATCTATAATCTGATCATCAGTTAAATGCTCCATTACTTCAATGCTAACAATCATTTGACAATGGTCGGGATAATCAGTAATCTCTTGTAGTATAACTCCTCTTTTATAAGCAAATTCCTGATGGTATTTATTTGGCTCAATACCGTAATAATTAACTCCTTTCTTTTGCAAACATTCTCCAAGCGTACCCATGCCAGCGCCTATCTCGATTATGTCTTTAGCATATTCGATAATTATGTCAGCCGTTGCATCCATCAAATTATAATAATCAGGATTCTCAGGAGTTATTCCATTTTGTACTTCAATATCAAAAAATTCTTTGTCGCTTACACGGCTCATATTATTGTTTCTTTTGGTAAAAATTGATTGCAATTTGTATGCCCTTCAGCTTGGCTCATTCTATAATCTCTACCAAGTCCTTGAGCAACTGCCATAAAACTTGATTGATTGCCACTAACATATTTTGCACCTAATTGTAATTGCGCCAATTCTAAATAATCCTTTATTTCGTATCTCTCAATCAAATGTTTATACGGCTCATATTCAGATTCTAAACCAATGAAATAAACATTATCTGAATTGTCTTTTAAAAAATTAATTTCTTTAATCCAATCCGTAGTTAAAGATTTATATCTTGGAGTTATATTAATAAAACTATTATTTGATTTTATTGGCTCAACTTTTAACCATCCTTGTTTCCAAGTTTCATCTATAATCTGAAAACTTTGCAAATGCAATTGTACTAAATGAGTTAAATGTAAATCTATATTTGAACGGAATAAATCTAAATTATATATTGTACCAGTCAATTCTCTGCCTTTTTTAACTTCGTAAATATATTCCTGAGATTCTAATAATGGTAAAATCGTGTCATATAAATGGTCGGGTAATTGTACATTAAAAATACCTCCGCCTAATGCCTTAATAGTAGGCAAAGAATAAATCACATCTCCAGTTGCGCCACTATGATAAAAATTATTCATTTTTATTTTCAATTATCGATTTGCTCTAATTTTCTTATTGCCCATTCAATACCTTCAGTACCTCCCCAACAATCCCACATTAAGCCTCCGCATCCTTCGCCATAAGGAACATCTTTACTTTGCTGATGCCTTTTAAACGAAGCCATTCTTGCAATCGTATCTCTTGTAATATTCTCACGATTTGCTAATTGGTTAGCACGAATTTTTCCTACTGGAGTTCCGCATGATCCCCAACCATTTTCTTCAACATACTTTAAGGCTCTCTTTGCATTGTTAACCGCTGCCTCAGGATAGTCGTTATAACTATCAGCAAAAGCAAACTTCATTGCTTTAGTATCCGTATTTATTTTTATTAAGTCAATTTCGGTTTGGTTATTATCATAATGTGTGCCAATTCCCAATCGTTTAATTAGCATCCATTTGTATTGACCATTAGTAAAGTAAACCCTTGACTTTGGTATTCTTAATCTTTCAGCCATACGATAAACCTCTGAAGAATTATATTCATTTCGCCTTGTTATGATATAGACTTCTTTGCCTTGCAAGATATTCCTTTTCGCAATCTCTTGACCTCTTGCCGTAGACAACGTGTCATCGAAATCAAAAGAAACCTTATTAATATCTGCTCGATATTCTCCGCTTGCCAATATAGCCTTCCATACTTCATTTGCTTTTTCTTCCGTTTCATAAATACAAGCACCGTTACCGATGCGCCATTTATCATTTGAACATTTTATTACTGGCATTATTCTATTAGTTTACTATAAATAGCCAAACGCTCTTCATTAATTTTAAATAAATCGTAATGCTCTCGGACATATTCAGCATTTGCCTCGCCAAAATCCGTTCTCATTTGTGAACTAAATGCCATTCGTTTTATATCTCTCTCCCAATTATCAACCCAGCACACCGTTGGAATGTCATCGTATGGCGCTCTTTTAATTGCCATCAATGGAATCCGTTTAGCGCCAGCTTCTAATGCCTTTAGATTCGATTTTAATCGGTTAAACTTATTGTCAAGCAATGGAGCAAGTAATATATCCGCTTCCAGGTAGAAATTCATATATAAATCTACGGGCATCGATTCAAGAATCTTGTGGTTTAATCTTTCTCCAGCAGTAAACCAATCGCCCATCTGCTTCCAATGAAACTCATTTGCTTTATTCCAACCGCAAAGAAGCATCCGTGTCGATTCTTTAAAAGATTTAGACTTGGCTAATTCTCTAATCGGATTCTTTAACTGCCTCATATCAGGAAAGTGAGTAATGCTACCCGTGTGCGCAATGTTAACAAATTCGTTTACATTTCTTACCGCAGTAAATTGGTCACGGTCAAACGGTAAGGCATTCGGCAGAATATAGCAGTTAGGATTTATCTTAATAATCTCAAGCCGTAATCGGTTGTGAGTTGTCGTAACGAGATCCGCTACTTTAATATAATTCTTAATTACTTGAGTGACTCCTAAAGACCGATAAGTTGGCGCAGATAAATGCTGAGAAAATAACTCCCAATAATCATCAATATCGACAATTAATTTAAAGCCTAACTTAGCCTTCCATTTTAGTAAATCAGGCAATGGTATCAATTCACAAAACCGATTGACCACGACCACGTTTATCGCCTTCTCAATCAGCATCTCTTCGGTCATTGTATCCGTGATAATACAATACTCCTTTTTCATTACTGATAATGGCAATGCAAGGCGATGGTAAGTGACTCCTGAATGTCTACTTCCTACGGCGCAGATTCTTAGTTTGGACATCGTTTAGTTTTGGTTGGTTGAGTTTTGCAATATACTTTATTCCTTCGTAATGTGCGGATAATCTTTTAAGCATATCAAAGACACATGATCCACACCACGAATTAAAATTAAAATCTTTATTTACATATTTACGATATAAACTCGCATATTCTTCAAGCACTTCTCTTTCTATGTTTTTAGTAAACCCTAAAGCAACTGCCTCAAAGTTTATGATATTGGCTTCAATAAATGCTATCTCTTGCTCGTTCATAGTTTGTTAATTAATCTAAAAATGACCGCTCCTAAAATCCCTGAACTAAATACGATTGCAATCCATTCTTGGAACTGCATAGGTACGACAATTAAAACGATGGCGCTCCAAGTACTTAAACAAGGAGTACAACTAAACGGTTTAAAGTTTAGTCCGAATGACTGATAAAGATTTGTCATCGTAAAAAAGACTGCAAAAGAAACGGCTGCGATTATAGTGATCATTTGTTTGTTTGGTAAATTTCATCCTTAACTAAACTCCAATATGCCTGATCATCTGCCTTTAGTTTTTGTTGAAGTATTAACTCGCAGATATACAATCCAAGTTCTTTAGCAAATACCTTGTTCCCACAAAAGTACAAAGAATTTAAGAGTAAACTATTTGCTCGTTCATCAGGCTTCATCCCTTATTTTCTTTTTAATGTTTGAAATCGTTTTGACTATGGACATATACGGAATGCCAGTCTTTCTCGAAATCTCCGTTTGATTAAAATTTAATTCGACATAAGTATCGAGAAGCATATCTTCATACCAGGATAATTCTTTTCTTGCTACCTCCACTCGATTAAATAGCTTTTCTTTATATTCCTTAGATTCATCCTCAATCTGCACTAAATCTTCTAATCCATCTATTGATTCATACTTTGCTCTAAAATGTCTGAAGAATGGCTGATTCATGCCAGTACTATAAATCATATTTAGCATACATCTGACAAGCCAAAACTTTAATCCATTGCTTCCGTTGTTATTATAAATCGACCAAAATTTGTCTTCGGTTATAGAACAAAGATTCACAAACATTTCTTGCTTGAGTTCTTCCCTTAAATTTGCTGGGTGCATTTTCATCAAGGCTTGTTTAATCTCCTTTGAATTATAAAGTTCCTCAATGATTTGCGACCTGGTCATTCCTTTGATTTTCTGATTATCTCAAAAATAAAATAAACGATAAAAGCCACTTCGATAATTCCTACCGCAATGGCTTCCCAAATTAACCTTTCCACTTTTCTAATTCCCGATTCAAATACCATTGAGCCTTTTCTAAATCTTGCTTCTTGTTTCCTTTCTTATCAGCTCGAAGAATGTATTTAACTACATTGCCCAAATGAAATCCTAACTCAAAAGACTCAATGACATCTATGGATTCAATGCCTCCTTTGCTTTTATAGTGCGGAGGCTGATTGACCCAATCGGTATCATCTTTGATAACTCCCTGATAATTAATCTTTTCCATGCTCAAAGTTATTTAAATTTTATGCAATTCCAAATAATCCTTTATTTTTTTTGTTTGTCGGTATGCTGGGTATGATGCACCGCTTTCCATTTTAATTCGATTAAGGTTTATTTCTAGGCTATAATTTAAATCGTGATAGGTAGCGCAATCAATAACTAATTGAATCGTAGGTCGTTGTATTCTCATTGTAATCCATTTAACTGCACTCAGATGGTTATCCTTCAAATCTCATCTGCTTTAAATCTCTTGATCAAACTCTCGCAGTCATCTATTGATCTTACGACTGCGTAATAATACCCATGTGCTAAAGCTATTTGCTCAAATGCTTTTTGATTTGGTTGCTGAGTTCCTTTGTCAATCTTAACCTCAACAAATAATCCGTTCCAATTCTTATTTGAAACCATCCAAAACATATCAGCCACTCCAGCTTTAACTCCTTCCATCTTTAACTTAATAGCTACTAGCCTATGCCTTACTCCTCCATTTGGAATAGCATAGAAATAAAAGTCCTGAGTCCAATCTAACCATTTGCAAATTGCTACCTGGAGTTTATGCTCATGCTCATTCCTCATGCTATGACCTTATCAATCTCAATCTTTAATTTTGAGAATGTATCAGCTGAAATCTTATTCCAGTTTCTTCGCATTAAGAATGCTTCTATTCTGTCACTTACCGCTCCAAGTAAATTGTAGTGATGTCCTTTGTTTCCATAATAGGAAACTTTAAGATCATTGTAATCTACCACACAAATCTCGCCATCGAGTTCGTAGTGCATTAATTTTATTTTCTTCATTTTATTTATATATATATTCTTTAATGCCACCATTAGCCGAACACGGGAACTGGGTAATCCTATTTATTTCCTTAATTAAATCGGGTCTATAAACTTGAGTAGTTCCATCTTTACAAATGCAACCAATGATATTTAATTTTGGAGAAATTGTTTGTTCAATATCTGAACAAGAAATAAATAGGAATGCAAATACTATTATTTTTTTCATGATTTGTCAAGTTATACCTTTATTTTTTTTATAATTTTTCAAGTTATAGATTTACTTTGTGACATAATTTGTCGGATATTACCCTCACTATGTGACATTTTATTATTTAATGTCGGATTTTACCAACAATAACATTAAACATATTTTACATTTTACTGCAAATTGTCAAATATCTTTAACATTATAAGTTTTGTTGTAATATTTTTCTGATGTATAATAAGCATTTAGCTCATACAATTCTCCAATACATCCATCAGTAAAAGCATCTTTTATCTGCTCTTTCTCCATTTGTTTTGCTTGTTTAAAATATTCTTGCTTGTCCATATTATAAATGGCATCTCTCGGAATCATTCTTTCCAATCTTTCGTATATCCATTCTACTGCCGTTTGTTTATTGCTCATTGCTATTATATTTTAGTCTTCCGTGACTTGTGTATAACCTTAAATCTATTGTATCCGTGTAGATATCCTCAGATTCGGAAATTCCGAATACCCAATTTGGCTCATTATTTTTTTGTATTGTCTGATTATTTTTCAACGCACAATAATAAGCATAGCAAATTAATGCCAGCGCAGTTCCATAAATTAGTTTTCTTTTCATATTATAAACAAGATTTTAAAATTTCATAACAAAGTAATCTTGGTATTTTACTTCTTTCGTAAGCATTAGATAATCCCTGAGTCCCAGTTCTTGATCCTCTTGGAGCTTCATCGTGACAAGCTTCTCCATTTTTGCAAATTGGTCTTGGATTCCAAAAGATATTATTTGTCCAAATGTCAGTTGGCTTCATTCTTTCATCTCCATATTGACAATAACTAATAGTTTGTCTTGGCAAATTTTTCATAAAATCCATTTTTCTTAATAAACCTCTTGGGTTTTCAATAAAAAAATATTTAGGTTTATAAAAATTAATTATCTCAATTGTCTTTTTTACTATTTCAATTCCAAGTTTAGCGCTTTCAGTCTTTGGAATATAACCTTTGTCCCCCCCCCCCCAATGATGACCTAATGAAGCTACACTAAAAGCAGTGCATGGAGGACTTGCCCATATAACATCAGGAATAAAATTTATATCATTAGGATTAAATTCTAATATATTTTTGACATACGATATATTTTCAAAGTCATTAATATCAGATGATAAAACTTCAAATCCCATTCTTTCAGCTATTTTACCAATAGATCTGCTCCCAGCAAATAATTCTAATATTTTCATTATTCGTTTGGTTTAATAGTTCCATCATTATCAATATGACAATCAAATGTAACTAAACTATTGATAAATTTAATATAACCTTGAGTTTTGCAGTGCATTTTACGTTCTTCAATATCTTGAATCGTAGAATATTTATTCCAAAGTTCGATTCGTTCTTCTTTTGATATGGTTGGAATCTTAAATTGTTCCAAGTAATCGAATAAAATTGATAAGCCTCCAGCGATAAACGTAAATTTTTTATCGTTCTTCTCGCAGAATCTAATCTGATTTGCATATTCATTAGCCGTGTCAATGGCTTGCTTCTTTAATTCTTGGTCACTTGGTTTTTCTTTCACTGGCTCTATTGGTTTAGGTAAGTTTTTCATTTCTTGTCTAACATACTCCTGATAAGCACTCATAATTCTTCCAAAGTATTCACAAGAAAAATTCTCATAGCATTTAGAATCCATATTTAACTTGCCAGCGACTGCCATTTCAAAGGCAAGTTTTATCTCCTCGCAAGTATTATTACCAAAATTAGATTTAACAAAATTGGTTAATACAAACTTTTCTTCTTCAGTTGGTAAATTGCTTCCTCGTAAGCCAACCAAAAGCATCGAGTAACGTAATGCTTGCTTTATATCTTCTTCGTTTCTTACACGCAAAGTAATGGCGCTTTGTGCTTGTTTTATTGCTAAGGCATTACCACTTCCGTAATGCTTCCATTCTTGCGGCACTTGTTCCAAGTTTCTCAGTTGTATTTCCATTATTGCTAAATTTGTTTGCGTTAGTTAACCAGGTATTTATTCGTCTGCTAATATCAAAAAACTTTTCTACTTGCCATCGTTCTTTCCCTTTGTTATTTTTCTCTGACCAATAAGAATAAAAATTAGTGTATTCAATTCCTAAATCAGCAATATAGGGAGAAAGCATTTCGACCAAATTATACTCTTCTTTTATTTCATTTACTTTACTTTCCTTTTCTTTACTTTCCTTTACTTTACTTTCCTTTGTTGAACGGTCGTTGAACGGTTGTTGAACGGTCGTTGAAATTTCTATTCCTCTTCTCTTGTCTGCGCTCTTTTGACCAGCAATTTTCCTTTGTTCTTTCATCTTAAAATATGGCTCTAAGTAAACCAACATCTTAGGACTAAAGAATTTTTGTTCTTCGTCAATCTCAAATAATCCGTAGTTACAAATAGCCACTCTTACCTTTGCTTCAGATACCCCAAACTCTTCGGCTAACAAATCTAAATCCTCTAATGGATACATTAAGTCTTGTTGTTCTCTTAACGTTTCTAATAGCATAAAATAAATGCCATAACCCTCCGTTCCAAGTTCCTTGCGCAACCTACGGATTTTCCTATCATGTCTTGCGTTGCAAAAATGTGGGAAATAAAATGCTTCTTTTTCCATATTAATTTTTATAAAAAATAAATGCCTTACAAATCCACTGGCTCTCGACTTCCAATTTCATTATAAGGCACTTAAAATCTTTAATCGCTATAATGTCGAGAGGCGATTGTTTACAAATATAATAATTTAAATCTCATTCCAATCATTTACTCTTTGTAAAATTTTATAATTATTTGTTGATTTTAGTAATTTAATTGCCTTATTAATTTCATTTTCATCCACTAAGTCATTATTAATTTTTTTATAATTAAACATATTTGTTTGAATACAATTTGTAGTAAGATAATCTTTTGTTTCTCTTGATGTTAAAGTATCAATTGAAATTTCATATTTATCTTTTGCAATTTTTCTAAAATAATGTATTGTAAATCTATATGGCATAACTGCCAAAACCTTATCTAAAATATTCATAGTATTTATTGTTTAAGTTATTACTAAACCGATTTACAAAGTCTTTTAAGAAAATACCCAGCATAAATAGGATGGTCGTTCTCAAATAACCTGGCATAGTCCGAAGTATAATTATTATTGACACGATACTTGTCATTAGTTTCAATCATAGTGTGATATCTAATAACTTCAAATATTTGCTTTGCTCCTAATCTTACATAACCACGATTGATTAATTGGAATGCTATGCGCTTAAATTGAACGTACACCTGAGGATTCTCTTCGTGATAATTTTTGAAGCTTGCTTTCATTTGGTTTAAATTTTGAGGTTTGATACAATTTTTTGTAATCCTTTTGCAATTGCTTACTCAAATGGTCTTGCCATTGGTTGAATGTTAGTTCTTTCATCTTAATAAATCTACGATTAAATAAAATATCCATACTGCTATGATTCCCACGATGCCTACCATCGTGAGAAACTCTGCTACTTCAGTTGAATTATTCGACTTGCCTTGATTTTTCATCTTGCATTTGTTTAGCTATTATTTGAACTTCTGCCATTACTTCAGGATATTTTACATATCCATTTTCTCTATTCCTTGTATTCCAATAGACTACTTGCTGAACATTTAAAACATTCCATTCTCTTGCGCTAAAAGGCAAAATACCTTTCTTATTTAAGCTATCAGCAACCGCCTGATGTATATTACTTTTTTTTATCTTAATCATTATAGTATTGTTTTTTTAATTGATGTTGTACTTGACTTAGCTGGAGGATAAAACTCAAACGATTCGCCCGTTTCTTCATCTACGGTAATTGTTTTATTCTTGATCCCTTTACAAAACTTCTCGACTTCCTTTTGCTTCTCTTTTAACTCATCGATTTGTTCTTGTAAATCTACCCATTGCTTGGTTGCACTAAAGTCGTACTTAGTTCCGACCTCAGCCACTTGCATCTCGACACTATGAATTTCAAATCGACCTTTGTCGTATTTTAAAAGTTCGTCAACTGCTTGCTCCTTTAATGTCTTCTCAAGTTCTGAGAATAGAAGCTGGTACTTCGATGCGATTGCAAGCAAAGACTTTATGTCCTTGCCACCTTCTTTGACTCCTTCGTTAATCAAATGAACCAAGTGATTAATCTGAGCCTTGCTCATCTCTTGGATAGGGTTATGACCGAATAAGCCTATCTCGAATTGTTGTGGATTAAATTGTATCTCTTCCATAATTAAATTTGTTTAAAAATTCTTGTGAAAATCTTTTATCTTTTACGGCATTCTCAAAACATTGTTTTGTTATATTCATTTCAAAATTTAAGTCTTTTTCATCAACGTTAAGCAATTTTAAAAAATGAACTTCCAGGAATGCTCTCTCATAAACTTCTTGGTATTTTATTTCGTGGTCTTCCATCGTTAAAAAGGTAAATCGTTTTCAACTAATGTAGCGCTGGGAATATCAAAAACGGGCGCTGGCCTTGAAGATTGAGCGCTAAACCCTTCCGTTCCTTTAATCTTAAAGTTACCTAAGATAGGCGCATTGCTTTCGGGAGTCTTTACTCCATCTTGCGTGATGAAACCGAAGTTTCCGTATTGATCAGCATCCTCTTTTAAGAATCCGCTGATGTTAAGGTAAGTACCTTTCTTACCTTTGTACAATTTAGACTTGTCTAACAAATCTACGTTAATTGAAATGCTTACTAATTTGCTCATGCGATTGATTGTTTAAATGTTAAAAGTTAATTTTTTAGTTGTAAATAATACTATAATATCTTTATTTCCATTAATTAATTGTTGAGAGTTAGCATAATAGCTATTTAACTCTTCTAAAGATTTACATTTGTCAATCTCTTGTTTCCATATTTGTAAACTTTTAGCCTCCTCTTTCCCGTGAGTATTTGTAGCATCCGAATCTTTTGTGTCATCCAATGCAAATAGTCCGTTAAGTGCATACTTCCTAGCATAAGAAGAACTCGCTCCAGTTACCTGGCTACCATCCATTCCTTTCTTGCTTTCTTCTTCTCTTGCATAGCCATCCGTAGAATACGTTTCCTTGCCGTTTGTGAGAGTTGCAGTAGCTTTTATGTAATATCTATCGCCTACGTTAATTATCGTGTCGGAAATCGTAATAGAATAACCCATCGGATTAACTACTTGCTTTACTGCTTCAAGGATATCTTCAGCACTTCGGTAGTTGTATTTACCAAATGAATTGAATTGACCTTTAGGTGCTTTTACTTTGTTTTGAATTAATGCTAATGAGCATTCATTCACTAATTTGTTTTCCATTTTAGTCTAAGATTAATTGTTGAAATTTTGATTTGTAAACTCTTTCCTCTCTGCAAACTGCTGCCCAAAAGTCTTCGAGTTCATCGAAATACCAGGTGCAAGAATAGAACCCAGCTTCATCTTTGAATTTTGCTTTATACTTTTTCATAGTCCTGAGATTATAGGTACGATGTGCCAAAATAAAAGATATCCAAATATTGCGATTGCAATGCTACCAAGTAAACCTTCACGGTCAGTTTGGTAAAAGTCTTTGATGTAATCGATAATTTTTTTCATTTGTTATTTGTTTAAGTATATGCAAATGTAATGCTTTTATTTTAAAACAATAACTTTATATAAAATTATTTTAATTATTTATTTAATGGTCTTATAATACAAAAATCCCCACCGGCATGACCAATGGGGATTCTAATACTTAAACCTATTTAACTATGAAAACACAAACCTACAAAATTTTTCCGTCTTTAATCTGAATATTTTTAACTTTTGATTTACCATTCTCAATTTCTACAATGGCAAAGCCATGATTGTGCATACTAAATGGCATATACTTTGGACTAAGATGAGTTAAGCAACCAGTAGAGTAAGTATTTATAAACTCTTTAAAACCAGTTTTCTTTTGGGTATTGCTTGTCCGATGAACGTGACCTATTAAAGTATTGCAAATTGTCTTGTTAAATAAATTCTGACTTGGATTTACTCCGCCTCCGCCATACAATTCATGACCGTGTAATACAAGTAAGTCTCCCATCTCCATTCCTTGCCAATCTTCGATCATTGTGATACCTAATTTATCTAACCTAAAAAATATATCAAATTGAAGATCATGTAACTGGGCAAATTCTTCTGCCTGAACTTGTAATGCCCTTGCAAATCTATTTTCGTGATTGCCAAGTTTATAATAAATTGGTATTGTTCTGAATATATCTCTTAGCCTTTGTAAAAAATCTCTATTCATATCTACTTCCCTTTTGAAATCCCTCATCAGGGGGTCGCGCTCGTGTCGACTTATGGAATATTGATCAGTTACGTCTCCATTCAGATACAAGCAATCAATGTTTTCTTCCTTTAAATGCTTGATAGCACAAGTCAAAGCTTGCAAATCATGATATGGAAAATGTATATCAGATAAGATTCCAATCTTTTTTAAATGCGGAGGCAGTTTAGCCGACACATATTCTTTGCCAATGCTTGGTTCTATTCCAAAGTTATCCAAAGTTTCAAGATTATAGTTTGCGACTAATGGCGGAATGATTTTATTTATTTCTTGTAATGACCTATCCTTTGAAGTTATATTCTTTGTAATCATAAACTTTCTCAGGGAGTCAGCATTTTGATATCCATACATTTCAAAGAATTGTTTATGAAAATCAGTTTTACTTAGGTTTGTAGAATAAAAATGCTCTCTAATCTTAATAATCTTATCTTCCATTTTCATATTCTTCCATTAATGTATCGACCAAAAATTCGATATTGTTTAGCACTTTCATTCGTAAAACATAGGCAGCATCATCGACGTGTTCGATATTCTCCATTACATCCATCATGGTATCCAGTAAATCCTTTGCTCTTGATTTTGGCTTCTCCAATGGTTCAATGTCAATTTTATACATAGAAAAATTTAAGGTATATATATCCAAAGATTATTAATCCTTGAAATATGATAGTCAATATACACCAAGTTGGAATGATATTGGTTATTTTCTCTTTATTAATTGATGAATTATCAGTATGCAAACTGGAAACGTACATATTTTTATACACGTTTTCGATTGAATCTATATTAACGGTAGCTTGAATGTTGCCCTTGTAAGACCTTATAATTATCTTTCCTTGTGGAACGGTAATCTTAGAGTAGAAAGTGTTTAAGATGCCCGTAGAATCGCAAGGATTCTCAATGATTAGCGTATCATATATCGCATTGAATTTAGTAATTACTTTGTAATCACGGATTGTGTCAACACGAATCTTTTCTTTTTCGATTATGACCGATTTTTGTGGCCGACATGAAATAAAAAAGTTTGCAATTAGCAAACAAAGGATTAGTTTTTTCATGAAAAGTAAAGTTCTGATTCAGCGTTTCTTCGAAGTGTCAATCCATTTAAGACTTTGCCTCCACTCTTATTCCATTTTAAAAATTCTAATTTAATTGACTCATCATTTGGGTCGGCATTTACTTTTTTAAGCAAAGTGCTTTTCTTTAAAGACCCAGCGCCCAAGTTATAGCAAAATGATACAAGGGCATCGAATTGGTTCTGATTAATGTCATCACGGCAAAACGAGTCAACGCTCCGTTCATAATGTTTAATAACGTTTAGGAATATATCGGTTGCTCTTGCTTCGCTAATGGGTGCATCGGTCATTCTAACCTTTGTCCCGTCTTCGTAATAAGTGCAACCGATTGAAATCGTTGGAATACCAGCTGGACATAAGTAGGGCTTGAGTTTAACTCCCTCAAACTTCTTTATTAGGCTTAGTCCTTTTTGGCTTATTTGGTTGATTTTCATCTAATTTTGCTCTTAACTCAATGTTTTCACTTCTCAAATTATGAATCTCGGTAGTTAAAGAATCAACTTTAATTTTTAATTCCGCAACTTCCGCTTTTAGGTCTGTTGCCATTTCTCTCCAAATTTTTATAGCTTCTTGAACGTTTGTAATTTCAGAAGATTCAACTTCTATTTTTTCTTTTTTGCGACCAAATAGCCAGGTAATTAATGAACCAAATAAACCCGTTGCGCCTGGTATTATTACCTCTTCCCAATCATTCATTATTCGCCTTCAATTTCAGGTGCAACTTCTTCTTCGATTGGAGTAATTACTTTCTCTTTTAAGCCTAATGTTTCAAGCGCCCATTTAACGATAAATGAGTCATCGATTCCCCATTGAGCCACGATAGGCTCAGGGATAATCAGATTGCCTTCTTCAATCATCGGATTAAATTGGCTCATTAATTTAAAATACAAAGTTTGCTCAGGATTCTGAAGAGCATAATTAACGACCTTTATTTCTACTCGGTCTGCTATTTCTCTAACACCTTTAACTGGCTCAATGAATACTATCATATTAGTCTTTAATAAATATTTCTAATAACTGCGCTTTGGCTAACACGGTAAATGACTCTGAATCTTTTACAAATCCTTTTAAAGTTTCTTGGTCTGACTTGTCTAAATCTAAGACTTCGCCTTTAAATAACTTCTTTGCCCAATCCCAAAATTTAAGTGCATCGCCTTTAGATGCGGAGGCTAATGCGCCAGCTAACATTTTACCAGCATTACCACCCTCAAATACTTGGTCATCAAGACCGATAAAGTCAAAGTTAAAATCTAATTTCATTTGGTTGTTTGTTTAGTTTACAATCATAAATAGCTATTATTCAAAATTTTACCAATACCTAAATGTGCCGTTAGTATTAAGTAATATTTTAAATCCTAAATTTCTTAGCTTTGGCTCATTACTTGCCTTATCAATATTAACTAATTCGTAACTATCAAATATAGCAACCCAATCTCCATTAGGTTGAACCATTGCCGTATGAATTTGCCTTCCTTCGTGAAAAATTCTATAATAAATTCTAATGCCAAACATAGTCGCATCTTGATAAGGATAATCTATGTTTATTTTGACTTGACTTGCTGGAGTCCAAGAATCTCTTACTGGATTAATTGCATACATATTACCAACCGCAGTAAAAATATTTATTCCTGAATCATAAGTCAATGGGAATTGCTGACTCGGATTATTTCTATCATTAATCGAATAATCCCAAGTCAAATTATTAGGATTAATAGGAGTTCCAGTATTTTGATTGCTATCTCTACACGTTGCAGTTCCTAAAAATTGGTAATTATTTGCCCAATCTATTGATGAATCTCTATTATCTACTTGAGTTCCACTAACAAAGCCTTTAAAATTAGTTATTTGTCTTCTTGGAACAACGGTTGAACTTGAATTAATAATTAAATTATCGCCAGGTCTTCCCGTTTCAGGTTGTGAAATAGAAGACATTCTATAATAATCAATTACTAAATTTATTCTTACTGCAAATAAATATTGACCAACGGGAACGGTTACATTATTTTGTTGAAATATAAGTAATTCATTAGGTACAATACCTTGAGAATAATAAAAATAAGTTTGATTAATAAAAACTGAAACGTGATCAACAATTCTTAGATGTCCAGGTAATGTAATTCTTGCTGCTAATAAAGTAGAATTAGTACTTGGCTGGTTGCCTATCGTTACAATGTAATTATAATAAGCCTCATCCGTTGGAGTTGCATTTATAGGCGATGCATGATTAAAACTATTATTAAGAACATTTGAAGTAAATGAAAAAGATGGCGCTCCAAATACATAAGTTTCAACCGTATTACTTTGAGCATAATTGTTAATTATATTACCGCCATATGCGGAAGCAAAATTGGTATAATTTCCGAACTGAATTGCCCTTATTGTAAATACAAATTCTGCAAAATAGTCAATCGGTAAAGAATTTGAAGTTGTAAAAGTAACCGTTCTGCCACTTACCGAAGAACTAAAAGGACTTGGCACATCGATCATACTTACAAATTCGAAGCCATTAGGCAAAACATCTGACATCACAATTTGTCCACTTGTAGGATTTGCCAAAATTCGCATTTGAATCCTTACCGTACCTGACTGATTTATATTAAATGCGCCTGGCATTGACTTTCCTAAAGTCATATTCGGATAACCATATGAACAAGTACCGTATTGATTTGCCACCGATTGCCCATTGGCATCGAGCCATTGATTGCATAAAGCCGTTGCATTAGTATTCGCATTAGCATCTGCATCAGCTTGGCTTATAGTACTTGTATAAGTAGCCGTAAAGAATGGAGAATAAACCTCTTGATTTGAACCTACTCCATATTGACCGCAGTCATTCTTTTGTATTGTACGGACTAATCTTTTAGTGACTGAACTTGTCCACGTTTCTGCGCCACCGATTAAAGTAGTGGTTGTATTTGAAGTTTTTGATATTGCTTCCCCTCCGCCTGATACCGTTGCATAATTATAGTAAGTAGTCGATATATTAGGCTGAACAATTATTTGAAGTGTTAAAACTCCATTTGGTTGCAATACCCCGTTATAAGTTCCAAAGACATTATAAGTAAATCTACCGACATCAATTGAATATTGCTGAACGGTTATATTCCAACCAGCGCCTCCGTAAGTAATATAAACTAAACCCTCTTGTAGATAATCAGATATTTGTATTGGCGCAGTCGTTGCCGTAGTTCCGTTATTTGTAATAGTCAAAAAATAGGAAAATGACTGATTTAAATTGCCAGCCGTAGCACCCGATTTACTAATCGTTAAATATGGATTAGGTACGTTACATCGTTGGCAATAAAGATACCATTCAGTCGGGAATACCGTTGGTAAACTGCCGTCAGGTCTTGGAGTATAATATTGATTTAAAGCAATCGTTTGCCCACTTGAATTTTGAAGTTGACCAAGTTCAGCTAATGTAATAGAAATAGGAGGATTCGATAAAGATTCCCCCGTCATTTCATTATAAACATCGGCAAAAGACATTTCGCCACTTCCTTGTAATGGCATCTATTTAGAAGCTAAAAGTGTTTCTAAATTTTTGATTTTAATATTTTGTTCTTTAATCGCTTCAATTAATAAAGCTGATATGTTTCCGTATTCAACTCCAAGAATACCATCGTTGCCTTTGTTTACAATCTCAGGAAGAACCGTTTGAATTTCTTGAGCAATTACCCCAGCATGACGCTTTGAATCATCCTCTTTAAACTCATAAGTATATCCGTTTATTTGCTCAACTTTTTCTAAAGCATTTTCAATTTTTAAAAGGTTTTTCTTTAATGTAATATCTGAGTTTGCAGTAATTGTTCCCGTTGCTCTTATTGCACCTGATACGTACAAGCGCTCCCCGTTGTCAGAGGTTGTTCCAATAAGACAATTATTTGTTGAAGTTAAAGTTATTGTAGTATTTCTATTAGCACCAAAAGCCATTCTATCAGTACTATGATTATAATTTATAAAACCTTGATCATATAAACTTGATGCCCCATCTCCAAATCTTATTGCTGATAATGTACTTGTGCTTGATGAAACTATTTGTAAACCAGCAGTAGAAGTATCATTTCCAATTGTTAATCCTTTAGCAGTAAACCAACTACCAGCATCATAAGCATCACCAGGAGAAGTATTAGAAATTCCAACGTTGCCAGCATTAGTAATAGTTACTAAATCTGCTGCATCAGTATTATTCGTAATTCTTAATGAATCAGAATTAGCACCTAATTTTATATATGAATTTGGTACTCCAGAAGAATATCTACCTATTTCTAATTTCCCATTATTATCATTCTTGGTGGATATGCCACCAAATACCGAAAGTGTTCCATAAGTTCCAGTTGGACTACCACCAACTCCAACACTACTCGAAAAAGTGGCTGCGCCTGTGGAGGCTATGGTAAGTCTAATATTATTACCACCTGACATTAATATTAAATCAGATTCAGAACGAATACCAAAACTTGTTTCTCCAGCTGAACTAATAGCACCACCATTACCTAAGTATCCTCTTAAAGTAGCACCACTTGATTGAAAAGTCATAAATCCACCATTAGTCGATGTTCTAAACAAACCCCACTCTCTTCCTCCGTTATTTATAGATGTTATTGGTGTTGTAGCATTTCCAGTAAAAGTAGCACTTGTGCCATTTAACGCACCCGTTAATGTACCTCCAGTTAATGGTAAATATCCACTTAAATCAGTAGTATATTGAGGAATATTTAAAACTCCAGTTGTAGAATTATAAGTTGATGCACCCGAAGTTCCAGTTGTTGTTAAAGAAATTAATGCTCTTACACTTGCATCGGTGTAAACCGTACCCGAATAACTAATCGCCCCCGTAGTATTATTATAAGTAATCCCCGTGCCTCCGCTTAACGAAGTCAAAGAAATACCTCCAAGTCCAGCAAGAGTGTAATTTGGTACGTTTATTACTCCCGTTGTATTATTGTAGGTAGATGCGCCACTCGTTCCCGTTGTTGTAATTGAAATTAATGCCCTAACCGAAGAATCCGTGTAAACCGTGCCACTATAAGAAATAGCACCCGTAGTCGAGTTGTAACTTATTCCCGTTGAGCCACTTAACAAAGCACGAATGGAAGCATCGGTATAAACTGTCCCCGAATACGAAATAACGCCCGTCGTGGAATTATAAGAAATGCCCGAAGTACCTGATAAGAACGTGGCACTAATTCCACCAAGACCAGCAAGCGTGTAAGTAGGCACGTTTAAGACACCCGTTCCACTTGAGTAAGTAGATGCGCCTGAGTTACCCGTTACCGTTAAGCTAATAGCACCTCTCGCCCTTGCATCCGTAAAATACTTATTTGTCGGAGTGGCAAGTTCTTGAATGTCATCCGTATCCAAGACAACCGTTCCAACTAATCCGTTTACCGAAATTACTGCTCCACCAATCGCAGCTTGTAATTCAGCAATAGTCTTTTTAAATAGTTGCCCCGTAGTTGCATCGCCAATACCAAAAATATCGGTAGATAAAATTGCAGTCTTACTGACTAATTGGTTTATTTTCTTATTTGCCATTTCTTAACTTGGATATGTAAAGTCGGTTGGTATTTGACACCTATTTGAAAGCATCGGATAAATGATTGATATATCAGCCTTTACTCCAGCCAAATAATCCTTCTCGTTTTCAGTAAAAAATTCTAAGGTAATTCCTTCTCCTACATCCCAATTAAAATTTGGATGTTTGCACATCGAAATAATATCTTGGCAGATTAGTAATTGGTCAGACAAAACTTCCGTTTCGTTAGTTTCATCTTGGAGTTGCCTATCAAGAAAGAATAAACTAAATGACATAGTCAATTCTTTGCCGTTTATTTGGCTTCCAGTCAACGAATAAAACATTGATGGATAAACATTATCAGGCTGAGAAAGAAACTCCCACACATCGCCAAAATAGACCGTATTAATTTGGTCGTGGCTTTGGGCAATATCCCTTATCAGCTTGATTGTTTGGTTTAGTGTTAGTTGTTTTACTGCCATTTGTATTTAAATAAACAATTAACTTGTTTATGTTTTTGGTTGAGAATGCTTTAGGCATATTAATAATTATAATTTTTTTTGCTCTTTAAAACGTGCTGAGGATAACTCATCCCAAACAAGCTATTCTCATCTCCTAAAAATATGCTTGATTGATAACCATCTTTCTCAGGATACATAGTATCGATGCCCGTGCCAGGATTGATATACTCAGGGAATAAGTTTGTCGTGCTTACCTCTTGCAAATACTTAATCATTCTTTGCTTATAAAACTCTGCTCTTGAACGATATCGATTAGCAACATCAATTAAATCTTGCATATTAGGCTGATCGCTATTATCTGAAGTTTTACGAATTAATCCTTTATTGTAGAATTGGAAAGATAAGCCTACGGGCAATTCAGATAATACATAATAAACTAAAGCATCGGTCACATAGTCATTCAATAAAGAAGTTTCTAAATTACTTAACGTAGCATTTTCAATACCCGTTTGAAGTTTAACATATAAAGCCGTTCCTAAAGCTGGCAAGATATACATATCCTGAGCTGTTTTTATTTCGGGCATGATTAACTTGTCATCAATATTAGAATGAACCGCCGTTCTTTCTTTGATTGCATTTGCTCCTATAAATAATGTATTCTTCATATTATCCTTTCTTAATTACCGTTTGAGCAAACCAACGATGTCTACAACTTGGCGAAGCTTGACCATTTGGTTTAGTCCACCAACCACCTCGCCTATCAAATACGCTATAGCCTAATCTTGCTGATATAGATTCAATTTCTGCTCTTGAATATAACCTATCTAATTGCATTAATCGAGCGCAGAATGCACGGCTTGGATGGTCAGCTGAATTTCTTTCGTTACCTGGTATATCTGACCTCCATTCGTATGAATAACGAACCATAAAACTCGTAGTTGTTGGCTTTGGTGCATTCAATTCAGATAATGGCTTTGATAATTTTCTTTCGGTTATTCCCCTTGAAACTGAACTGCTTACAATTCCTCTTTTATCCAATCCATCTAAGACACGATTGATAATATCTAAATCAACTCCGATAGTTCCAGCAATAACTTCAGCCGTTATTCTTTTATCCTTTTGTATTAAGTCCAATACGTTAGCCTCTAATCCGCTTAATGCTTGCTCTGCAAATTCTAAATGCAAAGCTTCCTCTAATTCATTTGGAACTTGGCTAAATACCTCTCTTGATTTAAAGATTGAATATTCTTCTTTTGAAACACCAAACTCTTCAAATACACTTACAACATCATCTTCGCTAAAATTAAATCCACTTGGCGCAGTTGGAATATCTTCGCCACCTTGCTCAGGTATTAACCCAACCAAAGAACGAATCTCGTTTGCAGTCATTGACTCAAGTACCTTATTTGCAACCAACGGACTTAATGAATTGATTGCATCAATTACATCTTGAGAAGTTGACGAAGTTTTAGGCTCTAATGCTGGCGCTCCTAACTTTTCACGAATCTCGTCTTTAGTTAAATTTGCTGCTATAATTGTTTCAGTAAACTCTATGCCAATCGGCTCGACTGGTACGATTTGGAGTTCTGAATTAGCACCGTGTAATTTGGCAAGTAAACTGAATACTTGCTCAAGAAATATTTGCTTATCATTAACGTAAGTATTTTTAAAAATCTCGTAAGAATCTCGCATTTGTTGGCGAGTTCCTAATTGACCTGGAGTTGAAATACCAAATAAATCGGGAGCAGTAATTTGATGGCCAGCAAAGATATTTTGCTGAATCATTTTATCTACATTACCAAAATCTTCTTTTGTAATATCGCTTGCTCCTAAGTCTTCAATCACTGGCTTTCTTGAAGCATCGTTTACAAATGAAAGTATAAACTTCTTGCCATCGCTACCCGTAAACCTATCGGTAAACTTGCGTTCAATTTGGCGCTTCTCATCATCCGATGGCTCGCCATTTGGTAAGGTAATTAATTTAGATGCGCTGAATCCCGTTTGGGCATTACCTAAAACGTGCTTAGATATTTCAATATCTGATTCAACGTAGTTTAAAGCACCGAAATAACCTGGCAATGCGTAAGCATTTAAGTTAGGTCGATATTCCTTTAAATACATTATTTGAGTGCCTTGTCTTAACTGAGAATTAAATCCGTTAAATACCTCCCTTTTATACTTCCTATCTTCCCAATTCTCCGAATACCAAAACTGAGTGTTATCAGCATTTGTACGAATCTTAGTATAATCGACATGATAAACCTCAGCAAGATTTTCTCCCGTTACACTCCATATAATTTGTAAGTAAGCGCCTCCAAATAATTCAATATCAATAGATGCCTTTCTTAATACTTCGGTCAACGACTCCACTCGGTTAGCTTGTGCGATGAATTGTTCACCAATAGGGTCGACACCCTCTTTGATTTTGAAGCCATTCCCAGTTATGTAGTTGACCTTTCCTTTAATTATCGCATTATGCTTGGCAGACTTATTAAATAAATCGACCAAGTAGTTAGGATAATCATTCTTTTTTCCAAACTCAATGTAACCTTCTCCTTCGCCTTTCTTCTCCCGATATTCAGGTTGTCTTGCCTCCGCAAAAGTTAAAACCATTAATTGATTGCTCATATATCTCTTACTTTGTAAGTGTTTGTTTGGTTGCTATAAGTAGTAAAACTAAATTGACTTGTGTCATTTAAACTTGCTTGCCCACTTTCAAGCATTGAAGTTGCTTGCGATGGGATTAAATTAGAACTTGAAGTTTGCTCATAAATCTGATAAGACCATTCGCCAGGTAATTTAGTTGCAAAATAAGAACTTACCGTAATATTAAAAGCGTTGAATCTTTCAGGGTAAGTCGATAGATCAGCATTGTTTAAAATCACAAATGCCACCGTTTCGTTTGTATTTCTTGACTTAAAATAGAATAGATAATTAGGCGATGTCAAAGTTGCCTTTTCGCTTAATGTTAATATTATTTTATTGACCTGACCTTTGATTAAATGTATCATCAAATATAAATAGCATTAACAAAATTTCTTATATAAAAAAAGGGGAAGCATCTGCTCCCCCCTTACCCGTCAACCAAACGACTATCTTTAAGCGCCTGGAGTAGTCAATGCAG